>Ga0247757_10000248_pt1 | contig 45034 bp, 48 predicted proteins | sample UWRJL126311R4_FD_180929 | JGI IMG/M metagenome (GOLD analysis project Ga0247757, IMG submission 180929) | Plant litter microbial communities from Arlington Agricultural Research Station in Wisconsin, United States - UWRJ-L126-311R-4 | ecosystem: Environmental > Terrestrial > Plant litter >... | reverse complement strand
ACGTATCATTCCATCCATTAAGCTTTACCCATCCCCAGACCCAAGACTAGATACCAAAAACGCCATCTATCAACCCCAAAAGTTCTTGTCCAAAAGAAAAGAATAAAAGCGTATACACAAGAAATGATATCGTCTACCCCCCTCAGCAAAATCAGAATCTCTAGCATGCACAAAATGCTGTCATAGTCAAGTCAGCAAAAAAAAGAAAGAAAAAAAAGCGAAATAAAAAGTCATCCTTTCATTTCCCTCTTCATCAAGGGAGGTTAGCTAGCGAGACAAGAGTAGAACAAACCTCTCATCTCCATTCCCAAATCCAAACCCCCCAAGGACAAAGGGAAAAAAACGCCAGCCATGCAACTTCGACAGGATGCGGCTTACGGATGGAAAAAAAGAGAGAGAAAGAGAGGGTATGCCTGCCGGGTTAGGTAGGTACTATACATGCCCCAATATTTCATCGTTCTCCAGAGACGGACAGACAGATAACTGGCTAGAGAACACACATCCCATCCGTTAGCAAAGACCTGTCATCATGCAATTTTTTGTTATAGAAAGGGCGGACTTTTTTGTATAGTCAACTCCAACCAATGGTGCATGCAATGCGGAGACATAGAAGCGGATCTAAGCAAAGATTAAACCAGCACTTAGAGAACCATAGCAGCGACGAGCAGGCCGACGACAGCGCCGAAAGTAGCGCCACCAACGCGCACGGAGGGGGCATCGCCGCCACTGGGTGGAGCGTCTGGGATGCTGCTACTGCCGCTTGTAGTGGGGGTAGGAGTCGAGCTCGCGTGGACAGTGGGGTCGCGGGAGATGGTGCCACTGGGCTCGGTGCCATTGATAGACGTCAGAGGAATGGCGGTCAGGGAGGCAGAGGCCGCTGAGGAAGCATGCGTGGAGGACGCAACTGAAGAAGTGCTATTTGCGCTGGCGGACACGGTCTCGCTGGTGGCATCAGACTGAGTGTTCGAGGGCGCGGCCGTGGAACTGCTGCTAGGCGAGGAAGAAGATGACGCAGGCTGGTCTACAAAAGAAGCCAGAATGCGGATCTCGACGCACTGCGCGGCGATGTTCTCGTCGTAGAGGTTGAAGAAGTCGCCGCTCGCACAGTTCCACCAGCGCGCGGAGCCGCCGAGGGCAAGCGACTTGTTTGCGCACACAGAGAAGCCACCCGTGTAAATGGCGCCAGCTTGCGGTGGGCCGTCAAACTGGAACTGGTGGTTTGCAACGATGGAGCCAGTGCGGTTGAAGCCGTCGGTCAGCACGCCGTCGACGAGGGTAAGGTACAGAGCGCCATTTGCATCCTGCGGTGTGTCAGTGGCGGGCACTGTGTAGAGTGCGGGTGGGGGGCGTACAGCGGCGGCCGTGGCTCGCTTCTTCGCAACCTGGTCCACAGGCACGTAGCCGATGGTGAAGTTGCCCTCGGGACTCTCGCTGCATCCCTCTGGTGGCGGCGAGCTGGGAGCAATGCCGACGGGGACCGCTTGTGCAGAGGTGGTGGCGGCGAGAGAAAGCGCGGCAGCGAGAATGCTGGCGGGGCGCATGGTGGAGGTTGGATCGGGGTGTGCGTGGGGGATGCGAGTGCGGGGAGGCGTTTGTCGCTAGCGAATGTCGTGGAGAGAAACAAAAGAGAGCGTGGGAGGACAGAGGGTATATATGGATGCAGAGCGAAAGACAGGAGAGGCTGGTTGCGCGTCCTCGTCAAATTGTTGGTGCGACCAAGCAAGGACTTGGAAGACGCGCCGTACCTGGCCACTAACGGCCATCTGTGGGCCCGAAGCGGCTAGCGGCGAGGCGGCGGCCGATCGCGCCTGCTGGTTCCTGCCGCTTCTAAGCCTGCACCCCTGGCCGCCAAATTGCGAGTGACGACATTCTCCCCTTCCCTTTCCCATGCCCTCTCTTCTCTCCCCACTTGGCTCCACTCCCCAGCGCGGGCGCCCGAAAATCGTTGCCATCCTGTCACGCCTCGCCAGTCCACGCCGCAGGCCCATTTCCATGTTTTCCTCAATCATGGCCGAGTGCCTGGCCAGCAACGCGCAGCCGTGAGTAAGGTAACGCTGCATTGACTCAAGCGCGCCCTCTGATAGGCCAGCGGTGCGCACACCCGCCACTCCACTCACCACCACCACACCCGAACAACCTCCCACCTTTCCCCTTTCATAAAACTGCATACCACCGCGTCGCAAACTCTGCCCTTGGGGAAAAAAAGAGCATCGTTTTGTAATAGAATTCCTTTGCCATCATCACCTGGTGAACCACCACCCACGCGCCGTTGCCCGCCCACCGCTCCACGTTGCATCCATATCAACGGTATCGGCAGGCGCCACGCGTCCACCCATCATTCGGTTATAGCTGCCACGGCCATCCAGCCAGCCAAGTCCGGTCAAAGCCTCCCTGGCCCCGTTGCCTCGCCCAACTACGGCCGGCCGTACACAAGATGAAGAAAAAAATAATTTCCCAAGTCTGCTCCCCCGCCGTGCGTTATACCATGCTGCCATAATTCGGGCCGCCTCCGAACCCGCCCCCGAACATATGGTACGCCATCATGTTGCTGAACTGGTTCTGCATCTTGAGGCTGTGCAGCTGCACAACCATCTCTTCGTCCGTCATGGTCCCTCCGCTGCCGCCGCTGCTGCCCTGAGCTGCAGGATCTTGGGTCGAGGATCCTTGCGACGCATCCTGCGTTGACGCGCCTTGCTGAGCCGCGCTCTGCTGGGAAGCATTCCCCTGCGGAGCGCCGGGCTGCAAGGCGCCTTGTGACGGGGCCGCTACCTGCGAAACCGTTCGCATTTGCTCAAACACCTCTCCACGCGCTCTGCCCATCGCTTCGGCCCTGAACACCGTCGTCTGTCCTCTGAGAAGAGGTGAGTCGTATGTGTCACGCTTGTTCATATCGGGGTGGAGGACCCCGGGCTTGTATGTGTCTGCGCAGAAGGCCTGGAGCATGCTCTCCATCTTTCCTGCCTGCAACACTTCCAGAAACAAGTGCTTATACCACCCCGCCCGATTAAGTGCCGGCATGTATGTCGGGTACGTGACGTCCAGCACCTTGATGTTCGGATCCACCTTGAGTTGCTGCGCGTGAAGGCTTGGTTGAAAGTTCCAATTGGGTTCCAGCGACGCCTGGCACGGGACCATCATGTGTGGAATGCCCGCGAGGCTCCATACCTTGGCAAAGGCGCTGTACGAATCGTGCGTGAAGGTTTCTAAACACATTAGACACAAGCATAGAGCACGCATCGCCACACTCACTGATGTCATCCTCGCTCAGCTCATGCGCCTTCCAACTCTCTAGAACCTTGCTCGCTTCCAGCAGCCCGGTGTTGTGTGGCGCTACCTTTGCGTCCAGCCCGTCGAAAAGCAAATCCGCTAGTATGTAAAACTCTCGCGTCGGCAGCTCCGTCGTTGCGTCTACAAACGTCCACGGATCGGCAAACGACACCTTGCTCGTGCTCACGGCCCGTCTAGGAATGCTGAAGCTGGAGCCCGTTGATTGGCCCTGACCCGGTGCCGGTCGGTACGCTTGGTACTGTGTCGCTGCCGCTGGGTTCGACCCGCTCTGTTCAACGAAACTCAAATTCCCCATTTCAGCAGGAAGTTCTGCGACGAATCCGCTGGGTCCAGAGTTGGGAGGTGGACTTTGTGAAACGGGTGTCGGGGGCTTAGTCGATTGCTGTGGTTGTTGCTGAGGAACCATCGGGGGCGGTGGTTGCTGCGGTTGCTGCTGTTGTTGGGAAGGAGTCACGAACGCGGGCGACGGGTCGTTTCCGGGTATCTGCGACAGCACAGGGCTGGCCGAGGGCGCGATCTGGCTGGGCTGCGCATGGGCAGTCAGCGGTGAGACTGGCGTCCATTGCTGCTGAACCTGGGGCTGGGGCGGTTGACCTTGCGGTGCTTGTGCTGGCTGAGGTTGGTTGGGATGCACTGGCACCGGTGGTGCGCCGTTGAATGGCTGCGGCGGAGGTGTAGGGCTGAATGGGGAAGGTGATTGAGGGACTGGGGGAGCAGCCTGGTTAGGACCAGCCATTGCTGCTGCCCATTGCTGCTGTTGCTGTTGCTGTTGCTGTTGCTGGTCGGGTCCCATCAGAGGCGCGTTCTGAACAACATTGGGAGGTTGTGGCATGAAGTTCTGCTGCTGTGAACCACCAATAATGCCTGTTTGTTGCCCAGAAGCTTGCCCAACCGGGGTGGGAGGAGGCATTCCCTGAGGCTGGCCCTGATTGAACTGACCCTGCGCATAGTGGGCCTGCGCGAACTCCCCCTGAGGTTGTCCCTGGCTGAACTGTCCTGCCTGTTGTGGAGTCCCAGCATTCGGATCCTGAGCTGGCGGATTGGGATTGAAGCCAGGAGCGCCGAACTGTTGCTGCGGAGTTTGCGGGTTCATCGGCGGTGTCTGCTGTTGGGGAAAGTAATTGCTCTGTCCTGAGCCTGCCGAAGCCGGAGTTCCATAGTTCGTCTGCCCGAATGGCGACTGCTGTGGTGTAGGGTATGAGTTCTGCGGCTGGGGGGTGAACTGGCCCTGCGGTGGGTAGGTCTGTTGCTGCTGCTGCTGCTGCTGCTGCTGCTGTTGTTGTTGCTGTGGATACTGATAATTCTGCGGCTGACCTTGCTGTTGATGCTGCTGATAGTTCTGGTAGCTCTCCAGATGTTGAGGCATCCCCTGTCCTGAAGAATGTTTATTCCCGAGTCTCGAACTGATGGTCTTGCCCAGCTTATTTAGCATGGGCTTGCCTTGCGTGACCGCCTGGTCGAACACCTTTCCGAACGAGTTTGTAGGCTTCTGTGAGGGCGTGGGTGAGCTATATCCCGATGACGCCGGGGCTCCGTACGGCGAGCCTGCCTGCGGCGACTGCTGCTGGTACCCATAGTGGGGTTGCTGCGCTTGCTGCGGAGGGAAGCCGGGTCCTTGCTGCTGACTGTTTGGCGGCACGTATGCGCCTGGAGGAGGGGCCGACGGGAATTGCGACATCGTGTAGTGTGAATCAGTGATCCGAGATGGCGTGACGGCGTCGTTCGAGGATGGGAAAAGGAGGGGTTAAGAGGCACAGCGGCCGCCTACCGCGGCGAGTCCAAACGAGGCTGGCAACGTTGCTGGTGGTCAGCCGCACCCCAATACGAGGCTTGGCGGAAAGGGCTGTGTCGGACATGGTCGCGAGCGTGGGAATGAGGGGCGTAGGGAGAACGATATGATGGCATGCGAGGTGTAGAGTAAGGGCTCGTATTCTCCTCCGGCCGAGAGGTATCGAAGACGAGGCTTTTTGCCCAGTCGGTTTTGCGGCTGTAGGCGTCGAAAGGGAAGCCTTGACCCAGCTGTTGCTTCGTGACTGGCCAATCGGAGGGCCGAATGGTCCGCTTGGCTTGGCCCCACTTATATCCGCATGTTTACTTACCCCACTTAGACTTTCATCTCATCTTTGACTAGACTGAAGAGAACCTTTTTCCTCTTATTCACTGTGTGAGGCTAGTCGAAGCGCTTGATACTTCTGGTAATTTTTCCAAAGGTGAATGCAAACCGTACCCTGAACGTCTTCGGCTGGAAAGAAAGAAATTGCATTGCCAATTCTCCTTCAGCCTTCCAAAGATATAGAATCACTAAAAATGCCTCCTGGGTCTGGCCCATTTCCAGAAACCTCGCCTTCTAATATAGGGCTACTTTTTTGTTTCCAGAGAGCCTCGAATAGCCGGCCTGCGAACTGCTTTGCTACAGTGTTACCGTTCTTTTCCGCGAATTCGATGGCCCTTTGATACTGACGCTGATCATCGGACAATAGATCAGCTCCGTTTTGAACCAAAAGTAGCATCATATCAATCCTTCCATGTTCAGCAGCACCCTCAAAAGCCGTCCTTCCATCCAACTTAGCTGGCTCTGCATTAACATCAGCACCAGCTTTCAAAAGCGTTGTCGCTATCCGCAAAAATCCATGCATCGCAGCGAATTGCAGAGCTGTTGCACCAGCACGGACTGCCGGAGTTTCATTCGGTTCGGCGCCTTGTTGTAAGAAAAAATCCACCATTTTCTCGTTTCCTGCTTCGGATGCGGCTTGTAGGGGAGTGCGTGTCAGCCCTTTCGAGGCGGGTAGCTTTACGTTAGCACCAGCTTTGGTCAGCTTCTTTACCGCCTCGAACGAATCCAATTCGATCGCATAAAGAAGAGCCGTCTTTTTGGACGCACCAGAGGTCCGAGATTTCACCACACTGTCGAAATCCCCAGACTTCTGTACGATCATATCCAACATGCTAAAATCAGAGTAGTAATTGTCCATATATATCGCCATGCCTAGTGGACTCATCAGGTAATCAAGAGATGTGGGTACCAATCCTGTGAAATGAACACTCGGGACGAGTATCTCAACAATGCGCGTCGCATCGGCTGATATTGCCCATAAAAGAGCGTTTACTCCGAAGGATCTATCTCCATGAGGATATCGTTTCAAGAAAGCATCAAGGAGTGCTAGTATTATGTGCTCCTCACCAAACCTAGTCGCTATATCAAGAGCGTCGTTATCAAAAGGGTCCGCTCCTCGATCCAGTAGGTGTTGAAGTAGAACCAGGTCCCTTTTAGCAGCACTAGCAGCAAGAGGTGTCAGCCACCTACTACCGCCCAGAAGTATGGTGTTGCAAACATGATGCCTATTGATCTGTGCGCCAGCCACCAACAGAAGTTCCACAACGTCCATGTTTCCTTTGAATATAGCGGCACTCAATGGAGTTACTTGCCAACCCGTTGTGCTTCGTGGACAAGGGTGATCACGTATGGGACGGTCGCCATTATTAAAAACTCTATTCAGGTCTTCCAGTTCCGAACTCAAGTTGAAACCACTGTATGTGCAATTCAAGGGGACATGTGCTTGCATCAAGTCGTTGATGACATCCATATTCCCCCAGAAAATAGCGTCAACTAAAAGGCCTTGGCTGTCATGGTCTGGGGATAGATCGACTATGTCAATGAGAAGTCTGACAACTGAAGGCTGCCTAGTCCTCATTGCCGCTTGTAACGCACTTTGGCCTGGAATGATTCCTGCTGCCAACAGTTTCAGAATAATACTTTCTTGACCCCACCGCGCGGCCGTGGTCAACACACCGTGGCCCTCCAAGGTCCATTCAGATTTCTGGATAGATAGAACGCAGTCGAATATATCTTGATTACGTACCCGGCATGCTTCTTCGAGTGCCAGTTCAAGACTTCGTTGATTGTCTGCTGCTTTGAGCACAAGGCCTCTTTCATGGAGCATCTGATATCCCTCTGCGAATCTGTATCGAATGCACGCACTCAGCGCAGTTGTTCCATAAGACTGGCATTCTCCCCATTTATTGCTACCTCCGATGTGTTCATATTCGCTCAAGCTATTGGGATCCAATCCGAGATCGAGAAAGCGCTCGAATACGTTGACGTCCTTGCAGTTCACCGAATTTATCAGGCAATTCGTGGTCGGGGTGGCACCTTGAATCAACAAGTGATCAATAGCTTCCGTGTATCCATTTCTGGCTGCGTTGGATAGCGATGCCCTTAGAACGTTGTTCCAAACATAACCGTCTCTGAGAGTGTCCAAACAGGCGTTCTGTAGTATGATTACTACTGCTGTAAAGGCAAGGTCTCCTAGGTCTGTTCTTCCTAGAATAATCGCAAGGCCTGCGTTCGAAATGAACATTCTGTAGCTGGAGGCTGCGAAGCTATCAAAAAGCAGCTGAAGTACTTCGAGCTTACACGAATTCAGAACGTTTTTCGTACTATAGCGACCCGGGTCCATCGTCGCGTGATGTGACAGAAGAAGATCAATTGTCTGCAGGTAGTTTGGAAGATCCTTGTCCGGGTAGTACGTCGAAACCAGGAACGTGCAGAGAGGGTAATCGTGCACATATTTATTTGGGTCAGCGCCGTGTGCCAGGAGAATACGTTTTACCTCGATGAATTCCCTGAGACACGACCGTTCGAGGGGATACCATCTTCGTCCGTCAAGATTGATAGGTTCATTTACATTGATGTTTCGCTTAAGCATAATCTCCACGACTCTCCAAGCGCCCATATCGACAGCTACACTGAATAGGCCTTGCTCTAAGGCTATGTTGTACGGGGAAGGTGTCGCATCTAGTATTGTACTCAATTCGTGAGGTGGAAGGGAGAAGAGGAATTTCACTCCTTCATGGCAGAGCTGGTCGCTGGTTGTAATTGGCCTGACTATGCTATTCAAAGAGTCCTTGCCGTTGACCAAGCGGGATATAACGAACCCGATAGCATCCAGACTAATACTTTGCTTACCGAGCAACTGAGCATTGTTTTGGGGGCCTGGTGTTTCGGTGGAAAACCACGGAATATTGTCAGTAAAAACCCCAATTCGTCTGAGTAATCTGTCAATGGCAGGAAGGAATCGGCTGAACAAAGGGCTTTTCCACCTGGAGATATCGCTATCAGGACACAAGCCAACTAGCACATCCAAGGATACTAATTCTTCCCCAATTGTGCAAAGGCTGTTGCTGTTCGATTCAGATCCAGAATATTCATAAAGAGCCGTGTTATCTTCTAGGTCTAGCTGATGAGCGTTTTCGAAGTCGTCCCAGGTGTGGCTTTGGTCGAGCCACGAGTCTGTGAGAAGGCTGTTTTGGTCATATGGATCGTCGAGGAAGGTTCTTGCATTTGCGTCGTTGAGATCTGAGAGCCATGAAGAGCTTTCAGGCGTGAAACTGTTCGATGTAGTGGATGAGTGCTGGCAGATAGGTGATGGCAAAGGTCTCGGCGAAACCCTTGTCACGAGAGCTGTATGGCTCATTGGTGGTGTTCTGACCTCTATATAGCTTGGAAGGCGTCGAACTGCGCATGACGGTCAGCGATATGACTCTATAAACCCTCCAGTACACAGCCAGGCCACGATCCACTAGAGACGCTAAAGCCATGCCACCAGGTGCGCACCTATTAGGAAGAGAAAACAAAGATCAAAGTCTTTTTACTAATGGCTGGTTTAATCGAAATGGATTGAGATCTACTAACCTTCTGAATATGAGCGTTGGCTCATGTGTTTCTGATGACGCTTCGTTTCCTTTCGGACTCGCTCTGGGTTCATTGGTGCGCCATCAAAGAACACTTCTGTTTCCTTTCCCTGATTCTTCCGACTTTCTAATACGTCTGATAGCGCAAGCCACTCCTCTTTCTTCGAGTACTTACGAAAACTCCATTTCTTTAACCGTGTCTCATATTGGGCTTTACTGGTATGCATGTCAGCATGAGCTCTTCACTGGTTTGAGGAGATCTTTGGGAATTGAAACAAAGGTACCAACCTTGCTGAAAGACCATGTGTTGCCATGATTTCTATGACCCCGTTTCGTCCTTCCAATGGCTTGTCTTCTTTCAGATACAGCTGCCGAATTGTCTCCTTATGCAACTCCCATTCGGCATCCGCGATGCGGTGTCGGCGTGGGTTATTCATGTTGAGATATTGGAATTACAACCTGCAAACTCTAATGTTGTTTGACTATGGGCAGGAGATTTTGGTCTTTATGTGGTAGATTGCGAGGATCTTAGCTGAATATCAGGCGCACGGCTCAAGGCCGAAATCTGGTGCAGGGGTCACAAGCCACAAACCAAAATCTGGAAACACCAGCCAATGGGGCGATGCGTGGGCACAGCCTACTTAAGCGAGACACCCTATTGAAGTTGGAGAGGATTTTGCACCGCCTCGACCTTGTGGCAGAAGTTGTCAATTGGCTCCTGATCGCGGACTTGAGTGTATGCTGTCGTGTTCACGATCCGAAATCTGATCGGTAGCCTATCTCGTAAGAGGCTACGTTGTATGCGCTTGGTTCACTAAGCGCTGGCACCTTGAATCCTTGCTTGGAAACGAGTCGCAGGGGCAGTTAGAATATCCCAAATCTGAAGATGTTCCCAAATCAGAGATTTGTGTCAAAACACCAAAATCTAATCGCTTCTGGGTATATCATGGGCCTTGAGAAATATTTCGGACACAAAACCTACAGCATACTCAATTAATCTTTTGTAAAAATCGGATTTTTACCTTTTCATCGTGGCCCTAGCTCAAGGAAACACCATGGCCTGGACAAAAGATACCATCATCGCCTTCATTGCTCTATTTGTTACATTCATGCAAACAATCACAATTTTCGCAACATTCTTGCTTCGTCGGAAGCCGCGACAGGCCGGAAAACAACGTATATTCCTCCGGGATTATAAGACGATGGTTTTTATGTCGCTGACAGATGGATGTAGAGCAACCCTCAGATTACTCTATTCGGCGAACCCTTTCTTAGAATAGTTCATTACTTCACAGAGATTTAACTATTTTAGCTGTAGTTTTCGAGAAAACAGACTTTTATAGTGCTGATTTGGGCTGCGTAGGGGCTTAAAGTCATGGGACTTTAAGGGAATACTAAGGCGGAAGGCCTTTGGCATTGAGTTCCGAGCTTTGAGTGGTTCAATAATACTACACCCTTCCATCATCATTGGAGCCATTGGAAAATATTTAATACTCTTATTTTTCGTATATCCAGAAAATTAGCTAGTAAATACTGTTGATGTATTGAATTTCGTTATTTATTTAGTGTGCCGCAATGTACACCAAGAATAAGTTTAGAAACCCAGCCAGGCAGCAACCTTCGCTCCCGTAGCCCTGTTGCTACTTCATGCCACCGCGCACTGTTCGACATTGGGTATACCAAGGACCCCCAACTTATTTATCCTGCCTATAAACACCGGAACCCCCCTCAAATACTTGGATTGCCTTCTGTGTTCCCTCACCTGCGGTTGCTTCTGGTGTTGCATCACCCCTCCGGAGAAATATGCTTATTTTCACGAATATCACAACAGACCACGCATAAGATAGCGCATGTCTGACATGAATTTTGAGAAGCAAGGGCGTGCGCTCAATCGCCGTGACAGCCTTTCCATCGGCCGCTCTGTGGGAAAATGGAGCCGGTTAGCCAAGAAACGAAAGAAGCCGTCTAACCAGCTGCAGTCACTGCTTTTCTTACGCCTTCCATTAGAAATCCGAACTGAAATCTATAAATTGGCTTTCTTCAGTACTGGAGCCGTTCATATTCGGCTTGCCCTATCCCAAAGCCCGCATGGAGTTCCAGATCGCTTCGAGAGCATCCTAGCCCTTGGTTGCAATGCACAACCTGAAGGGCTTCCGGGATTCAATGCTATTACTACGCAAACTCACACGGGACTTTTAATAAGAAAAGCGCATCTCAGTATCGCCCTTCTCCAAACATGCCGCCTCATCTACACCGAAGCATTGCCGGTGCTTTACGGACAGACGCAATTTGTATTTGAGGGTATCAGGGATATGGTGGCCTTTTCCAATAGCGTTCCACGATCTCACATGCATAAAATCAGCTCTATTCGCCTCGAACACATTGTGCATACCAGACCGAGGTACGCGTACCGCATCCTTCCGAATCTGCCACTGCATCGGCCTTTAGAAAGAAACCCCCTGCCAATCGACCGACTACATCTGGTTTTGAGTCCCCGAAAGCAACTCCGGTCTGTATACCTGGTAATCAAAATAGCAAGTCATATCCAGGATGAAGTCGTCAGTGATAGGGAAAGGTCAATGCTTGACGAGTATATCAATAGAGCAGCTGAATTAGTCAGTGAAAGGTGTCGAGTGCACTTGGTTGTTTTCAACTGGTCAGAAATATATCATCAAGAAACGAAACACGGGAAAGTTGGTATCTCTCGATAAACGCGTACCTATTTATCACAGCCTTCCTACATTGAATAACGGGCCATTCCAACCATGAATAATGCAGAAGCTTAAGATTAGGGTTAATCACTATTGCTAACGGGCAGGATAAGATTAAAATGGATAGTTTCGTTGCGATGCGATTTAGTAGCAGGTATATGAGAAGTTAAAATAGAATGATGATAATGTAGTACTTTAACCGCTAAAAAAGGAGGAAATATTATAATAGTATTCTCGACTAAGAAGCACTCTATCATAGCCAAACACTCTACCTGGGCTACTCTATGCTGCAGACACTCACCAATCTTCAACATTACCTGCAGGTGACCAAAGTGGATCAACGCACGCGGGGACTCAGACACCAAGCTACTAACACGTGATTAGAATCTCGCCTCGCGCAAAACATCATCAACCTATCTTCGACCCATTGTTTCGAAAAGCGAAAGCAACTTTGGAGTAGCACTTTCCACATACCTTCAGAGCATGGATCCCAGTCGGCAATGGCAAAGGTCCGCCGCCAGCGTCTTCTACAAACATAACACCATGCTTGCAGATTAAGCCCTTAAAATTACCGCATTTACAGCTTCGCCTTCCCATTGACAGCAATGCCGGGGCCCTTTTGTAGCTATTTAGAGATCAACGCAACATTCAGTATGACAAGTCGTGCAATGAGCCTGACAACTCTAAAGCTATTGCAAATTTGATCCGCCAGTGGCGGAATGTTGGTCAATCTCTCGAACGCGCTGATTTAGTTGTCACCATTCACGGATATACCGTTAGTATAGGTGGTCTAGGCTAGATTGGTGTGCACAAAGACGGAAAGACTATTGGAAATGCAGGACTTATGCTCGACTCTGAATTTCATTGCAAAAGATACGCGTACCATGCATTCAGCATAAACATTGATCCTGGATTACGCATTTTGGGGTTGGATGAGATACACGTTGCATGCGTTGATGCGAACGTTGCGCTCAAAGGCTTGGTGAATGTCAAATTTGGATTCAGGCCTGCTCTAGTGCAAGACAAGCTGTTTGGCACAGAATGGATATGTAAAATTACCAGGGAGCAGTGGCGTAGAAGTGCACACTCGACAGAAGGCCGCGCGAGAACGTCTTTGAGAGGATAATTTCTCTCTAATAATGTTACTCCCGAAATTGACCGACCGGTCACGTGCATCAGCCTAGTCTACCCGGGTACCCGTGTAGACCTGTCTTTGTATGCAGGTATAAGAACACATCTGCTTCGTTAAGCCAGGCCAGTAACGGCCAAAAAATTGATCAAAGATCCTTCATTAATTCACTTAGTTGCATGACCCATGACAACTGTAAAAGCGGAGCTGGGTATTCAGCATGATTATGGGAGGATTTTATGCTACTCAATTGGTTCTACCCGTAACATGCTCATAATCAAGCTGCAAAGGCAGAACAACCCCTTCGTAGAATCTTTCCCGAAATTCCTGATTGTTTAGATCATAGGTAAATGTGTCGAAGCTACACCTAATGCAGCGCAATACTGCTTTCGCGTAATTCTCGGATTCAAAAGAGTTAAGATTGTCCGCCAGGCGAGTAGCTATTGAAACCTCGGTCATCATATCCTCCTGTCCGAACTCGTTAAGGTCATCGGCTTCTTTGAATGATAGTATTGGACATCGGTGCGTCAACTCCAGTAGAGCGACTCCGAGCGCAAATACCATTTCGTTCTTTACAAAACGATGTCGTTTTTTCATAGACGCCGGGGTAGGAGACGATGTGAAAGTTTGCGAAACGTAGGATTGGGAAGATATCATGTTGCCAGCGGACGTCTGGAGGATAAATATGTCCCGGGTATCCCAGCTTCGCGGTAGCCAAGGAGTATCGTGGAGTTGGAGAACCGCTGAAGCAAGAGTTAAGGCGAGTGTGCATCTAACAAAAAGTCAAAATTTGAGGCTGTGCATGATTGGCGACGGTACTTCTGTCTTGTCGCTAAAGACCCTGCCTGGCATAGCATATCTTTAAGGGGTGCTGCGTCAGCGATCTGGCTTGCACTCACAGGCCCCGTTACAGGGTACACGTGTTGTTGCCAGTGCTTGTCTTCAAGGAAGCCTAAGCAGCACCCTGGCCGATATCCGCCCATCAAGGCCTTGCAAAGATTGTCTATCTTCTTTGTTAGAGATGGTGGAGATGGTCGCGACATTGATGAGCCTGACGGGGTGACTGTAATCGATGGGGCGAAGTGGGCTCGCTTCCGAGTGATAGGATTAGGCTGCATCTGGGGGGCGGGCAACCTGTTACATTCAAGTCAGCGATGCCTTAAAAAGGAGCGTATATCATACATTATGCTAGGACTTTGGGTAACCTCAATCTCGACGTTTTTCCAATCCCAAGGCAGAGCTCTTGTGAGGCATGCAGTCTTCTCGAAGGTGAGCAGAAATGCAAACCGCACAGCCTCGTTGTCAGATTCTCGATTATCTCGCACATCTAAACGCATGTTAGCCTTATGAGGCTGTTTGCAAGCGCACGGGGCAAAGCGTGAATTGAGACTTTCGAAAAGACATTGGGCTTGGTCACGGATGTTCTGCCACTGGAGGGTCCGAATTCGATTCTTCTTTTCATCGCGGAGTGGCTCAAATTGGGCGGCAGTTGCTGTCAATTTCGAGATCTTATCTATGTCGCGGTCAATTTCCTGGAGCAGCGTCGCGTACTTGGCAGCGTCAAAACCTCCTCTTATCCTAGTCCAAGTATTCTTGAAAAACTTTTTCCGGATTTTTTCATCAATCGATCCGTTGGCGGTAATCCAGGGAGGCTTATTTTATTAGCTTTGCTTCGGCCTTGCTTGCAAAGGGGACTTGCCTTGAGGTCGTCGTCCAGCTTCAATTTCCTGCAAAATAATAGGATGCGTCGATTCAGTTTATCCATCAAAGAAATATAGACCTTTGTATTCGACCCAAGGCGCATCTCAAGAGCCCTTGTCAACTCAGAATTGGACCAGGCTTCCTGTTTTCTTTCTTCTAGCAAATCATTCATCTGACGGTCCGGGAGGTTGAGCGGCCTGAGTAGCTGATAGCATGAATCGGTGTAGATTCCCACGGAGGCTGCGAATGAGGCATGGATGTCGTCAAATACTAATTCATATTCTCGCATGTGCTTCATTACAGCGACCTGTTACGGTCAGGTTATTTCGATTTCTGCTATAGTATCGACGATTATTGTCACACTCACTCCTTCTCCATAATGCTCCAAGGCACTGATAATGAGCGGAAGAGATCCCAAGACAACACCAGCGATCTCGAAGCCGGACATGGTGGATGATGATGAGGCTTAGAGGTTTCGCTATGTCTAAAGATCACCTTCGAGGCTGAGGTTTGCCCCTCAGCTCCACTCGTTCTAGCCCCAGCCACTTTTCTTTTCTTGGCGAATAAAACAATATCTCAACCTCAACTTTTCAGTCTTCCGCGAAAGTTCTCACGACTCTAACATAAGAAGACCCTTAGCAATCTTTGTCACGAATGGCGGCGCAAATATGCGACTCGCATGCACAGTGCTACACGGCTTTCCAGAGTCTTCTTGAAGCACTGGATCGCCCAGCCCGTGATTTCAGGGCGCAGCTACCACCAAAAACTGTGGACGAAGAGTTCGACAAGTACAAGATATGGGCCGGCAATGTTGGCGCGGCTCATCGCGGTAGAAGATATGAGATATCCCTTGACTACCGACTTCGGGAGGCCTCATTCATCAAGAAACAGGTCCTTAGCTTGCTGGACTCGCTAGAGGACAAGCTCAATCAGGCTACCTCTCTGGTCAGGAACGAAAGGCACCCATTCGAAGAAGAGGAAAAAGATCAGAACTCTGACGAAACGGACTTGTCATCTTCAAACGCGCTTGAAGACAGTAGCGCTGCGGAAGATTCGCCTTGGGAAATCTCATCTGATTCGGGGCAAAGCGACAGCTCCGCGCATGACCAAGTCCCACAGTCAAACACTCCCTTGCTTGGAAGCAAGAAGTCGACGCTAGCCCCAAAGGCTTCATCACCGAATATCCCAATCTTACATCTCGGCCGAACCCCAACTGCTGAAATGCCTCGACTACTAGAATCCATCAAATTTACTATTGGGTGCCTTTACAAGATACCAATCCGAAAGCCAGCCCCTCTTGATCGAATCAAGCATCGTACTTCTCTTGACTCGTCCAGCTACCAACATTTCGATGTCCTTTACGTAATGGACAAGTTCAAGGGTATCAATGAACAACTGGCAGCCCGATTGGGGAAGGCTATCACACAGCGCCGCCAGATCCTATATTACCGAGAGGCGCACAAAGAAGGTCTTGAAACCACTCGTCTTAAGCCACTTGGGCCACCAACATCAGCTCTAGAGGTTAAGCAGACTGCTCCGCCTGGAGATAGTCGATCTACTGTCAGCAGCCAGGCAACAATAAGCCAAGCAGCGAGTAGTCAGTTTACCCTCCAGTCCAAAGCGACCACTTTGCAACCACGAGAGCTCGAGCACGTTATTTTCGAAGAACCTGGCCCTGAAGCGTTTTATACGCCGAGTGTCGCGGAGTCGAAATCATCGTTTGCATCCAGCTATGCAGGGAAAGAGCTAGCCGTCATCGTACCTCCGAGGCCGAAAGGAGATTATGGAATTGAGTTGGACTGGTTTGAGTGCCCTTATTGCTTGATCACAAAACACATCACGTCAGAGCGCCGGTGGAAGTAAGTCGCTGCAACAGTTATCCCAGCTGTACTAACGGCGGAAACAGAAAGCATGTTTTAGAAGACCTTCAACCATATGTATGCACCTACGAAGACTGCAATTTACAGGACTACTTCTTCGAGGACCAAGATTCTTGGTACAAACACGAAATGTTGCAGCATAGAATTAAATGGTTCTGTAATATCGAAAAACACCCTGAGTATAGCAGCGAATGCGAATTCCTCAAGCACCTGGATAATGCCCATGACCAGAACCTAGGATGGATGCAGGCTGACCTCCTTCGAGATATGTTCAGTCGTCCCTCACGGGACACTGAAGGGCACTGCAACCTTTGCAAACGATGGTCGACAAATTTGAGAAGTCATGTATCCCGACATCTCCAACAAATGGCTTTATTTGCATTGCCAAGGCTTAACGAGACCTCTGGGAGTGGCGTTGCAGAGAGAGCTACCCAAAACTCAGCGAGATACAAAACAGAAGGCGACAAGGGGTCTGCCTCCAACGCCAGTGACTCATCATCCGAAGCGAATACAGGGGACGTGGAGGACATAACGGTCGATCGATTGTCAATGGTAGATTCCGACGAGCAGTTCGAAGCGGTCCTTGTTCCGGATACTCCCGAAGCAAGTTGGTACAATATCACAGACAAATTTGGAAGGCCCCAAGAATCTCCCCCTCAACAGATGCATATCCTCTTCTTCAATCAGAGTAGCTCGAGGGGCGATGAAATAGAGAGCCAACTGCGAACCATTGGCTGCCGTGTTACTGCCTCGCCAGCGCTAAATGAACCACCAGTGCAGTTCAATTACGACATCGCAGTTTTCTGCTTTCCGGGGTCGTCAACTCTAAAGCTTCTTTCCATTTTTGCCTTTGATTTCACACAAACATTTCCCCCAACACTGGCAATCTTGACAGGGACTGTTTTCCCGGGGACTTTTGAAGGGTACTTTGATGTGATCCTGGAGGCGTGGAGTTCGGAAGATATTCGAGGTTTAGATTTGGAGAAAATGTTGACGGATCTACACACGACGAAGGAAAGACAGGAAAGACGGGAAAGACAGATGATTCCATTCGGACACGCAAGTCCAAGTCCAAGTTCCTCCACTAAAGCCGTATATAGATACGGGTATGCTAGAAACCTGTCGACTAGCTCCTTCACGGTTCCGCCCCCTTCCCTCGGATCAGATGTTGATGAATCGGAGCACAGAATTGAGGAAATGATTTTCGAACAGCATCCACTAGATATTGATGAATCGGAGAATAGTGTAGAGGAGCAACCGCAAACTCAGAAAAAGGAGGCTACAAGAGGTCGCTTGAGTAGGGCGCTGAAGTTATTAAGTCGCAAACGGATATAGACGGGTGGCGCTCGATGGACGGATACCATAACGATCACGATTCACGTTGAACATTTGTGGAGGAACCGAAGCAGGGGTTACCAAAGCGTGGCATAAACATGTACGCGTCCCAACAGTAATGGTCCCAGTGCCGAGTTTATTTATTGATTGACTCTGGGAAACGATGAAATACACTGTGTTGGTGCGCCGTCATAAGATACGCCCAAAGTATTGGTACTTTACATTGAAGTCCTCCACTAAATTTCCTAGCTCCATAACTTCCCATTTTAGATCAAGCTCTGTTCTACCATGAAGGGTCTTACAATACTCAGTCGTATTCCGAATGTTAAAAATGCCTCTTCTACTATTAATTCTATGTCTTCCAACCAAGCAACTTATTAGAGAACCCTTACCAAGCCTGTAATTGTTGCTGGTTTGGCTTAGGAAAACAGTTAGATGCTGCTATCTACACAAAAAGACACGTGCCGGCGCACATGATTGAAGTCGTTAGACAACTTAGTGGTATCTTTATGTATTTAATACAATTTCGTGATTATCCCTAGACCTTGACAGTCCTACAAACTGCATGTGAGCTGCAACATGCCCTTGTACTTCGGTACGTTCCCGCAGAATCTCTCTTCCTCGGCTCCATTCCAGCCCCAGGTCTCCTCATATGGGTTCAGATTCATCTTCGTAATGTCGCTGAGGATATCCCGTTCGCTTTTCTTCTCGAAGCGTTCGTTCCCTCTTTTCAATCTTCTCTGACCCTCTCCACTCACTTCTCTGACCACCTCCCAATCCTTTCCCTACTCTCGCTCTCCTATCTCAGCGTATCCTCATGCCTGAAGAACCCTTCTTCCACCGCTTGTTCTCTAAATCTTTCAAACAAATATACCTAACCTGCCTAAACGCATAGTAGAAGTCCAACTTATACGCCTCCATCTAATCTAGCGTCTTAGAGAACACTACCCCAAAGTCTGAATATTTGAAATTTTTAAGTCTAAGATGTATAGTCGTAGGATTTTTGTATTCAGCTATAAAAACAGCTTTGTATTCTTCACTACAGCGCTTGGTGATACCTTCTGCACGCTTGACTAGCTTGTCTGCCTCTTCCTTCCCTACGCCTAGTTCCACGAAAACACCGTCGTCGACTCCAGCGCCTGCGCTTATAAGCTCGCCTAGCGCTTTGCCGAAATGGACAAGGTTCTACCAGGCGATGGTTGGCCAGTTGCGGTAGGAGTAGCGGAGCATGAATCGTCGTGGTTAGGTATATACGTCGGATTGAACGAGGCGAGGAAAGCGAAGGAGCCGAAGTCAATAGAGAGACCGAGAATAGAAGTATTATCCGCGTTTAGTACGCCGTTCATGAATCCATAGGCCTGATATGCCGCGACAGTCTTTTGTGTTGCGCCGGATCACAGCGCGTGTAGCAATTCTCTTCCTCAAGACACTCTCCTTCAATTGTTTCTTTGGCGATGCGGTTCTTGGGTTTTTCTAGAGCGGCGCTTTCGCTGGTCACAAGCTTTGAGGGGAGTTTGACCCATCCTCCGTAGATGTGCGCGGCGTAGCCAGCCATCTCCCGTATTAAAGCCCGGTTTTCTTTTATCCTGGGAAGATTGAATGCGCCTAATCGCACCCAGCTCTACGCAAATTGTGTTACAATAGCACTTGATTCCATGCGTTCCCGCAAGGCCTTGGATCTCGGTGCTAACGTCAAGGCCAGAGCTCGTGCGGTCGGGATGCCAATCGCATTCAGGTACTCGCTGACTACAAACTTGCGGATGCTACTCCAGAGCACCGCTTTCCTATCCGACAATCTTAAGTATAGAGTCCTTCTAGCTCCTTTCGGTTAAGTTTTATATCCTGTGCCTGAGTCTGGATTAGTCGTCTTCAACAGTGAAATCTCTCTACCGTCACCTAACTGTCTATTAGCTAAATCAATATCTATTGTAGTATTGTGCCTAGGGGTATATTTCTTCCTTGGTCTCCTTGTCCTAGGTAGAAATGTTGTTCCCTGTAATAACGTGCTTGAACTTTTCTGTCTCCGCTTCCTCGGGGTTCAGACCGATATCTTGAAGCACGCGGAGACTCACGCAGAGTAGCTCGGGAGAATTTGTTATCTCTGGTCGCATATATGTGAGAAGTGCGTTCTTGATCATCCGAGGCCCTAACTTTTCTAGTGGCGCATTATAGGAGTCTGACGGATTGGGGAAGGCAGTATCTGCGGGAAGATTTGATATGAGACATTCGAATTTGACAAGGAGGCAAGAATGTGAGATCCTTTGGTGGTTTTATTCGTCGTACTACCGTTGGTGGCATTCCCGTTACGGGATAGATGCGCCATGGTTTGGGCAAACTGAGAAAAGCAGGACTGGAGACTTTTGACGGTGTGACGGTTAATATAAGCCATTTCTGAAGTGACACTGGGCCAACCTTTTGCCGTAACAGTTGTAAGACCGGTTAGCAACAACCACTGCTAAAACAATCGAGTCTCATATTGCTCATCACACACAAGATGTCGTCCAACAACATCGATCATGCTGTTAAGCATGTGATAGTGACCCTGTTGACCCCGCAAGACTGGGAGGCCTAGCTGTTTATGCGCCAGGGTTCTGCCGAGCGGAACAAGGTGTAGGAATACTGCGACCCCAACAAGACTCAAGACCAGATTAAGACCTCAAAAGCTCCTACTCAGCCAATTTTACAGAAGTACAAAAAAGCCTCAACCAAACCTGTAGAGCCCATAGCCACAGAGTCAGTCGCCGACCTCAACAATGACCAGTTCCAACGATACCTTTGTGAGCGTGAGGAATATACACAGGAACTAGCTAAGCACAAAAAGAAGAAGAAGGCCCCTGCAGCTCTGGTCACAGAAATCAGTAGGACGGGTAATAAACGCCACATCAATCTACTTAAGAAGAAATGTATAGCATATAAACGACTAGTTACGCCAAAGAACCACTTCGCGCGAGCTGATTGTAAGGTATAGACAGCTACAGTCTCTAAAAAATCATGAAAGCCCAGGGACTAGCTCAGAGATTAGATTAAGGTAACAGGCGTCTACATAGGAGCCAAGCTAGCAGACCTTAGCGGTACACGTGCACAAGAAGACTTCCGAGACGCCCTAAGCGAGATATACCCAAACTATGCAACGCCTACACTGGGAAGACTACTAAGGCAGTGGGCTTAGAAGAATAGTGTGATAGGCTATGTGCTGAGGCAGCGGTTACGTGAGAACAGACTAGTGCTTTTTGACAGAACAAGATTTTCTTCTTTTTCTGGTAATTTGTAGTTTTCCAAGCTTAGAGTGGCTTACACATGTTTAAGTTTTACAATGGTGTATTAACACCTGTGGCCAAACTCAGCCACGCTTTTAATAGCAGCATTAAGCATAACGACGTTAGCAGTAAATTCATCAGTTCATACTCCAATGCTTTCCCAACGTTACGACTCTGCCTTCCTTGCTATACCTGATGCCTTACAATCAATAAATGAACTAACTAGCTCTATTAGAATATATGGTTACTTATCGGTGATGCTTATTGATGCTAATCGATCTGAGACCATCATATCAAGGTGATGGTATGATACCGCGCTCCTTTGAAACCTTTCAGAAGATCCTTTCGGGCACCAGGATGGCTACGCTCGTTGAAAACCTGCTTGAAGCCAACGTGTAACTCACATTCAGCGAAGCCTATCCTTCTGTATACGTCTGAAACACCCATCCGCTGCAAAATTAGTCCGCCACAGTCTTCGATCGGCATAATGAAGGCGGAATCTATCGGGCCAACGTTCGAGCTGTCCCAGCGATGAAAGTATGCCCAGTTCAATGTCATTCTTGAGTTGTGGAATGCGGTACTGTCAGCGGCTTCGACATAGTCTCCCCCAATCATTGAATGTCCTAGTACAACTCTCGTCCATTTCATGTGGCGTACTCGGATGAGTGGTGTGAGAAATACAATGCTGGCTTGTTTAATTACACCAGTCATGTGAGGTCCGTCTACGAAATAATTTGCCTCGACAAGGGTTGGTATCGTAAGCTTGTTGTTATCCGCAACAGAGTGACTAGAAAGGAAGGATATCGGCAGTGCGCTACGCAATGATGCCCATGACCAGCTGGGGACTTTACTAGCCGTCTCCGGCCTTTCCGTATCTCCCTGCATATGAGGGTGTGGATTCAGGTACCACATTAAATCTGAAAGCAGTGTGTTTTTCCAGAGTCCGGCAAGATACATATCGTCTGATCGAGCTTCTTCCATTCTTTCGGCAACAGCCGCGATAGCAGGTAGCCGATCTTCTTGGAAAGTAACTTTTCGAGTTGAATATTCCTCCACCAATTGATGCCATTGAATTAACAGCGATTCTGACATGGATTCGGGCATTTGACTGCGTTCTATAATATCATCTCCATAACACTCGCGACGGCTATCCTTGAGACACTGCCAGAAAACTTGATCATGAGCAAAGTAAAGAATCCGTGATGAGAGATGCATCTCCTGGTAAGTCCATGCCCGACTCAGAAGCGGCCAGTCATGGTAATCTTTGTCGAGATCCATATTGAGAACAGTGAGTCTACCGCGCATAGACGGTCTTCGAATTATTGGTGGTGAATCTGGCAAGCTTTTGCGTACATGCACCCTAGCGAATCCGCTCACTGGCCAACCTATGTACGATTGGCTGCTCCGGCTGAAACACCCATCGGAGGGCTGGTGCGCTTTAGCCGCAGCTATTGTGATGAACGCATGAGCGTACACATCTGACATTAAGGAGGCTTGAATCTGCCAGTCTTTCTTATCGTTTTGAATTATACAGAGACTGTCTATCCATAGATAGTTGATATTCAGATTCCGGCAGACCTGAATTGCGTCTCGAAATGTTAATGGTAGAGCATCCATCGGAATCCCTTGCTCAAAGTGTTGTTGAATGTTTTCACGATTCGTTTTGAGAATTCCCTCTCCCGACCCCCAGCAATGGCTGAGGCATGCATATCGTGTTGGGCGGACATTCTGCTCCAACAAAACTAAATCTTCCCGGATGTCGAGATATCGAACATTGGCTTTAAAACCAGCATAGTCATCGGGGCTGCGACCGCAACTATGCGTGGACACACAATTCCCGAGCCAAGTTCGGATCGTTTGGAAAGTGGATGCCGAAGAAGTGTCTCCAGGAATAGCCCTTGGTAACCCTTTACCATTCACCTCGTTCTCAAATGCCTCCAGTAGCAATTGAGAATGATCTCTGAAATGCACGAAAAGTTCTCTTCTCGATGAACGCAACATAGCGGTTGAAATACTCCTAGGGTCTTCATCTGGAGCCAGCTTGGCAACCCAAGAATCAACACATGCAAGCCAAAATCTAGCTAATAGACAATTCTGGCTGGCATGCATCAACTCATCGTGTCCATTCCAGATCCCTCCGTTGCAAGGCGAGAGTCCGTGGGGTGAAGGACATTGGTGGCTGGTGATGTCACGCAGGGTTGGCAAACTCATGTTGTCCCCAAGCAAGTGTGGCTGCAATATTTTCGGCTTGAATTGACCCTGACCTTTTCCACAAGGATTGAGTAAGCATTTCTACTCGTATTGGGCGGATAAGGTGGTGTGGATTGGTGCAACTTTCGCTTTCCGACAGCCAAGCCGGGACAGTGGGGTAGGATTGCTGCCTGACCGGCGAAGTCTTCGACAACTATCTCCTCGGCCAATGCTATCCAATAGCTGTTCGCTCGAGTTATCGAAACACGAATGGATGACTAAAGAGCGTGGTCGTGATGGCCAATGGAATTTATGTGGTTCGAGACATGTGTTGTAAGGTATTTTCTAGACCACATGCGAGGTGCGTCCGGTAGCGAGGGCTTTGCGCTAGCTTGTTGCTTATAGTGCTGCGGTACGAGGGACGTATGTGGGGCACAGAATGCTGGCAGGCCGGAACTTTTCCGATTCGTCGGATGTCGCATCCCGTGGGATGTTGTTCTGGCGGGAGGAGAATAAATCCTCAACAGCCCGGTGGCAGCATGCTTCCGATGTCAGTCAGTCGAACAACAACAAACGCTTGACACTTGGATGAACAAATCGTTGAACCACAATAGCCCCACATTATCTGTCAGACTGTAAGAAATGTATCCTCACTTCGCTTGAAGCTTCCAGAACGGCGACTCGGCTGGCTCCGTCAGAAGATCTATATTCAGAACGTATCTCTAACCAGGGTTTCTAATGGGACCTACATAAAATTCGGCGCCGCGGTAAACAAAAACAAGGCAGGGAGCTCAACGAGTCCGACCGCGCATCAAATCAAGCATGCGACCTGCCAAAACTGACCATGTGCCTCTTCCGCTTATGATTCAGCAGCGCGTCCGACCTGTAGAAAGTCCGCCCGCAGAACTCGCAATCGCTTTGCGACTTGTTCCGCGGAGCCGTGCACCTCTGGCTCTTTTGATGCCTTGTGAGGTTGCCCTTAGCATGGACGCCCGTCAAAACTAACCCGCATTCACATTGTACTCGAAATATGGGACTTGTGTAGCTGGTCGCTTGCTTGGCGGCGGTTGCGTGGGTAGGTGATGGGGAGTAATGGGCGTATTCGCTGGTAATAGGGAAAGGGAAAGGTTCAGGTCTTGTGATGAAGCGTCCGGCCAGAGAATCTGCGGAAGCGTAAGGGGAGTAGAGCTGAGGTGCTGATGAATTGGGTCCTATCGGTCTCTACTAGCGAGGTTCATTAGCTGTGGTCTTGGCTTGTTTCTTGAAACTCACGTTGGTGCGCTCAGGCTGCTGTGTGATGTTTTGAAATAAGGTGGTGCGGTTGTCAGCTCCTTCGGAGTCCGAATCGACGATGAGCGCGTATGGGTACGTGATTCCTTGTGGCCTCTCTGCAGAGCCTTGTCGCGTAGCCATTGAGTTTTGGCGATAGTTGCCATAGTCAGCAGCAGGAGCTTCATTGTCAGTCGATGCTGGGCGATACGCCGGGTGCCGCATGACTTACATTGAGATCCGCTTTGCGAATTCGAAGTAACGTTATTCAGAAGGTTGTAAACTTCCTCGTATTGCCTGGTCTGGCCGCGTCCTTTGAGAGGAACTGACTCTTCCTTGTCCGACGACCCGTGGCACTTGCTGCCGTGGAACATCTCGAAGGCGTCCTTGTCAATGAAGTGCCGCTTGCAAGTTGCACAGTACCTCAAATATCGATCGTGTGTTCTTGTGATATGCCTTCGAACAGCAGACATGTACTTCTCGCTGATGTTGTTACAAATGTGATCTCGGTTGAGCGCCTTCTCTGCTTCAAAGATGGGGCACCCGAAGAGCTCCCGTTCTTGACCTGCTTCTGTGAATCCTGTCGACGACATACTGGGGCTTGTGCGCTTCGATGATCTGTTCTGAGGTACTAATGCTGTAAAGAATATCTCGCTCTGATGGCTTTGAAGCGACGCTGATGTAGGTCCTAAAGTCGGAGTTGACGGCGAGGGCGAGGCTGGGACCTAGATTGACTTTTAGGTATTATGACCTGTTTCTTTGCAGAACGGCTTACGGTGTTGACAAATTCGGTGGTGGAGAAAGTTTCCAGACGTGCCACAGTGGTCGTCGGAGCCCACGTGCGTCCTGAGGGCGGCGCAGGCTGCGGAGAGTGCTGATCTGCACCTTCTTGAGTTGAGGCATGAAAAGAGAGACTTGGATTGGGATCCTCGAGCGGAAACGAGAAAGGTATTGGAAGAGCTGCATCATTAAACGACGTCATCGCGTCCGAATAATACAGCTGTGAGCTCAAGGGCTGTTGGTCCTCCATTCTGGCGATGCCCAGGGTAGCCTAAGAAGGACAAAGATCGAGAGGACGACTGCCCAATGCCCATCAAACCAAGAAACAGGAAACTTATATACCTCATACGCTATTCATATAGCCTCTATGATTGGGTGTGCTGTCTGCATCTGCGTCCAAGTTGAGTACGTGATTGAACCGATTGCTTGCGGAGCGATCTACTTGCGGAGCTGCGCAGGCGCATAGTTGCTGAGCTGCCGAGCTGCTGAGTTGCCGACTTCAGCATCGTCCCTCTGCAGGGATTGTAGGCTGGCTTGACGCGACTCACGCGATTGGCTGGCAGGAGCATCCATGGCTTTCAAGAGCATCCATGGCTGTCAAGTTTTCTACTGTACAAGATAACATATGGATGCTTATATTGGCATTTAAGTCTGCTATAAAGTTTAAAATGTTTACTATTATGCCCACTACAACTGTAGACAGTGCCCGGATCGTCACCCCTAAAGCTTTCGAAGGCCCCAACCCGCATCCAAACACCCAAACACCAATATTAAGCATTTTTTGCATTCTGTAGATGACTATATTTCACCCCCCTCAGTTTTCTAAGACCATAGTACCACACACCTAAGCGATCATTTTCATTCACCACTACGTTCTTGGCGCCGCCGCCCGCCCAATTGCCCGAAGTATGCCCCCTCGCTTAGCTACCGCGCTATATCATGTGATGTGGCCCAAGCGTCTACTCCCTCCAAGTATAAAAACCCCCCTCTTGTCTGCCCTCTCTCTCTTCTTTTCTTTTCTTCTTTAGCTCTCTTTGCCTCTTGGTAAGTAAATCCAAGCTTACAATCAATGCAAAGCTCCAAATACTAACTTCTTTACAGGCTTAGATCAAGTGTAGTATCTGTTCTTTTCAGTTTAATCGCTGGAAGTAAGTCCTCCACCCAAGATTGTTGTTATTAACCCCTCAAGCTCTGTTAGTGTTCCTACTGGGAACACCATGATTAAATCACTTTTTGCAACCAGGTTCTCTCTCACTGAGCTTGCTCATAGTTAGGACCACAGTGCCTCTGAACCTACACCTTCTTCAGACGGCGCGACAGCACCATTTTTTCATTAAGATTCCCAACAATGTTGAGTTCTTGAGGAAGATATCTCTGCTTTGCTTTTGCTTTTGTTGCCGTTGATGAAAACGTTTATACAATACGGAGACTACTCTTGTATTAAGATCAAGAAACCACGCACTCTCTTTTTATCACCAATGTTCATGTTGTTTGTCTGCGCACTCTTGTCTTCAGAAAGATTGTTCAATGGTCTGTTTACGCACATCAAGCTACAACAACAGGCGTCCATCCTCCTAGCACCCACGCCGGATCCAAGTACGCCGTCGGCTCCTCCGCCAGTTGCCTCGAAATATTCAGCCTCCGCCCATAATCCACCGGCCTTCCCCTCAGATCTGTCGTTCCATACTCCCAAAACTTTACATGCGAGCTATCGAACGGCACACCTTGTACAGGTCCCCAGCCCTGCGCCACCACTCCCTCCGTCCTCGTCCCAATCAACGCAACTTCCGCATACGGCCAATTATCCAGCACGCCGCCCGTGTTATCTGGAAGCCGCGCAAAAGTACTATCTCCCCGCTTCCCGATAATCGTACAGTCGACAAAGACATGTCCGTGTGTGTTCTGCGAAGTGCGCGGCCACGACACGGCGCCCGCGGTTGTTACCACCGTGCTACGCTTCCAGAACACGCTGCCGTATCCGAGAATAGTGTCTCCGTCGCCCACAAGCGTTGTATCTACGATGTACGCCGTGCCGTACGTTGTCAGTGCGTCGCCCGAGCCGTTGAGCGCCATGTTGTCTAGGATAACACGCACGCCGTCGATCAGCAGCGCCTCCGCCTGTCCGCGGTAGTAGTTCGTGATGGCGAAGTTGGACAGCTGTACATCGCTCACGCCGCGAAATGAGAAAGCTGGTCGACGTGAGGGCCCTTGCCTGTTCGGTGGATTGAACGCACTGTTATTGGGGTAGCCAATCCGCGTTTTGTTAGACGATGTGCCGCAGATTACAATGTTGCTTTTATACTGGAAGAAGATGAGCTCCTCATAGGTGCCGTCTTGAATGAGGATCGTGGTGCGTGTTCGAGGGTTGATGGGCGCCCAGTCGAGCGCACCTTGCACGGTGCTGAAGTCCGCTGCTCCATCAGCGGATACACTTACTGTAGTGGTTCCTGGTGGTGGGCCGCTAGGCTTGGTGGAGAAGACCCAGCTGTTGTTGGATATGAGGCCAGGGAAAGTACTGTTCTGCCCCCCGCTGAAAGAGAATACAGAGGGCTCGATGGTCACGCTGTACGTGCGGTTGTAGTCAAGGCGGTTGTTGTGCAAGTTTATCGTAGCGATATTATCGTGGATAATAATGGGGAAGTAGTAGAAATCCATGCCGCCGACGATGTTTGTTTGGTAGCGCGTCTTGTCGGTGTAGTTTGCTTTCGTCGAGCCGTTGCCATAAGGGCTTGGGGAGAAGGGAATGGAGAAGTTGAGTGTGTCTACGAGGATGTTGTTCGCGGTGTCGTATACTTGTATTAAGCCTGATTTTCCAATGGACGGCGTAGAAGGAAATGTCACGCGCAGCTGGCTATCTGGACTGACGTCTTTCTGACCATTTGCTGGCCATAGTTGGATGTTGGATGCGTGGATTTGGAGCGCACATTGCGCTATTGCAAGCGTGCTGAAGAAAGTCACAATACGCTCAAGTTTCATGCTTGTTGGCAGACGTTGAATCCACTTTCCTTGTATTCATGAAGTGTATCCTATCTTTTTATATGTCCTATGCAATGGCTGAATCTCCGTTCTGCACCTTTATCCAGCAGTCAATCCCACGGCCCTATTTTCGCTCCAATAGCCTCAGGGCAAAAGAACGTCGTTGTGATCATCTGGCTAAATGCGGGACCAGAAATGCGCATCCTGGCGCCTTTGCCCGTAGTCGCTGTACTACTTGTAAAAGCCGCCCCGCAGCACTAACCCTTCGCTTAGCAAATAGATAGTAGATCACCCGTGATGATTGGCGGGGCAACCTGTGGATACGAAGACAAGGGTATAGCCTAAGGATGTATAATGCGGGAGGGTAGCTGGTGTAGAGCGTTCAGGGTCATTTTACCGAGATGTACACATCAAAGGCCGGACTTGTGAGACGGCTTTAAATTTGTTCATATGCTACTACTCTTGGGCTATCCATTAAGCTTGCTCCAAGCTCACAGTAGTTTTCAATACAGCACAATTGATCCTGGCGTACATGCTGTGCAAGCTGTGTAAAGGAGGACCTTGTCAGACAATGACAGTCCTGAGTATGAGTACCAGTGGTTCAAGTCCTCATTCTAAAGCTCCTCCTTTCTAACGAAAACTCTTTATCGTTTTCTATTTTCGGCTTGTTCTCTTGGAGCCAATCACCAACCATATCTCGGATTTTTCTTTGAAAGCAGGTGAAGGCCTTCCACGAATACGAAGTATAAGAGCCCTTAATGATTGTGGTTGTCTCGCTAGTGGTCTCGCCAAGCCATACTGTGCATATAAGCGATACACTAAACCCATTCTTGTCGCGGCCGAGAATGAAACGGTATTGCTCCGGGTCAGTGCTTTGAGAAAAAAGCTTCATCCAACGGGGCATCATAAAGGCTAGGTTGGCTTAAAGAGTGCGTCAGCTGACTGTCTCGCCACGGGGATTTGAAAACTTATCTGCAAGAAGGGTTCTGTCTTGCTGGCTGAGATTACTGAGACGACTCAGCTCTTTTTGGATGTGATTTTCGAATGACTGTTGAACCTGATTACCAGATGGAGGCATGTTGGTATTAGCTTGTTGTGGTCTCGTAGTGTCTGGGGGTTTGGATAGTTTATATGCGCACCGGTCGGGCGCAAATATTAGCACGTACACTCACTTCAACAGCACATGATTATTTCACTTATAAAATTACGTGACCAGAGCTTCCTAGATCACGTGAAAGTGAAATCATTCGTCAATGGTAAATATAGCAAAGAAAAGAGCAAAGAAAAGTCCCAGTAAAACTCGTCCTCGTACTTCCAAATCCTCGAGGGCCCTATTTTCTTGTTCAGAGCGCAGTTGTTTCTTTAGATGATATATTCCAATCAAGTACCTAACCTTGTCCTGAATATATAGAATGCTTCTATCCGATCGTGGTTACTATCTACCCCAAAAAGTGCATGTGTTGTACGACTTTGGTTCACAAATTGAGGCCTGAGAAGTGTCACCCTTTAACCATCACTCCCATCCCTTAGGACACATAACCATTGTTGATGTAGAGTTTCCCTAGGGATTGAATCTTGGTGGATGGGGAAGGCGAGATCCTATTGTAGGTTAACTAATTGCTTTCGGGATGAAGGACCAGATTGAAAATTTATCTAGCAGTGTTTAGCTTTAGATAAGGACCAGTAATTTACTGTCATTATTCAGCTTGTACAGCGGCATCCTTCAATTATCTCCATTTGATCTAATCAAATACTGATTAAAGTCTCCCTCAGTCTTTCAACGTCTTTGTGAGGTATTGGAATTGAAAGGGTTGTCTAAAGAGGACTTGTAGACAGCATGTGTTTTTTGTGTCTCAGGAAATCTTTTTGCTCTTTCAAAAGCTATAAGACGCGTTTTGCAATCACTTTGGTGTAAGTGGGATTGAACCTTTGTATGGATTTTGGGCTTGCCATTTTGTGGGCAGGAGACATTAGAGTGCAGGTGTATTCAGAACTCTCAGCGTCACTGGTAGTATTTGATCCGCGAGACTATACATATGTGATGATCTTATACCTGGTGGATTTACTCACTCACTTTGCTTTGAACGGGCAACACAGTATGTTATCAAACGAAACAAAACCAATTACTGAGAAAAGTCTAATACTCTTTGCAGGCCAAGACATGTCTCCTTGATTGTTTAGTTTAGAGATATGAAGGTCAGAAATCGATGGCCTAAATCCCTCTACATTGCATCCATCTGTCCAAACCTTTAGTAACAAGCTGCCGATGCACTCCTAAGAAAGCGAATTAGATAATATACATGCTTTCGAGCCGCATGTTAGGAAGTTCAATGTCTTTGTTGACATACTCAACCACCCCTAGTCTTTGACAGATAATCGGACTAGATTGAATCTCTTGGGGCAGTCTTTGGACAGCTTCTTCGGGCGCAGTAGCCAAGATAATCGCGCGCTCATGTCCACCGTCATTACAATATTTAAGCCAAAGAACTTTTGATCCAACGTGGCTCGCGCAACGCTGAATGTCATCCACACGGACTTCCTGCGCAATCCCGTCAATGTTCAAGTATGCGCGCGGTTCTGAAAAAGAATCGGATCTAATCCTAGCGAGTTCCACTTCAGCTATGCATCCTTTGAGGAGTATCCATCCATCTTTTAGTTGTCCATATACCGCTAATCCCAGCGTGACAACCTGAGACTTTGTCAAGTCTACTTGGATGAAATAGGTAGACGAGATATTTCCCTTGGTAGGCCATCGAACCGCCCGCTGAACGCTCGCCCAGCTCCAGGTCGGCGCGATGTAACTAAGTTTCTCCTCACGATCAGAGCCGACAGCAATCCAAAGCAGAGAACGAAGAAGGTCATTGGGCCAAAGACCTGCCAGATATGGTCCTGTCTTCAAACTGAACCACCTACTCGCAAGACCACCAAGCGCTGGCAGCCAGTCCGAATAGCGTGTGATTGACTTTCTAGAGTATTCCGAAACGAGATCCTGCCAAACGAGAAACCTAGACATCTCGTCTGAATCATATCTCTTGACCACAAGTTCCGGTAATTCCCCGATAATAAAATCTTTATCGGTTACAGGCGGGTGGTTGCCCAGGTATGGAGGCCTTGACTTTATATGCTCGGTGTCTACAGAGAAAGCCGACGTAAGCCGCCGAAAAGGCAATAGCCAGTCACCGGTATAGTCAGACAAGCTACCGCATTCGCATTGGAGAGAGGTCAAACACTCGAACACTATCTCATGTTGGGTGAAGTGAAGTATTCTTCTCCCCAGAACACGCTCTTGAAAGCACCATGCCCTTGCGAACAATGGATAGCCAACAGGGTCTGTCATGCCGTGTCTCGTGCCTGAGTGACTAATTGCGGTGGAACCCCATGTAAACGCGGTGTGTGGGATTGTACGTTTGACAAACACTTCGAAAGTGTTTTGATGCTGATCAATGCCCCTGATAGTGGAATGCGAAAGTTTTGGTAAGAATAACCCTCCGTCACCATCCACGGAAGCTGTCGCGGCAATTACGAATGTGGCATCATTGTAGACTGTTCCCATCTTTGCCGCCTCAGATTCCCAGTCCCCCTTGTCGTCTTGTACGATACACAGTGAATCAATCCAGATGTAGTGAATGCCGAGACAGCGCGTCAAAGCGATGGCATCTTGAAAAGTTCGAGGAAGTTTTGCCCATGGGATGTTTTGCTTCCAGTTCTCAATCGTGCTCTTCGTAGATATGAGATGCTGGCTAAGACCCCAACAGTGTGAGAGGGCCACATACTCATGGCCTGACTTCTGGTCTTCTTGAGGCTGGAAAAGGTGAATGTTTTTATTATCTTCTCCCCCAACATATATGACCCGTGTGGGTAATTCCAAGGAAGTCTTACAAAAGTCATGCGTTAAGCGGTCGTCTTGGATCTTTTTACAGAAGTCATGCTTCAAGCGGCAGTCTTGAATCCACGGCTCAAGAAGCTTCGCCACGCTGGTAGCATCAGGCCGAGCCAATATATGGCGTGTAGATTTACCAGGCCATGCTATCCCATCTTCCGTTGGCTGTTCGAGCTTCATGGACGATCCAATGGTTGGCCAGGGGGAAGGATGACCTATAAAACTATCAACTCTTGCGATGCCCTTTCGCTCAGAATGATATAAACCCACCTTCTAATGTGTAAAACTCAACGCTCAGAAGGTCCTCATGCTCACGGACTTCTGCACCCAAATTCAAATCACCAAAAATACCGATTTCTTCTTCGTCATCAAAATGATCCCGATATAGCCACACGCGTAGAACATCGCCGACGCAAAACATGATATTTAATTTAATAAGCGGATCGTCGAAAGCGAAAGACCCATCGGCGGAATACACCAATCCAGCAAAAAGTAGGCTGCAGGACGGGCAACCAGATCCGGATGCATCTATCACATCCTCCAGCGCTGCTGAGATCTGCCAAGACGCATAGTCGCAGCGTGAAATGCCGGCCCATGCAGGCACGACATGCTTTCCGTCGCTGGGACCTTTCTCTCGTGCAACCAACGCATTTTCGACCCCCGAATTTGCATGCATCTGTATGTCTTCTCGAGGGAGAAGACTGGATGCTGAACCTGGTGACAAGTTGCAGCAGACAGGGCAGAAGGCGTGATCCTCACGGATGCTGGTGCCACAAGCATCGCTGTCATCTATTGGATAGGCATGTCGCTTGAGGGTGACGTCTGCAAAGGCCATGGATACTATGAGCGATAGTGACTGAGGTTGGTGGTGAGTGGACGGTGGACATTGTGCGGGGTAAGCCTGCAAAAGACCCGAATTGGAAGGAAGGATGACGAGCTGCACATCTACTTTCCTGGTCCAAACATAATACACCTTGTTCAAAGTGAGTCGGTATTAGATTTCTGAAAACGCAAGGTTGTCAACATATAGCACACAGATGAGTACATCTAGCCCGGTTACTTTTTATTGTTCTTTAGTTACTATAACTGACGCCTCTTATGTTTTGGCCAGTGCTGATATAGAAGAACCTGCTAGCAATACAAACGTATGAACAGTTATCGTGACGGCCCAATCGCTTGGTCTTCTTACATAACAAGTGGTAGTTATTCTCAGACTTATAACATCTCCGTGTCAGCGAGCGGTTTGCTGAGGAATCCTGTCAACCATGTATTCGACATCTATGCACAGCCCCTCGCAAGCATTTGAATATTCCACGTAGTGGATGCTTTAAACGATGACCACTGCCTTGTCTAGAGCCGGTTTGGGTTCAACGGGCGCCAGGATAGGCAAAGCAAGGGCGGTTTTCCTGGACATAAGGAAACCAAGCTTGTCTGGACTAATCATATCCACAGGAAAGGGCTGATTTTGTTGCCTTTGTCGTGGGAACAGTGCACGAGAATCATAAAGTTGGCCAGGTCTCGGGTTAAGAGCTGGTACATGGCAATGAGCTCGTTTGGCAGCAATTACATACAATCGAGGAACTGAGCGGCTACCTTTGAAAGGGCGAGTGGCTTGCCCAGGGTCGGAAAGCGCTGGAATTAAATATCAGCTCGCACGGATGACATGATGTCAGTGTTTGGCGTTTCGTTTCAAAGGGGTTGTGGAGCTGGGTGATGCAGATCTATGGACTGTGCGCCGCTAGGTGTATTATACGACCATGCTCCGATTGTCATAGGTAGCAGCCAAGGAAATGCGGGAATCAAAAGCAAAAGAACAATAGGCAAACGCCTTGCCATTGACGGGCAATCGGAGGTTATCTGGGAAATAACATTCAGCGCGTAGAGTGATCAAGGCCATATAAGCTCCCAAGAAGCGGAAATGGTAGCCAAAAAGACTGCGGTGATGTGCTGTTCATTAGGTTGTATAGCATAGTACGAATGGTTGACATTGGGATGTTCCTGACGATGGCGTGTTGGTGGTGTTGTGGCAACGCGGAAAAGCGGACCTGCAGCGGGGCCGTGCTCTGCTTGGCACGGATGTGTCGCTCCTGAAACAACAACCTCACCCTGACAACGACCACTCTCCATCGCCGACCCACTCCCCCGCTGCCACCTTCCTACCGTGCTTTATACTTATCACAGTCATTCGTTACCTGCGCTTCGCTCTCGCTGTCTGCGACACCAACGCTCAACCCGTTCACAGCCCTCGTCGGGTGCGCCTCGGTGTTTTCAGCCCCATAACGACGCAACCCACCCCGGTATCCTCCCAGCCGCAACAGGATGGGCTTCGGCGACTTCACGACGATATGTACGAAGGTAGCGATACCGCTGTGTGCTCTCGTGGGCCACCAGGACATCAGTGGCGGCCGCGGCATCCAGGCAAAATGCTACTCGCGTACGATTGAACTGGCGAATACGCTCATCTTCCAGGCCGCCAACGACTTTATGCACATTCTGGCGCTTATCATGACGGTTGTTATGATTATCCACGTGCGGTCCAAATTCACCGCTGTCGGTATGTTCGCAGTCCGCGGGGTGCCCTTCCTAGGCTGGCAGAGGCACCGGCACTGACACACAGCAGGTCGCAAGGAGATTACGTCCTTTTTCTACATCTACATGGCCTTGACGATTGTGTCCCTCATCCTCGATGCCGGTGTCAGCGCTCCTGGGTCTGCTTCGTACCCATATTTTGCGGCCGCGCAAAATGGGCTTGTGTCGGCACTCTGTACCTGCCTGCTCATCAACGGCTTTGTCGGTTTCCAGCTGTACGAAGACGGGACGACGCTTTCCGTCTGGTTGCTGCGATTATCTTCGCTCGCCATGTTCATCGTCAGCGGTGCCGTGTCCTTGCTAACTTTCAAGAACTGGGCTGGGCTGAGCGGGGAGAATCCCGTGGGCGTCTTCGTGGTGACCTACATTGTGAACGCCATCTGCCTGTTCATTTACACGTGCAGTCAGATTCTGCTCGTTGTGGGGACGCTGGAGGATCGCTGGCCATTGGGTGACATTGCCTTTGGCGTTTTCTTCTTCGTCATTGGCCAGGTCATTCTCTATGTTTTCAGCGACACCATCTGCGACCAGGTACAGCACTACCTCGACGGTCTGTTCTTTGCCACTATTTGCAACTTGCTGGCTGTCATGATGGTCTACAAGGTAAGACCTGCTCTGTACGCCGGTCCGTGATTTCAAAAGCTTACTCAGCGCACAGTACTGGGATTCGATTACCCGTGAAGACCTTGAGTTTTCTGTGGGCGTAAAAGCGCACAATTGGGAGGTAAAAGAGCCGCTGCCAGAGGAGGACAAGCGGGGAACCGTGTACAACGAGTCGGAATACGCTCCCTCACTCTACCAGCAACCGTACAACCGCGCCTCTCACTACTCGGCCGTTGGCCATTGATTTAGCGTCACGCGCTTTCCTTTGATTTGGCGATTCGCAAGAGCACCGTTGTTCGATGTGCAGCATGGCATGGCGTTTGGGCGCAGGAAATGGCGCATTCAACGGGCTACGAACAAACATTCTTCTGAGCATATTTGCTCTCCGTATATGTGACGTGCGCTGGAAGAGGATTTTGAATAGTTGGCCGAGGAGAGGTATTTAGCAAGACCCCCACGATATTGATAGCTCGTATATAGTAGTAATTAACGTGTAATCCCCAAGACGCGCTTTCTCTTTGGCAGTTCATACTGATTGATTCGCAGGCCTCTCAAGCACGGTACGAGGACGGAGATGATCGAGGCCAGACTCTTCTTTATCACGAGCTATGAAAAATGAAAACCGAGAGTGCCCAAGGAGCTCCATGGCTGCAAATGGGTGGAAATGGGTGAGATATATGGCGTCCGAGACGGGGCTCGAGTGCCTCGTGACGAGACCAAATCCGCCCAAAGGAGCCGCCCTCGGTCAGCCACGACGACGGTACCAAGCCCACCGGAAGGTCTGCATTGGGTAAACCCGGCGCAAACGACGCGACCACGGCACGGTCCCTGTATCAACCTTCCTGGATGGAGTATGTCGAGCGCGTTTCTAGAACCGCGAGGGCGTCGTCGCTCTGCCGGCACACAATTTACGCTGTGGATGAATGCACGGCGCGATGCCCCTCCATCGGGGCGGGGTGGGCGATGCGGGGCGCCGCGGGGAGCTTTATATACACCCCACGGCGGCTGCCATGTTTCCGCAGGACGACGAATCTCTGCTTTCCTGCCTTGAATTCGCAGCTGCTGACGGGAAGAACAGTGTTTTCTCGTGCGATTAATCACCTAGGTACGTGCCAATGCGCTCCTTTGCCGGCATCCTGAGTGCAGTAGTCCTGGGGCTCTGGACAGCACGTCTAACGCTTTCCAGGTACCCCGAACCTGATAATATACCGGCGGCTGTGAGGAACGGAAGCTCGATTTATTTTATTTTTTTCTTCTATATATGCTTTCGAGCGCGCACACCCACATCCAACATACCTCGACCCACTTCTCGCCATGTCCCGAAAACACTTCTTCCAGAGCCCCGAGGGCGTGGTGGTGCACATGCTCAACTCGCTGGTGACGCGCAACAAGCACATGGCGCTGGACGCGGCGCACCGCGTCGTCTACAACACGGCCCAGCGGCCGGACCAGGTCACCATCATCTCGGGCGGCGGGTCGGGCCACGAGCCGGCGTGGTCGGGCTTCGTGGGCGACGGCATGCTTTCGGCGGCGGTGTGCGGCGACATCTTCGCCTCGCCCAGCACGAAGCAGATCATGGCGGGCATCCGGAGCGTGCCCAGCGACGAGGGCATCATCCTATGCATCACGAACTACACGGGCGACATGCTGCATTTCGGGCTGGCGAGGGAGAAGGGCCAGGCGTTGGGGTACAAGGTCGACGTCGTGTGCATGGCCGAGGACGCCGCGCTCGGTAGGGAGAAGAGTGGAAAGGTGGGACGGAGAGGATTGGCCGGCAACCTGTTGGGTGAGTGGCTCGTTTGGTCTGCAGAGAATAGAGGAAGATGCTGATATGGTCGTGGGTAGTGATCAAGCTCATCGGCGCCGCGTCGCAAAAGGGGTGGTCCTTTGAGCGGTGCAGACAGATCGGCGAACTGGGCAACTCCCAGCTCGTCACCATCGGAACGAGCCTCGACCACTGCCACGTCCCCGGGCGCGAGGCCTTCGAGCAGGTCCCAGACGGCGCCTGCGTGATCGGAATGGGCATCCACAACGAGCCTGTACGCCATCCCCCCTATCCCCCCTCCTCCATCTGACACGCAAAACAGGGCCTCAAGCAGATCTCGCCCATGCCGCCAGCCGACGAAATCATCCGGCAGATGCTCAAATACCTGCTCGACCCCTCGGACGCCGACCGGGCCTTCGTCCCCTTCGCGCCCACAGACAGCGTCGTCCTGCTAGTCAACAACTTCGGCGGCCTCTCGGGCCTTGAGCTCGAGGCGCTCACCAACCTGACCCTCACCCTCCTCGCGTCCGACTGGCACATCGTCCCCGCACGCGTCTACGCCGGCATCCTCGAGACCTCCCTCAACGGCCAGGGCTTCTCCCTCACCCTGGGCAACATGTCCGGCATGGCCGCCCGCATGCGCGTCGACGACGCCGATGTCCTCGCCCTGCTCGACGCGCCCACGAACGCGCCCGCCTGGCCCAAGAACAACTACGCGCCCCCGCCGCCCTCGGCGGAAATGGCGGCCCGTCGCGAAGCCGCCCTCGCAGCCGCCGCTGACCAGCCGCACGCCCTGCTCCGTGGACCCGCCACTCCTCCGTCCCTCGCCCCCGCCCTGCGCGCCGCCTGCGCTGCCGCCCTCGCCGCCGAGCCAGACATCACCCAGTTCGACCTGCAGATGGGCGACGGCGACTGCGGCGAGGCCGTCGCCGCGCTGTGCGCCGCCGTCCTGGCGACTCTCGACGCGGACGACGCAGCACACCTCCCCCTGCTCGCGCTGCTGGCCCGCATCGCAGACGCCGTCGAGCAGGTCGGCGGCTCGCTCGGCGCCATCCTGAGCATCCTACTGACGGCCTTCGTCAACGCGCTGGCCGCGTGGGCCGAGAGCGCGGGCGCCGAGGCACGCGTGGATATCGATGCCGTGGCGGGCGCGGCGGCCACGGCGCTCGAGGGGCTGAAGAGTTATACCAGCGCGAGGGAGGGCGATCGGACGGTCATGGACGTGCTGATTCCGTTTGTGGGGTGTTTGGAGAAGGAGAGGGATCTGCACAGGGCGGTCGAGGTGGCGGGGAAGAGCGCCGAGGGGACGAGGGGGATGAAGGCGAAGTTCGGGAGGGCGACGTATGTGGATGACGAGGGGGGGAGGGGGGAGGTGCCGGATCCCGGGGCGTATGCGGTGGGGGTGTGGGTCAAGGGGCTGGGGGACGGGTGGGCGTGAGGGAGGAGGGGGAGGGGGAGAAGAGTGGTTGGTTTCTTGTCGGGATGGGGGGATGTGGGATTGGTGGTGCTTGTTGTTTACGCAGAAGTATCGTATCGTATCGTATCGTAGAGCGAAACAAATATTCTTCTCTTCGTCTTCTTCTTCTTCTTCCCCCTTTTTTCTTTCCCCTGCCCATCATCTTCCTCACAGCTTCGCCCTCGCCCAATCCGCCACCACCTTAGCCCCTCCCGTCCCGCTGTCCCCCTTGTACCCCAGCGCCAGCTCCAGAATCGGCTCCATGTGCGCGGCGCCCCTCGTCACCACCGTGCTCACCCGCCCACCGCCCTTCGCCCCGTACCCCTTCTCGAACCGCCGCGCAAACTCCTCGATCCCGTCGATCAGGACCTCGCTCTCGCCGCCCCAGATCAGCACCTCCCCGACCACGGAGGCCACCCGCTCCCACCACCCCGCCGGCGCCGTGACGGGCTCGCTGTAGAAGTCCCCCGCGTAGGGCGAGTGGCTGCCCAGGAAAGCGCCGGACCAGCGGGCCAGGGCGCGGCGGTCGAAGCAGTCCTTCTCGGCGTTCCTTTCGTGGGCGGGCGTGTGGGTGTGGAAGGAGACCCAGGGCGAGAGCAAGAGCGCGGCGTGGAGCCGCGTGGGGAGCGGGAGGGCGGGGATGTGCGGGTGCGGGTGGGCGAGGTGCGAGAGGAGGGCGAGGGCGAGGTTCCCGCCTGCCGAGTCGCCGCCCAGGGAGATGTCGGCGGGGATCAGGTGCGTGGTGTGCAGGAGGTGGCGCAGGAGGGCGGTTGCGTGGAGCAGTTGGGAGGGGTAGGGGTTTTGCGGGGCGAGGGGGTACGAAGGGACGAGGATGGAAGTGTTGGAAGGGAGGTGGGATAAAAGGGAGTGCAGGTAGGCGAAGTGCGCGGGAATGGGAGGGAGGACGTAGCCACCGCCTGGAGAGAAGCTGTTAGCATCCATGTGTGCTGTGGTGGTGGTGGTGGTAGTGGAGGAGGAGAGGCAGAAGATATGCGTACCGTGAAACCACAACACCACCTTCTTCGCTTTGCTGCTCCCCAGCCAGTAGGCTTCGGTGCCGTCCGGCAGCACGAGCGTCTCAGGCGTGAGGCCGTGCTGCTCGCAGAACCTGTGGTACGTGTCCGAGGCGGGGACGCGCAGGTAGGTCTCCTGGTCGAGGGCGAGGTGGGCGAGCTGCACGCGCATCATGGCGAACATGACGTCCTTGAAGTAGGTGTGGGCGCCGGCCTGGCCCTTGAAGGGAGACGAGACCAGACGGGCAGACGCGGCGAGCACTGTGGCAGAGGGTGCATGTTAGCATGAGGAGCAGTTGGAGTGGGGGCGAAAGAGGAAGAGAGGAAGAGGGCGACAGACTGGCCTTGAGGGTGGTCGAGGCGATGGCGACGCGGCCGCCGAGGCCAATGCTATGGTCTTCGGCCATGGAAAGAAGGCAGCGAGCAGAGGGTGCAGAGGAACAAGCGCTGCATCACGAACCACCGTCTGGAGAGCCTGGAGATATGCCCATCCCCCGTCCCCGCCCCGCATCTCGACGAGGGTCACGTTAGCCGAGGGACGCAGGTACAGTACACACGGCAACGGGCATCGCGCTGACATAAGCCGGCGCATGACTCGTTGCCTCCTTACCCGGCGCAGCGCACGAGTCCTGCACCCGCTCCCCCCCAGACAGCGACATCGCTACGGCGCGTTGGGACTGAGTGGCCTGAGACCAGGAGATGGCCGGGGACGACGACGTCCAGAGCCCGGCTAGACGCAGTGCGCCGCCTGGGCCTCCCGACGCCGATGACGCCAGCACGCCCGCGTCGGCCGCTGCCTCCGCCTCTGCCTCTGCATCGCAGCCGGCCGCGAAGAAAAGACGCACCGGCGCGTCGTCGCGCGGCGTCGCCAACCTCACGCCCGAGCAGCTCGCCCGTAAGCGCGCAAACGACCGCGAGGCCCAGCGCGCCATCCGCGAGCGCACCAAGAACCAGATCGACGCCCTGCACCGCCGCATCCGCGAGCTCGAGGGCCAGCAGCCTTACCACGACCTGCAGCACGTCATCCGCAGCAGGGACGCCGTCCAGGCCGAGCTCCACGACGTGCGCAAGCGTCTCGAGAGCGCTGTCGCCATCCTGACGCCTGTGCTGCGTCCCCAGCCGACCGGCCTCAACGGTGGGAGCTTCTCACCCCGCCTCACGCTCGATTGCGCTGACATCGTGCCACCCCAGAGCTCGCCGCTGCCGCCGAACGCTTGCCGTTGAACACGCCCCCGCTGCACAATGCCCACGTCTACGACCCTCGAACCTTCAACTCGACCCTCGGCGAGATCGCCGCCTCGCCCCAGCTGAACGGCCTGCCTCCTCCCCCGTCCGCCGCCATCGAGGCCACCCGCTCGTGGGCCTACACCCCCACCAGCCATGCCCGCCGCATGTCGTCCGACGACAGCCACATATCGTCCGGCCTGCCCTGCGACGAGCGCCTGGGCGTAGACTTCCTCCTCGAGAACAACGCCCAACGTCCAACGCTGGACCCCAATCTCCCCTCTCCCTCGCCTCCTCCGCAGCCCTCCACCACGATCGGCACCCGCGGCCTGGGCCAGCACGCCCCGCTCCTCGTCCCACACCTCACGCTGCCCCGCAACATCGCCAGCACCTGCCCCCTCGACGCTATCCTGCTCGACTTCCTCGCTGACCGCCAGCAGCGCGCCGCCGCAGGGGACCCCATCAAGACGCTCGTCGGACCTCTGTACCCAAACTTCACGCCCATCAAGTACCCCGAGCGCAACGTCGTCGCGCATCCACTGTCGAAGCTGTTCACAGACATCCTGAGGACCTTTCCGGATATCTGCGGCCTGCCTGAGCAGGTGGCCATTGTGTACATCATGTTTCTGATCATGCGCTGGCAGATTGAACCGTCGCAGGAAAACTACGATCGCCTGCCGGACTGGGTGACACCGAGGGCGAGTCAGTTGTTTGTGCCGCATCCCGCGTGGCATGATCATTTACCTTGGTGAGTTTGCACCTCCTTTTTCCATCCTTACCATTTTCCACTCCCAACTATCCCCACGATGTCGGTTTCAGGGGATATGACTAATCAGAGTAGGCCCAAGCTCCGCGACCGCCTCATCGTAACACAACCCCCCACCCCCTTCGACACCTTCTTCGTCCCCTTCACCACCACCGTCTCGTTAAACTGGCCCTACCAGCCCTGCGACTGCCTCCTGCCCGCCTCGAGCGTCCACCGCCCTTCCGCCCTCTCCTCCACTTCGTCCATGCCCGCTTCGTCCCCCTTCTCCATGGCCGTCAACGCCGGCTCTCCTGCCGGTCCTCCCACACCCCAGCCTCCTTCCTCTACTCCCGGAGGAGGAGGCCCGTCGCTGGGTGGTGCCCTACCGAGAGAAGACGACGAGTGGCTGATCAACCCGGCTTTCGAGAGCCATCTGCGGGACCTGGGGAATTGGAGCTTGGGTCCGGCGTTTCGGTCCGTCTTTCCGGGGCTGGGGGACTGCGTGAGGATTAAGGAGGGGAGGTAAGGGGGTATTGTAGATGTTTTGTTCTTTTTCGCTTCTCTTTGTTGTTTTTTATCATTTATTTTAAGGGATGAGAGGGGGGCGTCTGGCTATGGGAGGTAGCTTTTTGGAGGCAATATTAGTGAGTATATGGGTATCTTCGATCGATCAAGGTTTTTAGCAGGTGGGTAACGGGTACAGGAGGATATTTATGCGTACGTGTATTGGTAACCTGGGCATGATACAGGGGTGGGAAGGAGTGAAAAAGTAAAGGTGGAGATTGGTGGGGCGGCGGTCGTTCTTATGGACAAAAGAATAAATTGGGTCAAAGAGGAAGGAGAAAAGTTATCCCTCCATCTTTCTTTTGCCGAGGAGAGGTTACGTGTAAATGGCATATGTTGTATGGCTAGGTGCGTACTACACGATGAAAGTTCCTGATCTGTCTTTGCTTCGCCTTGCCTGACGTGAGGCATTCTTTTCGTACATGCCCTTTTCAGAAGAGAGGGCTCGGTCATAGCCAACATATTCCGGTGCCACCATTGATGTTCGTTGGGAATGGCACATTGGATGTAGAAAGCGGATTTCCGCATTTCGGATTTACACAAACAGTTGAGGAAACATAGAAGACAATTGGTAGCGACGGGCCAAAATTTCTCTGCTATGCTCTCCTAATACATCGTGTTGTAATTCTCCCGTATCGTCTACCATTCTCTGCCGCTGCGCTCTGCTAGGTGGTCCGGATCTGTACCCTCCTAGTATCGCTGTTTACGTCTGTCTTTAATCTGCTTCGATCGGGGGCTGGCTTTGTAGGCCGTGAATAGGTACTTACCTGCCCTGACTTCAATCGAGGTTATCATCAAGAGAAGAAAAAAAGAATCCAGCGGAATGCGGTAAAGGCATAGATAAGCTCCACCAATATACTGGCCGGCGGAGTCAGGGATTTCCAGATTGGCCTTTCCCAGCAAATCGCTTAGCTTGAAGAATTAATTCGTGAATTTCGACTTAGTCGTATCGATCGCATACAATCAATTCGTAGCTTTCAACTTAGTTGTATCGATGACACACAGAGACTTGTCGTTGCCTAGGCCGTTACGTCCGTGCCAGGGCTCTTTGCAACCCTCATTCTAAGTAATAAACGATAAAAAGGCTCGATAAATCGACGTGAATTGATTCAAGATAGTTTGTTTGAACTCAGAGCTCATCGGGAACGTTGTATTTGGGGCAACCATATGCGTTCATGAAATGCAGCATTTGAGATGGAGAGCGATGGGTTTCTGCATCTTCGCAACCATCTTGCTTTGGAGGCTCTTTAGGACACGTCTGCCTCGTATCACTTGCCCATCGGACGGCAGTGAAGCCTACCGTTACATAATATAAGTGACGTATGAGAAGCAGCCGATTACAGCCCTAAGACCATGAGAGATGGATCAGCCTCTCTCCTCTCCTTATCCAACTCCAATTCTCATTCTAATGCTAAAATTACTATAGGTGTAAGGATTTCCGTGACGATTTCCGATTTCCGATTTCCTTGAACATTTCTTTCACTTATTAATCACATGACCTATTCAAGTGTTCACCTTAAGTCACCCAATTACCGCTTTTACGACGCTAGGGCCACCTTCGCGATTTCGTATATATAAACTCTGGCTGGGTCTACCCTTAGATCCTATCTTCGAGTATCATCATATTACTTCGATATCACGTCGTTGGCTTTGTGGGCAACGGCTAAGCCGCCCTTGTCCTGACGCTTACCTGTCCATTACAATGGCTACCGAAAATTACATCCGTGATCTCTCAAAGTAAGTCCGCTTGTTTGATGCATTTCCTAGAAGAAGACATTTACCATTGTCTATCAACCATGCGCATGCTCGCTCTGAAGTTGCAACCTTTCTACCACTTCTGCTGATACGTAGCAGCTATCTCATGGCCGGTAATCTATCAGATCTCACTTTGAAATTTGGCGAGAAGAGCTGGCAGATCCACAAAGCTCTCGCATGCTGTCATTCCAAATGGTTTCAGAAGGCCGTCACCATCGGCTTTAAAGTAAGCAATTCCAAATCGGAATTAAATCCAGGCCCTAGTTAACGTTATGCTACAGGAGACGGATAGCGGGGTGATCACTTTGAATGATGATCCTGAATTTGCCGATGCAATCCACTGCATGGTGTCATATTTTTACAAGGCAAACTACCGCCCTTCTGAATATGACACGTCCGAATCCCTTCTACACGCACAAGTGGCTATTATGGCTGACAAGTACGACTGTGCATCCCTTTTCGAGCTTGCAAGAAGCTCATTCGCGAATGCCGTCAAGGGAGTCGAGATCGAAGATTGGATTGCGATTGCTACCCTCATCTATGAGCATATGCCGACGGATTTAGAATCCCATGTGGAGTTCCGGGGGCTGGTCATCTCTGCCGTTGTGGAAAGGCCTGATGCGTTATCGGAATTCCTTGAAAAGGATAGCATAGTCGGACTGCTCCGCTCAAACGCGGATATGGCGACCGATCTTCTGCTAGCAAGTCCCAAGACAGAATTTTCCCAGTACATTTTCACGTGTACTGATTGCGGTTATATGCATGTGGGACCACGCAATTGCTCGTACGTGGAGTCCAATGATGGCCCGGTGGGAAAGAGGCCTTGCCCACGGTGTGGGCAATATTCCGGAGGAACGTCTGAAGTGTGCTTTGATGACACTGATTCGTTCGAAGCCTTCCCTTGTTCTTGCGGTGGATTTCAAAATCAAAAGCCTGAGTATAAGTTTCCTTGGGAAGTGTGGGCAGCTGAGGCTATGTAACCATGTCACATGATGGGTTTTCTCTATATAAGAGCGTCAAACATGTCTGCTATACATAGACACCTATACTGAACTACACACTCAATCAATTTATTCAATTCTTCACTCGTACCCTATTCTTACAGGAAATTATACATGAAGGAAAACAAAAGTAGAAGTCCCGTATAATTACTGGGCTTCCGCTGATACTCGTAGGACTGGTGGGTCTATTTACAGTTAAGCCGAATCATTTGGTCTGATTTTCTACTGTCCC
>Ga0247757_10000247_pt1 | contig 45211 bp, 52 predicted proteins | sample UWRJL126311R4_FD_180929 | JGI IMG/M metagenome (GOLD analysis project Ga0247757, IMG submission 180929) | Plant litter microbial communities from Arlington Agricultural Research Station in Wisconsin, United States - UWRJ-L126-311R-4 | ecosystem: Environmental > Terrestrial > Plant litter >... | reverse complement strand
AATGGACGGATAGATATGGCATTTATCATCCGGTGAGGATGATGTTTAGTATCCGAGAAGACTAGACCAACGAGAATTTCGATATGAAGGTCTCGGGATCCAGCCGATGATGTTTTTTACCAACGCAAGGGTATCTCGAATCAAGCCTATGGCGGCGTGGCTACAACAAAAGCGCCGCCCGTCTTCGTAATTTGCCTCCCCCCACTCCCGCTACCCCTGTCGATCTGACGTCCATGGAACTAGTCCAACATCTTGTCAAAGCTCCGGCAGCGATGCACCGAGTTACATGTGAGCCATGCCTCGGGATAAAACTCTGCAAGGTTGTGCGTTATCACCTAGCGTCGCTGGAGCACATGAGAACTCGTCTGAGCATCGCGATGCTGTGGTCTATGACGATCGGTTGTCAGCCTGGGCTACGGACCGGCGTATTTGACATACCAACATGGGTTTTCACCAGCGGATCTTCCAATAATCTAGGCTCTTGGGGATACAGCAACCCCGGTATGTGTACTTGCGTACAATAGTAAGTTCGACTATCAGCATACTGGCCTTTATGCCCAACGAGAGGACAAAAACTTGGAACTTGCGAGGCGCTATAGCTGATGGAACGCCTCATTCGTCCCCATGTAACTGCCATCATACTTTTCAAAAAGTTTCGCTACTCCCTGCGACCGTTTCCCCATCCTATCAAAATCGCTTACCGTAAACGAAAGCATGCCAACTGCTTAGCGGCATTAGCCCGCTAGATGCCCTGCATTCATCACAGCCATTTCATACGATGGTTTGCTTTCATTGATTCTGATTTAGGTCAGATCTACCTCATCATTTGATCACCTTCGGCAGGTGGATTGAAGGTCGAAAGTGACGTTGAACATAACGGTATCGGTAAACTCGCCCAATACTTCTAGTAACAGAGCTCGAGGCAGTAAGCATGCAAGTTTCACTGCGGTCCCACCCGAAATGAGGTGGACCAGTCTTTACCTTTTAAGAGCTGCAGTGTCACGGGGCCTTTCCTCACCTCTTAGGTACGTTCCCGACTCGCGGTTTGGGACCGCGAGATGTGCCGGTGGTGCTTTCTGTGCTCGTGGTATAGCCTGGGCACAGTCAGCAGCTTAGTCGCTAGGCCTCACTGACAAGCTCGAAAGAGGTCAATCCTAGATTGCTCAGGGCTACACAAAGTGACGGATACAAGTATAACTACTAGGCGTGGTCATCTCTATACGGAAATTGCCCTGATTTGGTGTTTGATGGATCTTGTGATTCTATCTACCGTCAATAGCTCTTCGGAGAAAGTGGGCTTGCACATTGGGATGCTTGGGCCGCATGGAAACCCAAGGGCATGGTACTCAAAAATAATCTTCACGAGTTCGAGAATGAAATGAACAACAGATGGTCGTGCTTTTGAGCCTGGGTAGTTGAGTAGCAACTTGTCTCTATTCATCTTTCCTAATAAGCTCAATGGACATTGTGAGTTGGGGTCTACGCTCGAGAGTCATTTGGTTTTCGACGCAACGTTGGGAGAGACGCGTTCTAGCGTGTCTCCTGCGCCTACAGAGACTTTTACTTGGCCGGTAGGCCTGTGTACACTATGTACAGTACCCTGGCTGACGCTAGAGGTGCTCTCTCCTGGCATATACCGGAACTTCTCCAGCTCTTCAAGGGCCTACTCGGCCACTTACTTCACTCTTCGCGTCCCTTACCTGGAGAGGGCAGGATCAGGACATGCCTTGTATAGCGACATGGCCGCTAAACATAGGAGCCACCCTCATAGGCAAGGTCTGTTTGCCAGTGCTCGGTGCACCCACTATGCCCCATGGGAGGTTCTAATTCTGTAAATAATTGGCGACGTTAAATATTACATCACATCACATCTACACCTACAGCGCCATAGATGAGTCATATTCACTAAGGTGAATGGTTAGCGTTAGCTTGGGCTGAGTCTTTGCGCAACGGGTCATATCTCACCATGTTTTCGGTCCTGGTTAGAGACCGAACAAGGCTAAAATGGCCAGCTTGGCGAACGCAAAACGCAATGCGACAATAATCCAAATAATACGTGAAAGAGATGATAAAGAGGTGCAAAAGAGACAAAGTCGTTGAACGAATGAGAGTCAAACAAGTGTTTTGGCAGAGGATTCGTACGATAGATACGGTCTTCGATATCGAGAAAAAGTCATCTGACAATACCACTAGAGGTTTCTCTCAGCCCCTACAGCATTACTGATCAAATTACCCGGTCTCTATAGCACTACTTTCCGTTTCCTCCTGGTCCTTGACGGACTTCATCTCCGAGTATTAGTCTATGTCGTTTAATTGATATAATACTAGCATAATACTAAATTCAGTTACGCTCAGAACGCCCAGGTATAGGGATCCCGAGTTGCTTCATTCAGCTATCACTTTCAACGTGAAAATTTTGGCTCTTCCGTAGGAAAGAAATAGTCTTGTAAGGGGTAAATTGGTAGACCCCATTAATGCACAGTTGATGGGGTACAGCGCACGATAGTGAAACTATGCTGAGTAAACAAGTAAGCTTGGAAATGATCATGGGGGCCGTTGGACTTCGGTGTGCTACATTTCGGGCATGTCGACCGACGAGGTATATGATGTAACAAGCTGCTGACGGTACGTATAATGTAGTATGCTGCTAGGGCTCGTATAATCTTACACGGACATTGTAACTATCGCGCGAAAGGATTTCGCCCGTAAGCTTATACCTGCCTGTTTCAACAGAGTAGTAATAGTTTCGACCCCTAAATGCCCATATACTCTTTTGATCTAGGGATAATAGATTATACAATCCTAAAAAACTGTTACCAAAAATCCATTCATAGTATAAAGATTCCCGACTTTCTTCCCTTTATCTTTCCTTCATTCGCATCTTTCCCGTTTATTCGTTTGTATTCATCGATATCACTATCCACCATGCAGCTCACCATCTTCTTTGCTTCTCTCCTTGCAACAATGGCTTCAGGTCGGGCTTTTGTAGTATTTGAACATGCCAACTTCGAGGGGGCCCCTGATTACTTCAGCTATCCTGATGGTTGGGAATGCTGTATGTATATCTCGACGGCAACATCGGCGCTTACTTTCTGACCGAGTCTAGATAACACCCGTACAGCATTCGGTATTAGCTCTGTGAGGGATCAACAAAACGGTGGCGGTGGATGCACCACCTTTTACTAGTAAGACGTGCTTAGTCATTAGGTGTAAGAGCGGTACTAATGTAATGGTTAGTGACAAGTTCTGCGTAGGAGCGAACTGGGAGCAGAGTGGCGCCGCTGCTACGGTTCCAGCCAACCTAAATGACCATATCCTTTCTTTCCGCAACGCATGCTAAACACTTTATTATCTGAGCTACCTGAATAGAAGCTTAAATACGTCCAGTATGAGTTGTTAAGGCAGATAGAGCACGGGTATCGCTGATCTGGATAAAGCTATGTATTTCTACTAGGGAAACTTGTTAAAAAGTATATAAGCTTATCACGGTTTAACAATCGAGGATATTCCTGTTGAAAATTGGCCTGGCCGATGTTGTGTCACTCTTGGAGGCGATAGGATTGTGATGAAACACGAACTTGAACTCCTTAGCTGTGCGTAGAGGCTATTGAGCTTAGAGACCGACGGCCTTGAGCAGCTTGTCGAATTGCTGCATATGAGTTAGCGAACCCGCGCTTCAAAGTTAGGCCCTTGCAACATACCGGCGTCCCAAACCCGGTCACGGCATCCCAACCCTTGGTAGCCGGGAACCCAGTGGTATTACAGCCAATTGCGGACCCTCTTGTAACATCCGTAAATGCCTTCCTGCCCTTCTTGTACAGCCATGGATTCAAGAATCCAAGCGTTGGTTTCCCATGCGAAATCAACGCATCGTTGAGAAGCGCGAGAATGCCCGCCATAGCCGGCGTCGACGCGCTGGTTCCGTCCACCAGTCTCAGCGTGGCATTCCAGATGATTGTATAATTTACACCATACGCCGCGATATCCGGATACGCGCGCCCAGACTTGTTGTACAGCTCCGAGAACTGGTCGCCTAGGGTCTCGAGGTACTCATCCACGGCCTCCTTCTGGTACTTTGGTTGCGGGAAGTAGTTGCTGAAACCGCCGCCGCTGGCGAACTTGTTCCTCGGATCGTACGCCGCGACTTCAGGCTTGAACCCGACGGTCGCGCCGACGGAGGTGATATAGGGACAACTGCTTGGGAAAAGTGGGATGAATGCCGTTTGGTTGTTTACGTTGGATAGACAGGACCCGCCGGGTTGCACGCCGCCTACGCCACCGTCGCCGCTGCCGAAGAGTAGAGATACGCCACGAGCGGAGAGCTGGGCAAATTGAGAGCATACGACGGAAGCGTATGAATAAGGTACCGTTTGCTCGTTGTCTTCATACGAGTTCGAAATCACCTGCGGCACGAAAGGCTGCTCGAGTACGTAGTTCACCCACGTCAGATACGGCTCGTTATCTACTGTCGGATTGTCTGCGTCGGGAGTAAATGGGGGATTGCCGCCCGTCGCCCATGCGAGTAGTGGCGTTGGATACGATATCCCAATCATGGTTTCGACGTCCAGAGCGCCCTCGATGCCGGTCCCGGCGCGCAGTTGAGCGGGCGTATTGGGAGCTTGTGAGATGGAGCCATTGGCGATAGAGATTTGGCGGAATTCTTGGGCACCGCGGATCGCGTCTGGGCGGTATGTTGATAGATAGATTGCAGTGTCACTACGGTTGTTGAGTTCGCCAAGGTAGTTGGCGAGACCGATTTGGTTTTTGCCGGCCGCACGGGGCTTATAGTCAACTCTATTGACGCATTAGATTGATTGTCCTGGTGTGGTGGTTGAATTCTGAGATCGAAGGTGACGCGGGAGTGGACTGTTTGGCTGCTTACGTTCCGTATAATGTTCGCAAACACAGAGGAGTAACGGCACTGGTATTGCAAACCTGATCCACCGATCCTCCACTAGGCCCCTGATACGCCGTTGGATATTCCACAGTTACTGGGACATTCAAGTACGTCTTGCTCTGTGGCACCGCTCGAATGAACGATGTCGTTGGCTGCACAGTTTGCACATGTTCGTGCAGATGAAGGGGCAGCTTCCACTCATGTGTTCGAATCAACTTGGACCCGTCTTCATGTCGGTACACAGAATATTTGGTATCGAGGAGCTTTTCGATTGCAGACACGGGCAGCGTGAAAGTCAGGAAGTCGCCGGCTGGGCTCGATTTGATTGTGCTGGGATTCACGTGCTCGTGCAGCCATTCGCGGACCAGATCGGCTGACTCGGCGCTGGGCGCTACAAGAGAATTGACTTCGGCTGATGAAAGATGTTGACCATAGCGTTCGTGATCGGGATCCGAGACTAAACGCTGTTAGCTGACGGTCATCATTATCTCCAACAAAATTCCCTTTTTTTTTTTTTTACAGCTAAGAGACCGTTCACATGGAAAAATTCTCAAGCTGTAGACTTACTCTGATACAAATGTCTCTCTAACTCATCAAACCGGCTCTGCTTCAATGCGACAGAAAGCCGAATCAAAGCATGACCCGGCGCATCGCTCTCTCTCACGAACTCCCTCGGTACTCGGTGCGTTTCTTTGACTGCATAGCGACCCCGCAGAGGTGACGCCGCCGTGGAAGTCAGCAATGCTGTAAAAACGACTGTGAACCGCATCGCGCCTTCATATACCCGGGCTGGAAACCAATGGGATTAAGCAGGAGGTTGAGGAAATAAACCAAGGTCGCCCATGGACCGAGTAGCTATTTAAACGCGATGGAAAGCAGTCAATCGTTAACCCCAATTCAGGAACACGAAGTGTCATGGCGGGCGTATTTCCGGATGATCTGTACGCTACATGCCTAAACAGGAAGGAGGTAAGGTGTTCTGGATTTATGCTAGCTGCGATGGGTTAGCTGCGGGGAGGCCGAGAAAAGGAGCTCGAAGTTAAGGAGTGTGAAGCTTTCCAAGATCTGCGAAGGAAAAGCTTGGATGATTCTTCAGACTTTCTAGCTACAAACGAGAAACGATACATCGAGGGAACAGACCCCTGTCGGAGTTGCTTCCTTCGAAATGTTTACGGAATAATTGTTCTTGCGAAAGCGTTGCACGGAAGTCATGGCTTCTGGGTTGTGGGTACCTCGTCCCTGTGCCGCTGTGTTGCGATAATAAGGATCCTTACTAGATTGTAACAAGCAGCTAGGAAGCGCACAGGGCGAACTGAGCTGAGATAAAGGTCACGTGATAAGTGGGCCGGGAACATCAAAATCGTGCTGACATGCCAGATCTCCTTTTTGCAGCCGGAATAATCCAAAAAAAGGACAAGAATCACGTCATTTTTCATCCAGTATATAGCTGGGTGTCCGCGTGGCATGGCGGCAGCGTAGAGTAGTTGTTGCAGGCGTCGCGATAACTTGATGTCTGTATATGACGTGTTTGTAGCAATTTTGGTCTAAACTTAGCATATTTTGAGTGCAGCTTGGCGTCACGTGGTTTCTAGCTCAGTTGAGCTCACCTTACAGCGTCATTGGTTCTGCTGTGGTGGTCCCTGCTCTCAGCTTTCGGTCTTGCTACGAGAACGGCCCGAAACCTGTCATATATCACTCACAAGGCCCACCGTTATAAGATTCAGATACGGCACGTGATTGATTGCCATTACAGCAGCTGAACACCTATGATGATGATGACGCGACGATAACTCCCAATGCCTGAAAGGCCGAGCGAGGGTAAAAGGGCTGCACGTTTGGACGATATAGTAGGTCAGGATTGATGCCAAATATAATAAAGCTAACTCGGAATCATGCTTGCGCATTGAAGACAACGTTCAGAACAACTTCGGTAGTTGGTATCTAGGGCAAGTCGTGCCCCCAAGAACGGTTCCTCTCACCATCAAGCAGACGCTTTGCATTTATGTTTAACGTTCTCCGTAAGTGACAAATCCAAAGTCGCTTGCAACGATGCATCGCTTCCCTTTCAGACCTCATTGCGAATACCTTCACCTTTCAGTAGGCTTCTTCCATATATACACCCTCTACCTCGTAACATACATGAAATGGCGGGCCTAAATGTGATTGCTCAGAAATTTCTCACGTTCGTCCCATAGGATAACTTTCGGCACATGGCTTAATATCCAACGTTCCTGATCAGCTACTAAAAAAAGATTGCGATAGATCCGATGCCTTCGATAATGAGATCGCCTTTAATTCACCATACAGGAGAATAAATAATGAACATACCAACGTCAACCCCCTCGAGCGATCCAGCTTCGTCGTTGGATACGCTTGAGTAACTTGGGCACCATGGACGGGACAGAGACCGTATTCGACGAGTCTGTTCAATGGAGGTATCTCCAGAAGGACTACACCGGAGTCTGCGCCCTCACCAATCGGAGTATAGATCTCTTTTTGTGCCAGATGTCTTCCCAGTCCTCTGTCAGCTAGGTTGAGACAACCGAAAACCCAATTCGGGACCGGTAGCTCATTGCCAGGTCAATGGATGTCTGACAAAAAAACTGAATCCGGAGTGAAGTAAATGACTGGCTTACCTCGCTTGCCCCCAACAATGGGCAAACGGGCCTCTATCTATCAGCCTAATATCGGCACGAGGATATCTTTCTCTCTGCCATGAACTACCTTAACGATTTCCATGCACAACGAATCTTCCGCAAGGCGGCCAAAGATCCCATCTATTCCATTCAGAACATGACTAAATACCCCATCACGGGCGCGTTTTCCTCGCGCTCGAAACTCGTCATGTGCTGCGACATACTTTAGGGTGCGCAAAAAAAAAGCGCGGGCAAGTATCTGACCGTCAAGAGGCCAGCCCACCTTCCAGGACGCGGACATGAGCGACCGGCACCAATGCTGGGAGCAAACCTCAGGCCACACATATGACGACGGCTATGACCTAATCTATATGGACGACGACCTCTTAAAGGTACTGGTGTCGTCCCTAAATACTGGCGAGAGTGAAGACATAAAGCACCGCACCGAGATGTGCAGCTTCAAGAAGCCGGCTAAAGGCAAGAGGGAGTGCAGGCTGCCCTCGAAGGGCTGGGTCAGTGAGCCGGATAACAAAACTGTCCGTCAGCTTCTGGACGGTCTCATCGATAGTGGGAGTGGGATGTCGTTAATGAATAGCCGCAGCAAATCCGGATATGGTCAGCTCAGACTAAATCGGGGCTGCGCGCATCACTGGCAAACCCTCCCGAAACCTGTTGCAAATGTACGACAGCAACCGGTCTAGTAACCTCATTCGAATCGACCGCTAGGGCATATCTACAGCGATGACGGGCGCTGGGTGAATCTCCATGATCGATATGGCACCTATACCTACATCATTCTACCTGTAAAAGTCAGTTATAGGCACGAGGAGATCTGCCGCTCTAGGTGCGAGAGCCGAAATCACAGCACTACATCATGCCTACAGCATGCAAGCCGCCTAGTGGCGGTCCTTATAGGAACATCACTCCGCAAGACACTTGGTCGGCCTCGAGCGGGCGTGACTGCTCTTCGATCTTTTTGATGGCCAGCGTCTGTTGATCTCCGCCGTCTTCCTCGTCCTCGGCCTCTTCCTGCAGTCCTTGTTTGTACCTCCCAGTCTCCTCTTGCCGCCTCTTAGTAAGATCAAGATGCCTTTGAATCTTCGTATCGAAAGTCTGCAGCTGCCCTTTCGCGTTCTCGCGATCAGCCTGGAACATCTTCTCGGACCGCAGCTGAACCATCCTTTCGCGAGGTCAGTATGTGCTGTTTTTGGTGAGGGCTAGGCCTCGCACGATCGTAGCCGTTTCCTGAGCGTACAGTGCTTTCTCTGCTCCACACACCAACGGAGAGTTGATCTCTGAGAGAAAGCTTTGTAGTGCTAGGATGCTTGGTCCACTTGGTCAGATTCTTGCTAATCTCACTGCACGCATCGCCGCACTTGTTAACCGCTTCGGCGACACCAGCTTTTCTGAGATCCTCCTGCTGGCGACTGAGGTAGAGTCGTCCGAGATGGCCAGCTATCCAAGTGCAGCCGATAGACGCTCTATATTGGCCAAATCAGCAGCCACGTCTACTTCTTGGGCTTCGGAGAGACTGTCAATGAGGTTGCGTAGCTGTATAACGCTTGTCGTAGCGAATCCAGTGATGCCAATAGCGCCGGCTGTGATGCTGAAAGGGTCCGTCATGTATCTCTCAGTGTGGATCAAAACTGTCTTTTTATGTCTTCGCAACAAAAATGCGGACAGAATGGTCTTTGCATAAAGGAGCCGAAAGCAGCCTTTCTTCCTGTCTATGGCTTACGCAGTTCTATGAGTAACATATCTGTAAGCAGCTAGGGCCATGTCACATGATGGGTTCTCGTTATATAAGAGCGTCAAACATGTCTGCTACACTTAGACTTCTACACTACACTACACACTCAATCAATACATTCAAGTCTTCATATCTCCCACTTCCTTACAATATCTGTGATGCAACCTCCTCTACTGGTGGACGCCACACTAGCAAGGCGCATCTGTGGCTGGGAAGTCATGCATCTCAAGCGCCCAGTGAGTGCCACGCGGTCTGCGAAATATTAGTTGGCACACCAAAATAACGCGCGCACCAAAACTGCGCAACATCTTTACGTCCTTCTTACATCTACAATGCGACGCATTTTATATTACTTTGTATGCGCGTTTTGCGAAATAGACTATGCCAAACGAACGAGTTGATTCTATGCCAGCGCGCTTATAAGCTTGTATTGATATTGTAAGGAAGTGGCAAGTATGAAGAATTGAATGTATTGATTGAGTGTGTAGTTCAGTGTAGAAGTCTAAGTGTAGCAGACATGTTTGACGCTCTTATATAGCGAGAACCCATCATGTGACATGGCCCTAGCTGCTTACAGATATGGATGGTGAGATGACTGGCCCGCGGCGACGCTCAACACCATAAAAACAGTGTACATAATTTTTATAGTACAAGTTTACAGCCTCAAGAACCAATGCTACATCCTTCGAAGACAAATATAGCCAAACAACCACTGTTGTATGACGTTTTGTTGAGACGCGGCATTTTATTAACGCTCGTGCGCTGCGCGTGACGACCCGTAGCTCATATTTTCCGCGCATCCAAGCTCAGTCTGCTCCTACTCGCTCCGCAGTCGTTTTGCACCTCGCTAGCCCTTAAAAGCTTGCTGCCTTAAAGATAACCCTGGTCGTCAGGGCGATACCCGGACAGGGCCCACAAGCGCCCAGCATGCTGGCTACCACGCTTCATCAGGCTCCCTTTCCCACACCATCGTGTTTGAGAGCAAGCGCCGCCGCGAGCGACGCCGTTGGACTAGACATGATGACCATCCATTTTATGCTCTGCAGACATCTCTTCGAACAAACTTATGAATTGCCCTCCTGCCAGATCTTACCTCCTCTACGGAGCTAAATCTCGTTGACAGTTGTCAAAGGTGGGGCAGCTTTAAGGTAGAAGGCCCGGCCACCAACAGAGATGCAGCAAAACGAACCCAATTCGGCGCACGCCCTAATGGGTGTGTTAGATGTGCTAGCTAGGGCGACTGGGAAACAACTGTAGAGGCTGAAATCGGCTTAGCATGGTTGAAACCCCCATAATCTTAGAGGGACTGAGGCCTCAAGCAGTCATTGCAGTGATAGATGCTATGAGGCGAGGCGAGATAACAGATCCGAGAAGGAGAATAAATGCTACTGTTTTCCAATGCGTGTCATCATGTTCAGCTGATCACAGCTAGGAATGCCACTTTGTCCCCAGCCCCAGTCGGGCATGACGTACCAGTTGTTGAAATAGGCCCTCTTAGGGAATACATTATAGAAGAAGAGTTGATTGATCGTACTGATTAACAAGGAAACCCACCTGTGTAAATTCACGTGACCTAACATCCTCGCGTGCTACATATCAAGATATTCTCAATGTGAATCAAATTTACTGAATGATGCTGCTTAGCGCGGCATACATAACACTTACCCCTCATTTTGCGTGCACAGACGGGGAGCTCTATAAACTTAGGCGGTCAACAAGGGTAGTGCGATTCGTAGTTCCGCGCTGAGGCACAGCCTCAACTCAATTACGTATAGCCCATTGCGAACATGGATAACAGTATATATTAACTACAAGCACTGTCTATATAAAGCCCCCGATGGCCACTTTGATACTGAGCATCGTGTCATCACATTGAGGACTTTTTTCGCACGTGGATTTGAAACCGCACCACGACACTCGAGAATATGCGGCTTAGGCTTTCGTTTTTTGCCCTCTTGCTCGTCAACACGGGCGCAGAGTACCTCCTGCCAAATCCGCCAGGGAGATACAATGTCACATTGACGACTGGAACTATCACCGACTACAACCGCGACACCCGGACGTTAATGCTGTCCATTTTTCAACCCGCGACGTGCGCATCCACTGCGCCTGTCCTCTACATGCCCAACAAAACCGCCGAGTACCAGGGGCCATGGATCCAGAAGATGTATAATATCTCCTTCGACCTTACACCTCTCCTCCTAGAGGCTCGCCTACCGGCGTGTCTAGATGATCTTAGTACCTGCTCACCACACGCCCCTATCTTGCTCCTATCCCCTGGCTATAGAGGTACTCGCCTTTACTATAATTTTATTGCCTCTGCTATCGCTAGTGAGGGCTTTATAGTAGTTACCATCGACCATCCCGGAGATACTAATATCATAACCTATCCTGATGGTTATGCTGTCTATAGTAACCTTTCGAACGCTTTTGACCTGGATGAGTTAACACGATACGCGTACACTCGCGCTGCTGATATATCTTTCATTATTGATCAGCTCAGTAACGCTACCGCTATGGCCAAACTTCTTCCCCGATATAGGTCCCGACAATTCCTATCTGACCACGTGGCTGTACTGGGTCACTCTCTGGGCGGTGCTGCCGCTGTTCTCGCCGCTGGCCAGGACCCTCGTATTCGCGGCGCCATCAATTGGGATGGCCCATTCTTCGGCTCGCTACCCGCATCAGGACTATCCCAGCCAGTACTTTACGTAGCTACAGAGCGCGACGATGACCCTCGCTGGCTGGCCATATGGCAGGAGCTCAAGGGTCCGAAGTTGTGGATTAAGGTCGCGAGTCTATTACATGAAGGCATGCTAGATTTACCTACGCTATTACAGGCGGCCGGACAGGAGACTGGGGCTTTAGCGGATCTTTTCGGCACGATTGCACCAACCGAGTCGGTGCGCATTTTAACGGCATATGTGACTGAGTGGATGAATGGCGCTTTTGCAGGCAAGGTGGGAGGGTCGTTGCTCCAGGGCCAGGAGCCAGATAGATTTCCAGAGGTATCCACCGTGAGGAAGGACAACTTTTAGTGATTGGTGTGAGCTACCTCGCGAGTTGGGCGCATCTTATGGTCTTCAATATCCTTTAGTTGATCCTCTAAAAATCTCTCATCTTTTAGTACAGTGTGTGTCACGGTTTAGGCTTTACTTCCTATTCTGGGTACTCCTTACCGTAACCAACGGCCTTGTACTAAAGTGGCGGGACTATCTATCTATAACTGGCTTGTTTACTACGGGTACCTAGGTGACCGTCTAGCTCTTTTAATACTATATCTGTTTAACTTCTTAGTTCCCCCTTTTCGGTATAGGCGTAGGTATAGTTTATCATCAATGATTAATTTTTTTCGGTTATGAATGCATCGTTAGAGAGCCACGGAACCAACGATGTAAGTTCCCTGTCTTCTTATCTACTGAATGTCGGCAAGTTCTGACCTTCATCCTTACGGTATCCTGCAATTGTGTGACCCAACCTGCGTTATCCATCCACTTACTATTCCGCTTGTTCGTCTGCAATAGCTCGCTCGGCTCTCGCACATCTATTGAGCTCATGACTCAGATATCAGGATATAACGGTCACGCCGAAGATACAGTAAGTAATGACATTAACAACCAATAAAGCTATCCATTATTCAGGAATAACACTTTCCTAATATGTTTTCGCTAATATGGCACTCTATAGCCCTTCTGTGGCTACCGATGCCTTGAATTCACTCATTCGCGCCACTTTGCCCTTTGGTGCCGATAAATCAACCTTTTTTTGATTGAATAAATTTACAAGTGAGACTTTCGTCTCAAGTAAACTAAAGCGATCTCAGAGACAGCAGTGCTTCGCCTGCTGTGCGATAACTTGAAGGTCGTATAAAGAAATCTGCCTAAATATCTGTCTCTGCTTCCAGGGCAACGAAAGTAAGCATCCTTCCTCTGCCTAAGACGATGTTCTCAAGTTTACGTAACTCTTTTTGGATAATTTAAACTCTGTACGTATGGTAGTCGATATCATCTTTTACAAGTTCGTATTACCTGCCAAGGAGAAGTCCTGTTGTTTAGTCTGCATTGAAATGGGGAAGATTAATTACGCTCTCGTTTATCAGGGTCGTTTTTAATACGAAACGGCGACTTGCGACAGCAACGACTATGAATGTCGCATCTCCGCAAGCTTTGCTCGCCGTACGGATGCCAATAACTGCAGACCCGTTTGAATGGTGATACGATCACTTGCGATTCCTCTGACTCCAGTGCGAGCTTCTTGACAAACGTAAGAGTGCTTGGTAGCATCAACAGCACTTTCGCAGTGGCCATATACCCTGGGTGGGAAAGGATAGATAGACAAATGCCGGCATTGGAGCATTCGCAGTCATATTACCTCGGCCCCATGCCCTACTGGAAGGCGACACAGATCCGAGAAGGATGAACTTGGATCTGCACGAACAGTTGACTTGGAGAAGGGCCGGCAGGCGGCCAGTAAATGTGGGACTAAGCAAAAGAGGCAGCAGGAGGACCTCGTCTAGTAATGCTGCTCGGACGATGCACGAACGTCGGCATCCGGAAGCGTTGCGTAGCTTTCTTTACACACACCTCGCTCGCCCATTCCGATGCTGCATATCTGTCTCTAAATGCTGGGCTGGGCGGGAGCGTAGCGAGCGATGTGGGTGTCAGATCGTCTGATGCGACTAGCTTTCTGGCAGTTCCCGTGGAGATCTCCAGATTAACCATGCTGTGCTGAGTGGGCTGACGAGCGTTTGTATATAATATGGGGTCCAAAGCCCAAAATTTCTGGCAAGGTAGTATGCAGTGTACAACGTCAGTATAAAGTTCGACTCAGGATCTATAGCCTAGGTTCTGAAATCGTTCAAGCAGTTGATTGTGTTCAGCACTATCATCCACTATATCCGAGATTTCCAGTCAGTCAATCCGTAATGCCAGTACGTCAGCAGGGAAACTCCTTCGATTGGAGTTAAAAGTATGAGGTCTGGAGCTGCTCAATACAATGTCTCGGAGGCATGCATGAGACTCTAGAGTCTAGCTGTCATCGAAAACATTATGCCGCGTCTAAGATGCATCATCTTCGAAAGTCTTGTCAAGTTTTCTTCAACTCATGGCAGTGCTTTTCTAGATCTGAAATATTTCGAGTTAGAAAATGGCCAGTGTTGGTGATGTCATTCTGTCAAAGTGCAGTAGCTGACGATATCGTAGAATGAACGTGATCAGCGTCTCAACTTCAAGTAGAGCCGATAGAGCATCATTTTTTCGTGAGCATCATAACATCGGACGGGTAACGCAGCCATCCAACTGGGTAACAGCATCATTACGTTAGGGTGAACACTTAGCGAGTGCAATGAATAAAAAAAGAAACTGTGGTATAGGCTTAGACAGTATATATTAGATTTAAGGTCCGCAAAGGGTGTTTTGCATGGTTCTTATTTTTGATTTTGTGGTACCCCATGAGTTGACCCAGAGAACACCACGAGATTTAACGCGAAATTAGACAAGTTCCTCCCAGAGAAAGTGAAACCCAGCATTAGGTTTTTGTGACATATACCGAATGCCAGCGATTCAGAATCGAGTCCTTACTGCTGAAGAAATATGATATCAGGCATCATTGCGAGGGGTAGCCACATACAACAGCACGTAAAAAAGAGTATGTGAAGATGTTCAGTTATTTCTGGATTACTAGAGTTGCTAGTCCGTGTTACCATGCTCTATTAAACGTCTTTCAGATTGCTCCACCATATCCCTGGATCTTTTCATTGATTCTTCATTTTGCTTTATTTCACTCTCGATTGCAGCCATGGTCTCAGGTGTATCTTGAGGAGGTACCACATCCGCAAAGTCGCGAACGCGTTGAATGTAGTGCTCCGAGGACTCGATAACCTTCTTGAAAGTTGCAATCCAAGTGAGTGTGTCTTGCCTACCTAGAGACTTGATGCCAGTAGCCTCTTCGAAAGTTCTGCCAGGACACAGGCAATTTGCTTCAACACTCGAAGCCTTGAAAGCCTTTTCGTAAATCTCTAATTCTCGTTGAGCACGACGGTGATCAGCCGTTATATGTCGCATCCGTTCAGGGTCGTCTTTATGCCGCTCCGCGATATTCTGATGATTAGTGCGTTGTGCGGTCTCGCGTTTCCACTGCGTTTCCACTCTGAGCTTTTCCAATTGCCAGAGTGGCAGGTCTCGATCCTTTTGACATACGCCATTCGGACACATTTTCTCGGCTTTCGCCTTGGCCTCCTTAAGATCTTTTGCGTTCCTTTCTGACCTCTCTTTTGCTTTCCATAGCTCGAAGCGGGCCTTCCATTCAACGTCCAGCGTCTTAGCTTCAGAAATTTCCTTCTTGTATCGCTCAACATCGCGCTCTGAGTATTCAGCCCAACCTGCATAGCAATCCACCTGCCTCAACGGCTCTTCGGCTTCGTAGCGCGCTTTTTCTGTAGCATACGCACGAGCCATGTCGACCTCAAACATGTCACCGTCAAAGTCAGCGCCCCAGCCGTTCTTTAGGTACAAAGGTTTGAGAATACTCGGTTCCATCCAGCCGTTGTATTCACCCTGTCCTGGCAATTCTTTCAGCTCGCGATACCATCGATTGATGTCGCGCAGAACGTCACCGGCTGGCCTACTTCGAACGAACTCCAGACTGTTCTGGTTTTTGATCCCTGCGACTTTCTTGCGTTCCCACTCTTCCAGCTCCTCTACCTGTTCGAAGCCCTCGTCGTATTCAACGACTTCGGCCTGGTCCGCCACCGTGGCATCAAGTTCCTGGGTCTCAACGATGTCATCTTCGTCGTCCCAGAATTCGCTGCTGCCTGCTGAGCCATCTCCGCTCCAGCTGCTAGAGCCACTGTCACCCCAGTTGCTCCCTTCCTCCGCGCTCTCCACATCTCCATACCAGCCCTTGCAATAAGCCGGATCAGTAGTGTAGCCATCGATTTGCTCTACCATCCAGATGCGATGTTCCTTAGCATCGTAGATGATAATGGGTGAGTGGTTTCCGCAATTCGATAATGGGGTGTACCATGGATACATGTATTGACCATGCTCGTCATCAAAACTGTCTTTAGGGGACATGTAGCGCGGATCCCTTCCTTGCTCCACCTCTGCGATGCTCATTTGGCTGAAAAATGCGCCTCCTTGGAAGAAATCCTGCGCATCAGTTTCCATCCCGTCAATGTACGGCATGATGCTGTAAAGGTATACTATGGCGGAATCTAGCTCGCACTTTGCGTATCCGGCGAGTATATCATCGTTGAGTTTGTGGGGGCCGCGGATGACTGCAGTAGGATGGACGTAGCGCATCTCTACGAGTGTCTGGTAGATGCCGAGCAGCAGATCGGCTACCTCTTGCAGACGCTCTTTTTGCTCTGCGGACAGACCTTCAGCTGCAAATTTGACATCTTTCATGACTGCGGTTTGTTGTTGGCAACTGTTAGATGTAGGCTGGTGCAGCTTAAATAGGGGGCGTGCAGGGGTATATTGCTAGTTCCACGATACTTGAATCGGTTAGTGTCACGCTAGTGTCACACACATCCTTATTCCGTTCACAACGGTATGACCCGAATTATTTTTTCAATCAGTCGGCTGTCCTAGCACTGATGCCACTCGGATCATGCTATGAGGAAATATTACTACTGTCTTCGTTCCATAAGAGCCCGTATCGCACCTCCTCCTTCGTAGTTAGGTGAGGTGGCTTGTAAATTGAGCTGCAAGCAGTCGCGCACGGCTTGGTTGCCAAACAGTCCAGAGCGTCCAATGAAAGGAGCCGGTACAATGAACCATCCGAAAGCGAACCGAACTCGGTAGCCTCCATGCTCCAGCAGACCACTATTGAGGCTTTTCTGAAGACTTAATGGTACGTATAGCTCGATGGAAATCACGCGTATATCGCCGGATGTAGACCTAGAAGGCTAAACAAGGCTTAAATCATTAAGTAGTTAACGAGAAAAAACACAAAGCAAATGGGGCGCTGACGAGGATAGGATGCGGTATTTCTTCTCTAGATCAAGCCTTGCATTTTCTCTAACTCGATGTCAGCAAGCAATAAGGGCTGGCATACGGCGGTGGATATTCCCATCACGGTTCCTAGGTGGCCGTAAGAGCTTGCACAAGAGCGTTCTCACGCCATACCTCCGCTCTACCATTACGGTTATGCGCTGACCGTACCATGTCGACGATCTGGCACCAAAGTCAACATAGTTGTACGGACGTATTCCCAGACCTTTACATATTTCGTTCTATCCTGAATCACAGATAAGAGAAAGAAATTTTGCACCGAAACGATGGAGGAGATACCTCTAAACCATCTGAAATGCAAGCCGCAAGGCTCTATCACGTAAGATCGGGAGGAAATGTCTAAGCTAGGCTAAAAAGTCCCGGGAAAAGGAGGCCCAGTTTGCGGAACATGCGCGCGTGAATCGGACTTCTTGGAGGCATATTGCGGTGGATATTTCTAGGAAACTTGTCATGGATCTTATTCTGGCCCATGAGTGGTATATCCCACCAGGAAGAGACGAAGGTTCTGTAATCGAAAACCAACTAAGGTTTGATGGCATAAGGGCATACAGACTGAAAGAGGAAGATACAATACCCTTATAGGAAGATAAAATAAAGCCTCTAGTCGGGGTGAACAAAAAGTCCAATAATCCATTCACGTTCAATTTAGATCGGTTTAGAAAGATATAGAAGGCTGAAAAATTTGGGAGCCGATGCTTGCCCCTTGGACTGTAATCTTACCATCTGTCACTTGGGCACTGAATTTTCCGCCATCCAGAATCACTATCAAGTGGCGGAGGTTGACTTACTACAAACTTACAAGATACAGCGCCAGTGCACATCGAGGGTGGCAAAAGCTAGTCAGAATCTTATGAGCGATACAGAACAGTCCAAAGTAATGTAGTTTAGAAAGTGATATTACCACCAGCTGCGGGAGGGGTGGCTGACCCGCTTCTGCCGGCTCGGCCTTGCGCAGGAGGCGATGATTTCTCCGCGCAGATTCATATTAGAAAATATTTCCTAACACTACGTAGGCCATTGAGTGGTGCCTGTATTTGATAGCATTGGACCTAGCACTGTGTCTGTTTGGTCTGTACATACACAAGAAGGCCTTGATTCTCTTGGTGGCGAATATATGGCTCCTCGTGGCTGTGTCAGACTGTACGGCATTGATCGCGTGCGACACGGCAGCGTACAGAGCGGGAGCCATGAATGCCTTCTTGTTAATGCCTAAACACATTCGAAACGTGCGTTAAGCACGAATCTGATTAGTTCTAAGTCTTAACACAGTGGGTAGTTTCAGTTCGTGATAACGTATCTTCGACTTAAGACTGTACTGGCCTAAGTTCAGCATGCCGGCATTCTACATGCGCATCATTCCACCAACATCGCTCAAGACACGTAAGGCTCTATAGACTGTCGCTGGCTTCGTGTCCGCTTCAGCCGCGAACTCCTTCGTCACCACCACCTTCTGGTGCGGGGCCGACCTATCGATCAACTGACCCTCCTCTGAAGAGGAGTGCTCAATTGGCTCTTCGATACTCATCCGTAGTCGGCAACTCAGGTATGGACGTGAGAAGATTGGGCTTCTCTACATCTTCCTGCTCGGCTTGCTCACTATTCCGGCGAGCGTTGTACGCTTCATCTTGCAGGGCCCCGCTACGAACTTAGAAAACTCGACATACCATCGATTCTGAATAGACTTCCCTAATTAATGCAGACTTGCTGGCATATGCAGCTATGGTTAAAGAGTGATTGGAAATAAAACAAATTTCAGTTAATACTGCATCGATACACACTAACATCGTCCGTCCCGTGTCAATAGAGCCTGGACTCTTCGCAAAGCGCAATTACTGTCTCCTATGAGTCGGTGACCTTGTATCTTGGACGACATTCCCGCATAACACTTAGAAAGCCTCAGCGAGTGTACGTCTAGCAGGTCGTTGCGCTCTACGTCCATGACAGTCCTCCAATCCCGATTCGCGTGATAACCACATCCCGAACAAAACCAGCAACCAAAGAATGCTATCGCCGCCGCCAAGTGCAACCTCCGTAACCAACGGGACGCTCAGGAAATGAGGAAACTGAGGACTCAATGGATCAAGAAAGTAGCCCTCTTACTGGGTTTGGCTTCATCTAGTTCTTTACGACTTCCCGTCCTGTGAGTCCCCACTTGACTCCTGGCTTGATTCCAGTTGGGAGTCGTATGTATCGAGTTCCCTATCGACATTGCGGAATGCAGGGAGACCAAGTCCGTGGAGAGCCCCTTCAATCGGCGCTTTGAGAAGGGGTGCACACGCGCTCAACAGTAAGGCGCTTTCTTCCAAGCGACTCCAGAAAAATAGTGGAAGAATCGTTCGAAAGACATCTACCGTGGAGAACCTAAACGTATTAGCGTAGACGAGTTTCACCACCTCTGTGGCTACAGCGATCAGGCCCATCATCATCAAGAATGAGATGAGGCATCTTTCCAAACAAGATCGGCCAAGCTTCCAGATTACGAATGCTGGCATTATGGCAACCGCCAAATCTCCAATTAGGCTAACAGCTGCAAAGATTTAATCTTTGATTTCCTAGGAGCGGAGCAACAGTGACACTCACAAATAACCATAATGGTAACGGAAAACCGTACCACTTCGCCCACACATTTTCGATCAGGGACACTCTCCCACGCGGAACGTAGAGGACGACACTTTGCAAAGTGATAACTTGAGTTTGCGACCAGAGTCAATATCTGCACGCCAATAACGGCCTTAATGACCAACTTCCATGCCCTTGATACAGGCAATGAAAGTAGCATACACGCGACAGAGATTCTGGCGAAACAGGCCGCGAATAACCACGCCAGTTGAATTATGAACATGCACAGTAGTATGTTCACGGCGTGACTCGGCGATACGAAGCGTGTGTGACGACCAAGTCCTTGGTTCACAGCCGCTGCGAACAATGAATGAGTGAGGATTGTAAAAAGCTGCCGCGTAAAGATATTAGTCATTCTCATTTCTAACGATAGAATCCGCTTTCCTGAGCGCAACTTACCACAGCGACGGAAAGAGTGTAATCGGAAGCATCTAGCTTGTATTTCGGGTATACACGGGTGTAGATTCTGATAGCGAAGACGAAGAGGCTAAGACCCAAAAAGGTCATAACGATAGGAAGGTAACCCTGTGCGGTTGAGTCGTTCATAAGTGCCTTTGGCTATATCAGGCGAAAAACCGAAGCCAAATGAAGTAGAATGAAGCAATGTTCTTCTGAGGCCTTGCTCGGCAACAATAAAAGTTCCCGTCACGCGGCCATCCTCCATTATTAAAGACCCCGTTATTGCGTCTACAAGAACGTTTCTTTTGTGTTCATACCGCCATGGCTGAATGGTCGCTCAAGCCTCATATTCATTTTTTGAGATAGCGCGGAATTTCCCAGAGGGTTTCGATCGGCAACGGACTAGAAGCCGATTCATCGTGCAGACCGCTCAGGCGTAAATAGGGTTGAATGGCATTGGGAAGCGCGTGTAAAGATAAGTGGTCTGACACTTAACAGGATATCGATGGATAAGGGTTCATGCATTAAAATTAACACTTGGGGTTTGACGGTAGCTACTCTGGCACTTCCCCACCTAAGACTTGGTTACTATTAGGATGGGTGGAGGGAGAAACGAGTGCAGCAGGCTTGCCTCTGCCGAGAGAAAGCTAAGAATAAGGAAGAGCTAGTGTATTAGCTTGCATAAGCTGTCGCCATATATGGATTAGAATACGAGCGCCACAACGGGAGCCATCGAAGGTCCTCGAAAGTGTTGGAAGTGGCGGTGTGAGTGTGTATGGCAGCATTGAGCAGTGTGTCACTAGCGTGATATACTATATAGTTTTCGTTGAGTATTACTAATTATTAATAATTTATATACCTAATCTCTAATATATTATAACTTCTTTATAGTTAAATTTATTATCTTAATTTTAAAATAGATTTATATCAATAATATTTTTATATAAAATTATCATTTTTAAATTAGAACTTAGTAAATAATCTTCTATTAAGATATAAAGTATATCTTAATAAATTTATATCTTTTTAATTTTATAATATAGTATATTAAGATATTAAATAAGTAATTCTTAGTAGTAGAGGTAGATCTCTTAACTACTAGTAGAAATACGCAAGTCTAGGAGTTATATACCTTTCCTCAGCATTTTCGACAACTAAAATAAGTTTCACCGCAGAGCGGCGAAAAACGTGACGCCAGGACTACCCGAGCGCATGAGTAGTACGCTATACCTCTACCCAATCCTTTAACTATCAGTTAACCCTGTGACTCAAGTAAACGAAGCCTAAATAACGCCAATATTGACCATGGAAGTTCTAATGAAAAAAGTTGACGACTACGTCGACTCGCTCGGCCCAGAGATCCAGCCCCGCATTACATCCGAGCTCGAAATTTTCCAGCAAAAGACGATCAACAGCCTGGAAACGCAAGTCGTCGACGCGCTCCGCTCGCTCTTCAGCAAAGATGGCGACCGGCCGGGAGCAGACCGAAATATGAACGATACAGCGCCAGACGCTTATGGGGGGTTGTCGTTGCCGTTTGCAGATGAGATTGCGGGGTTGACGCGGGGTTTTGGGAAGATCGCTGACGAGGCGGGCAATGATTTGACGGAGATTTTTCGGATCACTGAAGGGGCCGAGGGACAGATGCAGCTTACGAGGGGAGGTGGCAGCGGAGCGAGAGAATTCTTTGCTTCAGCGCTTGATGCGGTGCAGGACCGGCTTGACAACGATCCCGATAGAGGCTCAGGCGGCTCATCTGGTTTCCAGCTCGACGGCCTCCTCGGGGTTATTAGCAATACCGTCAAGGACGCGTCGCGCAATCCGGAAGAGAAAGCACGACTCATCAGCCCCGAGATTAAGGAGAAAGTCGCAGCTAAGCTGCGTGAGCAACACGCGCTTATCGCGGAGCAGTTTACGCGCATTGCGCTCGAGCATATCAAGCGCTGGCTGCGCGGCAATACAAGTACAAGGGATCTAGGCGATGGTGCGAAGGCCGAGATTGAAGACCAGGTCAAGGATCTTGTGAAGGGGCTTGGGGGCTTATTTGGCAGTAAGAGAAATGAGAACGAGGGGGCGTCTAGGGGTGTGGGCGATGAAGGAGGTCAAGGAGGAGGCGGCGGTTTCTCAAGGGTCATCAGCGATAAGTTAAGCACAGGTCTCGCGCGCGTACACAGGGAAGTACGTCTCGAGTTCCGCATGATACTGGGTGCTATCGAGTGCCAACTCTTCGAGATGCTACCCGATGCATTCCAACGTCCGCTCGAGAAGATCCTAGGTGGTAATCCCTTTGACTCAGCGCTCGATCGTGATGCTGGATCCCAAACGGATCGCGGTTTCGGCGACGATATCAAGGCGAAGCTTATCGGTAAGCTGCGTGACTTAGTACGCAAGATCCAGGAAAGCTTGCGCGAGAGCGTGTTGGGTGTGGTGAACGGTGGGCATAGGAAGTTTGAGCGAGAGAGCTGGGTATTTGTGCAGGATATTGTGGAGAAGAAGGTGCAAAGGTATTTACCTGATGTGAAAATTAGTGTGCCAGATGATATCGGCAATGAAGGGGTCAGCGTGTTGGCCCCGACGGCTGGGCGGCAACCCGGTAGTGGACTACCCGCAGATGCACCACACGCACACCAGGGCTACGACCGACCGCCTTCGGGCGATCAACACGGGGGCCAGGGATATTCTCAGCAGGAGTATCGTCCTCCACAGCATCAAGAGTACCGTCCCGAGCATAGGGAGCAATATCCTGGGCATCAACCTGAGCGCCACGAACAGCAGGACTATCGACCTCCTCAAGGTCTGCACCAAGCACCTCCGCCACAAAACTATTCTCAGCAGTACCAACCACCTCCGCAGGACCATTCTCGGCACGGATCTCCCCATGGTTACCCCCACGACCAGGGTTATCAGCAGCAGCAGAACTACGGACCTAGAGAGGGGTATCGTCGAGACGAGGGAAACTACCGATCGGACCAAGGGCAGGGTTATGGGACAGGCCAGTGGTATCAGCAAGGTGGCGGGTATACAGGCGATCAAGGTTACCGAGGAGATCACGGCCAGGACCAAGGATATGGACAACATCCGCAGTATTGAACAAAGCGTTGGAAAGGACTGTCAGTATTTATCACATATCTTGACCAACTAGATTTATCGGTATTGAATTGCTGCGCGTGAAGAATTTCGCTTTTATAAGATACATAATTCAAGATATACAAAGACCTGGAACATCACTTCGAGTTCAAGGATTGATTTATAGTGCCCATTTTTATTAAAGACAGTTGGTGTAGAAGTTACGGTAAAGGGCTTAGAATTACGACACATGGAAGCGGTAGACGTGTCCACTCTTGCGTAACCGTCCTGCGATGGATATGGGTGATTCTAATACCCTTTTTACATGAATCCCTCAAGGTCAGATTAAAGAATTCATGTGGATGCAAATTGGACGGATGCTTGGACTGTTCGGTTCGAGTCTCTGCGTAGGGCCCCCTTTCGAAAGCACCAGTCACCGTCCTCGAAACACTATCCAGCATCAAGATCCGAGTACCTTCGACGTTACTCCAGGTCGCTCTATCTGCAATGTCTCTTATACCTCGATTGGTAATTTTGGCGTGCAGGTCAATCTTCTTCTGTCCCTGCCTAAAAGACTTGAAGCCCAACCTGATCGGAGGGAGCGTTAAGAGTGCCTAGCTTTCTTGCTGCCCGCTCGATTTTGTGCTCTGATTTGTCTTGCTGTCGCCATATTTGTTACCGTTATCATCGTACATCTTTAGATATATCTGCAAGATGTTGCGCAGCCGCGGACCAATAACAGCTCCCCCATAAGGGCGAGATTTCTCGAAGATCTCTAACACCTTGTCCTCAGACGTGGTACAGAGATAGTCACCACTAGAACGGTCCTTGGAAGGATCGGCCAGTTGCTTTCATTTGTGGATGAGGAAGTACATGGCGATGCCGTCTTCGTCGTATTTGGTGCAGTTTCTAGTGATGATCTGCAGGACTTTACGTGTCTCCTGCCACCAGGGCCCCGCATTAAGCCAAAACCATCGATGAGGAAGACAGTGTCATAGTAGCTCATGATTTCGTGGGGCGTCATTTCTTCTGACTCTTCGCCTCCATCCCTATTTATCTCTCTATCTCAAGTTGGAGTTGCTTTGATTGATAGAGATGTTGGAGGTGAAGAAGGCGGTACTCAAGGTGGTGGAGCGCGTGATTTGGTCTCCCTAGCTCCCAAGGACGGCTTCGACTGCGGTTCGTTTGGCGCTTTGGTATGCGGCATCTGCTCTTAGGGTGAATTGCTAGTGTCTCTCTTCTAATTCCTCTCGTCTGACAAGTGCAGAATTTCCCTAGCGTTGTCTAAGCTCATGAAATTACCATCATTCTCTTCTCTTATGTTCATCCTCTTACGGTGAGGCAATCTCCGAATTTGGTCATAGCATCACCCTCTTGTCCTTCGTGAAATTGGACGTAAATCATATCATTAGCCTTGATCATAATAAAAATTCTGTTAAGCGATAACATGGGAGATGTAATCATTACTTCGGGTTAGTGATGCGAAACCCTGTTTGGAAATATGAAGGTTGTCTGTGTAATTGCCGAATCGCACCACTGCTTCATGTTTTATTTCGACTCGTGGCACCGTTCTTTTCATGATCTTTCCAATGAATGCGTAGCATGTTTCCGAAAAGCTGAAAGTGTCTTAACCATAGTTTTCAAAGGGATCTTGGAGACGCAATAAACCACCCAGCGGATGTCATCCTGTTATAACTCCTTCGCCTTTATAAGTGGAAAGACATGCCCTCCAATAAGATCGTTCCGTGTTGCAACGAAAGCAGCAGGGCCACTGCTTGGAGCGTGGTGCGTAATTTAACAATTTCAGGAAGATAAAAAGCTATATGCTCCTCCACGGTCGCAAATGTCCAAATTCTCTACATTCGTTGTCGGGTTTCAAGTCTCCTCGAATTTTCCATATCCTAGCTACGAAACATCATCTTCTACATCGTTCTCTAACAATTTACCGTCAATTGACAATATGAATATCTGTATTATTACAATAAAAACCCCAACTACCACTCCCAGTAGACGCTACAGCAACTCTCCGGTATACCTGCCATCAAAGGCGTTGCTCAGCACCTCGTGGAGTCAGTTATATAAAAGTGGATGAATTGTGTTCAGCCGAACAAACAGGCCCAGTTGAGATACACGCAATATGTCTATGGTCTCATGGGAACCTCCTGTCAATCATTATACTAACGGGTTTCTGGCGCGTTAAGCGTCGGCTGGAATTCGTGTCGATCTCCTAGACTCTCAGCCTATTATGGGAGGTGTCAGGAAGAATGATGGAACCTAATTTACCTCAAAGGCCGCGAAATAATCCATCCAGATAAAGAGAAGTTAGCTGCAAGCATATTTCTCATTAATACGAGCCTGAGCACCCTAACCGCTCTGTTATAGGGGTGGTATGCTAGGAGGAGAATAAAACCCCTGCGCCTGTGGCGGCGGACGAACTCAAGCCCGGAGTCCTTTAAAATTTTACGCATAACTTTGTCGTCTACCTTACGAGTGGTAGTATGGAGCAAGGATTTGTGATTGATATCCCCAGCGCTAACAACAAGTTCGCTAAAGTAGTGTTCGAAAGCGATAGAGAGCGAGAGTAACATCTTACGCCCTAAGTAATTAAAATACATATGGAACCCCCTAGGTGGTATGAGCACGCGCCGAGCAGTGGTCTAAGAAGGCTCCTAGGGGCAAATTACATAGTGAGCTACGATGCTGAAGCTTGCCTACTTCCTACCCTCCTCTATATGAGAGACGCTGGGCGTATATATATTGGGCCCTATTAGCTCAACTAAACCTTCTAGGGTACAGCCCGGAGGTCTAGCTTCCACCAGTATAAGTGGCAGACCTTCCGACCCTCCTGTATCATACAAGAACAACATGGGGCGAAGTGGTGTTTCGAGGAAGCCGGACAGAGGCCATTGTTATCGACAAGGCTGACGGTACCTTCATTGTATAGTTCAAGTAAGTAGATAAAGCGTAGGGTGGTTAGAGGTTTATTCAAGTATTCTATTTGCTTCCGTTAGTAGTTTAATCTTTTCTGTTTATAAATGAATATCCATAGTCTTCTATCTTTTATCCCGTCGGATTGTCATGATCTTTACGAAAATTGAAAAATATTCCAAATAATAAGCATGGTTTTTGTACTGAAAGCGGAGCTCAGTTACAAGTTCAGAAGCACGTAAGGCATCGACAGACTAGCTTTGACAGCATTTTGGCAAGTAAGGAGAGATAAAAGCAGCACTGTTTCAGAGGGTGATATGGCATAGTGTAAAGAGAGAAGCGGAATACTGAAGTACCGGGGCTTATTTTCTCTACAAAAGCAGGAAGTCTAGGCTATAGTACCTATGGAGGATTTGGAAGGAATCTGGTCACCTTTATTGTACGCTAGTGGCACTGACAAATATTTCAGGTGCTCGTTACTATGTCTTTAGCTAGTAATCCTAGTTTGAGTTATAATGACTTATAGATTGAGTAATAGTTTACTACTAATCTTGGTAGACAAGGATTCCTTTCTATGCAGGTGGGCTCAAGAAGGCCATTAGAAGGATCTTAGGTAGTAGAGGTAGCCAAATAGTGCGAGGATGATTGATTTAACGCATGGTTATAAAATTAGACTCCACCGTATGCAAAACTAGCCGACGCCCGATCGAATATAGAACCATTTACATAGTTTCCCCAATCGTGGGGTGTCACTGACCGCTGGATACATGATTGATGCTGGTAGAACCTAGACGAGTACTGGAGAGAACCGTTTGGAACCAAGATCGGGCCAAAGTAGAAATTGAAGCAGAGATGAGCAGGACATTGGCTGTGGTGATTATGGCGATACGATACAGTCCACGCGTAGTTCTGAATTTTCGCCTGACATTCTCACTGGCTTCCCTTTCAGGAGGCCGATCGGCTTTACGGGCTTGAACGGGCGCTTTCCGGATCTTGCTGCGAAACCATCGCATTTTTTAGACCAAGTGCACCCGCAAAAATGAAGTCGTTGAGCATGGGGTGTGGCTATCTACGTTAGGGCTATCGGTGTTGGCCGAAGGCGACTATGTAGGGGATGCTGTTCTTGAAGTCGGTTATTCGTGGGGCCTCGAGAGGTATCATTTTATAAAAATACTTAATTTAGTAAGACTGGCACTGTTAGTGTATAGTTAATACATTTGAAGTTCTGGCTCGGTACTGTACTAGGGTCGGCTCGCCTCTAGAGTAGCACAGTAGCTAGTCTTGTCTTATTTTCCTCGGGGCTAAGCAACCGCAATTTAACCGCGAGCCGTTCCGAAAATACCCTACGGTATGGTTCCCCTTTTTAGATCCTACGATCTCTTGCAGGCGAACCACGAGGGCTTATCGTGAAATTAAAGTGATCAGCAGTTGATGTTCTTGGTCTCAAAATTAGGCTTTCATGATGTGAGAATTGAAAGCCTGGGACCGAATCCTTCCCGTGTTGCGACGTTGGTAGGATGCCGGCGCCGTAACAGTTTTTGTTTTCGCCCCCAAATCTGCAGTCATCATCTTATCCAATGGCGCGTAGTATATTTACCTGAGGCAATCAGATAGGTCGCCAAGTCCGATTTCGATGTTCCACAACTGGATGACTTAAAATGAAGACAGGGAAAGGCTGCGGGGTGTTATCATGGGAGCGGCTATTCATGGCTAGAGCACCGGAGAAAGGAGTGTTTGGCCTGGCGTTTAAACCGCGTGAGGGGCCTCGCTTCAACAGTGCGCCGCTAGCTGTGTTTTTTTCGTTATGATTTTCTATCTCTTTCTGGCTGTTTGGTTGTTTGGCGCATTTGGTTTAGTCCCAGTTCGCGCTCTAAGGGATGGTGTTCCGTCTTTTCGACCACGTCGCATCCCGAGATCCGACATCTCCACGAATTCATCCACTCCTAGCTTGGTCTCGGCGAACGCTTCGATATCGCGAGATAATTTATCAACTCCCATTACTACTGCGCCTGCGCCAAAGCACACTGGTAGGTTGAGAAATGTGCTACGCTCGTGACTTGAAGATCTCGTCGCTCATCACCTGCTAGATCCGATTTTTGCCTGCGACGATGATTGGTCCTCCTGGTACTCTTCATCGCTTTGGACCAGCACAGTTACCTCGTGGACGTCCCACGTTACAACGTTGACCAGCACGCATACGGTATACGAATCAACCTGGACTTGCTCATCGACGTGCGGTAATGTCTGCTACGCCAATGCTACGACCACCGCCTCTTCAGAGCTCCTTTATGTCACTACCACAGGTTTCACGGACTACTGGTGGCAACCTTTCACCAAGCCGACGCCGACATGTAAACTCCCATTCTCAGCATGCACAAGCATACACACGGTGTGGTCGTCCAGCGTTGCCGATTACATAAAATGGGAAGGGGGATGGTGGTTTGCAACACCGCCGCCTTGGCCAACATCAACGCCAGGATGCCGGTGGTGCCAAAATTGCTATATCACGGCAAGTGGGGAACTGCAGCTGTTTTTCTTTCCAGAAACAAAGAACGTAACCCGAGACATGTGCACAGACATGCCTAATAGAGGTCCGCTATTAACATCAGGGGCAGATCCCGGAGGGCCTTATACACAACCAAGTAGGTATCGAAGCGTAGGATGGGAAGAGAGCACTAACACGCGTGGTAGAATATACAGAGGTAACAACTGGCCCATCAGTCGTTCTGAGTGGTCGCACTTTCTACTCCGGCAATGTTTACCTTTCAATTCCCTATGCTGGGGCATCGGACTCCTGCACAACTCAGCGCGGTAGCACGTATTCAAATATCATGCTCACTATGGCTTCAACGGACTTGTATTCCGGGAGAGCGTCTCCTTATGGACAATTCCCTATCAACTACGCAGATTTTAACACACCGCCTCCGTGGAGCGCGTACAAAGCCATACTTCCGTGCGGCTCTGGCCTAAATTTCTCGCCCGGCCCTGAGTGTACACAGTCTACCGTATTTCCACAGCTCTTTAGCCCAATTATCAATATTCCTTGGGAAATACAGCATATTGATCCGCAATGGGCGGGCTGCAGGCCAATCGAAGCTTTGATCGACCCTCCCATTGCGTTAACAACTATGGCTCCGCTATTTCCTACGACTACCCAACAATCAAACCCGATCACTACGCCAGCACAGCCTGTTCCTACTCCAGATCATCTGCAACCTCCGACCAGCACGCCTGGTTTGTCGGAGAGTGGAAAAGCCGGAGATTCACCAAACGGCCCCGCTCAATCGCTTGTATCCTCGCCACAAAATACAGTGAGCCGAACAACACCACCTCTTCCCATTATTACCGTCGGAACATCCAAATATCCATTGATCCTAGTAGCGGATAGTCATTCATTAGGTGTGATTGTTGATCCCGGTATCACCATCGAAAAAGGCGGAGCAGCTGCGACATATGGCGACACTACGGTCAGCATCGGTAGCTCAAGTATAATGATTGCAGACCCTGCAGGAATCAAGTTCGTCCCGGTACCAACAAATAGGCCTAACGGACGTCCTGGTGAAGCCAATCAAGAAGGAACGAAAGTCACTATTGGTGGCACCAGCTTCACTATGGATGCACAAGGAGATTTGGTTAACGTAGGGGAAACTATTACAATCGGTAGTCGGCCGGGTTCTACCATCACTGTGGGCGGTGAGATTTTTACAGTGGATTCGCAAGGAAATCTCGTGCAATCAGGGAGAACTGTTACCTTGAATGGCCTCCAACTAACCATGAGTACCGGAGAACAACATCCAGGCGCTATCGTTCCCCTCATTGGTGAGACTTTTAAAGTAAACTCGGGCGGAAATTTGGCGCAATCGGAAACAACTGTTGCACTACATAGTTCCCAATCCATAGGGACAAATATCGTCAGCACCGGGGAAGTGTCAGGGAACGGTGGAGGTTCTAAAGATCTGAAACTCTCCGGTGGTTCACGAAAATATGTAAGGTGCAGCCTGTGGCAACATACATCACTGCTCTTTCTTGCGCAAGCCTGGCTCGTGAACTTAAGTCTTTATTAGAAGATATTAATTTCTAAGAGAACGCAAGAATAGTTGGCTTTTCTGCAAATTGACCAGACGGATTTCGCACCAGCAACGCAGTGGGCGTAGGAATGCTTGATCCGTACAGTATATTTCTCTCCATATCAGATTTGGATCATCTTTGCTGGGAAATTCTACTAAGTAATAATGAGGAGGACACAGAGCTAGACAAAGCGTACGGCACCATCGCAGAAAAAGGTACAACCACGCACCAGCGTATAAGGCGGCATTTGATAAACGGCAAAACATATCGTCCTACTATGCAAATTCTCAGCGATAATATTGTCAATTTACACCCATGATCCGTGGCGTCGCAAGAAAACGCAAAGCGATGGCGCCGAAGTTGTCTCGAGAATCGCTGCATTTGCACGAAGCCGAATCTAAATGCACCCCAACAAAAATAATGCAAATCATACAAACGGAATAGAGAATCACTTGCAGACTGCGCGACACGTCCTCAGCAACCACCAATCCCTATGCCGCCCCCTCTCATTGCCGAAGGGAGGGCTGAGCTGTCAGGTCTCGTATACCGCATCACAGGGACAAACGAAAAACTGCTCGGGAGTAGGGGTGAGGAAAGTATCCGTGACTTGCTCGGCCAAGCGAGCATTGCGGAGAGGATGAACTGGGCCTCAGCAAGACGGACGATGCGAACAGAAGGCTTGGCGTACAGCCTCGGCATTTTCGGGGTGGACATGCCCCTGCTCTATGGCGTAGGCGACAGGGCTTTTTCCAGGCTTCAACACGAGATTGTGAGGCAATCCAGCGACCAGTCGATCTTCGCCTGGCGTTATGGGAGCACATGACCCAATGCTGATTCCCACGAGATTTTTGCCAGCTGCCCCGCAGCCTTCGCACACTTCGGGGACATCGTCCCGTTCGAGATAGAAACCAAGGCGCCGCCATTCTCGGTCACGAACTGTGGCCTGCACATCACCATGCCTATCTATGAGGGAAACGGTCTGCTGCAGTGTCGGCATAGAGACGATCCCTCCGCAAGGTAGGCAAAGATGTATACACCCGGGACGGTTGACCATCGGGCTTAGTATCTATGGAAGCAGAAAATAATATATATTGCCACCTACCGGAGGAGTATCGGACAGGGAGCCGAGGATGGGTTTGTGATCCGCAGTTTTCCGGATAGATTTCTTAGCAAGCCCGCGATCCTAGGAAAAAGGAAGATTGTGTTTGAACGTCTTCAAGCATAGAAGTCTGGTTAGGGGAAAAAGACTTGAGACATACCAATTCTAGTAGGAGGGCGAAGAGTCGCTTTTCTAACCATCGGCGTAGCGAGGGTGTCAGCAGGCATCAAGAATGAGCATATTTATAATCCCGTCAACTTTGTTGATCGCGGTACGCTCATTCTGTGCGGCTGCATGGCAGCGCATCTGGACGATCTTGTTGGCGTTGGGCGACACGAGGACATTGACGTCGCGCCGACGGCGCACGACGGTTTCGATATGGTCGGCGAGCGCTGGAGGATAGCAGCGGCCTGTTTTATCGATGTGTATACGATAGGCCTCGAGCTTGTTGTGGGCATCGAGGTTGTTCTTTGTCCGGGTGGGCGACGAAGTACGAGATGTGGTGGAGGGCGTGAGCGACTGATGTAGACGTTGGAGGTTGCGCCGGGTCAGCCGATGAGAACCAGCACTGGCGGTCGGGGAGGGAGAGGTCGTACCCTCCCTCTTCGGCATAGGATAAGGCAAGACAGACCTTCATCGAGTCGTGCATGTCGTTATCCCAGTGGTGCTGCCACGCTGCGTGCGTCATTGTTGATTTTCTGGACAGACTTGCGTCAAGCATCGGACGTTGGAGGCGCCAAGCTATTAGCGCACGCACGGACAGGAACATCAAAATTTGCTGCGCGCATGCCCTAAAGCTGATTTGAAGGATATAAAGGAGCAAGCCCATATTAGAGCTCTCGATTATTGGATCAGTTTTTGATCGATACAGCCGCACACACCGCTCCAAGCACGTTAGCACTAATTTCTGCATATGGTACGACTCATAGTCATATCAACTTCCAACTGCTAAAGCTATGTCACATGACTAGTTTCAGCTCTAAACACATAATCACATACACTTGCAATACAATCATCATTCTTGCACTCCATGCCTTCATCCCCACTTCCTTACAATACTAAATCTACTGGTGCTATCCTATCCTACCAGGTGGCCTACCTGTACTTGCGAACGTGTTTCTGCGCGGTTCAGCATCTTTCTTGTCCAACACGTACACTTGACAGCCGATGAGCCACATATGAAAAGCGACTGGCCATGATTCTGAGACGACAATGTGCGTGTTCACGCCCGAATCCAGAGTATAGTGGTCGAGTAAGGGCCCCTCTGTGTCGTCATCTTCCTGCATCTGTGGAATAGAAAAACCTTCTCGGACCTCTGGTGTAGTTCTGTCTCATGGGATTTTCCGACACTTGGTATAGCCTGTGAGTGTTTCCTCTAGGCTTTATGTTGATTCCGATGGTTCCGAGCGGTCCCTGGCAAAGACCCTCGTCCGTCACATATCCTGACTGGCTCCACTGTTCTGGTGTCAAAATCTTAACGAGTATAGTAGTAGTCAGCTTCATGTGAAAGCAGCAGCCTCTGCATGCTATTATCGTTTCAGTTTTGGCTCTTGATGCCAGAGCGGATCGCTCGTCGCCTGCCTCCTTAACACAACCTTGGCAAGAAATAGCAGTGCAGCTTAACAACCACCGTTTTCATGGCTTCTCCACTTCCTCCAGATATAGGCCGATGCCTTGCCTTCTTAGCTGCACAGCGATTCGATCCGCTTTGCGCCCCATAGCTCTCACTTCGCTGACGTTTCGTAGTTCTTTGACACTATCTACGCTTAGGCCATGATAGAGTAGCGCCAAAGGCGACGACTTCCAGACAGCGACTTGATTTCTCCTTGACTTCATCACAGTCAGCCCAAAGAATCCGAGGGTTGATACCAGGATGGCTCCTAAGGGTGATAGCCACCACCAACGCACTGCAATGTAGATCTCGAGAATATAGGCCGTGCCTTTTACCGGTCCAGCCATCGACGTATCCTCGGCCCGGGTTCCGTCTTCAGGCGAGAAGGTTTGGTCGGCCTCGCCGCGAGAACGTATGTGCGTTGTCATGGCTTTGGCTAACCTGTCCATAATATCTCCAGGTCTTTCTGCGAGAAATACACGCATGCTATCAGTTGATAGCATCGAACTATACACTGACATCGGGGACGAACTATGCGAGTAGTGTGAGGCATCGGGATTATATCGTTCCCAACCCCAGCCAGTTACATTCGGAAAACGCTCGCCTTCAATGCTCTGGTTGTAAGGAATCAGGTCGTAGGTATTGGTAAACGAAAGCGACTGTCGAAGCCATTCCCTTAAACCACGTTCCGAGCTGTTATAAACCGTGAAGATCGACGTATTGCGTACATCTGGAAGTCTTAGAAAAAGGTTACCTGCTCCGCCTCTCCAACTACTGTTGTTAGCTTGAGTACTTTCGAGAATGTTCTCTGAGAGTCTGCCATTCATCACTGTTGATTTGTAATGGTTTATTCTCCATGAAAGCTCGCATCTAAAAGCTTCAGAACTCATTTCGTTCTTTCTTGTGTTGCCTCTTAACACTTCCATGCCAAAGAAAGTTTCAATATCATCAATGGTGTCGTACGTGACAGGCTTAGAGGCAATAACAGAACGGGTGTACCAATCATTCCCTTCCTCGTAAGTGGCTGGAAGGGCCTGGCTTATGAAAAGTCCACTTGGCAAGGTATATCGACATACTGTTATATTTCCATGTCCGCATGTTCGAATTTCACGGTACGAGCAAGTTGTGTTGATTCGTTGGCTTATATCGTCGCAATGGGTATGAACGGCCAGTGAAGGGAAGACAGGGTATGTGCAATTACTCGTCGGACACAGAGGGGAAATGTCCAAAGAGTTTCCTATGCCCGTAGTGTCGTTCTCGCCCAGCAGACCAGCGTACATAGCCCCTATCATAGCTCTTGTTGGTAGCCATACATAATCTAGATATTCATAAGTTAAAAAGTTTTGTGCGCGGGGTATCGTCGCAATCATCGTCGAATCACGCATACGAGTCTTGACGGCAATCGATTGTTGAATGGTAGGATCGATTCCAAGAGCCAAGATGGTTATAAGTGCTCCGAAGCATGCAATCTGGCTTCCTCTTAGTGCCCAAAGTAATTCCAGAGAGCCCCAAGGGCCCCTACTAGCAGCGTCGAATATTGGGATTTTTCCAAGGTTTTGCGCCTTTGCTGAATAACTTATCCACAAAGCCTGGCTGATACATTCAGCAGTTGGGATCAGAAGAAGAGATTTCGTAATGGTACTTAGCCAAGATGTAGCTGAGTTGAGTGTAGTACCGTATGGCCATTTAGGTTGTGGCTTTCCATTGTAGGTATAGAGAAGTCCTACCATGGATGAAAAGGTAAGGAGGCTGCTGATGCACGCTCCCGCTTCCCATCCCCAGCAATAGATCCATTGAGAAATCGATCTCCGCTGAGCTGCAGGTATCGTGTCTGATGGTTCTAACGAGTTCTCGATCTCCGTAACGCCTGTTGCAAAGTTTCCTGATGGGCGGGACAATGCATGATCGAAGGAGGCGTTCTTCCGCATGCCTCGCATCCGCCACTTGGGAAAACTTTTCTTGGTACGCATGTTTGAACAATGTTTGAAAAGCCAGGAGATGAGTAAGTAGAAATTCACGATAAAGTGTATTCTGTGAATTACTTTCATCTTATATGTATAGCCCGAGGGTTGATTTATGCGTATGTCAAGGCGGTAGCGATGAAAAACTATTTTGTGAGCAAAATTGGGGCCAGAATGCACTATCCATATTATCGTCCTACTCAAATGTACTAATCCGGAAGAGGTACTCTATTTTAAAAAATTTGATTGGTCGACACTACGGCCGACCGAGGTGTGCTGGTGGCGCAGCGGCCCCAGCGGACCCAGTATAGATTGAGCAGCATATGCAAGCCGTTAATAAAGAGAGCCCCCGCCGCGTAGATAATACCTGGCGTAGTCTAAGATTCGTCGGTCACTTTCGATGGTGTTCCAAGGGTGTGGTTCCTAGGTTTTACAAGAGTATATCGATTCTGTAAGGCAGATTTCATGAATGACTGCCTCTTACCGTAAAATCATGTAGCCCACTATAATTTCCCCATGCTTCTCCAAACATCCGTGCTAAAGGAAATTTTATTTAATCCCTGTTTCTTACGACCTTAAGAGGAACGCTACCCCTCTGGTAGAAAATTAGTATCTGCTACGTTCCTACCACTAGATCGTAGCGAGATGTTAAAGTCTTTATATAAGTGTTTTAAAAATTTTTTAAATTTTTTTTTTCTTCATACAGAACGCTGACTTACGTCGTGCGTACAAGGAAAGATTCTCACGATAATAGTGCTTCCCCTGTTACAAAAACCCCAAAACAGACAAGTATCTTAAGAAAAATAAATAACTAGGTAATATAATAAAGAGATTTTTATAATAAAAAAGCGCGCGTTCCGGGGCTGACATGCGTATGAAGGTGTTATCCTGGTAGAGCGTTTACTATAGCAGAGTAAGCCAGTATCATAAAGCAACAATTTGTCTTCAATCATCAGTCCTATCTGAAAGCTCCACCGGTTTCCGTCCATAGACAACATTGCTGCCCCGCGTCAGTGAGTCCGCAACATTGAGAAGGAGCTACAAGGACAGATCGTACATATCATAATAGGCATGATTCTTCCGGTTCAAAAGCTGCTTGCGCATCGTCGCAATATACACTTGGATTTCCTCGTACGACCACTGCTTCTCGTTAGTCCACCGTCCCATTACAACATCTTCCCTCCGATGTTCGGACACCACATACCTTTAGTACTATACTCAGTAAATACAAACTCCAGCTCTCGAGCCCCTCAAGACAAAATAGCATATTCCACTCGCCCAACTCCTTCATCTTCGGATCGCTCGGCCATGTGCCAACGGGAACCTTGAACTTCTTCTCCACGACATCGACGAAGCCTGCCTGCGTGATCATCTCGCGGTTGAAGTCGTAGATGGCGAAGGTTTTACCAATCTGCTCGGCGGCATAAAGGAGTGTCTTGGACCATTGCGCCATAAAGTGGTCTTCCGTCACGGAACCGTCTTCGGATTTGAACATGATTGAAATTTCGAGATGCTCGATATATCCCCCGGGCTTGGTGCATCTGGATACTTTCTCTGAGCACAGGCGTATTTTTTGGTCTTCTAAGGACAAACTTACTTGTAGATCTCACGGTAGAGGTGTGCCCAGTCTTGAATTGCGCCGAGCATGCAGCGCACGTGGACGTAATCGAAGCTGTTTGGTTGGTAAGTCCACTCAAGCTGAACGTCATCGAGCTCGAACTTGAGATTTGGAGGGATGAAACTGGGCTGAGTGGGGGAGATGTCCACACCGATCACCTCTGATGAGGGGAACTGGTCTGCGAAGTCACTGGTTGCTGTTAGTAGATGTTGATAAATCCGGAGGGCGGACTGGGTACATAGCCCATATTCCAGTTCCCGTTCCAACGTCCAATACACTCTACATCCCTTATTAGCGTTAGTGTCTCTATTGTCTGACGACGCAAAGCTACCTGTGGATTTGAACCGATTGGTGCAAGGAAGAGCTTTCCATCCAGCATGAGCGTTAACATATGATGGCTATGAGCCCATTAGCTATTTTTATTTTCAATCTGGGGAACGGAAGGCGCATGCCCAATATCCAACTGCTCATTCATCTTTTCATCATTTGGGCCCCTGGCACACGTCAGCCGCTTGCTTTCTCCATTGCAGACTTTACTCACCAGTACTTTGAGGAGCTTTCCGTGTTGAAGTTATGATACGTCCGTCCATGCAATTCACGATACTTCCGGATACTACTCGCAATCGAGGCCGTAGAGCTCGCACTGCATTCATCAGCATGTTGTCCGTTCCGCAAAGGGTGTAGCCTTACTCATCTTCACCATACGCGGAGTCTGTCTCAGCATCCTCATCCAATGGGTCCTTGATCCCTGGTAAGCTTGACAACTTCGAACATGTGAATACTCACGATAGAGATGGTTCCTCCCGCTGGGATCGTCCCGGCGGTTTCGTCAGCCGCGGCAGTTATGTCTTCCACGGCAGTTGCCGAGCCAGGATTGGCGGACGGCTTTGGGGGATTCTCTGCTGTCGGAGACACCCGTTCTTTGATATTGAGACTCATATTATGACCGGAAAGGTATACGAATACTCAGCAAGTTCCAGAGACGGTGCACCGCAATGTTGCAACCTCCGGCCAACGAGCCAGCTTGCCGCATCTGTCCTTGGTATTTGCCTTGGCGCCTTGGCGTGTTGGGCATGTTGGTCATATATCGGCATTAGTTACTGACGTTTAGGGTGTTCACGCCAAAAATGTACACGGGAAATAATAAAGAATTCAGGCGACTCTAAATCTGCGCTCGGGTCCTTTTTAGTCGTAATTACCGAGATGATCCAGGCTGAAGAGTTCGTTATCGTGAGCGACCTACAATAGCGACCTGAGGGTTTCCAACCGCCCCCGCCTAGCTGCGCGACCCGACACTCAATTCCTTTTCTCCCTGTCCTGACGTCTTAAGCCATCATGGCAGCTACAATATACGAAGCATTCGGATCGGGTGCCTGTTCGCCTAGCGCTCGACCGCAATGCACGTCACTGTGACAAGGGGTATGCATTGGTGTATGGTGGGTTGAGCTGCATCCTCGGAAGAAAATAAAGTTGCGCCAAGCCATTCCACCGCTTTTTGCAGCAACGTTACAGATACAAGGGGTGCGTTTTATCCAACCAAGACGCCTTTGCTGACCCAGCACTGTGACCCCCAAGCAATCAAAAATCATCCCGAGGCCGATGAACATGGCGGGGTCAGGGCTTGGATTCGAGAGCCACCCTAGCGGCTCCAAGGCAGGGATCTACGCTGCGGGGCTCATCACCTCCTTCGTCGCTTACATCGTCGTCTACCGCCTCTTCTTCCACCCCCTCGCGCAAATCCCAGGTCCCAAGCTCGCAGCTCTCACCTTCCTCTACCAGACTTACTACAGCTTCAGAGATGGCAGTCGCTTCTACAAGCAGGTCGGCCTCCTGCACGAGAAATACGGTCCCATCGTGCGCATCACCCCCAACGAAGTCTCTTTGAGCGACCCCGAGAACTACGAGGCGATATACCATGTCGGGTCGAGATACACAAAGGACCCAAGATTCTACGACGGCTTCGGCATGGAATATGCCTCCTTCACCTCCTGCCCCAACGAGCTGCACCGTCTCCGTCGCGGGCCATTGAACAAGTTCTTTTCGCGGGCCGCTGTGCTGGCATTGCAGGACATTGTGCAAGAGAAGGCCGACAAGCTATGTGCTTTGATAACGAGGAATTCAAAGGCGGGGGAAATGCTGGATATTCATCACGGATGCCGGGCTTTGTCGGTTGATGTCATCACCCAGTACATGTTCAACAGGTGCTATGATCTACTCGATGCCTCGGACCTAGGCACCAATTTCTTCGAGCTGGTTAGAGGCATTGGCCCCGCGCTGTGGGTTTTCCAGCAGTGGCCGGAGCTGAGCATCATGAGCCGTCTTCCTCAATGGATGCTGAAAAAAATGAGCCCGCCTCTTGCGCACATCCTGGGCCTGCAAGAAGTATGTCTTTCCCCCCAAGCCGCCCTCCTCCCGAATCGCTCCCAGAGTTCCATTTGCTGACGGGGACTGTAGCACGCTAAACAACAAATCCTCGTCGCCAAAGCCGATCTCGACGCCGGCCGGGTCAGCAAAGACACCTGCAAAACAATCTTCCACGAACTGCTGACGCCAGACCCCGAAGAAGGCTGGGTCCCGCCGACTCCAGATCAGATCAAATACGAAACCTACGGCATCTTGGCAGCAGCAGCAGATACAACGGGCAATGGGTTGACGACAGGCGTATACGAGGTGATCAAGAATCCCAGGATCTACGCAAAGCTCACGGCAGAATTGGAGACTGCATTTCCAGATCCAAGCGCCAAGATGGAACTCACCGTCCTGGAACGCCTGCCATATCTGTCTGGCGTCGTAAACGAATCCCTCCGCCTCTCCTTCGGCGTCATTTCCCGCCTCCCACGCATAGTCCCGGAAGGCGGCGCCACGTTCGAGGGCTACACCATCCCCGCCGGCTTCACTGTCTCCATGTCCTCTTGGGTCCTGCATCGGAACGAAGACTACTTTCCCCATGCACACGAGTTCATTCCTGAGCGATGGGCGCTGACCAGCGAAAAGCAAAAGATGTGGAAGGCGTTTGTGCCGTTCGGAAAGGGGAGTAGGATGTGTGTTGGGATGCCGTAAGTTCGCTGCACCGATCCCTTGGCAGTGAAGCTGACCGCATAGGCTTGCTCTTTGTGAGATGTACGTGACCTTGGGGTCGATTTTCCGAAGATACAAGCACTTGAAAGGCAATGAACTACGTGAATACGATCTGTTATATGACGATTTCTTCGCCAGCCACCGGCCTCTGGATGCGGTCAAGTTTCATGTCATTGAACAGGGTCTGAAGGAATGAAGACGCGGGGACAAGAGCTGCAGAATATGATTTGACGCCTGCCAGTTGGCATACGGGCTATCAAAGCTATCCAAGCGAGGCGCCTGAGAAACGCTTGGAGTTGTTATGGCTGGTACAAATCAGATGAGAAATGGTTGTGGTAGCCGGCATCTTGCCACATACAATTGGGGTGGTCATGTTTTCCAAAGGCGAGCAGGCAAAGCGGGAAGAGAGACATCATCAAACACAGCACATGAGCTGGCGGTTTGTACGAGATTGAAATGAAGAGCAGCTTCTAGAATGCAGGTCTCCTTTATATGCGTGTCGCTCTTTACTCACGTGACATTTTCCACGTGATCTAATCTGGCTCGTGAGCCTAAACCCGCGCGGGGTATTCTTGGCACGATTCTCTACGTAGCTGTCTCCGCGCTTTATGTCTACACCAGACAAAAATCGATCAAGTCTCCACCTCTGCCTATAAGTCCTAAGACTTGCCCCGTCCAAGAATCCCCGCGCACCGCCGCAAAAGTACACGTTCCTCCGTCTCGACAGCGATTTCATCCAGCCTGACATCCAAGATCCGGTTGACCTCAGCAATACATGTCCAAAACGTTCAGCTTCCACTACAAGAGCCTTGGCAGAGACCTTCCGCAGGAGCGCCGGTGCGGCGTGTAACTCCACTGGACCATGCCGCGTCTGTATCGCACCGGCCTCGCGGCCGCAGGCCAAGAGGCGGCCAAAGGTGCCACGTTCGATTAGACGCGCGCTGCTCGTGGATTCTATAAGGACAACAAGCACAGCAGTGCTGTCGGTACTTCAGGGCCAGCCTTTCACAAGGTGTCCACACGCTAGCTTGTAATCCGCCGCATCGCCGGCATGGAGTTGGTCGCGCTGGCCGAAGCCAGAAGTCAGATCAAGTAGTCTATCGCCTGGGTAGTCGAGAGTGAATGACTTCGCGAGATTGATGACTCCGAGGTGAATATGGATTTTCAAATGGGCATGTCCCTTTTCGTTAGCGCCGGAGACGGCAGCGTCTCTGCAGCAGACCGGGTCGAGGTCTTCTTTGGGTACAGAGAGGGTTGAGACATGGACTGAATAGTTGGGAAAGCCGCTTCCGTCAACTTCCCTACGATTGCGTCCAGGAAAGAAACGTCCACGGCCCAAGAAGCAGATTTCGCCAAGTACTTCAATCTCTTCGCATCATCCAACCAGCTTTTTGCGGACTATCAACCTCATCACCTTAGTTCATTCTCTACAGTGGACAACTTAGAGTACGCCGAGGGTATGTTCCGGACCATTGCGACCGCAAGTCACTACGTTGTCAGCTGGCACTTAGATAAGAGCGATGACCTCTTTACCGGCCTTGCGCTGGATACGAAGGGCAGACTATTCTCCCGCCAGACGCGTCTCGATGTGCCAAAGCTCGCCAAAGGGAAAAAGGATGAAGAGGAAATTGCTAGTTAGGTTAGTTCAAGTCGATAGCACACGTCCGCATCCTCTGCCACGGTGCCATATCAGTTCAACTAGGACCTTGAAAAGAATCTCAATATGTCCCCACTAATGTCTTCTATGGTGTTTCCAAATCAAAGCAGGGTATATCTCAAAATCAACAATATGAATCATGTCAAGTACCCTTTGTAAACAAATAAAAAGGCGTAAAAAAATGATCACTGGCACTTCTTTGCGAACTAACAAATAGAGTTTACTTTTATGCTATCCTTGATGACGCCCACTCACTGGCCATAGGAACCACATTTACGGACGCGCCAAAAACTGATGCCCGTGTATATTAGAAGCTCGACCGGGAAGGTGCTATAAGTAAGCGGCTAGCGGAGGCAATGCCAGCGTTAATCAATGAAAGGAGGAGGACCGACAAGCCGTACCACCCAAGGTATTGGGTAGCCTCCGTAAGTTGAATACAGAATAGAAGCTACTTGACGATACTCGGCGCTCTTTAACCCGGTTATAGTAGCAATCATTTACTACGTAGTAGAATATCATAGCCAACCCTCTCAAAGAGGCGCACACTATCCGCGTTTGTGGTTTGTAATGAAGAATTAGTAATCTTGTCATTCGCCAAAATATCTGCCTAGGCAGCGTAAAGGAGAAAGCTATCCTAGACGAGAAGATGAAGGACGAGCCTGGTGAACAGCCCGCATTTTATCAAGAGCGCAACTCTACACTTTTATCGGTATCGTCCAGTCTAGCTAACAACATGGATCTCTAATAACCTATTAGTATTACTCGAATCACAGACAGTTAAGACAATGATGACCCTGTCGACGCTACCAACAGATGTGGCAGATCCGACGTAGCATAAAGTTGAATCAATCGCCAAATAGAAGCTACTACCCACAGTGATTCCGGTAACCCGGGAGGTTATCACAGACTCTATCAATCATCGACCAGGGATGGAGGAGTAGGACCTCTTGGAGAACGTCCAGGTGCCACTCTCCCACGATATGCAGGCCCATCGCGATCTAAATACAAACCCTATGGAGCTGGGTGTATGACGCGATCGCTAGGAAGATAACCGGCCGTGGTTTCCTCAGTTCCTCGAGCAGGAGATTGAATATCACCACGTCCCCATCGATCTCCTGAGTCCCACCCTGCCTCACAATCGTACTATAAAGACAGAGCCTTTACGATACGGTATCGACGGAAATACGGATCTACGAAACGAGCTTCGTAAGTCTGAACTGACAAGCTCAAGATTCTAGGCCGCATACTAATCCTACCGGGGTGGAGCTTTTCATCCGAAACCAAGATATGGCAACTCTTTATCAGCGCACCTTATTTAGAGCTCGATAAGAACGAGAGAGGCGGTCAACTAGACAATGAAAAGCGCAAGGAGCCCTTACGCGACCTCCACCAGCTCGCTTTCCTTTCCACCGCCTTTAACAGGGCTAACGGTTCACTTAACGACGGCGCTGCAAGAAAATTACATCAAACTGAATCCACATAAATATACGACTAGCGCGGTCATTCTTATCAAGGAGGATAAACAGTCCAACGGTGGCTTCGAACATAACCAACTAGAGGGCTTTGACTGAGACAGACAATTCTGTCTTTAGCAATACCGTCAACCCATCCTCGACCAGCCACCCGTTGTGCAAGCCAGCCATGCACGGCCAGTTTCGCTTGACGGACCTCAACACCACCAACAGTTTGGCCAGACAATGCACGTCATCGGCCCTCAGCCGTTTGAGACACTGCAGCCGATCTATCCTCGCATTGAGAAAATTACGCTCCGTAGCTATACGCAGAGCCGGCGGATGGCGAGCCTAGTATCTCCAAGCGCCCCCAAAAGTAGTCTACGATGTATAGCGGCAACGGACGTGGAGGGAATCCCAAGCCGTATTTGTAGGTACCGATACTTTCACAGATCAATTAGCAGGCTTGGCTCTATACCACGTTCGTCGTGCGCGTAGACAAAGTTGTCCCACTTATAATTGTCAAAAAGCCCCGGCGCCGCAGTTAGGTTGTCTACCATCCCAATTACCTATTATTTAGGGACCCTATGACCCTTCTCGTATCTGTCAGGATCATTGGCAGTATAACTATCCAGAGCGTTATGTGGCTGGCTAAGGACCAGCGTCTATTGGAAGACAGCATCTTTTGACAGAGAAAAGCGAGGGCTCAGCTTTGGGTGTACAAGATTCGTAAGGATAAAGAAGACTCTGCAAGTATCTGTCGCCCACCCTAGCGGTACAAAAACTATATAACTCCACCCACTGACTAGGCCGTAGCTGATCTACATCCAAATCTCCGCGAACACGTCATCCGTCGAGTTATGCGCCCGGTTAAACTCTATCAAATTGCCCAGGTATTGTGAAACAGGATGCCCATACACGTGTCCCACCCACGCAAGCGTCAAATCAATCCCCGCAGCCGCACCTGACCCAGTCCAAACATTACCGTCTTCGACCCACCTCGCGACGCGCTGCCAATTTACATTTGGCCCCTGCTGGATGAGCCGATTCCAATTCGCCTTGCTCGTGGTAGCCTTGCGCCCGTCCAAGATGCCTGCTCGGGCGGCAATGGTGGCACCTGAGCAGACGGTAAGGACGTACTGGACCTGTTGTTTCAACGTGTTAGTTTAAAGCGTGAAGAGTATACTACACAGATGAAGGAGAGAGGCAAACCCTAGGGTAAACGGCTTTAATAAAGGGGGCTGCGGCGGGTATGGCTGCTCTGGTGCCGTAGCCACCCGGAATGATCAGCACATCGAGGGTCTTCTGCGAAGCGATGACTTCGTCAAATGTAGTCGTTACGACGACTGACTGGCCGAAGTTGCTGGCCGAGATGTTCAGTATAGTGGATATCGGAGCATTCGTCTCGCCGATGACGTCGAAATGCATGTGCTCGCGCAAGTTGTATTCCGCTGCCAGAGTATCTAGGGAAACGTTTAGTGAGATCATAGAGTGGTTGGTCTGCCTGTTAGGGCGGAGCGTACTAAGGACATCTATTGCGCCGAAGGCATCAAGGAATTGGAAGCCAGGGAACAGGAGCACGCCAAAGTGGACGGGAAGAGTGGAGATGTTCGAGATGGGTGGCTGCGTGGGCTTGGAGAATGCGACATGCATAGTGCCTAGCAAATTCATTAAAATGGAGACACGCATATTGTATAGCAGCCGAGTCTTAACGTTCTTGCGTAAATTGGATGATGGAATGTAAAATTCAATGTGAGAGTTGCGTAGATTCGAGGACATGTTCTACTCTTTATATACATGTCTCCTAAGGCCGGGTGGCTAATTTTTTTCTTATCAGAGCCATTCAATCATCCAGGAGTCGCAGGTTGCTGCTTTGTGATAACTTATTCTGCATACGAATCGGTAAGACTTCGAGAAAGTTTGAGGTAATTCCAACGACCACTACATATGGGCACGGCAGGCAGTCAATAGTAGATGAAATAATAGAAATCAGTGTGCCGAGTTGTCTACGTAATTCAAGAAATATTTGAGCAAGTTTTCGGCTTTAGGCTGCTTCGCAAGAAATCCGTACATATCTCACTTAATCACAGTATGCCAGCGATTGGTTGAAGTCAATGCGCCATATTTTGAGCATATTTCAGACGTGAAATAGCTGCGCTAATAACCAATAAAACTGTATACGTGCCTCCAAAAACTTGCTCTATTTCTAAAAGCACTGTAAATACCTACTCATACTGGATACGCTTAGTATCGGCTATTTACTATGAGTTGCCCCCTGCAACGGCTTCTATACCATAATCTGGACTCTATAATGCTCTATCTAAACCTACCCTACTTATCTAACGAGAACCTGGGCG
>Ga0247757_10000246_pt1 | contig 45349 bp, 38 predicted proteins | sample UWRJL126311R4_FD_180929 | JGI IMG/M metagenome (GOLD analysis project Ga0247757, IMG submission 180929) | Plant litter microbial communities from Arlington Agricultural Research Station in Wisconsin, United States - UWRJ-L126-311R-4 | ecosystem: Environmental > Terrestrial > Plant litter >... | reverse complement strand
TAGCTCGGCGTGTTCGGTCTGCGTTCATATATCTACTGTGAGTCACATCCGTTTATTCATTTGAGCAGCTCCAATATTTCTAGGTACCGCTAACGACTATAGAAAGAGAATGGATGCACTCACGATCGAGGTCACCGAGGTTTTAGTACCGATGCCTGAAGAAGCAGCTTGATCGAGCGTCTCGTTGAGAAGTGGGAAATTTGCGTCGAAGGCGAACACTATGATTTGGATGATGAAACAGCGGAATTGGGTCAACTGGTCTCGCGGTCAAACACCTTCCCCGGCGCCGCTAGATACTGCATTAAACGTTGCAGAATTATCTAGAGGACTGCTGAAGATAAACGATTCATTCGGCTCGACAACATAGGCCTCCCAGGCGTGGAAAGCCCTTCAGACAGCGGGATGAGTAGGTGGTATTAGAATATATATAGAACCGCTTGGACGAAGCGCAGGCCTTACACGTCTTACTTATCTTGGGAACATAACTATATAAAAAGAATAAGTAAAGACCAAAGCGGAGACGGTACGTAGGAAGCATGGAATATAAGAACTTGCTGGGGCTTCTTTCGGTCATATGTTAGGTTTCATTTTGGTGTTTAGAATTTCTCAGGATTGGAATACTATCGAGTGCTGGATGGCTGTGCCTTGAAATCTTATAACTTTAATATTGCTTCTATACCCGGTTGTAACTTGCTAACCACTCCTAGGAAGCGCTATATAGGCGCCTTCGAAACAGAGGACGATAGTGGGGATGAATGTAATGAGATTATAGAAGTATCGCTCACGGGCGACGGTTACAGCGGGATTTCAGCAACTTGAGATACAAGCCAACTATTAGCCTATGAACATTCGATATATCATTATGGGCTATTAGACTTGATAGACGAATACCTGCTGGATTCCATTAAGGACTAGCGTTAAGAAGGCTACAAACAATCTTACTATGATACTTTATAGGTAATCTTGCTCCTCGGGTTATCTTGAGTATTACTGGTACGCTTTCTTTTGCATTACTATCGCGACTAGAGTTTGAAATCTAATTAAAAGTTTCTAACGAATGGAGAGACATAGTTAGGAGGCCGGGCCGCTCTAGTATAACATAGATTATCTTGTAGGTTTTTGTAACGGGAGAAGCGCTGTTATCTTGAGATTCTTTTCTTTGTGTGTAGGACGCAAGCCCACGTTCTGTGTATGACTCACCCCCCTTTAAATAAGCAAAAATGCTTTCTAGAAAATTTAATACTGGATACCCTCTACTTCCCGTTCTCAAAACAAAAACGTCAGATATAACAATACACCTTGATGGCCCTCATAGGAGAGCCCTGACCAGAATGACGAAGGGAAACAAAGGGTCGTGAGAACCCTTTAATGGCGGTGTCGAGTTTCTTATTCTCGACTCTTTGGCTTTCCATGAGAGCACTGCTACCGGTTGGACCCTACAAAAGACAAGGATGACGTAATTGCAGCGCACTGGGTAGAGCACTTCCACGGCGGCTGATACACACAGACGGGTTACTTGTGCTTCTGTACAAAACACCGCGTTGTGGCTAGGGGTTCTGCGCTGGAGCCCGTCGACCAGCCAATGGGAGTGCGTTGAGATCCAAATGCTTGACTGGGCAGTGCATGGTGGGTTGGATTGGGGGTGGCCCAAATCAAGAGCCTGAGCGGGTTTCGACACTTGAATATCCGAAACGAGGCGATGATTCAGGGAAAAGGTCTTAGAGATCCGCAACGGATTTTCGTAGGACTCCTGGCCTTTGGGATCAGGCAGCATTGTGTCTACTGCGTGAGATGCTTCCTAGCAACAGGGTATGTAATGTTCATTCTATAATCATCTCGCTACTGCAATCACATGTACAAACATCACTTCAACGCACGAATTCTAGCAAGACGAACATATCTTTTAGCAATATCGCTATAAAAACACAACCAAAGCCCCAGGCCCAGACCCAACGAGGCACAAAATAGCTCGCAAGTCCAACGACTAAGTGTCTGGCCCTTTTCCAAAAAGTAGAAAAATCCATATGCAATGGTCGATTACAAGATATCGGGTTTGACGCCGGTGACGCCGAACGGAAGCAAGAAGAGTAGTAGTAGTAGCAGCGCAATTTTTCGAGAGAAATGAGAACGATGATGAGGCAAGCAAGCATATCCACCTGGAGGGTATTATACAATGTACCGGACCGGCCTTGATAACACTAGAAGGATGCAAGGGAATGGCGGATAGCATGCGTCGTGTTGGAGCAATGAGAAGAGGTCCGTGGCCAGTTTACTTCTTGTTGTTGATGCTGACCACGATGGCCACAATAATAGCGATGATGATGACAATGATGACGCAAATGAGCAAACACCACCACTTCTTGCGGCGGGCACTCCGTGCTTTCTCGATGGCTCCACCAATCTCGGTGTTGGCTTGGACGACGTTCTCGTGAATCTCCTCGCCCTTCTGTTCAATATTCTCCACCAGAGGTTCCTGTTGCATAACGATCTGGTCGAGGTCCTGGAACAGTTGTGCAAGCTCCACCATCTGTCGCTCAATCTTCTGAATAGCCTCGTGTCGCTCCTTGACATTCCGCAGGGTCGAAGATGCTTGGCCACGGCGGTCACTGAGAAGCTGAAAAGATGTCAGCAGGCATTCAATGCAGGCTACTAAACTGAGTGACTCACAGCTTGTTGGAAGATAGGGGCTTCCGGGTCCTCTACTGCCTGTCGGACTTCCTCATCGGTGGCATCTGGTCGGACAATGCGGTATTGGCGCTCAGCAGCGGCCTGTGAGTCACGTCGGAAGTCGGCCTCGAGATTCTGGTAGCGATTGATGGTGGCCTTTAACCTGCGGTCCACCTTGCCGACCTGTGGAGCATTGCGTGGGTTGCCAGATTCGGGCTTCGACTTGATGTTCTTGACGCGACCCACTAGGCCACGGTAGCCTGCCATGATCTGGGTGCTGAGGTTTGTAATTTCACCAGAAGGCATGTCTGGCCGGGCGAGCACCTGCTTGAACGTGCGTTCTAGGTTATCAAGCTGGCTGTCGAGTTGATCAAGGGCACGGTCAATCTCGCGACATTCGTTGAGAATGGCATTTGGGTCGGCGCCTCCACCCTGACCGTATGGTTGCATCTCCACTGCACTCGCTGCAGTTTGTTAGCACCAAGTACGAATGATAGAATGTAGAGACATACGGTCATCGTAGCGACCCTGAGAGAAGTTATTGAATCGATCGCCGCCTGCGCCGTCGCGCTGGTCGTAAGGATTCGAGCCGTAGCCCATCTGCTGATAGCCTCCGTTGCTGTACTGTGATGCCATGGTGCGTTAGCTCGAGGAATAGAATTTCGTCTGTCAAAGACTGGCAGAGCGAAGACGTCAAGACAGTGACAAAGAGAACTTACGCTCATGGTGAAACCGGACTGGTGTGGTATGTGGGCGGTGGATACTCCTGAGACACTCTGGCCGGCTAGGTGCAGCACGGATATTCAAAGCCGCGACGGGGAAAGGGAGGCGAAGGTAGCTGCGGGGGAGCACGCGCGTGAAGGTTCAATGAAGAGCCAAAGAGCAGCGAGCAGCGAGAAGATATGAGAGTTTTGGACTGGCCTCGGCCGCGTTTTCTGGGGCTGTGAGCTGAAGATGAAGGTCCGCCCCTAAGCCTTGTGGTAGCGCCAGCCGCTAGCCGCATTAGACCCACGGCTAGCCCACGACGGGGCGCGCTGTGGCGCCGCTGACCGCAGACGCGCTCGTTGCCCATCGTTTGCGTGTGCCGCCTATTTTTACACCGCCCACCTGCAAACCTGAACCACACAGCCTCGAGCACAGCGCTGTCTTGCCCCGCAACGCGACATCCTGCATACAACACGCAAGCCCTTTTAATGTTTTCATTCAGGCTAGCTTTGCGAGCCCCTCATTTCGCCCTCCTTATTTCCCCCTGCGGCCCCCAAGAGCAGGATCCGGTCGGGTAAGATGGGATAAGCTCAGCCTTACATATTGACTATATGCCGTCCGTCGCTGTGCATCGTTTCTGGGTATCCTGACTATTCAAACACAACCACCCCTCCGTGCACGCGAGTGCAAACCTCTACCTCTAACCTGCCCTGGAACTCGTACTACGATGTCGCTGGCTGGTCTGCCGTCCCCCACCGCGTGCTCTCATCCACACCCGCCCACGTCTGTTCCAGATATCCCAATTTCCGCTTGACCTCTTGCACCGTCGCTTTGTCCCCTGTGTTCTTTCCTATATTGTCGCTGATCTTCACCGCGTGCCGACCTGACGCCGAGGCAATCTTGATCACAATGTTGAGTGGCACTGACTTCTTGCCAGTAGATTGCTGGATGAAATCATCTGTTTTGTTAGTATCACATGAAAAGCATTGTGGGACCACTTACTCGTAAGAAATGTGCCAACGCCAAAAGTAGGCTGAAAGCCCTCCTTTTCCGCTGCGGCTTTGTACTTCAAACACAGGTCGATGTTTAGGGAATCTGAGAAGACTATCGTCTTTTTGGCCTTGATGCCCTGCTCATCATAGAATTGTCGCATCGACTTGATGAATTCCAACGGATCGCCTGAATCTTGACGAACACCAGCAAATGCTTCGGCATACGTCTTCCGCTGCTTGGGGCTCCCAACGAGTCCAGCCTCAATAGGTGGCTTTGTGTATGCCAGTGTTTGAGGGTCTGGGCTTGTTGTCGCTGTGGCCGAGGCCAGTGTGGTTGGGCCTCCCGGCGCAGCTGTGGTAATTTCTGGGATAGGTTCCTTGAAAGCCTTTAGGAAGGCCGGCGTTCCAAAGGTATCCGTCAGGGCAATGCCCAGAACACCTTCACCGAATGTTGATATCCAATATTCCAAAGCAATCCGATTGGCCTCCTCATAGTTATTCGTTATGGCGGCCACTCCCATGAACCATTCGTGCGCAACTGTTCCAATAGGCAACAAGCCGTGCTTCATAGCAAAGTGAACATTGCTGGTTCCACTTAGCTTGCCCTTCCAGCCCTTTCGAGCCGCATCAGCCTCGGCGCGCCGTAGACCCTGTAGTACTATATCTTGTGTATGGTAATCGCGTCGCCGACGCGTGCCGAACTCGGAGACGATGCAACCTTCCTCGAGCAATCTCGCCCCCTTCTCGTAGGCCTTCTCGACTTGTCCGACGTAGGTCCAGTCCTTGTCGCAGAACTTGAAGTAGGCCTCGCTGACCAGCGCAAGCAACGGAATTTCGTATAGAATCGTGTCTACCCACAAGCCTTCAGTGTGTATACTGAAATCACCGAGGTCCTCGTCTGAGCCCGTATCATGGATTGGCTGGAACACTAGCTTGAGCTGCTTCGACGGACACAGACGGAATTGAGAGAGAAAGCGAAGATATTGTTCGTTAAGGTAAGGGCAGGTAGACTTGAGAAATTTCAATTCGTCTTCCGAGACCGATATGTTTTCCAGTTCTAGGTTCTCTTAGCGGCGTGTACCAAAGGGTGAGTTTCTCATCATACTATCGACTTGTGCTTGAAGCCACCGAAAAGCCGCGCGACTGAGCTTTTTGTCTGGCGTACGGTTGGTGAAGCCATATGTGACGGCAACTTCTGGAAAATATTTCAGGACGCAGCATTGCATAGTCAGCTTGTACAGGTCACTAGCCTTGTCAGCGAAGCGCGCGCTCATCCATGTCGCAAATGACTGACGTATCGAGCAGGGAAGATATGCCCTCAGGGAGACTAGCGGTGTTAGATTCCGCCATTGTATGGTCCAAGGCCCAAAGATGAGTTGTGTTTGGGGTTTGAGGGGTGGTGGGGTAGAGCTTTTATAGAAGGTCAAAGCGGGTCGTTAGGCTGTCAAAGTTGCATTGATGGGTCATTCATACGAAGAACGTCTTAGTGAAGCACCTTGATGCACATTTGTAACTGTGATGTGTGCTTCATGCTTCCGAGCAATCGGCTAAGAAAACGAGACCGCAGAGCCGCAGAGCTGCAGCGCAGTCGACCGCATGGCGTAGTTATCGATAACTAAGCGGAGGGGCTGGACCCTGGACGCCGATTGACGCAAATCGCCCCGGCGCGCCATCAACTTTCTCTTCCCTTCCACTCCACAGCGATGTTGGTAGCTGTTTCGCTGCTGGCCATCTCGCTGTCGATACTGTTCTACAACCACCCACCCTCGTCATGGCGCGCCTATCTCCGACCACCCAGGCCCACCCCGCCCTCCGAATCCAAGCCGCCGGCAGCACCTAGTCTAGATCCAGACACACCCGCAACGGTCGAAACGTCACCCACTAAGAACGATATCCATGGACCCAGCTCTAGCACACCGTCACCGGACGGGACGCCGAAAGCTGGTGCGACCGATGGTGCAAACGACAATGTGCCGACCTTCACACTGGTGGCGCACGAGAGCTCAGATGAAGAAGACGACGATGACAAGCTTCCTCCGCCATCATTCCCTGCGCTGAATTCAGCTCAGAGGGCATCTACCCTAAGTTTGAATATGCCCATGGCTCCTCCTCCGAAACCGAGTTCCATGGCGCCCCCCCCTAGACCTACCTCTTCCCTTATGCCTCCGCCAAAGTTAAACCCTTCGAACCTTCGCGCGCTACCAACACCATCGCAGTCCATGCGTGTTCCCACAACAGGGCCGCTTCCCAACCGCGGACCGGTCCCAAATCGGGGACCGCCGTCTTTAAACAGTGGTCTTGCGCCGACTGTCAAGACACCCAACGCGCGAGGGAAAATCCAACTATCACCTGGCCACTCGCCGCTGGATTGGGCGAACTTGCAGCGGTCGGGGACGAACCTAGCGGGCGTACCATCGCTGATTCGCGTCACCCCATCTATGCTTAAGGAGAAAAATGGACGTAAAGGAAAGCCAGCATGGTCGAGCTATGAAGGAAAGGTATACAACATAACACCATACCTGCCTTTCCATCCAGGGGGGGAGGGCGAACTTAGAAGAGCAGCTGGGAAGGATGGAAGGAAGCTATTCATGGAAGTACACCCATGGGTGAACTGGGACAATATGCTGGGTGAGTGCCTGGTGGGCATCATGGTTAGCGAAGAGCAGGCTCCGCCTCAGAGTAGCCTGGAGGATATGGATTGATTATTGAGATTCCCCTATAGACCGTCTTCCAGCGCAATTAGATCTCCTTTCGAAGTCGTCGTGTGTCCCGGCCTTAAAGCGTGGGTTCTATGATCACTCGAAATAATCTTCATCGTTCAGTTTCACACGTGGGTTTATCATGGACTCTGAACAGAGCTCACTAGCATGCCAAGAAGTAGCAGAACATGTGTAAGAATTCATAGGTAAAGGGTATCATTAGCGGTGATTAAAAACAGTTTACTCCCAGCCATCGTCCTAGACATATAACATCTTAATTACACATGACCGAAAGCGAGCGACTACTTTGTACAATCCATTCATTTGGTCGAAAGCTCCGACACATTCGGGTTGTAATAGCCGTGCTGCTGTGTCGACGACAGCTCCGAAACATTCGAGGGATACGTAGGCTGGCCCGTGTGCTGCGGCGAGGACAGCTCCGAAGCATTGGGAGGATATGCATGCTGACCAGTGTGCTGTGGGGTGTTCAACTCGGATACGTTCGGGTTGGGGGGTGCGTATCCGACGTTGGAGACGGGGCTGACGGTGTCTTGTCTGTTGATGGGGTCCTGCATGTACGGTGCACCGTAAGGCTGCTGACCCTGCTGCGCTGGAGTAGCGTACTGTGGCGGAGGGCTTTGCACCGTCGACGCGTTGTAACCGTGCTTTTCCGGTGGGGCCGTTTGTCCATTGTTTGAAGTGTACTGTGGTTGCGATTGCGGCTGCATCGGCACGCCAGCGTTCGCGTTCATCGGATGGTTATTGATGGCATTTGTCTTGTGCTTGTTGAAATGCAGGACGAGGATCACAGCGGATAGGGCCCATGTAGCCCTAAAATCGATGGTTAGTATACAGTTGATGAGATCTGTTAGACGTGAGCTTACAGTTGGACTGCAGCAAAAACAGCACCGGCTGCTAAGGCTCCGTAATAAGCACCATAGGTCGTGTCGTCCCTCTTCGCAAGATCACGCTTATAGTAGCAATAGTATCCGCTGTAGTAACCCGAGTAATAGCATCTCTGCCCATCACCCCACATGCGAGCTAGGTTTGCAACAAGGCCCAGGTCCACGACCCAGAAGACGAGCAGCCAAACGTGCAGTGCCATGGCAACATACACATTATAGAGCTTATGTACAAACAGCTGGGATGCTACAAGATAGGCGACTACGCCCATGGTACAAAGACACTGATATGGTCAGGAAACAGTACAGGACAACGAAGGCGTATCAATGAGATACTTACGACTACGAGGGAGTAAATGAGGGCATTGTAGGCGATCCAGCGGATACCGTAGGCATCGAGGCCTAGAATGACGATGGCGAACACAAATTGGACAGCATGAACAGCGAGCGTCCAACGAGGAACGCGGACAACGTTTGGCCTGGAAGACAATCTCCGTAAGTAAATGCAGTGTAAATACTATGGGCTATACTCACGGCGGCTCTGTTCCGACCATGTTTGATCTCTTCCCTTCAATGGACTTTGTGAAAGACGAGATGGTGAGGTAGGAAGGTTTGGTGACTTGACGCTGTGGCCCTCCCAGCGTGGGTCGGCCGTCTTAAGTCGTTTCGTCCATGACAGGGCGTGTTCTCGGCCTCATGCTATTTCTGTACTCCATGACAGCAACAAATGCCCACTCCTGGCTCCGCACTTCGTACTCGTCTGGTCCAACGCTTTTCAGTGGGTGGGACGTATCCCACGAGTCACATCTTGCCCCAATTCGGCCACCAATCCTTCGGCTTGACACCAGAAGACGACGAGGGAAAGCGAGCGTTGATGGCGTGGGCAAATGGGATGGCCTGTGGCAGGTCGTGATGTGGCGCAGGCACGAAGGCGGATACCGGTGGAAGTGGAGACAAAACAATTGAGGTACTCGTATGGGGACTAGGCGGGTACCACGAGGCTGGATTGCCGACATGCTATTTGCCGACGTCCGAAGCTGAGGCATTTGGCTGCAGGAATACGAGTGCCAATGCTGGGCCAATCTTAACCCAGCGCCTGTGCAACCGCGTGCGCTGTTGGATAAGAGGTGCAATCCAACAAGGTCTGCGTTGGATCGAAATTGTACCATTTGTGTTGGCGATATTCACGCAGCATTGCGAGAGATCTAACAGAACTCTGGCTATGAATATCTTTCATTGATATATTAATCAATCCGGAGGCGAAAACAAACCGAAGCCCCCAATCTTGGAGTCCGGATTCTGGGGCTGAAAGCTGAAGCAGTACTTCGAAACCTTGTTACCTAAACGGAGCAGGGCGCGAGTGGCACCACCGCCTGTCTATTGTAAACATTGCGTGCGCAGGGTAATTATAAGTTGGCCAACGATAGGATTTTCGATTTCCGTGCAAAATCCCTTGTGTCGCTTTCACAAAGCGCATTACTGGGGCCAAGGCCAGAAGATCCTGCAGCACGATAAAGCATCAGGTTGCACTGCGTGGAAATGACTCTCTCCAGATACTCGCGTGAATCCATCCAGGCGTCGCGGAAAGAACCCCTGTTGCTCAGCCTTACCGTGGCGTTAATAACGTATCCGCTTCCTAGTTTCGTGGGCTGGTTCCGCAGGCTAGTGACTACATAAATATTCAAATAGCACTAGGCTTGTCAGTGTGCCTGATCGAATCAATCATCGAACCGTATGATGCTGGTCTATAAAGCACTGAAAATGTATGGTAGATGGATTCTGGATTTAAATAATGCTGACGTGTCGTACATTCGTTGTCTATGACAACGTTCGATCTAAATGAGTCCTGCCAGTTACCCCCCTTCCTATTCGATACGCTTAACCAGACCATACCTTGGGTCCGGGAGGAGTGTAAGAAGTCGGGACCGGGTAGTAGATGTTGATCAAAATACCGGGGTCAGTCGCCTTGTAAGCGCCGGGGAAGCTGACGAGAGGGCTGGGCGAGCCGCTGCCGCCGCCAGTAACCTTGACCTGAGCGCAGGAGATGTAGAACTGAGCACCGCCGGTGGAGCCAGCAGAGTGCAGCGCAATGTGCTCGACACGGAAGAGATATTCACCAGAGGGCAGGCTCTTGGGGATGGGGACGGTGACCTGGCTCTTGCCTGTGCAATATGCGTTAGCGGTGACAGGAGTATGAGGATTTTGCCGCAGCATACCATTAGAGGGCCAGCTGAGAGTGCCTCCGGAGATCACGGGACCTTGCTCGAAGATCTTGAACCATACGTTGCCACTGCCGTCCCAGGTTGCGGCAGTCTGTCCGCTAGGAACCTTGGCCATGTAGAACTGAAGGGTACCGGGATGGCTGATAGAGGACACGGCAGTGAATCCGATGGACGAGCCTGCGGCAACTTCGTAGGTGCCGCCAGATGCACCAGTACCAGGTGAGAGCTCGTAGCAGCGGATCTGGTTAGAGCTGACATCCGTCACAGGACCGTTGCTCTGGTAGTTTGTCGTTTTACCTATTTACTGATCAACTCATATTCCCGTTGTTTCCTGCAGACCAGAATATACATACGGACATATTGCCACTGCTGTGTAGCCTGGCCATTGGCGACAAGGGCCGGAAAGGTGTAGTGAGCGGAAGCCGTAGCGGCGAGGAGAGTGGCGAGAAGGAACTTCATCTTGATGCTGGTTGTAGGAGCTGCAGTCCTATGTGAGTCTTCTTGGCTCTCACAACCTAGGTGAAGAGTAGCATCTTATATATACTCTATATAGACGCCCCCTGGTCCTGATTCGGTCACGCTCCAGAAAATAGTCCACCATTTGGAGACCATTCATTATTGCAGGCCTGTCGAAACGCAACATGCACCCCACACCACGCAACTGTGGTAGCTCATCGTATCTCGGCTGCTGGTCGAGTGCCGGCGGATAAACGGCTAAGGGTCCGTAAAGATGGGCAGATGGGTTTATATTGAAGTTGATAATATGTAGATGAAATATATGGAGACGAGACGGTGCTGATTGGCTAATATCCCGGTCGGTTTGCGAAACAAGTACTACAAGGGCTAGAAGTAATATGAGCTTGGGCATCTCTGTTCGCCAGGGCGAAACGCCCAGCGTTTAGACTGAACTACAACCACCAGATGCAACTGTATACTCGCTGTGGATAATGGCGATTTAGTTCTATGCATCTTGTAAGGCCATAGATCCTGATATCATATAACACATGATGCAGGAACTTCAGCGATCACGAAGGCTATCCACGAGCCAAAGTTCTTTTGAGACGGACAAAAGTATCGGAAAGCGAAAGTGTCACACCGGAGAAAGTAAATTAAAGTTATATGTAGAAAACTTGTTGATGACGTATAGGTACATACGAAATGCCTTTCGCTAGGCGCGAGGCTGACACCCTACCGCTTTAAACCATGCCCCGGCGCGGCTTGCAAGACTTATCTCGATAACATACAAGATATAATACAGCTACTACCGGCATAAACGCCTAGGGTTTCCGTTAGTCCGTTTTCCAGCAACCCGGAATACTATGGCTAGCACGCGAGACGGAGCTAGAATAAGGAATGCCACCTCATAGATCAGCAGGCACACTACGCTTCAGTTCTCCTTTCGACCATAGCTTTGGCCTTCTCCTCCTCTTCCTCTGATTCGCTGATTTCGTAGTATAGATCGTCATCAAGATCGTGAGGATATCCAAATATACTCCTCCAAACCCTCTCCCCTAAGCCCTTCTTTTGCGCCATTGCCAGTACCAGAACTATAGGCAGATGCCACACGCTTGCCCAGAAGAGCCCTCTGGCTGTTCCCTTGTGGCCCTGCTCGCGCCAAAATTGAACGGCCCTCCATGTCATCCATCCATTTACAGCACTGCTTGTCACAACAAAAGTCCAGTCCGTGACTCCGATGTAAGATAATCCGATGCAAACAGGAAACATGAGCACAGCGTAGCGAAGAGCTACACGTCCGTTCTGCGCCGGGTTTACCCAGGCAAGCATGCGATATCCGGCATTCTTGTACTCCTCGCGAATAGGCCAGCTGAGCGAGTTAAAATGGGGAAATTGCCAGGCGAAGAGCAAGGTTGCGCACAGCCAACCTCCGACGCTACCCTCTCCGAACAGCAATTCTTGCCATGTACCATCGTGTGCACATTGTCCTGCTGCGGCAGTCCAGCCCATCAAAGGTGGAATTCCGCCCACGACCGCGCCAACCCATGTGTTGACTACCGATATTCGCTTTAAAGGTGTATAGCAACCGGCGTAGAGGATAATGTTTGAAAACCCCAGAAACGCAGTGGTAGGATTGACTCCGTAGTATAATGCTCCCGTGCCTGCGGCTCCGCATATGATGGCAAAGATGAGTGCACCTCTTTGGCTGATCAGCTTTCGAACCAGAGGTCGGTTGCGCGTACGGCTCATCTTAGCATCGTGTTCCGACTCCGTTAACATGTTTAAAGCGTTCGCAGATGCCGTACATAAGGCAGTCCCTGATGTAAGGAACAAAAGTGTGAGTGTAGATAGAGAGGGTGTAGCAGTTGCGGCAGGGGCGAGTAGACCAGGTACTGGGTATAACGAATATGCAGCAGTTCCGGTCAGAACAATTAAGAAGGAAAGTCGAGGTTTTGATAGTGAAAGGTATGCTGTTAGGACTCGGCGGATCGATCGTTGTGGGAGCTTGGAGGAGATCGCGGCTAGTTGCGCTGATGCATCAGGTGCGATGGGGTAGTCCTGGTCGACGTCAACAGCAGTAGTTTCTCGTGCTTTTCTCCTCTTCCTATGAGGAAGGACTTCTTCTGCTGATGTGGGTGATGATCTAGGCTGCGAAGCATCGGTAACTGTGTCGCCCTCTTTCCCTGGCCTGGAACTCGTAATAGTGCTTTGCAATTCTCTCCGCGATCGCACAGTGGACTTTCCGAATGTTTCTTTCAATACCGAGTTTGTCCAGAAGTAGTCCTTGCCAAATGAGTTCCGGCTCTTGCCAACTGCTACCGCGCTTTGTCTACTCGTAGGCACATTCGAAAAAGGTTGGCGATGATGCATTGGCATTCGAGAAAGCTTTCGCCAATATCGCAGACAGACGAGGGCCCCATCCTGGTGAACAACAGATCGAAGCGGAGGCACCCGGAGGCTCATTGCGGGCTGAGTACTGCCGCACCTTCTTCAAGGAACTCGAGGAAGATGCAAGCTCGTGCCAAGACCGGCTTGATTCGGTCCGATCGATCCTGTCTCAGAGTGCTTCACAGTTCTTCACTACGCTTACCCCAGATAGCGCAATCAGTAAATATTTATATTCAAACATAGACCCGCACGGCTAGTATACATTTGCTCGATTACGTCTAAGTTATTGAATGAATCGTACCCTCTTATTTCCGTGCCCACGCCTAGTTCAACCCAAAGGGTACTTTCAGGCTCAGAGTTGGTGTTACAAATGATCACCCATGAATGATGACAAAGTACTCTATTCATCGTCACCCTCCCCGGTATCAGAATTGTAGTCAAATTCCATGGGCACAGGAGCCTCTTCGCTCCCCTCTTCAACCAAGCTGTCATCGGCCCCTGGTGCTGCAGCAGGAGGAGTTTGCACGCCAGCTGGTGCTTGATCTCCTGATGGGCCTGCCGCACCTGGGGCAGGGGCCGGCGCAGCCTTCTTCACCTTCAGCTCTAGTAAAGTCTTAGGCTCGGAAGGTTTAGTATCAGTGACTAGTATGACACCTCCAGTTGGCTGAAATGCGTTAGTTTGAATCATAAGTGAAGTTCGCGTTGCTCACCTTCTTGACTGGGACATATCGCTCTTCAGGGAAGCTAATGTACTTCACCTGACCAGGTAACACGCGGGACATGTTCTCTAAATCATAGCCAACCTTCTCTTTCTCCACCTTCTTCTTGGCTATTTCTAGTGCCGGCGTGCCGTCTTTCTCTTTCTCGTCTTTCTTTTCTTCATCTACGTCCATCTTGTCCTCATCCACACCAATGTTCTTGGGCGTGGTAGGCGTGTGATCGACATCCATACTCTCACGGCGTTGCTGTCGTGCCTTAACCATCTTCCGTCGCTTCTCTTGAGCGGTGGTAGACAACACAGCTGTTTTGATTTTTTGTGGCGCTTCTTCTGTCTTTACTTCTTGTTCTGGTGGGTAATCAAACATGCTTGGGCGGGTGTTGCTATGGAACTTGAACGATGGGATCTCGAGATCTTGGTCCACGGCAATTATGGCTGTGGGTGTAAAGCTAAGGGAGAGGAAGTGAGTCAACGGGAACCAATACCAATACTGCGTAAACACTGCCATGCCTACGATCGCCGTCATGTTAAGATTGCCGGTCTGTGTTTGCAGGCTGATCGTGCAGTTACGTCCACCAGCATCGATGATACCAAGAGCGAGGGCACATCCAAATTTCGCCATTGCATCTTCGTGGCGATCGCCGATGACTTTTGCAAGAGTCTTTCGGATTGTCGCCACCTTAGGATTCATAGCCTCATTTTGCTGAACCATAATCATGGCTAACGAAATAAGGGCACCTTGTCGGACGAAGTCGGTCGAGTCTTTCATCATCGGCTCAAGAAGGTCGATGGCTTCATCAAGACCAGTACCTGCACAAGCAATACCGAGGGCCATTGTAGCGCCGTACCTTACGTGAGGGTTGTACGATTCGGCCAGCAGTTCTACCATGCGGGGAACACTTCCCGGCTTCCTGAAGAGAACGAAACCCAGACTCATGACGGCAACTCGGCGTACATCGTCGCTGACGTCACTCACAGCAACGTGGAGAAGTCTGCGTACCGCCTTGTTGCTACCTGTGCCGCAGTATGCGAGTGCAATCGTCATAATGCCTCCGTAGCGTAGTGTTGGGTCTGGATCGTCAAGTAGACCATTGATCAGCTCATCAGCGGCCTCTTGTCGAGCATACATGATCAAGGCCATGCCTATAGCTAGTCCACGGACGATCTTCTCATGCTGGGTATCGTGAGCATATTGAATCATCTCCTCGAGTGCTCTGATGTTGCCAGTGCCCAGCATAACAAGACCCATGGACAACCCAACGGCTTCACCATTGATGGCTGAGTCTGTGTACATTATGCTCTTGAAAGCATCAAAAATATTCTCTGAGCCAGTCGCCATTCCAGCGACACCTAAGCCAAGTGCGCCACCATGCTGAATCACTTCTTCAGAAGCATTTTGGAACTGCTTCAACAGATAGTCCAATACGTGCGTACCATGGTTGGAGTAAATTAATCCCAAGGCATACAGAGAACCACCTTGCTCATAATGCGAGCCGGAGGAAACGGAGTCCTTTGGTAAATATGGTTCCAAGAGTTTCTGACCTTGTGTAATGTTTCCCCTATGGATAACGCCAAGGGCAGCGGTAGCGGTGAATTTGGACCAGTTGACAGCTTTACCAAGCCAGTCCAAATTCTCTCGGAAGAATGTATCATTGGTTGTGCCAGCATTCATGAAAGCATTCGCAAAAGTGACGCCTGTATGGAAGATAGAGTTCCTGGATTCCAGACTGTCGCGAATCTTATTTAACACGTTCTTGTCAGCATGATTGTTGCGGTATAAGAACTCTAAGTTAAGTTCGATGCTCTTGGTGCCTTGGAGAACTTCACGAACAGAAGCAAAAGCTTTCAGCTCGTCTTCTGTGGCTGTCTTTTGTTTAGTGCGAGAGACGACCGTCGAAACGTTGCTTGTGTCCATGCTTGATAGTAGCCCTTCTGACTCTCCAGCTTCATCAGTAAGAGGTTTGTGCGATGCGTCACCATTGGCTGCGGGTTTCTCTTCACTCTTCTCATCACTTGGTAGTTCTTCCATGACCTTGGCGAGGAATTCTTGTGTGCCATTCTCGTACAAATCAAAAGAAATTTGAAATGCAACAGCAAGTGATTTACTGTCCCCCCTCTCTATCAGTTGCTGGATAAGGTTGGAGGCCATGGAATGTTGGTTCAGGTAGACGACGCATTTGGCTATGGAAAAATAATCTGGGTTCGGAATATCGTTCAGAAGATCGAGGATCAGGCGAAGAATCTATGGTGCTGTGAGCGGGGTTACGTGTGTCAAGGCCAAAATTTCTCACCTCGTTCCTTAGGCCTCGTTCCTGGACAACATTCATACAAATATCAAGGACATATTCCATCAACTCTTCGCTCTTGGTAAATGACCCAGATGCCGGCTTCTTCCCCTGCTTCTTTTCATTCTGGCTTGCTCGGAGAAAACATTCCCGCAGTATATCCAGATTTCGTGCCTCGATCGCAATGCCAACTACTTGTTTATAATCGCCATTCTCATAGCAGCTCTCAAATATGCGGCGTATTGTTCCCTGAAGGTTTTTCTGAACACTTCGTTGGAGAACCAGAGGAGCAGGGTGAGCACCCGCGACACCGGCATTACCACCGCCGGGCAATGTTGGGTCAAATGCCGACGAATCCTCGCGCGACAACAAGCTCTTAGATGGTAACGCCGATTGTGAAAATGGGGTGATGGGGGAGGTGAGGCCAGCTGAGGTGCTGGCGCCTCCGGCCGTGTTTCGATCGAAGGATGTCGTTAGTTGAGGTGGTGCCTGGTTCGTCTTACTTATCGGAGTCGGAGGGTTGTGCATAGCTGACAGAGCAATATACGTATCTAGGCATTTTGCTATGAAAAGAGTGTTAGTTAAGTGAGGTTAATCAATAAAGCATGATTAAACCGCCAATCTGTCTGTCACAGGTAGATGGTGTATGGCAGCGTTTGCGCGTGCGGACTTACCTAAGATTGTCTCCTCAAATTCCCCGGCATGGTGGATGTCGAAGAGCTTACCAGCACCGAGCGCAAACACCATACTCTCGTTGTATTCTTGAAGCTGATAGTAGACCTTAGCTGCAACAAGAGCTGCAAGTTCGCGCTCGGGAAACGATTCGTCTTCGTATAGAGCCTCGCTGTGGTACCCGAATATTAGTGACTACATCCTCAACCCCGCGTAAATAGAGAGATACTGAGCAATACATACATCTGACTAACAGATCCAGCAACCTCCGGCCATAGCAGATCGACCTCCTCGTTTAACCGGCGTAAGGCGAAGGACCGTAAGGCGGGATCTGGTTCGGAAAGGAAGCCGAGGACACCGGCGGCAGATGTGAGGCTAACCATCGTGGAGAAAGCTTGCACTCGACAGACTTTGCTCAAAAGTGCGCAGAAACGTCTGTGGTATTGGTGTTGCAGATGGGAGCCGGGGAAGAGCGTCGAAAGTGCTGGAGCTGGGATGTGGCGCCGGAACAGACGAGCTGTCGGAACGGAATTTCAGCAGCCGCCCAATGTACGAGAGAGGTTCAGCCTGCACTGAGAATGAGAGACTGGAAGGGGAGGGAGGGTGGCGACGGGTGATGCGAGTGACACTTCGCCGTGGTGTCAAGTTGGGGTGGTTGTTCACGCGCGTCAGGTCTTGAGACAACACTGTCGGCGTTGGGAGAGCTTAACTGACGAAAGGTCGGTAGGCCCGTGCGCCGAGCTCGGATTACAACACCAACCATTACCATCACCACTTGAGCAAAGACCGAAATCCCTCACGGCCTGTTGGCATCCTTAGGGCTATATGCTTTAGTATCTTCATCAGCGAACATTCAGTCTTGAGTTGAAAAATCTAGTTCGCATCACTGCTGCACAAGTTCATGGATGTACCTTTGCGGCAGTCTGCGAAGTTCCCAGGCACTGTTGAGCAGCCAGTTGTATTATGCCTGCTTCGCTTTCCAAAATGCTTTCAAAACTTATCCTAGAGCTCCCAAACACATCACATCGGATGGAGGTCTATCAGCATTACCCTCGTGAGCTACGGTTGCCTTGTTCAATAGTCAACCAAACTTCAACTTATAGGTGTCTACTTCATGCATGGATCTCCGACACCTTTGTGAATGCAACAGGGCCTAAATCATGTATAACTATTAATGCTATAGGGATCTCCACTCGCATATTTCAACACAATGTATGAGAAAAAAGGGGTATCTTATTTATGAATGTAAAACTCCGTGCCCAATGCCATGCATGGAGTCTCCAACCCGAATGATGCCTAGGAGAAAAACAATTATTAATACACATCCCAATGTCAAATCTACTCTGCCAACCAAAAGCGGTGGCATTTCCGGCAATTACCGGATGAGCATTCTGTCACACTGCATCCCTCAAGGCCTACAAACCTTTCAATTCTTAAGCAGAGGGCCCTGCTGGGGTGATTTCCCGCGATAGTACCCTAAGGTTATTTATCATACCGTTAACTAGACTCTCGAAATTGCTGGATTGACCGGCCAGAATCTTGTCTCCGCTCTCAAGGAGCACGTCTGCATTCATTTCGAGTTCCAGTTCGTGGTTTTTGTGGCCGCCCTGAGCTACCTGCGTCAAGTCGATTTGGTAAGCATCGAGGAAAGCGTATGATACGCGGTCCTTGTGGCGTTTCATAGCCTCTGGCGATTTTCCGGTTTCTACTACCTCCTTCAAGCCTTCCAGAGGCCCAGGAAACTCGATTTCCAGATTGACGCCAATACGGTAATCCCACTCGGTCTGCGGAGAGCTGATCTCAAGATTTGCTAGTTTCTGTTTAATGATGGCACCGCGCTGCTCTCCTGTTTTGGAATCATGTGTCACCCGTATGCGTGCGCGTTGCTTGGACTGGCCAATGATCTCTCGTGTTGCAGGAGGAAGCCGCATGAAGCCTTCTTGATCCAACTCAAAAAATTGGTCCGTGTCGAAGGTGTGCTTGTAGTTGATCTGCGCGCGGTCGGAATTCTTGTCCGGCTGAGACTGGGCAACTTGCTCGTTCAAATATTTGTTCATCTTTCTGTGCTGTATCATAGTCATGGTGCTCTCAAACTTAGTCAACTCCCCATATTGGGACGAGACGACGCATTCAGTCTGATGCATCCCAGTAGCACGATTGTTCGAATCGCGTTGCAATATCTGACCCCAACGCGCCTCAACTTCTACGTTTGTTCCTGGCGATTCGCTTATAGCTTTCCTTACTAGGGCATTTTGAATGACGTTGTTCCAGAGGAAGTCGCAAACCTTCCGTGGAATCTCATCGTAAACGCGACGGTCGTTGGATATAGGACGCTCATAGCCTGAAAGTTCGCCGGATGACGCAGCGTATGAAGCGGTCGGGATGTTCGGACGTGCGTGGCCGTTGCGCATCGCATCTGGCGTCGGCTGGTGCCTGGGTTGGGGAGACGGCGATGGTCGCGATTGCTGCGGCTGCGGCTGCGGGTGCTGCTGTTGCTGCTGCTGCTGGCGCACGTTGAGGTGCATCTGAAGCGTTTCTCCGTTGACAACCTCATCTTCACGGATAGCCCAGATGGGCTTGGGGTCGTGTCGCTTTCGTTTGCGGCTCATGGGTTGTCCGTTGGTGGATTGGGGGGTAGCTGAGAGCATCGCGGACGAGGACGCAGGACTAGGCGCTAGTATGGTATGCGAACCCGATGGTGAGCGGCGTGGAAGCGCCTCTGATACGGGGTTTACAAGCGCGGCGATATCCATGTTGGCGGTGGGAAGAGGGTCGTACTTGTGCAGCCTCCACTGCTTTGTAGTGCGTGAGGGAAAGATGCCAAGCCGAAGACCATTGTGGCTGCAGCCGGCAACGAGCCGGTCGCCTAAATGACTGAAGCTTTTTATGCCCTGCTATTTGCGGAGGAAGTCATAATTGGCATGTCTCTGCACAATGTGTTATACGGAAAGCAACACCAAACTCATCAGAAAACTTGATATTCTTAGTTTCATTCATGGTCTGCGCGCTTGTGATTGAATTACACAGTCACTTCAGCCACTTCAGCCGTGTTCTACTACTTTAATCTCACGCTGAACAAAGGTTACTCATTGCCGATCCTCCAGCTCGGACACATTCCACTTAGGCCTCCTGATCAAGGCCAAGGTCTTCGGTAGCGGGCACGATGCGGAGGGTGTTGGTGTGGCCCATTCCGCCTCTCCAGCCCTGCACGCAAATGACGGCATCGCCTTTGTTAAGCACGCCGAGCTTGATTGCGTTCATGATACCCCACTTCAAGCGACGGTCAACATCCTCTTGCCATGGGCTGGTGTTGAAGTCAGGCTTCGCTTCGGGGAAGTAGAAAGGGTACACGCCTCGGTACAGGTGTGAATACTATAGTCGTCAACTCAGCCAGCGCCCTCAATCTAGACAAGAGCAAAACATACCCGAGCAGCCATTTCGTTACGCGTGACCATAATGATGGGGCACACAGGGCGGTATTTAGAGACAAGACGCGCCGTGGTACCGCTGGACACCATTAGCCTATGCATGTCAAAAGGTCTCGGCCTACGTTACCTAGTAGTGAGGACTAGAATAGCACCGGCGTTCTGTTCGAGGGAAGCGCTCACGGCGGCCATGGCGCAGGTCTCGGTGGTCGGGCACGGTATAGGAGCCAGCTTCCTCAGCTCGTCGAAGGCATTTACATACGGAATAGCAACCTCAGCAAGCAAGCAAGTCTCGTGCATCATGGTCACAGCCTCGGTCGGGTAGTTACCCTTGGCGGTCTCACCAGACAACATGACACAGTCGGCACCATCAAGGACAGCGTTACCGACGTCACTGACCTCAGCACGTGTAGGACGAGGGTTGTATGTCATCGACTCGAGCATCTGGGTGGCAACGATGACAGGCTTGCCGGCGATATTGCACTTGGTGATCATCATCTTCTGTGCGATAAACACCTGGCTAGGAGGAATTTCGATACCGAGGTCACCACGGGCAACCATGACACCGTCCGTCTCCTTAAGGATGTCATCGAAGTTGTTCACACCTTGCTGATTCTCCACTTTGGCAATGATCTGAATGTCCTTGCCCTCCTCACCTAGGACCTCGCGGATGGCTGTGATGTCACTACCACGGCGAATGAAGGAAGCAAAAACCATGTCGACTCTGTTCTTGACGCCAAACCTCAGATCGGCCTTGTCCTTCTCGGAAAGCGGGGGAAGATCGATATCGGTCTTGGGCAGGTTGACACCCTTCTTAGACGAAATCTTACCGTTGTTCACGCACCTGCACTTCACTGTCTTGTCGTCGACAACCTCCAAGACAGTGAAGGAGAGCACACCGTCGTCGACGTAGATGGTGCGACCAGGCTGGATCACCTTGGTGATGTTCTTGTAGTCGACGTACCTTGAGCCCGGCATGTCAGCGTGTGCTGCTAGGGCTACGCCTGCAGCGAACTCACATATTCTTGCTGTCGCTCTTAGTGGCGTAGGCATCATCGGTAGTGATGTTGATCTCCTCGCCAGCCTTGATGGGAATGTCCTCATCGTTGAGGGTGTTGCCCGTTCGGATCTCGGGGCCCTTGGTGTCGAGAGCAATGGCTAGCGGGCGTCCTGGCTGGCTGGCCTCGGCCTTGCGCGCATTGTCGATGACAGACTGGTGGTACTCGTAGGAGCCATGGGAGAAGTTCATGCGCACCACGCTGAGACCAGCCTTACGGAGGGCATTGATCTTCTCGGCGGAATTGGTCTTGGGGCCAATGGTGCCGATGATGGCGGTGCGGCGGTACTCTTTGGCGGGGACGTACTCGGTATTGAGCTGGGACAGCCACTCAATCCTGGTCCTGCCAGCGTTCAGATGGTCGAGGGCGTTCGCCATGTCTATCTGGGGATGTATCGATCGGCGTGGGTGTGAAGAGGGAGGAGAGAGAGAAGCAGCTCCTAGGGCGCGGGTGAGAAATAGGCCAATGGGGCTACCTCTAACGTTGGGTGTGGCTTACCTGCAGTTGTGTTGACTGTTGGGAGGGGTGAGGGGCAAAGCTAGAAGCTCCCTGGACTTTATTTGCGGGCTACGTGGGGCAGGCCGGGCGGTTGCTAGGGCCGTGCAGACGGTGTGCAAAGGGCTCAGGCTCTGATAGGAGTCCCAGAGGACGCAGTAGAGACGTTCTTATAAGTAGGGCGGCGGGCTGGGCGAAGGGCAGAAGACGTAGCCCGCAGCGCCGTGACGCTCATTGTTTTTGCTGCCACTGTACCCCCCACCCGTGTGTTGCATCATGGCACAGCCAAGCTCCCCAGATAAGCACAACCAGCCTGAGCGCCTTTCTCTCTGCCCATGGCGGGTCAAATTTTGCTGTTTCCGTGGCCGAGAGCCCTGCCGCACATCGTTTCGCGCCGCGCTACTAGCAGCCGCCGACATTCATTTGTTGGGCAACGCGTGGGTGCGGTTCCCTTTGGGGAGAGTCATTGCAAAAAGTAACGGGATATCGTAACACACGGCGTGAGACGTCGCCGGCCGGGCCAGCCATCTTCGAAGTAGCTTTTACGTGGACCGGAGGTCTGAGGAACCTGCGACGACGACGACCTCCGACCGCCCAGGCCGCTGGGCCCGCCTGTGCAGGCACGGGACAACGGCCCATTCACATGCTCTGGCGTCTGGACATCCCAACCATCGTGCGTGACTAAGCTACGGCCTGAACAGCTCCAGCTCCAGGTGCAGCTACGCTTTCAGCACACTGACCTCTGTTGTCACGAGTCTCTCCCCCAAGTGTCTGTCTTCCAGCTTTCGCACTCACCTTTCACAGCTCCACTAGCTGCCTCGAGCCTGCTCCTCTCCATTCCCATCTGCACACGCCGCAAGTATGGTGGTACGTGGCCCTCCTGCTCGCTTCAAAGCCCTTAGCCCTGCGCTCCGCGCCGCACGCGCATCTTCTTCAATAACTCACTCACAGCTTCGCAGCTCGGCAAGGTCGCTCACTATGCGTTCGATGCAGTGCTACGTGCGTATTTGCACCAACTGCCGGTTGTGCCGGCGCATGCTGACCTGTCCAGTATCCGCTTTCCTCGCCGGCGTCCGACGCTCAACAGGCCTCACGTACGTCCACCCTCCCATGCGCTCCCACCCCTCCCTTACGGGCCTCCTCGTTGGCCTCGTGAGATGCCCAAGCTTTCGTCTCCGCTCTTCCGCCACCACAATTCCCATGGCTAGCGTTGGTCAAGTGTTGTTGTTGCCGCTATTTGCTGTTCTGAAGTGCCCGAAGCTAACATTTCCCCGCTCCCCGGCCCCGGGGACCGGACAGTCCCAGTGTAAAATCAGAGAACTTTACCGAGACGCCTGGCCTCAAGAAATGGATCGACAACTACCTGTGGGTCGGTGAATGGACGATGGACCAGAGTGTGGCAGTTTTCTCCACATCATCGTACTTTGAACGGAAGCGTTAGAAGCCAACAAAGGCAGGAAAAGCACCGAGAAGGAAGATGCAGATCGGCAGAGTTGGTGTTGATGTATTCATGTTTCAGAATTAGGATCACGCGGATTTGGCATGAAGAGCATGGGCTGCGGCTTTTCTTGGCTTAGGAGTTAAGCTCAGCAGGCAGAACGGCGTTGGTGGCGCTGAGGCCATAGCCTCTTTCGACTGGGTACACTACTCTCCATTATTCGAATTACCCCTTGAAGCTACAATTGCCCAATGGGATGTATGTTACTTCGGCCCTTGAGATGTATTGCCTTGCTGTACCCCATGAATGAGAATTTCACTAAAGGCAATAGTAAAGTTTGTTAAACCATACCAGGACATGAGGTTGCTTCCTCAAAGAGTTACTAGAAATTGTGCAAAGCCTTCTCCAAGCCGGCCGAAAGACTTCCAGCAATACCAGTTTCCTACCTAGCTTTGCCTAGGTTAGGCCCTGCAAAGCAATAGATCAACCTCTTCTCTTAAATCTGAAACCTGTCTCTTCTTCATCGCTGTCGTCATTTGCTCTGTTATGCCTAGTCTTTTTGCTAATCGGTTCGCCCGCAGCAATGCTTATAGGACCGCGTTTTCTAGATCTTGGCTGCCGTGTTTGAGTATCCTCAAGTTGAGTCTCTGCCACACGCTGCGTCCTCCCTGTACCCCCAAATGTCGATCCGCTCCCTACTGGGATGACTTCCATATCTGGTCCGCTATCCTCCACATTAATGATTTCCTTAGGCTTGGTCCGTTTTCGCCCCGTGAAACCCGTTTCGGGTTCAGAATCACTGGCTGCTGCGCGGCCTATTCTCCGCTTCAATCTTTGCTCGTCTTCCTTAGTCCGCACAGGCTCGGTGTCTTCAAGGTAGAATGCATCGCCAAACCCTTTCCTCGGCGGTGCCTCTTCGAGCGCAACAAGAACCTTCTGTGACTGCACGCCTCTTTCTGCACCCCTGCGTTTGAATTTTTTAAAGTTTTTTCTGCCGTCCCATTCAGGATTCCAGCGGTCACTTTCCGTCTGAGGTTGAGCATCCTGTAGTCCATGGCGTCGTCTGAGTTGCATGTCCGCAATTTGAATTTTCGCCCTAATCGTCGATATATCAATGCCCGCAAGCGCCTCTCTCAAGTTTTCTTCCTCGAGCCTACGCTTCTCATCCTCCTCTATCACTCGTTTGCGCACCTCTTCCTTGACATTGACCTCCTTCTCTGCCTTCTTCTTTTCTTTTTGTATTTGCTCAATGCGTTCGAACGCTCTTGTTTTTGGTTTTTCTGAAGTGACTTGGGCCTCAGCTACGGTAGTTTCTGTAGGGGGTCGAGTAGCAGCTCGTTGTCTCCTAATGGCAGCAGCGGCGGGGAACATTTGATCCATCTGTTCAGAAGCGTCGGCTATGGGTGCACCTTGACTTTGAGTAGTTTGGTCAGCCTGTGTCGCGGCGACAGATTGCGACAGAATCTCCTGTTCAACAGAGGCTTCTTGCATATCTTGCATGGGCATATCATCGAGCCTTTGTACCTTGGAAGGTGGTTCATAGTCATCGAATCCGGTGAAGCGGCTGGTGACTCCTCTCCGAAGAGGGCGCTTACGAGGATTTGTCTTCGCGGATTGCCCTTCGAGTGGCACTGAGCTCGATTCAGAGGCTCGTGGCAAGGCTTGTGTAGCATCTGGAGCCTGTGAAGGTGTGGACCTACGTGCAGAGTGCTGAATCCGACTGGCTGTCGGAATACTACTATCGATGTCCATCATCTCTGCAGGTTTCCTTTTAAATGACGATACGTCTTTGGTAATGATGGCATCCAAGAACTCGTTCTGGAGAATAGAACATTGACTCAAAGCCTGGTCGACTCCCAGCATAAAATTAGACACCCAGTCCTCCATGTCATCTGGGTAGGTGGAAAGACGAACTGTCACGACGGGCAAAGTACCATCGTTGCCCTTATTGCGTTTCTTCTGTCCTACAACACTTTTCACGTAGTCAACATATTCATCCACCGTTGTTTCTCCAAGGCGCATTTCAAAGAGTAGAGTCTTGCCACCACCATTCCCAATTACTGGGTGTAAGCTGGCATATTGGGTTTCATTCAAAAAGACGAAAGTCAGCCCAGAGAAAACATCACTTCGCGTGGAATCAGGCGCTAACATCTGGTCTGGACGTGGTACTGGTTCCGCTCCAGCAGGCGGAACGTACTCCTTCTCTTGTGGCCACCATGCATCGAAATCCTCCTCCAACTTAGATGGCACATAGTTGCCGTCTGTATCTAAAGAGTGACTTGCAGCGCCAATGATTGCATCGAGGTGATCGGTTGTTACTACAGGTGTTCCCGATACCAGCGCTTCAAGCACCTTGGGCAAATTCCTCTTCTGTGATACTACATGTGTAGTCCTGCCGTGTATGAACTCTGAAGAAGTTTTGATATCAATCGCATGCAATTGTGAATTGCGGTTGTTAGCCTTGAAGTTATCCTTCTTTTCCTTTGAGGCGTAGGTAAAGACGACATCCTGCCACCTTATTCTGAACGGAGGATAGGTGCTCGACAGTCTGATGGTATGCTCAGTTCCTGTGAGCATCGTCTTATCGTACGCAATGCTACCGTCCGCCTCTTTGGAGCTCTTCAAGGTTCGTTCCCCATCGATAATAGTTCCTTGTCTGCAACTGAGGTCTACAACCTCAATCTGGGACCTCGAATGCAGCTTCGTGCCGTTTTCAGGCTCGTTATCAAGCACCCTCAGCATCATGTGCTTTCGTGACACATTCTTATTATCGATAAAGATTTTCTTGCCTTCTGACGCATTCAAATCGGTTTGTTTTGTACGGCCAAACAACTGTTGCGAGCCTGGCCTGAGCCATACGCGCTTTTCTCCGAGCAGGCTCTCGTGTTCGAGGAACCACATAGTGGACGGCGGCCGTTCGCTGACGTGGTAGTGAGGCTGTCATACAACAGGTTCACGGTATTCTGTATCGAGCGTGTGGTGCAGGGTTGCTTTTACAGGAGATTAAAGGTACGGGGGCGCTCATGTTGCGGCAGTGAGCTGCAATTCAGGCACCCAGTATCGTGGTGGTGACGATGGAAGCCTAGAGTAAGAAATATCCGTGCGTCTAGTCCGCACGCCTCTGAACGCGAGATCACGTGAAGAATCAAAGGCAGGACTAGGCCACGCAGACCATGAACAACCTATGTCGCATGCAGCAACCTAGTTGTCTTGAGTCTCATCTGTCGCTTAGGCGATCACTGCTATCTTTGATTCATGCAAAAAAAGTCGAATCTTCATTGGGGAAGTGCGAAGTCAGCGGTCCGCTATTATAATAACACATGCGAAAAATGCTGTTCCCACAATTAGCCTCATGATCGTCAGCTATAACCTTGTTACCACGAAGCCAATGCTGCTTACTGATGTTGAAGTGTCACAAAGCCGACCAGAATGTATCTTTAGTTCAGCAGACGCAGTGCCCAGGGCATAATAATAACAGGGGTCTTTGATAAATTCACATCAGTATCTAGCCATGATTCTTAATTGGGGCAACCTCATTGAGAGTAGGTAACCATTTGGACTCAGATAAAACGTCAGCAACCATTCAGAATACGCCTCGCCGATCTATTCCTGATGAGTTCAGCCGTCATAACAAGTGATCTTACTCGCATGTGTTATGTTAGTCCTGCTCCTATCACGTCAATAAGGTTTACGAACTTCGGCTTTTCGGGCTACCCCACTGTCGTGTTCCATCCTCCCTCCCATATTCATAACCCACGAAAACAAACTGCTGATGTGCCTTTCCGAGCTACGTGGGTGTCCTAAAGATCCAGTTTATATACTACAATACATCGCTAGCTTTTCTGGTATCTTGTTTGTTGAGGATCAAATGGGATATGATCAATGCTTCGTTGTCAGATTTTAGTCTAGGAACTGATGGATTCCACTATGATTGGTAGAGTTTCGGTGATTAGGTTATGCGCCGTTCCATTTGTGCATCTGCAGCACATCCTACAACAGTTGGTGGGCATCTATATATCTAGGTTTACGCCTCAAATGTGCTTCTTTAAGACACAAGTCCACTAAGCCTCTATTTTTTCCAACATGTCTCCTGAAGACTTTGCAAGCAATTCTTTTGATTATGTAATTTGCGGTGGTGGTACCGCAGGTTTGGTTATAGCCGCACGACTTACAGAAGATCCGAATATCACCGTCGGCGTACTTGAGGCAGGCGAAAATAGACTGAATGACCCGCTGGTGGATGGGCCAAATACTTTCATGCAGCTCTTCGGAAAAGACGAATATGACTGGCGATACAAAACTGTTGCTCAGGTAAGCACAAGGCTCATCTATCTTTCGTTTTCTAATGATCTTGCCAGAAAGGCACCGAAGGAAGAGTGCATGGGTGGATCCGTGGCAAAGCCCTTGGCGGCTCATCTGCAATCAATTTCAATATGTTTTCCATGGCTTCAAGACAGGACCTAGATAACTGGAAGGAACTGGGGAACAAGGGCTGGGGCTTCGATGATCTCGCAGCTTATTACAAGAAATTTGAGACGTACAACCCGCCGTCTAAGATCCTGTCGTCCAAAATCAACGACAAGTACGTCGACCCACTGCTACGTGGAAACAATGGTCCTATCCAGGTTAGCGCATGTTCACCGAGATGTATGGGATAACTATGCTAATCCAGAACAGGTCTCCTTCTGTGAGGCCGATTTTTCCTGGATTCAAGAAGCATGGCCAGATACTTGCATTAATGCCGGGTATCCAATACCTAACGATCCACGAAGCGGATCCGCACTAGGTGGATTCAACCAGTTGACTACAATCGATCCCCACAACATGAGAAGGAGCTATTCCGCTAGGGCATATTACGAGCCGAATGCGCACAGGTCAAACCTTCATGTCCTCACTGGAGCGTTGGTAGAGAAGATTAATTTAGAGAAAACTAGTGTTAGTGATGCTAAGGCCACGGGCGTGACCTTTCTCTGTGGCGGGGCCACGCACACTGTCACGGTCAAGAAAGAAGTCGTTGTGTGTGGAGGTAGCATTAATTCTCCCCAGATTTTGGAACTCTCAGGAATCGGCTCATCGCACGTGCTCTCTAGAGCTGGCATCGAACAGATCGTTGATAACAGGGGAGTTGGAGAAAATCTGAACGATCACACAGCTACTGGTATACTCTTGGTAAGTTAGCTGTGATTGAATATCAAGCATCGTACTGATGTATCCAAGGGGGTGAAGGATGAATATCCGACCGCGGAAGTGCTTGTAAGAAATCCAGAGGTTGCGATGCAAGCCATGGAAGCGTATATCAAACATAAAGCGGGGCCATTCACAAATGCCCCTACGACTACCGGATTTGCATCACTGCAGATGATTGATCCAGATCTCAAGGACGCTCAAAATCATATACAGTCACTTGTTAGTTCACATACCGACCCGAGCGGACGGGACACATTATTAGCACGCCAGCTCCTTGATCCGAAAGAGGCTGCTGCGCAACTAGTCTGCCTACCTTCGGGTGCAAACATGGAGAGTGTAGAAGAGCCAGAAAAGCTTTTCTTCCATGATGCACCAGGGAATTGGATGATCATTGGTGTTTGCTCCACCCGGTCCCTGTCGCGAGGAAGCGTCCACATCGAGTCATCAGACCCGAAGAAACAACCCATTATCGATCCAGCATACTTCAGCCATCCGTTGGATCTCGACATCGCTGCACGAGGAATTCTTCATACTTTGAACCTGGCGCAGCACGAGCCGCTGAAGTCCAAGCTGCGACTGGACGAGAATGGTGAATTCGTTACCCATCCGTCCGCTGGGCCTCCACCAAAAACGGTCGAAGAAGCCAAAAAGACTGCTTCTAAAAGCACAGTTACTGAGTATCATCCCATAGGAACTTGCGCCATGTTACCTCGAGAGAAAGGAGGTGCAGTCGACAACCAGCTAAAGGTTTATGGGACAAGCAACGTGAGAGTGGCGGATGCGTCAATCTTCCCAACCAATGTACAGGGTAACATCGTGTCGTTGGTATACGCTGTTGCGGAAAAGGCATCCGATATTATAAAGGGAAAGCTACCAACAGCGTGAATGGACACAACGTTAATGGTGCCAACAGGTACCGAGCTGAATAGTAATGAGAAAACCCACATGGAATGAAATCCTCCTTTTTTCTTAACCACTTCCCGTCATGCATTTCATGATAGTGTATTGCAAGACAGGATGTTTTGTGTGCTTGGACGTGTCGATGATGTTAGAATTGCCGGTAGTGGTATATAGGCTTTGTCGGGTTTATCTTTAGCGCAGAACATTCGCCGTGATACTTGTATAGGCCACTCCAGCATTGCCAAAAGCGTACTAGACTCCGAAGCGCTGGGTGCAGGGAATGCGATTCGGGGTCTTGCCCTCTTTCATGAACTCAAAACCCAGCGGCAATTGATGGTTCTTGGAATGAGAAATTTAGCAATAGGGTGAAGGAGTACATAAAGAGGCCGAGTCTACGTCTAGAATATTCCCACAAGCTCTCTCATGCACAGAAATCTTGTCTTCATCTCAAGATCCACGATCGGCCACCCACGCGCAATCCCTAGCGCAGCCCCACTGATTGGCTGGCGCTTCGCCAATTTGGTAACTTTAATTTTGCTGGGGCAAAATGTCAATAAACATCCTCGACGTCCGCATTGCTGCATTTGATGCGTGCAAGTCGCAACTCTGTTCCCATGGCCAGTCCCTGAACAGCCCCCGTAACCCGTGCTCCAAGTGCCCTGAAGTTGTTGCCGTCCGCAAAGTCCTCACTCTGTCGCAACAAAGCAAGCAACCACGACATACCCCTGACGCCTACACCTTGGCCGCAGATATGAGCGAACGAATGACGCGCAGCAAGACGGGGAAGACGCCTAGGTGAGATTCAATTGTAAAGTCTCATATTGTCGCAAGAGCACTCTTGACTAACACGCTTACTACGCAGTAAGCCCTCCAATCCAGGCTTTGTCGAGACGCCTGGGCGCAGAAGGTCTACACGCAAATCCATCCCCCCAGATGCAGATTCAACATATGAGTCCACGCCTGAACCCGAAGTATTGTCGAAGTCCGCGACTTCCAGCAACGGCCATGCCAATGGTACAGGTTCCCTCAACGGCAAAGCGAAGCTCAACGGATACGCAAATGGTTATTCTAACGGAAACACGAACGGCCACGTTAAGGGCAATGGGCACGTAAACGGCCACGCAAACGGCCATGCGAACGGAAATGATAAGGCGAATGGTCATTCCAAGAAGCCGTCTAAAGATGGAGCCGAAGTTGAGAACTTTGGACCATATGATACATCAGGGGAGACTGAATTTGGAGGCAGTATCGGTATGAGCGCTATGATGATCGGCTTCCCTGCGCTCATGTACTACATGTGGATCGGTGCCTTCTTCTACGACGGCAAGCTCCCAGCGCCAGCTGAAGGGCAATCCTGGAGTCAATTCGCTGACTATATGTGGACTTTGGTTAAGACGGAAGCCTATCCGAATGCGCGCGCGTGGAAGATCTACTGGGTCTTTGGACTGGTGCAGATGGCCTTTTACATGCTTCTACCTGGTGTGTATCGCAAGGGCAAGCCGCTTCCCCATCTCGGCGGCAAAATGCTCGATTATTACTGCTCAGGCATGTGGTCACTTTACACAAGCATTGCGATTGGGCTAGCACTTCACCTCACTGGTGTCTTTAAGTTGTATACCTTGGTCGATGAGTTTGGCCATATCATGAGCGTAGCGATCATTTCCGGCTTCCTTTGCTCTCTGGTCTGCTACATACAAGCTATTTTACGCGGTAACACGATCCGCATGACTGGCTACCCCATCTATGACTACTTCCTAGGTGCCGAATTGAACCCTCGTCTCTTCGGCATTTTAGATTTCAAGATGTTTTTGGAAGTCCGTATCCCCTGGTACATCCTTCTGTTCCTCTCGCTCGGTACTTGCTTGAAGCAATACGAGCAATATGGATACGTCTCGATGGAAGCGCTCTTCCTCCTATTTGCCCACTACCTCTATGCAGGGGCTTGCTCGAAAGGAGAGCATTTGATTATTACTTCCTGGTGAGTCCCTCATGTACTCTTGCTCTTCAATTGCACCCATGATTAACATACCCAGGGACATGTATTATGAGAAACTGGGTTTCATGCTCTTCTTTTGGAACATGGCCGGTGTTCCTCTGACTTACTGTCATTGCACCCTCTTTGTCGCAAGGCACCATCCGTCTGAATACCAGTGGCCTACTTGGTTCACCGCTCTCCTCACCATTGCCTATCTTGGCGTGTACTATGTTTGGGATACAACCAATAGCCAGAAGAACCAGTTCCGCCAGGAAGAGCGTGGCGCTGTTGACGAGCGAACTACGTTCCCTTATTTCAAATATGGTAGAATTGCGAACCCAAAGACCATTCCCACCAAGCGCGGCAACAGTATCCTATGCGATGGCTGGTACGGAAAGGCACGTAAGATTCACTACAGCTGCGACTTCTTCTTTGCTCTTTCGTGGGGTCTAATCACCGGCTTCAAATCGGCGTTCCCTTGGTTTTATTCTGTGTTCTTCGGCGCTATGATAATCCACCGCGCGAAGCGCGATATTGAGAAGTGCAGAAGAGTGTATGGCGAGGCATGGACAGAGTATGAGAGGAGGGTGCCTTACCTCTTTATCCCCGTAAGTTCGCATTGCTCTCTTACAAGCAAAAGAAAACACGCTGACCACATCCTAGTATGTCTACTAAATCCTTTCTTACTTTCACCGTGGCTTTGATAAGGTCTTCGCTTCTTGTAAAATCCATCGATGCGGTGGCAATATTCATGTATTATTCTATGCACATTCTTCCCTTCTGGGGTTCTATGCTTTAGGTGTTGTCTTGTATATTATAGACATTCTGCATGATTCGATCAACGTAATAAGATAATCGTAATGCATCATTGGTATGGTATACTAAAAGATTGGAATGCACTTTTTGACTGGGCCCATAGTCAGGCATATGGCATATCGATAAAGTTAAGGTCCGATTTACGGCTCAACGTCCGGTGTTAGTGCAGCGATCACAAAGCCGGCTACTTTGGCATTTCATCCCTTTATTTCCCTCTGGCACTACCTATCAAAACCCCTAATGCAAATGGGCTTTTATATCCTTCTTATTTCTCTTTTGTTCACTCCATGGCAACCAAAACATCACTACACCTGATTCCTGTTGCCTTTTCTTCCGGGTATATAGGTCCCCTTTCCGTCGGAATGTCAAAGTCATAGGCCGTCGGACGAGTAGCGTCACGCTGTATCTACGAATGATAGATCTGTGTCTTCCTTTCTGCGGCCGCATCGATGCACGCCTATTGGCCGTCCGACGGGCTTTGGCTAGCCGTACATGCCTTGCTGCACCAATACATCGCCACGCGGACTGCGGCTCTTCCGTCTGGTTTCTGATCTTCTCGCACAAGGGTGGTGGTAAATGGAGGTGCGCTTCCGAGGTACGAAGGATAAGTATCGCAAAGGGAGATGGAGCGGGAAAAGGGAGAGAGCGCGGTGTCTGTGAGGAACGTTAGGGTAATGGGAGAAGGAAACGATCTATGGCGTACGTGATAAACGTAAAGCAAGTCGAGTGGCGTAAAACCAAAGAGTTTCAATTAAGTAAGATATCGCATGGTACAAGGACTGGGCAAAGCTCGAGTGATAAAACGACAATCACGCAGATGTGACTTCCATGGCGCTTTTTCTTTTTTCCATCGCACGTAAATTCATTAACAGCGGACATGTACGGTCCGCTACATATCTACTACAGCCATGATAACCTTTCTACGGCCACATGATGCCTCGTCTACTGAGATCCGCGCCCCTCAAATCAGTGTATAGATCTAGAGGGTAGTGCTCGGCGCTCAGGTCCCTCCTCCACTCGTGCATCCTCTTGTTCAACGCGATGTCCTCGGCCGTCATCTCACGCTTCGCCATCTTCCGGTATCCGCCAAGACTTCCGGAAATGCAGTGATTCGTGCCGCCAAACGCAGAGTCGGCAACAGCTTTCCAGATGGCCGTCACATCGACCGTCATGGCCTTGGTGTATAGAATGCGGCAGTCCGAGGGCTCGTACACGAATTGGAGCGGAGTCTGTGACTTGTCACCGTCACGGATGCCGTCGCGGAAATTGATGTTGATAGAAGTGCTTGGAGCCTGGCGGTTGAACGGTGTGTTGTCCCAGTAGTCACCGAGCTCGGTCTGGTTCAGCTTGCGAGCTTCAGCTGCCGAGGTGGTGAGGTTGGTGACAGCGAGCTGCGTGAGGTATTGAATGTAGTCCCACGGGAGGTCGTTGGTTCCCTTAACCCCACCAACGGCTTGTGTGATGCCACTCTTCGCGCGTCCACCGAGCGAGATGTACTTGACACCCGCACGCTGACGCATGAGCTCGGAGAAGATAGTGCAAGTTGAAGCACAGTAACCATCAGTGACAACAACTATATCCTCGGTCGCGAAGGGCTGCTGCTGGGCAGTGTAGTTCGCCAGAGGTCCGTAACCGTGGACGTAGATGCCACCCGAATTGTACGGCGTTAGGACATCAGAAAGATTCCATCGGAAGAGATTGGAGAATTGGTCGCCCTTTTGCGAGACACCTGGGCCGTATTTCGCCTGCCAGTTGCGGAAATTCTTGGAGTTGACATCAAGATCGGTCTGGTAGTTGAAGACTGAAGAAACTACATCAACCTCCAAACCATAGAGCGTGGCGTTGACATCTTCATCGACAAGCTCGCGAGGCAGAGATTGAGAAGCACGGGAGTAGTACTCGGTCAAGAGTTTTGTGCTCTCAAAATCACGGAAGCGGTCCGCAGCCGCGTGTCCGACACCCTTGGGGAAGAGCTGTTTGTAGAGGTCATAACCCTGAAGGATGGTGCCGCCACCATTAGCGGAAACATCGATGATAAGTTTCTTCTTCCCAGCAGCTCTAGCAGCGGCCAGAAATTTCTCACCAACCTGTTGGAAGGGGATTTCCTGCGACTCGGCAGAGACAAAAGAAGGTACCGAAAGGACAGCGACATCCGAGTACTGACCATCGAGATAGTAGCCACCAATTACATTTCCTGGTGCACGGTAAATTGGTGGTGGGTAACCAGGAGTAGGGGGGTCGCTCGGGCTTGCAGGTGCTGCTGCAGCATTCGGTGTGCTTGGAGTGCCGCTGAGCCATCTCTGGTACAGACTCTCGCCGTCGGTAAAACCTTCTAAAGGAACGAGCACTCTCGCGGTGTTAGTATAGGTCTTCGTAGTTCCGTTCTTGAACTTGAGCTCAGTGGTAGGCCCGGGGTAAACCTAGGATATGTTAGTAAATCTGCCCTAAAGGAGGGGTGGGAAGTACATGCCCATCTTCCACGTCCACTTCCAGCGAAAGTACCAATACCTGAGCCAACTGGTCCCAAAGAGATAGTGGCAAGCTCGTAAAAGACATTGTTGTATAGCGCGTCGCGATCTTGGAGAGAACCACGCTGGGACCAGTCCTCGAGGAACTTTAAAGCATCCTGTCCGTTGATTTTGGTGATAGGAGAAGGTGTGAATGAAGCATTTCCATACGACTCAGTCAAGATATCGGCATACACGTAAGGCTGCGGTAGCTCTTTGCCATCTTTCGACACCGAAACGAGAGGGACTGGCCGCGCCCAGTTGAAAATGGTACCGACTACGTCAGGGATGAAGACGAAATGGCCGTCGTGAGTTGATTGCAGAAGCGTATACAGGTCGAAACCAAACTGATGTCATTAGCCCAGAGCTACCCACTACCAATAGCCATGCTTACCTCGAACTCATTCGCATACTGACCACTCTGGACCTTGTTCTCAATCTGGCTCAAGCCGCCCCAGACATCAACAGGAGACTGGATCTTGTCCACGTATTCTTTTGGTGGGTTCTTCAACCAGGCGGTGGTTGACTGCCACTTGAAATACGGCTTGACACTATCTAGCAATTTCAAGGCAGCGCTTTTGTGCAACGGGACGCTGGTGATGCAATCATAGGCCAGCTTCGCGTCCACTGTCGGCATAACATTAACAGGTTGGGCGCCGGCTGCCAAAGCCACCTGAGCACAAGGGCTCGCAGCTCGGTCCTGGAGTTGCAGCGGCGTAGCTGCCGCAACAGAGACTAGCGAGATGGCCGCAAGAGCACGAGAGAGCACCATCTTGACGTAGACAACAGAGTGCACCGGCGGTAGCGATGTTCCTACGACGGGGAACCACCATTATATAGACATGGCAGCGGCGCAATTGTGTCCCCTGCAAGCCGGTACAGATGGAGAGCTGTGTGCCGCGGTCTTGGACGTCATGCGTGATTATGGCCATCTTTGCTACTTTTTGATCGTAGCTCTGCAGGTCCTTACCCAGCAACCGTTGCTGCCCCGGTCATGCTCTTCTCGTGGCGAATGAAGACTCTTCGCTTGATAGAGCTAATTTGATGTGCCTGGCTGCTCACCTTCCTTATTAGGCAGCTGCGATATTCCAAGCATTGTTCCCGAGCATGGCGGAAAGCTTCGCGTGGCAATTGCATCTCGGCGTGCATACACAGAGAATAACTATGCACGCTGTGCCACATGTTTGGTATGAGGGGTAGAGCAAGAGGTGTTGTGAGGAGACGGAGGTGGCATGTACGCGGAAACGGCGACGCGCACCCAAGAAGCGTTTACAACACGCTTAGACGGGAAGCACGGAGCCGCTGGCGATCCAAAAAGAACTTGTTCATCTGCCAGAACGAGGCACTGGTGGCGGATGTTCTGGGTCCTCGTGTCGGCTGCAAGCGGAGCAGGGATATCATTTCCAGTAACTGGCAAGAAAGCTTGGATTCCAGAATGCGTAGCTTATCAAAGATAGAGCTGGGCTTGTGACGGCGCTGGGCTCTGGGCTTGCTGGCCTTGTCTCTCTTAGGGAGGTCGTGGATGCTGTGTGAGGTCGGCGTTGGGCTAAGGGGAGTTGGGACGGAATGGCGCATGGTGCAAGTGAGCCTTGGATCACGTGCTTGCAGAAACACTACTGCACCGCGCCGTCCGATGACCTCAGAAGAAAGTTTGACCACCCGAGGATGCTACCAGAATCCCAAGACCCTGTGTCAACCACTCGTTCTCTCTTAGCTGTGTAAACGGGATATAATAAGCACTGGCACTCTTGCTCATTCAGACACGGACACGGAATGCATGTAATCACAGTCGGAGCTCGCTCCACACCTTGATTGTAAAGCATATATACAGCATCCAGCATCCATCTACAAGAATAAGGTCCAGTTGGCATCTCACTCAACCTTCATCCCTCCAATCATCTCGACGAGCCTCAATTGTTCTTACCCCAACGGTGTCTGGCCCACCATGACTGCTCCTCTTCATCCTCATCTTCGTCTTCGTCTTCGTCCTCATCCTCATCAGTTTCAGTGGGAGTCGGTTGAGCAGCCGACTTAGTCGGCGAAGGCTTCACAGCACCCGTAGTCGTCGGCGCACTCGGAGCCGAACTCACAACTGGCGTCGACGCCGGCGCAGCACTTGCAGTAGGCTTCGCGACCACAGACGAAGGTGCAGCAGCAGAAGGCTGGGGCTCCTCTCCAGTCTCTCCGTCTGAGGCACACGCACCGCCCAGCGTGTTCAAGCCCTGGTCTTCAGGCTTGATCAAGACGGACAACTTGACACCGGCCGGGGAATTGCAGTTGTTGCCGCCATACTCGATGTTGAAGACAGCCTTCTGGGCATCCGTGAATGGCTTGTACATGTCACACTCGCTGTACTCGTGGCACTGTTCGTTGACGGCGAACTGCATCACGTCGATGACATCCGGGATGAGCTCCATGGCGTTCTTCAGGCCGATGGCGAGGTTGTTGGAAGCCGCCTCCTGCGCCAGGAACTTGACGTAGTCAACGTAGGCTGACTTGTCATATCCAAAACCATCCTGGTTGCCGTTCTGGAGAAAGAGTTAGTGTTTAAGAAACAAACACGAGGCAAGTATCACATACGTATCCGTCGACATTGTCCGGGTCGACCGCAACGCATCCCTTTTCTGCTGCCTTCTTGATCCTAGCCTTCATGATGTCTCTGACATTCTGGCTCTTCACGTCGACCCAGTTCTCGCCGGCCCAGCCTTCGAGCCCCTGACCATAGTCGCTAGAACCGAACTTGGATGAGTCCTCACGCCACTCCTCGCGGGACCCACCGCTGAAATAGCAGATGACCTGCTTGTTTTGAGACTTCAAACTTGAAATCGTCTGCTCATCATTATCGAAGAGATCGATGTCGATGGCAGACACGGATGAACTGGCCGTTCCGGACAGTTCGCTGAGGTTGATGTCGCCCTTGTTGAGGACAATCTCCCACGAGCTTCCAGCCGGAAACGAAGCGACCGCGCGACGAGATGCACGGAAAGGATGAGCAGCCGTGAGGCCGACTGCACCCGCCAGGGCGATGGCCGAAGAAAGATACATCTTCTTACGAAGCAAAACGCTGAGCTACCAGAGGAGCGAAGTAAAAGTCACGAAAGGAACGGCGTGACGTGAAGGCTGGCTTCACAAGAAAAATGAACGAATTGAAGTGGAGGGGGAAAAGAGTGACGAACGAGCGACTGCACCTATGCTATGGTAAACCACAACGCAGGAGATCTACATCGGCATTTGAACCCTCATATATACTCGTGCGCAGACCCCCTATTGTCCTGACGTGAGCCCGCGAACCAGACTTTCATCCCAGCTCAAAGTAAGCCTGCACGATCCCTTGCACCAAATTGCGCTTTCCTGAATCGCGTTGTGTAACCGTGGATGCCAGCAACCGGAAGGCGTCCAGCAACAGTCACAACGCAGAATACTTGACTGTCCAAATGGTAGAGCTCCGCGAAGGAAACAACTGTAAGACTAGAAAGCTGCCACGATAAAATCTATGATTTAGTGAAGAGGTCTAAGAAACGGTCCATTATCGAGACACTCGAACTACATTCAACAAGTCCGATGGCGTTCGGTAGGGGAGGGGGTCCGGCTTGGGCAACCTCTCCGTGCCCCCCTCCTTCATTTACTTCTGCTGCCTAAGATTATCGATAACACATACGTACGACATGACACCCGCATCGTTCTTGATCTATGAGCTCCCAGTGGGACAGCCTCGACACCATCTCTTCGTAAGGCGCCTATTCTTGAACTACCGACAGCTGTCGGTCGGGCGGCAACGCGCAAAAAAGAGCGCCAAGGTTTCTCCACTATCGGATGTCCGCTTCAACAGGCGCCCTGTCATTTATTGCCGTTTCAAACAAACAACAGTGCGCGTGCGCGAAACGTAGTCGACCATCATGTTCTTTTACGTAATGGCCGAGCAACCAAACGTCCCATGGGCTGGGGAAGACATCTGAATAATAACGAAAAGTATATATTAAATCCCCTATATAAGGACTCTTATGGACGAGTATTCCTTGTCAATCCAGCCCTATTATGCAGCAGTTTCCTAAAACAATGATGTCGCCATGCAGATACTCGTACAAAAAGAAATACTTTTGGAACAGAGGGAGCCATGAACATCGATTTCGTTCACCCATAGGATAGGAAGCCGCTTTTTTATTACTAACCAAAAAGCCTGGCCACGGGACCATTCCATCTGTATAAGGTTCGAGTGGGGTAACAGCCACGATATACAGGAATGATGGAGCGCAGAGCAGTACTACCTCAGAAGGCTTTGGCTCCCAACTTATGAGACCTGGACGAACTGTCCAATGGCTGGCACACCGTCGATAAGTACGTAGACGACGTAGGGGCCTGGCGGTGTTACGTTCTTGTCCGGGGGCATCGTAACGGTGATGGTCTGGCTGGTGCTTGCCGTGTTGAAGCCCTTGGTGTCAAGGAAAGCCATCCGATGACCCATATGCACGGAATGCGTTACAAAACCGCCATAGTATAAAGAAACTTTGACGGCTTTGGAGTTGGCCTTGCAATTAAATTTGATAGTGAAGGTCGATCCATTCGCCTTCAGAGCCTTACTCGAAAGAGTAACATTAGAAGGACGAGTAGGATTGCCCTGGAGGTAAGGGGGCGTGTAGATCTCGTTTCGGAACTCGGTGACGAAAGGATTTTGGGCCGAGGGCGTGAGAACTGGCTGCTCTACAGGGTTCGAACCAGAGATCAGAAGGGTGCCATCGAGAAGAAGGAGGGCGACGCTGTGGTAAAGGCGCGCAATGGTGGATTTCGGACCAGTAGTGAAGCGTTTGCCAACGGGCTGAGCCGGGTCGTAGATCAAGACTTCGAGGGCAGGAGATCGAGCAACCCCGAAGCCCTGAGCGCCTTCCTGAGCACCGTTGACCCAAATTACAGTGCCATCTGGAAGCAGTGTACCTTCTACCATACCACGTCCCTCTGGCATGGCCTCCATTTCCCACGAAGGGTTCGCTGCGAGAGGCTGGATGCGACCGCAAGATGCCTCGCCAGGTGCGGAGATATCTTGATAAGGACCTCCACCACAGATGACAATATCCGGGTTCCATTTATTCGCACTGGATAAGGGCAGGAGAACGGAGCCACCGGTGTTGGGATAGGTGCGGTAAGACCCTGGTAGATCAGGAAGAGTGCGGACAACACTTCCACCGCCCACACTGAAGATCTCTGCAGACTTAGATACAAAGACGAAAAGGTTCCCGTCATTCAGCAGATGCATAAAGGGATACATGTAATAGGGTTGGTTCTTAGAGAGAATCTCCATGTTGATACTCTTCCCCTGAGGGGTACCATCGGCGTTTAGGATCTCATAAGTGGGATTGTTATTCTCCGGCTTTGAAGGATCCAGGCCATTCAAGCTTCCAGATGCGACGAAGATGGTGGAGTCTGGCATAATCTGGACCGAAGCATACCAACGAGCAGTAGAGAGCTGAGTTCCTGGCTCATTCCAGGACTGGCCGTTCAGAGTAGCGTCGGAAGCAGAACGTTTGAGGAGTCGAATTCCCTTAAATCCATCGCCAACAGTAGGGTCCATGAAATCCAAAGGAGCGTTTCCGCCAACCGAAATGAATTGACCGTCAGCCAAGAAGATGCCACCGGAACAGAAAGCGTTCGTCTTGTATGAAAGTGGAGCCAGCTTCTGGGTGGCCGGGTCGTACTCTGACGAATAAGCATATTGCCCATTAGGGAGCTTGAGCTGGGTGTAGTTCTCCACCTTGTCGAGAAAAACGACGCGACCGTTCTGCAGCAAACCAGCATGCATAGCCGGTACGCCAGATTGACCATTGATAGCTAGCGAGCCAGGCGTAGCAGCAGCAGGCGCAGGGCTAGCTCTAGGAGCAGGGATAACAGGGCCGTTAGCGCAAGGTCCTGACTGACATCCTGAACCGCAGTGGGCGGTGGTGTTTCCACAATAGCCATACATGGAACAACAGGCACCCTGAGGCCAATCACCGCAAACAGTGTTGCCAAAGTTCGCTCCACAACTACCATCCGTAGTTGCCTTGCCAGTAGGGGTTGAAGCTGCAGTCGAGGGCTTACCAAGCACAGGTTCACCGGATGTCGTTGTGGAAGGGGGCCTGGTAAAAGAAGCCGAGGAGGTGGTTGTGGCTACAGAAGTAGATGCAGAATCTTTGCAACCATTCTGGCAACCGTTGGCGACCAGGCAATGGCCATCAGTCGATCCACAGTAGCTGTTAGGATAAGTCAGTGGATACTAAACGAATAGAATACGGGGCACGTACCCATACGACGAGCAACAGCCGCCATACTCTCCCTTGGGGTCACAGGTCGCGCCACCAAAGTCCTTTCCGCACCTCCCATCAGAGCGAGGAGCAGTACCCGAGGCGGCTGGCGGAGAGGCACCGTCGCCAGGAGAGCCTCCACCATTAGTGCAACCCGAAAGGCACCCGGTGCCACAGTGGGCAGTAGTGTTCCCGCACTGGTCGCGTCAGCAAGCGAATATGTACATGTGTTTGGGGAATATACCCAGCCGTACTGGCTACAGCACGTGCCAGTGTACACAGTGCTATTTGGATCACAAAGAAGGTTACCATGAGCTGGGCCGCACTGGCCATCAGTCGAATACGTCTGGCTCTGCCTCTTCTCTGGCACATTGCGAACGAAGGAGCGGGAGGCGGATTGTAAGTTGCTTTTATTGTATTCGCAGCTGGAGCGACTTAGTGAGGGTAACGGAGACGCTGTAAAATTAAGCTTACATATCGCCTTGAGCACAGTGCTGTCCTTCTAGGCACTTGCGGCCATCGTGGAGTGCGTAATTGCAGGTGGGATTAACCCAATGGAAATTAATGTTGGCGGCGGCCAAACTGGCAAAGGCGCCAACAGTCAAGAGAGTGGCCCTCATGGCTAAAGGTTTGCAGGGATAAGTAGCTGTATGGAAGATGTGGGCGGAAGATAGCAGGAAGGCCAATAGGAGGGTATATGTAGGGGGGAAAGAGTGGCAGGAAGATGGAGGCTCGCAGACACCGAGGGTTGGGGAAGAGGGTGGTAGGGAGAGACATTATTTTGAATGTGGAGGAGTTGGATGCGGTATGACTGGGTGAGTAGGGTAGCTGTGGTGTGTATGCGGGGGAGCACCTGCCTCGGTGGAAGGGGGCAGGTGCCGCGGCAGGGAAGAGGCAAGAGCGAAGGGGATTGGACCAAGGAAAAGCAGCTCACCTGACGATGCAACGCCAGAGTTGCACACGAGGTTTCTGATTATCGATGTTGGTGTTAGCTACTACGTGACGAAGACGAGGACGAGAATAAGAACGAGCGTGGCGTGCACACGGCAGCAAAGACGTATGCGGAGCAATGCAGATTATTACAAAACGAACGAGCGGCAGTACAGAACGAGCGACGGGTTCCCAGGCAAGGGGACAAGGTGAGGAGACGAAAGAAGAGGCGAGGGAGAGGCTTCATGTATAGCTGCAGCAACAGCACTCGCTTCGTGGGCGTGCACCAGGGCTAGGCTCGCGGTAAGGCGTCAAGCATACTGTGGGCTAGCCTAGCGTCGCCGTCTCCGCAGGGTCACAGTGCGCAGTCGTCTACAACCTGCCCCCGGCGAGCCGCTCTTGTTTTAGGGGCTGTGCCGGCGTTGGTGTGGGACGCGAAACACGAGCACCGTCCATGGCCATGTTTCGGTGCCACGTCCGTGGCCGCCGTGTGCCTACAAGCTCGAGTGCACATAGTGTTGGGGGCAGTCCAGAGGCGAGCCTGGCGATGCTGGCTGTCCTGAGATGCGTCTGCGATCTTGACAGCGAGCGGGGCCATCATTCGGTCGGGCATTTTGTTGGCAAAAAAGCTTGAGCAGAGTCAAGCATTCCATGGGTTTTGCGCCACGCAAGCGAACCCCTGAGTTGTATAATACCCGTCCGTAAAGGATCAAGTATAGCGCCGCCACGTGTGCCGGGCTCCCGAAAACAAAGCACCACGCATCAATGATCACCATGGAGAGCCCTTCGCTCTCTCCAAATCTAATGTGCTCCCTTTACCAGCTTGCTTGCTTGCCACGCTGGTTTTATTCCATGTTACCAGGACAACAGCAATAGCTCAACCATTGCCTGAGTTGAGACACCCACCCACCCCTTACTATCCCTCAACACGCCTGCCTGCACCATCGCATAGCATAGCCCCTCATCGGACCGTTTGCAACCCTTCTCAGTAGCCGCTTGCACGCTTTGATTTGATGGACGGATTTCACTCTATTGATTTACCTCGCATCACCCGTCCGTGCCGCCCTACCATATCAAGCGAGGACTTCCCCATCTACGACCTACTTTTTTGGCACTGATAGGACCCCAATGCTTGCACTTCCCCAAATTTAGACGCCAATGAAGTGATTGGCCTCGGTCTTGTCCTGCTAAAACCATCCACCCCTCCGTCAGGCCTTCTTTTAGTTTCGCGCAAAGCAAAGTCTCGCAAGTGCTGACAGTCAGGTCCTCGCTGGGTTCCTAACACATGCTGGACACATGCTCGGCTCTTTGCTTTGCAACACCACCTCAAATATATGTCATTTTTTGCTTCCGTTCAGTGCCGGATCGCCGAACCGAGGCGCCTTTCCCGTTTCCGCTAGAGGAATAGCTATGACATCTCGAGCAAGCACCGCTTCATTATTGTCGTTCGCGCCTGTTGACGCAGGAACGCTATCACGAGTGGTCGCGCCTTGCTGTGGAAACCTCGGCTCCTTGTTCCCAAGCGGGATGATCGATCGGTGGAGCGGATTCAGCATGCTCTCCGGAATGCGATAGCGCGATCGAAGCTGCATGAGGAATACCTGGTGAAGAAGCTCTCGCCGCACTTCTACTGGCTCGCTGGCAATCTTCAAAGGTACCAATACGCCTGACACGTGATGACATACAATATGCAAAACCCAATGGCACACGGTGGTGTTTTGCTCTCCTTTGGGTATGTCTAACGAATTCCTAACATAGCTGAGGCCTCTATCATCACCTTTACTCCTTTAACACCCCCTGCCTCTCTTCTTATCGCTGCTGGTATTTGATCTTTATAGGTACCCATGCTGCTATCCGTTCGACTCAGTTGGTGTCACCAGCCCGGATATAGCAGTCAGCCAATTCTACAAAATCCACTTTTTCGAATCACTTTTTACAAACAGGTTGCCTGGCCCTGGCAGGGATGTGGATCAACGTGATGCTGACCCCCTGACTCACTTCTCCTTCACATATACCTTCAGCCGCGGCTCAGCAACCGATCCATCCAGCCTATACTCCTATAATAGAGATGTAGCACCGCCCAGCCATCTCCACCCCAAGCCAGATGGTCAAAAACCTTATCCAGCCCTTGATGCACGTCAGCCAAGCGCCTCACCCCCCCGTCTCCCAGAAACCTCAGGCCATAAAGCAAGCATGCTTGTTCCATGCAAATCATCCTACCCGAGCACCTCTCGGGAAGTACATGACGGGCTGAAGACGCCGTGCTACCCTCGTCTGCGGCGCAAATCCCGGATGGAAGCCCGCAGCCCCCTCCTCCCGAAATGATGCTCAAACGCAGCACAACATGACCGAAAGGCAACCACTCACCATGCACACCCCACCTTCCACCGCACCGTGCCGTGCGCCGAAAAATTTCCTCAATGCGGTAGGACACGACTGGGCGTTTCTCGCACTCGCGCATCGGGCGGCGTGCTAGAGCGGTAAAAAGCTGGGATGTGTACCACATCGGCTCGCTCCCCAGCCCTCCGTTTCTTTTCCTACACCAGATTTCGGAATTACCCGAGTAACCATGCGAGCGATTGGCGGAGGAGGACTGAAGTCGAGATTGTCGAAGTTTTAGGGATGCTCCTAGCTCCGCTATCGTGGTGGTTCGTTGCCTCTCCTTGCCCGTTCATCTCCACCTCAACAGTGTCACTACTTTTGTTCTTCCTTATACAATTAGGTTACTCCTCCCCTTGCCTGCATGGATGCGCATGCGGCGTAGCAGCTCCTTGCGCAAATACCCTATTGTCCTACCATTAGGGAAGCACTTTGCCAACATGCATGTCGTGGGAAGACGCACACATATGTGTTAGAGATTTTTTGGATGAGCTGGAAGCAGTACAAGGTTACTTTCTGAAAAAATCCATGCGAGGGGCAAGCGCCGCATGTGTAGTGCGATGAATATGGACTTGACGGAGCTAGTAAACGCCCTCGTGTCCAGCTTCCAAGGTGAACAAAGGCACACGGCCAGATGCAGAGGCAGAAGAAGCTTGGGAAAGATCAACCGTAGTTATGCGTTTACACATGATCCAAGGCCGTTACACTTCATCCTTTGCATCCAAGCAAGATACCAACATCGTCCGAAGACGTTTTCTCGAAGCACTCCGTTCACTTACTGCACCCGCAACTGATGACCCTGATGAACCCTCTTTTCCGCCGTGTACTTCCGCTCGCGCTCCCTGCCTCCGCTTTCCCTGCCTCCGCATCCCTCACCATGCTCTCCTTCCCACTTTGCTGCGCCCCCAAGCTCCCCCGACTCCCTCTCCACTTCCTCGCCCGCCAATACCACACCAAGCCCAGCTTCTCCTTTTCATCCTCACTGTCCCAGTCGTCCCACGCGCTCGTCGTGTTCTGCAGCTGGTAGCTCGCGTGACACACGCTCGGCAGGGACGTAGCCGTCGACGACGACGTGACGCACGGGCACAGCCCCGAGAATTCCGAGGGCGTAGTGCTGGCATGCCGCGTAGTCTCGTAGCTCGTTGCCGTGGATGCCGTGTTTGTTGTTATCGCGGTGGTGGCGGTAGTGGGTGGCGTTGTTACGTTGGCAAGGGAGATAGGCCGCGTGCGGGGTGCCGACATGTGCGAGCGTGATGTCGAT
>Ga0247757_10000245_pt1 | contig 45440 bp, 54 predicted proteins | sample UWRJL126311R4_FD_180929 | JGI IMG/M metagenome (GOLD analysis project Ga0247757, IMG submission 180929) | Plant litter microbial communities from Arlington Agricultural Research Station in Wisconsin, United States - UWRJ-L126-311R-4 | ecosystem: Environmental > Terrestrial > Plant litter >... | reverse complement strand
CGGCGGTCTTACGGCATCTGTATGTCAGCATGTGCTTACCACACCTCAGCACATGGCACCCAGGGCTGAGAGAGTTGTATCTTTTTGGGAAGTGTGCAAGAACCCCAATCTTGAGTCGATATGAATATGATTTACAAATCAGTGAACCTTTCACATGTTATCACCATGTTTTTACTAGATTTCCTAGTCATAAAATTTGATTGGATGGGAAATCCGTACGCGAAACACGATATTATCCGGTGCGTGCATAAGGTCAAGATTGGTGTACAGTTGAATTGTTTCATAGCAAGGCCTATCCAATAATTTATTTTTCTGTTGTCTGGAATAAAATAATCCTGATTTCTATGTACTGCGTTCCCTGTGATTCTGCAGCTATGCATGCAGGCCCGGCTATGCGCATCCTAGTCAGCTATCGTAAGCCTTCGCTTTGGCGGCCACGAAGTCAGCTACTTCTTTAGTGTGGCTCAAAAACGGACTGTGCCCCGAGTTCAGCTTCGTAACATCCCATTGGACACCGCTGTAGGTAACCATCGCGTCTTGTGCCACAAACGGAATAGTGTGATCCTGCTCTGTCTGGATGTATGCACGCTTCCCATTGTAGACAGCATCGGGCCAGGCTGGAGGTCCGCTCGGGGAGGAAAGAGCTGGCTCAGCCTGCGGGAGAATAAGTGATATGGCTTTTTGAGCAGTCGCAGCATCTACGTCGTTGTAAAATACATCCTTCGGGTTGTCGACAGTGAGTTGGCCGGTGGCGTTCTAGACAACAGTCAGATCACACCACAATGTTGGTAGCTTTCGTAACACTTACGTTCTGGATAACCCATGGATCGTAAACCTGACCAGGAAGCTTGCTTAGAAGCGAATCACCTTCAGCCGCGACAAAGGCGCACATGAAGACCAAGCCAATGATGCCACCCTTTTTGCCAGCAGCCTTACGCTCTGCTTTGCTGAGTCCTTTAGCGGCATCGGCGCCAGGGCATCCACCATAGGAGTGCATTAGGAGAAGAACATCTTTTCCAGAGTCGAGGATAGGAAGGAGCAAGTGATTCTGGATGAAGTCTGCATCTTTTGAAACAGATTGTTCACGCGGCGTCTTTGAGCCTACACTAGGAAGGCGGTCTGTAACAACTTGAAAGCTCTGCGCTTTGAGATTGTCGATCAAGGCTGAGTAGTGTTGGGGACTGTGCCATGCACCAGGAACAAGGACAATTGTTGGGAGCGACATTTTGGAAGGAGGTTTGGGAGGGGCTTGCAACGAAAGTTGGAAGAAGAAGGGGAGAATTAATAGAGCAAAGAATAAATGGCCCAACTGGGTCGGTGAACCAGAACTGATATGCATCTTTGTGGCCTGGTACAGCAGATGTGATTATCGGGGTATGAGTACTCACAGGGTACCAAGCTTAATTTATCCTTCACATTTTATTGGATTTCGGTTCTCTTAACCCAAAGATCGCTTACCCCAGGGCAACCCCGATGGTCGCACAAAAATAGAAACCTCGGGCTAGATTCAGGCATGCGAGCGCGGGGATGATGCAGTCGCTTGGAAACCTATCGGACAATCCTGTGCGCGCCACGTCCGTGTGGCCGTCTGCCTTCCCCATTTAATCTCTAGAGGGTGGAGGCAGAAATACTTATTGGCGCTGAGGCACTGTGCGACTTCGACATCTACCCTACACGGCAGGGACTTTCATACGTGCATTCTCCGCTGGCGACCCAACATGTCGGGACAACTTCCTCCCGGGACCGACTTGGCCGCAAATTCACAGCCCGAAATCATAGGTACTTTACGCTCTCTCCTAAGTACAAGGCAAACACTAACAAGTGAAGGTGCTGTGAGTGCAACATGGGCTCTCGCAACAATTGCGCTATTTCTGCGCTATTTCTGTCGTCGCATATCGAAGGCGGGTCTTTGGTGGGATGACTATCTCATGATCCCTGGGTACATCTTCACGTCTATCATATCATGGGTAACAATCACGTATATGATGGATCATGGCTTCGGAAAACACATCTACATACAGCCCCAAGAGCGCTTTCTCCCCACTCTCATGGCCTTCTTGAAGGCACTCTTCATTGCTGAGGTGTGCTACACTGGCACGATTGTCTTCGTAAAGTTTTCGATCCTGGCCTTCTACTGGCGCCTTTTCCGATTAGACAATCGTGTACGATATTCTGTCATCGCTCTCTCTGTGGTGGTGACGATGTGGGGCATCGCAGTGGTATGCTACAACTGTTCCAGCGAAGCGAAAAGCCGAAGTTAATTTATTCTCGCAGTTTATCATCGTTGTTGCTCAATGCCGGCCCTTGAAAGGGTTTTGGGATAAGACAATCCAAGCCGAGTGCACGGTCAACAGCTATAAGTTCTTTTACGGAAATTCAACGCCTAATATAATTACGGACATTCTCCTTATGCTTACCCCCTTACCGGCAATCTGGACACTACGTCTTGAGCTACGCCAGAAGATCTCTCTATCAGGCATCTTTCTGCTTGGCATCTTGTATGTTTCCTTGGCTGTGTAACATGAAATCTTGCATGCTGACCTGCATGACACAGTGTAACCGCAGTATCAATTACTCGCCTGATCTTTCTAGTTTCGCTCGATATTAATGACCTGGATGTTACTTGGGTCTTTATCGATCCGCAAATTTGGACATGCGTTGAGCTTAACATTGCTGTGGTATGCGGCTGTTTACCACAGCTGCGCCCTCTTCTTATGCTCATTACAACTGGCTCAGCTTCTAGCGGATCTGCAGGTAGCAACGTGAGAGCTACTGACGACACTAGTAAGTCGTCCAAGAGGCCTATTTGGGGTTCCAAGTTCTCGACAAAAGACGACGCAACGGAAACCAGTGTTTCCGATGCCCCTCTATTATCGGCTGAAGGAAGTACCGAAAAGAATGCTAAATACATTAAGCTAAGGAACATGGAGAACGCCCATATTCAGGAAAATCGCTCGCAGGAGTCGAAGAACGGGCGGCTTCAGGTCAACGTTCAAACTGAGTGGACTGTTAGCTCCCAAACATCCAAATAAGCGACCTCGTGGCGTTCTAAGTTGGCGTTTTAATGAGTGATATTTGATTGTATTCTTTGTTTGATATATAGTTTTTAGATGTATATACTACAGTAATTTCATTTTGTTTTGATTATCCTAATAATAATAAGTGGTAGAGATGTATTAACCATAATGTGAATACCAGCAATACGACGCATGTACTTTTGTCGCGACGATGCATCTCAAGGCCATAAATCCCGGAAGGAATCTACAGCCGATGGTGGAAATGTATGGAACTTTGTGTTTCGCTGTTTTTTTGTGCGTTCACCCTATTTGACTAACAACATAGTCCTCATATACTTACTCTATATGTGGCTCTTAAATTACAGTATCCTGATCCTGCAGCGTCGCTCTAAGGCAATCTACCACTACTTCATACAATACGCCAGACCTTTGGCTTTGATACACCTTTGTAACCACATCACCCATCGTCATGCCTATTCTTCGTTCATCTCTTTCAAATGGCCCGCCCCCGCTTCCAAATTTCTCCTCTTTAGGAGTAGATATAGAGTCATTCCGAATAAATGGAATGCGTAACTCTTTACGGACAAACGTATACATTTTCGAGGCGGCAATTCCCAAATAAGGTGTCGCATCCGGATTTGCAAAGTACTGATCCTTATTTGCATTGAAGGCATCGACGGCCCATTGCGATGATGAAACGACCCAGACCTGGATACTTCCTACTGCCTCCGGATTGTGGTTGTTAAGGAATGGAAGAAGATACGCAGACATGGCTGAGACAGCTGTAGCGAATCTGTCTGCTGAGTTAGATGTCATAAGTTGCGTGCAACGACTGGTGAATATTGCCCAGCATTTCTTCCAGTAATGTTCGAATCCTTCGGGTGTTTTCGACGTATCCAACGTATTTGGCGGTAGTGCCAAAAATAGATTCTTAAGATCACCCTCCAGTCGTTCAAGAAAGCGATTGTTCATGGCACGTAGATCAAGAGCTTGGCATAGCGCTACTAGATGTGCAGACGATAGTTGAGTCAACACCGTAATAGCATCAAGGGTATATCTTGCTGAGATGAGCGCAAGAGAATTGAGTGACTGGTTACCCATTTCGGCTGATTGTACGTGCGTTCCTACAGGATTCGCCAAAAATCCCAACTCAGAGACCAATGCCGCGATCATAATATCTGTTCCTTTCCAAATATACGACTCGCTTGGTTCATCAAAAACAAGATTCGGTGGAAGACCGCGATTAGTTGCAGGGTTAATCAATTCGGTACACTGGGCAAAGATCATTTTACCTATACTTTGAGTTCCAAGTCGCACCTTGTCCATGGCTGATGTGATGGACTTCGCTTGGAAGTTGCCTCCATGAATAATACGATTCTGTGGCCCAGTAATATCGATAAGTGGGTTATCCGTCACAGAATTTAGCTCCGTAGCAACTTGCTCGTATGCTAGAGCGATGTCTTCTAGAATCGGTCCTATCCACTGCGGTGCGGTGCGAATTGAGTAGCGATCCTGCCGTAGCGACGACTTTTCTGATCCGTCACCGCGCTGCATCAGCGATGAGTGCTCCAGAAGGCTAAAGACAGTGCCTGCCACGTCTTTCTGTCCTGGGTGAGGACGGACATGGGAAAAGAATGGGTCAAAACTTTCGTCTGTTCCAAGGAGAGCTTCTACGCTCATTGCAGTGAGAATTTGGGCCAAAGTTACCTGGCACATTGCTTCGTGCATCACTAGCGCTCCTACTGATGTCGAAGCAGCAGTACCATTGACAATGGCAAGGCCCTCCTTTGGTCCCAAGTGAATTTTCCCTATGGATTTCTCTGCCATTGCAATGTCTGCTCGGCATACATAACGTTTTTTCTTTTCTCCTGTCATGACGAGAGTATTGGGCTTTCCCTGAATGGTAGAACCAATATAAGAAAGGGGGCTCAAGTCTCCAGAAGCTGAAATACTGCCACGCAGAGGAACAAGCGGCATTATATTCTCTTGCAAGAGCCTAAACAATGTCTTAATAGTTGATAGTCGGACTCCCGAAGCGCCAGTAACAAGTGAGTTGAGACGAATTAGCAGCATAGCGCGCACCCAAGATTCTGGCATGTGGTTATTCGACTGATTGTCAAGAGGCAGTATGTCCTTGCTATGTCCCGAAGGGCCAGATTGAGAATCAATCAATGCAGACGGTGCTGAGTAGAGGTCACCATCAAGGATACCGTAGTTCAATCCTCGGATTATTTCACGTTGAAGGTTTTCAATTTTCTGGGTGCGTGTGTCGGCACTGCCCCCAAAGCCAGTATTAACGCCTGAACTTTGTCAACCTCAATCACATCTACATAGACATTCTTCGATTACCATAGATAATTTCACCATTTGATATACTCTTTTGTAAAGCATCCGCACTTGCTTCTATTCCTACAATTGCATCATTGGACAGAGAAGCAGCTAGGCCGTGCCTATCACCCGTTCGTTACAATTCTCTGGAGCACATGGCAATCAAGCATACCTCGCTACAGCAATAACCTCGGCAAGCGATAGACGATGACCATCAAGAATGATTGCATGAGGATCCGCACTCAAACGGGAATATTCCTCGAAATGTGCAACGAATAGTCGATTGAATGACGGCGGATGTTTCATGGTTGGTAGAATTTGCGAAAGGGACGCAGCAGCTGCCAAAGTGGTAATGCACGAATGATCGAATTTCTCAGCTGACCAGCTGATCCCGCGATAAGATACAGGACACATGTGAAGCACAGTAAGCGCCTGCTGCGCCCCCCTGCACTTCCACCGAAGTCCGAAGGAACTAGTTACGTCGGTTAAACAGAAACGCTAGACTGCCACGGCTGTCACCCCCAAGCCAAGGATCACCGCATAGGCGGGGATACCCGCCACTAGCATCCTTCGAATGCTTTTGAACGAAAAGGCTAGGACTGTGACGCATTTGGATTCAAGCCCGAAAACGAGCATGAGGTTCCGTATAGCGTAATACCAAGCCGCAATGACATTTCGGCTGATGCGACGCGGATAAGCCAAGCTTAGCAGGTGAGACGGCACAGTTGGTGATACTGCAATTTTTTAGCTGCATCGCCAGTCCTGCAGCCGACATTGAATGTGCCGTAATATTGCGCTGGACGATGAGCGGCCAGGTTCGACCCTTTTTTCTTTAGCGACGCAATAGTGGTATGAGTTAATGAGCAATATGCTTTTAATAATATAGGAAGTATACCCCGTAAAGAATGTCCTTAGTCTGTTGTGTTTCAGGTTCTAAGTAAAACAAATGACAAGTGTATTTAAAAAAGGCATGTATACATGCACGCCTTTGAGCCTTTTGAAGCAAAGGGAGTACAGGTACCTTGCATTTGGAGGCTGCTGTGCCTTCGTAGGATCTGTCATCCTTCCGAGAATATATACGCGGGTCCTGGACGACACTGGATACGAGCACCGAAGCTAGAACATGCTTAATCCAACGACGGGGCATCATAAATACATGCATACATATCTCTTTTGCCGCCTCCTATTAAGTGTCGCGCCCAAGCCATATACCTAATAATGATTGAAGTGCTACCTGCACTAAAACTCCGCCCATTGTAAAACGAGTAGAAGGAAAGCTCGAGAAGCCTATCCTGCGCAGAGCACTGAAAGCTAATCATTTGTTCTCAAACATGGTATGCAAACTCCAAAGTGGCGACACAATGGTTACAGCAAAAGAAGTCTCTGTATAAGTATGGCCGTACCTGCAGCATCACATATGAGCGAGAACGATTCAAATTTTATTGCACTTTCCATATTCAAAGCTAAGTCGTAGCCTCTAAAAGGTTCTTATAAGGGAAATCGACGAAGAGATTACCGATGGATGCACATGGTGATTAGGCAGCTATATCTGTACTATTTTACGTCTATAGGAGAATTGAGTTCCATAGCTATGATCTAATTATGAAATTTTACAAGGTACATGCTTCCTGGCCTCACTAAAAGTATCAAGAGCCCAAGCCTAGATCAGCACCTCTAGTTTTCATCCCGCGGGCAAAGAACGCCATGTATCAGCGATAAGCTTGTCTGTCAGTTTCTGGGCGTCAGGATTCATAGAGTTATGGGGATCAGTAAGCCTCAAGAGTATGGATGTCGAAACAAAAAGTCCGAAGAGTATTAGGGCGCTTTCAAGGATGCGGCTACGGCCTTTATTGTCTAGGAATAACACAAGAAGAGGCTTATATTATCATGGAAGCTTACAAACAGCTCCGAAACCGAGGTTTCCTAGCACTTCCCCTCGCATTTCAGGCAACTATTGATGCAAGGTACACGCGGAACAGGCTTGTGCCATCATCGATCAATTTACTTGGATGCACCATATACCCCACTCTAGCAAAGTGGAACACAGTACTTTAAGTACTTGCAGGGGCAATGCCGACAATTACCGGACGGCACTTATGAGCAGCCACGGTCGCCCAGAGAATATGCTCACTTGACAAGGGGGTAGCGTGTATTACATGCTTTGTTTTTACCACCAGTTGAATACACGCGCGCCAGATTAACATTAACACTATGTTGGCTTAACCGACGTTTTATTGGCGAGACGCGCTCTAATGCTTTGAAGCTCTTTCCTATCGCTTTCTTAGCGTCAGAGCTTCATTAGAGCCTCCCAACTACAGCAGAAAATCCGCTAAATCTTCCTGTATAACAACGATATCGTAATCAAGACCAGTGTGGTTACTTCGCGAGGTGAGAAGTTGTAACATACACACCATAGTCTGTGTTGAAAGGGACACTTGTCGATCCGCATAGTATACTAAGTCTCGAAATTGACTTAAAGGAATAATACTGAAAAGTATAAGTTGATGAAAATTGGTGGGCTCTGATTCCGTATCTACAGGTAAAGATAAGATTTATAGCTCTGGTAAAACGTAGTCAAAGCGTTCTCTTTCTTCAACAACTAGCAGTTACGAATTCATTACGGCCCGTTTCTCACTTCCCATCCATTTAATATCCGGGATGGTAACAGAATGTGAGCAGACAATGTCTGATTCGAATTCTGCAATACACACTTTTGCCCTTGATATAGCAAGTATGTGCCTCTCCCATATAATTATCAACTAGACTCCAAGAGGAGCAGGAATGAGTGGTGCAAACCGTGGTAAGACATGCGGCAAAAGTTTCAAATATGTAATATCTAAGGCGAAGCGAAATGAAGAGAAAGGGACTTATACATACACTGGCAAATAATCTTCTGATCAAAATTGCCTTACGAATTTATAATCCGTGGGGCGGCGTTATAGCCATGGTTCAAAAATCGAAAGGCTCACTTGATAATCGTCTGAACCTCAATCTTATTCATTTCCACCAACGGATTAGTTTCCATTTTCGCTAGTTTAGGGTCGAGTTTGGACAATCAGTTCTACAATGACTATTACGTATTGTAAAGAAGTTCTAAAGGGAACTTATAATCCTCTTCCAGCCAGCCTATGGTATACTTGTTATATACGAATACGTAGATCAGGGAAACTAGCGGCTGTAATACAATATAATGCTCAACGCTCAAGTGTCATTGTACCTCCATGAGCTGTATCATGTAACAGTCTACATGATTCTATAAGCTATCAATATCGTCGGTACTCCTGCAGGTAGGGAGTAATACCCGATCTTCCTACCCACGCGCTGTATTTAACACACATTCTGAGAAAATTTTACAGCTCCATCTCCCCTAACGCAAAGACCGTCTGTAGAATTAATTGATGATTATTAAGGGTGTATGGTAGGAAGAAGTGCAATTCTGGGACGAAACTCGTCAGTTTCCGGGATTATTCAGGATTGAGCAAGGGATGCTAGGACCTATGTTTAAATTTATTTCGAATGCGCCAAAGGCAAGTGAACAGAGGGCATGCAATAAAGGCATGACTTCATGTAACTGCCAGTGCCACTCGGGCAGAAATTGGAACGTTTAGGTACGTACGGCTTGACGCCCTCTGTATTTAGTATTTGGTGTTTTCTTAGGCAACTGAGGGGTATCATAAAATCAAAAATAAGAACCATACAAAGCACCCTGATTATTTAGATATATAGTATTTAGTGACACAAGCTTAACAGATTCTTTCTTTTTTTTTATTCGCTAAAACTACAACAATCAAACTTGCCAACAGTTTTTGATGTTTCTGAACTTATGACATGAGACAAGCCTTTGTAGCCCCATTAATCAATGCCATGGGCACGTCATGACTGGTGAACGCGATACAATGTCAATATACTTTGTTGGCCCGATTCCTGTAAGTGTGGCTGCTCGCAAAAAAATTCTTCTCCGTCTGTGGTATATTCAACGCTTTTAATATCGAGTTGAAACCATAAATACCTTGAGCTGCCATACTACGTAGACGGATAGAGTTACGATATTCTAATTTCAATAAGTATCGATGGCAGTGATACGGGCCTCCAGGCTGGTTGCTGGAAGAGATTTTATCTGTGACTTACCTCCCGAATAGCTCATTTGTGTCTTACCATTTTCCCCAATCGTAGTGGTAAAGACTATTTCTCCAACTTCAAATGTTTGATGCAGTTTAACATATACGTGCAAGGTTGTGATCAAGATATCGGGCTTCTCGTAATAGCGCAATTTACTATGGAAGTTTCCTATTATTTATATGCCTTGTATTATTCTTTGCAAGTAAACACTGAGAATCATAATAAATAAATGGTTCTAGAAGTGCGGGAGATTATGTCAACAGTCAATAGTATGTCGACACTGTCTAATTACCGTGTGAGGCAGGATTAGCAAGAAAAGGGTGTTCTCCATGAATATTCAAGATGCTGCACAATTCGTCAGGCTATGGTTTACAATATATGCCTAAGTATACTTAGCTATTAGCTTTCTAAAAGTTAATATGCTTCCCTTTGCGATAAGGCTGACATCTGAGCAAATACGGTCATCTAGCCATTCACGTGACCATCTAAGCGACTTCAACATGAAACCTGTCGAACAATGCCTCTGCACAGCCTCCATACTCAGCCTTCCAGAAACTACATATTTCACATTTCATAGCTTCTAAACGGATACAAAAGATAGAAAGAAAACGTAATCAGCTTATCGCACTTAAACAACTTCGGAGCCAGTGGCCTACGATACTGCGCGAACGCTGAAGACTCGAGTGCAGCTTCCTCGAAGCGCAGGTAAGCCATCTTTTCAGTGAGTGCAATAGTGAATTATTAGCAGTTCATATTGACAAGTTCTTCTCGTCAAAGGATAGGCTACACCGACTCCCGCATTTGGGATCTACTGCTATGACATCTAAGGCTCGACTCTTAGTAGCGCTTCCTTCATAACAACCTATTGAATTTGGTGTCGTATCAGCATTCCTCCTATCATTACCGTTATATGTCCGAATTCTGAAGCACTGGCTATACATGCACAAATTGATACGAGGTAGATGCAATAATTTCAGAAAGTTTTACGCGCGCAAAACATAGCTAAATCGTGTGGATACTTAGCTGCGAGAAAAGGGTAATTCGATCGAAAAGAAGAGCCAGCATTGTGCAGACGAAAATAGACGACGGTCTTATGTTTCTAAAACGTGATTCGAAGCAGTTAATCTGAATAGATTATCCAAAAAGCCCTCTCGAGACGACAAGCCTGCCCCAAGCATAGTTCTTAACGAAGAAATTTCGGAAGCCAGTCAACTGGCCAGCTTGTCTCATCTTGCTACAAGAAGAATAGTGCCTACTTCCAGCAAAATGGCTTCGGATAGAAAGAATCGAGCTTCTTTAGGGACAAATAGATCAGTCTTGCAAGGGCTCAGACACTCAGTACAAAAATCGCTAGAGCCACCAGTGCAATACATAAAAAAACGTCGAGTCAGTAGATCTACTACTCTAAAAGCCCCCACGTACAGATGCCCCTGCGGACTGGTAAGTGCACATTACAATATATTTAGCCCCTTCACTGAAGCATGTTATATACGTCTCCTTTTCTCCCTATCGGAATATCAGAACATTTTAGTTTTCTTCAGTACTGGTCGACTCAGCCAAGCTGACCAATATGCAGGCGTACTATAATGAACAGCATTTGAGGTATACCAGAGCTGTCACTCATACGCAACAAAGTAGCTAACATGAATTTTAGGAAACACGAACGGGATCATTCGACATACGGTACATATATATGCGATTTCTTAGGATGCGGAAAGCGATTTGTTCGGCTTGACCTCTTCGAGAGACACAAACTTTGGCAGTAAGACCTTGGTGTGAATGAAGATTAGAATTGGCGCTTACTAAAATATCAAAGTGGTCCAGCCTCTACATATACTATTGTTTCTCCAGAATCATCACCATCTTTCAGAGAGACTCCTGGATCTAATAATCCCACAAGCGAACAATCAGACCGTTATCTTGACAGTCTCCTTAGAGCTGCCCCGCGCTCACGAGTTTTTGTTGATTCGAGTTTCGATGTCATTACTGACCAGAAAAAACCTCATAGAGAGTCGGAAGCTGCGTGTGCCGGCATATACATGAAATACACCATTTCACAGGATTGTTCAAAGGAGACCGAATTAGAAAAAGAGTGTAAGCTCCTTAGGGCTCTAAGTCACAAACGGAGTTGGCATAACAGGTATGAATAGCAATATATAGAATTTCACATTCCTATCTATCCGAGCACATACCTAGGAATAGGCATCCTTTCCTTAATCCCGGAGCGCCTATTAGTTAATGTGCATGCAAGCGCCCACGTGAATAAATCAAAATCGCCAATGAGACTCCATTCAACAATATTGACAGTTCAGCAACAAGTGAACTATATTAACGCACTGAGATAGGCGGTCACATACCTAGACAACTTTTTAATATTGGGTGGACCACTAATGGGAAACACGGACAGATGTAAACTAATGCATGGCAGTATCTTTTCTTACTGTACTTATTCCACTGACATCATTCAGACCCAAATACTGAAGCATGTCAAATCCGGAAACATCGGATTCGAAGACAAGACACTGCAACGGTGCGAACTTTGAAAGCGCCACATGTTTTCAGTGAGGGTGTCCACGCCTTTAGTCTGTAAATTAAAATCATATGCTTTTAGTATTCCAAATCTGGTCAAAACGATCTATATCTCTCGAATAACGATATTGGCACCCCGTCAAAAAAGCGCATTCTGGGGCTACCCTTGGACCTTTTTAGCAATTTCTTCAACATTAGCATCAGTCGGGAGACCGTTTGCTCCCAAATTCTCAGCGTCCATCATTCTCTGCCTAATTGCTAGCACCTTCTTCACTGCCTCACGGGAAGCCATCCGGTCATGCCAAGCCAACAAGTTTTTGTACTTATTGGTAGGATTTTCTTCTGGCGGGTATATATAGCCAAACATAGTGGTCCACATGAAGAAGGAGAGGTCTGCATATGTACACTTGTCGCCGACAAGCCAATCTCTGCACTCAAGGGCACCGTCGAGAACGCCGAGGATGCGATGAGCGTGTGTTTCATATCGCTCGATAACGGAGGGAATCTTTTCAGGGTGAAGCACTCTAAACCTAAAATAGTCGGTTAAGTATTTAAAGAACGTCAAGTGGGAAAAGAGGAGATTTACCAGCTAAGCTGTCCAATGAAAGGCCCTTGCTGGCTCATCTGAAACATAATCCATTGATACAGCGCTGCCTTCTCCGGCAGCGTGGTGTAAGTCAACTTTTTCTTAGAGTCATACTGGTCAAGAAGATAAAGAATTATGGCACCCGACTCCCAAATCTGAATGTTGGTATTGGGATCATACATAACTTATGAATCTTAGCTGTTTGTCGTTCGAGTTACGGTGCGAATAGCTTACCAGGAACTTTCCCGTTTGGGTTAACTTTCTTGAACTCTGGAGCTATCAGCTCCTGCCATGATAGTAGTTTCAGCTCGAACTCAAGTCCCAGCTCTTCCAATATGATTACAGGCTGAGATGATTAGTTTCAGAAGGAATCAGGGTGAGATTGATTTATACCTTCCATGGATTGGGTCCAGCAGCTACATACAAATCAATCATGCGTTTCGAGTGTGAAGTACTTTTAAGTGCACTTACAAGATACCCAAATTTTGATGGGTTTAAGAGACATTTCTGTTCGCCTCTGTCAGTGCAGTATAAGATGAAGAATACTCAAGTGTAAAGACGTGGCGAGGCGCACCAAAGGGATTCTGAGGGGGGTAGAGCGTTGAGAAGAGTCAGTTTGTATCAAGGATCTATCGCAATGACAAATACCAACATATATATGTACTTAAAAGTCATATAATGCTGCAAGCCCTCGGCGATAACCGGTTCATTCAAACAGATTAGTTAGCGTGGATTTACACCGCCTCTTTTTCAAGCGTTCCATGACGTTTGATTGGTTGATAGCGCATGGCAAACTTGTTAGATTTGAAGAGCGCCGCCTTTATCGCGCGAGAAAGGAACAAGACTAACCTGTAACAACCGAATCAGCTTGTTCGGATTCGAAAAAATCGAGTCGATTCCGCCACTTGTAGGGGCGCAATCCAACACAGTTGAGGCAAAGCGGGAATAGAACGCGCCGCTAGAAAGAGGTGCATGCATTTATGTAAGGCACACCGCGAGCGGCAGTGAGAGTGAAACCACATGCATAACTGCGAATCCTATGGCTAAGGTACAAAACATATACAACTGAGAATCCATTTCAGATCGACAGTGGTTTCCCCGGAAATGGTGACTATAATGTCGTGCTGTCTACCTCTGAATATGTTTCGAAGCCGTAAAAGGATTGAGCCTGTTAAAGCATAGTGTCATGTACCTAAAAAGTTTTGAGCAGATGATATAAATACCGTAGTGGCGGAGCAATTAGTGAATCATTTTTTAATTGATGAAGGTGATTATTGCTCGTGACATCTAGCTAAACTATCATACCACAACCTTGTTCTTTTATTCGGTCTTGCCATCTTGAAATATGCGCAGGGTTCGATGCAGCTTTGAACGTATGCATATATGCTAGTGAATGGATTGGCTATCAGGTCGTTTGCGACTTGGCCTTTGCGTTGCTTATTCAAATGGTAGGCGAACACAAGCTAATCTTTGACATATAGCTATTCAGAAGCATGAGGGGTTCTATATATAACCATACAGTCAGTCCATGGGAGACTCTTAGGACAGATTCTATTTCCAAACAAGGGAAAATTACCCTGGATGTGAATGGGTAGCGTTTTTGACAGGGGTACGATCGCACGAGGTAGACAAGTAAATTGTATGAACTATTACAATGCAGCTATATCAACCTTTATGAAAAGTCCTCTGTTATCATATATACATTGTGCAATGAAATTGATAAGTGTTAAACCAACAAACTACTCTTAACTAGGGGATCAATACACATTCCTATCTATCAGCTAAGGTGTGATGCCCGTATTAGTAACAAAGCAAATTTTTTTGGAATGCTTCCGTCCTTTCGAAGTGTAAGTTGATATTGTGTCTAAGGTTCGGGATATTGACTGCCTCGGACTTCACAGCGTCTCCATTAGGGTAAAATAACTTCAGAGTGTCTGCTGTAGCATCACCCCCTCCGGCGAGGCAGCTTCCTTGGCAGTGGAAATAGTCTTGCACCCTGTTGAGTATCCGTATTGGTTTGGTGTATGAGGTGGCTGGCGTATACAGACTACCAAGGTACAAGTGAGGGCTTGTACTTCACCTGCTAAAACTTACAATGCACGCTGGCGACAATCTATGTGTCTTTGGCTGCGCCAGTATGCCATTTGTATTACTTGTATGAACTCGTAGGCGAATCTTACATCGACGGTATCATAGATGGTGAAGCAGTTGACGCGATGAAAGCGGGACGTAACCATCGTGGCCCGTTTGAGCTTCAAGTCTTGTCTAAAGAGCTATATAAATACCCTTCTCTTCGCGAAGGCAAGGAAATGATGAAAAGGCTGCCAGACGAGGCATGTCATCTTGATAAACAGGTACATGCGAGGCTAGAAGTAAGTACTATTGAACTAGAATGACTAATTCACGCGAAAATACCTCGTAGGTCGTTTTTGTACCCTTGATCTACCTCGAAGCGAATCAGAGAGTCGCAAAAACTGAGTATGCAAGCGAGTTATCATGGAATTTCTGCTTAACTGTGACGCAGTAGGTTTGTTAGCTAATCACAGTTACGTACTTGAATTTGATAACATGGAGGACGATGTGCAAGAGAGAATAGGCCTTCTTTGGAAGTTCTCCATGTGCCTTTATAGTAACGGGATATACAACGAGGCAGAGAGATCGTTTTCACAAGTGAGGGAGATGAGAGAGAGGGTGCTTGGGTCAGGGCATCCCTCTGCCCTGACCAGCATGGCTAACATGGCGTCGATGTACAGGAATTAAGAGCGGTGGAAGGATGCTGAAGAGCTAGAGGTGTGAGTGGTGGAGAAGAGAAAGAGGTTAATTAGGTTAGAGCATCTAGATACATTAACCAGCATGAATATCCTCGCATTTATGTTAAAGGGCTCAGGCTGTAACGTCGAGGCTATTTTACTTGTGGAAAACTGCTTCTAACTACGAAAACACGTCCTTGATTCTTAATACCTGTGGACAATATCATCGTTAGAAACTTTAAAGGAGTGGCAGGCATAAAACAGGGAGATAATTATATAAAAAGAATTGATTTGCATGTTACATGCTTATGAGTGCTGCGGTAGGCTAGGGCTTAGAGTAGCTGAGCAGCGACAGCTAGCTTGTAACAATACTTAATAATAATCTAAGCAGTTGGTGCTTGATATCGCCGCCACTTACCAAGAGGACCGCCGAGCCATACCGGCCAAAGGGTTGTCGTGATGCTTTTCGTTGAATAGAAAGTCAAAGGATGATGTCACGTGCCCGAGGCGCGGTGGAGTGGGAATAAAGGCTTCAAAAGGGTATTCGTTGTACGCTTAGATCTGCAACAGAGCCTTAGAACCGGACCTAGAATACTGCAAGTTGTCGATCTTTCTTGTTTACTGTCCTAGGCGGCTAGGCTGAACCGTTGATCTTCACGCGCTGCGCCTCACTAATATATTATGCCTCACATGTACAATTTCGGGTGTGTGGCTACTAATATCTGCGTGCTACCTTGTTGGCTTATCGTCTTTCGGCGAACACCCGCAACTGTCCAGTCAGCGTTAGCCAGTCAAGGGCGGCGTTGATGAGTACAAGCTATTCAGCCCCAATATTCGGGGCCATGCGTTCAATTACTTAATAGTGCTACCGTAGATAAATTATAAAAGTCTTCGAACAGGGCGCATAAGCCTTACCGCTGTCTACGCTTGCCCTAGTCAAAATATCAGATGATAAACAACTGACGTCTAGAAATACTCTAATTGTTTCAATGTAAGCGGCTCTTTTGGTAGTTATCTTAGTATTCTGATATATGTAGCTTCTAAAATGATGGAAGATATTCCCGGGGGGTCATGGGCAATAGCTGATGACTATTCTGTAAGCCCGCCCCCAGAGGTGAGTAACGAAGGCTTGTATGAGAAAGCATCGCACTGAAAACACAGGGTGTTGTTCCGAACTTTGAGCATCGCAAATTTTTTGGGCATCACTCCCTGACCATCACCTCTTGCATCTGCATAGTTTTGGTTCTACTGTTCAGTATGGTACGGCTGTACGCAAAAATTATCATCGCTCGTAAGACAACTGCAGATGATTGCAAGTGATTCGCCCTTTTTCGGATAACATTTTGTAACTGCTCAGATTTCTTCTGGATAGCGCTACCTATGCTTTTGAGCGTCCTAAGCTTCTTCTTGTATCGTAAGCCAGATAATCTCATAATTTTTGCAGCGTCTACTAATACGATACAGTTGATAACTATGGTTCATTTGGCTATCATGCCTGGGATATAAAGCTCAAAGACCTAACGAGATCAGTTCTCATAGTAAGATGGCTACATTCAAGTTCCAGCAGATGATTTAATTAAGTAGGTCACTTTTCTCTACGAAATCTTTAACCCACCAACAATTTGGCTTATTAAAGCTACCCTTTTATTCTTTATTCTTAATGCATTCAAGCCAATAATATGGCTGCGCACATTATGTTGGATTGGGATCGTTAGTACATTCATCTTCTACTCAGTAACTTGGGCAATCCAAATCGGCTATTGCCATCCAAATGGAAGCAACCGAATATCCTTTCTAGAGGGCACTACAAAGCTTGAATGTGTAGGCAGCGGAGGGCTGAAACAGAGAATGTCCTTCATCACAGGAATCTTTGGGGTGATCATCGATTTGTACATCCTGATCATTCCAATTCCTGCGATAGCGAAGCTGAACGTTCGAAAGAGGAAGAAGGTAGGAGTTTATGTCATATTCTCGTCTGGGGCTCTGTAGGTATTTTTCAAAGTATTTATACTTGAAGTATATTCATGAAAACAGGGCTTGTGTGGCTAGCATTCTCTCACTTATCTTCCGGATTCGTTGCTTCGGAACCAAGGACAGTTTTGTGGATAGTATACCCACTCTGATAACTAGGTGAGAGCAGTCCGTTACTCTTCTTTGTACACGACTTTAATCGATCATAGTAACATTGAGCTCTCTATTGGACTTGTCATCACCTGCACTGCTTCGGTATCAAAAGTTGCCCGTCGCATTCTCGACAAGAGATTTCCGTTTCTATTGGGTGAGAGTACACACCGAGAAGAACTTAATATGGCAGTCCAAGCTCTAGACAAACCTCGCAGAAAACATTTTCCTGGCGGTCTCTCAGAGCTTGACTCCCTGAAAACATTCGGAACCACCATTGATATCGAGAGAAGGAATTCCTCATCCATAGAGGCACTAAACGCGTCAGTTTCGCATAGAACGGTAGATTTATTTGATGCGCCCGATGTCTGAGAACGGATACCATTGGTGGGAATGGATTTGAACAGTTGCAGAAGATGAGACAAGGTAAAGCCTGTTTAGCGTCGTGCTACCGAAAAAGGGAGCTGAATCAGCACATGAGCGAGCTCAACCTGAAGAGGCACTTGGACGATTAGCTTGGTCCGTCCCCAGATAGCACTGTGCAAGACCAGCAACCTCTATCTCGACAGCGAATATACCGTATACATATTGTTATTCAGCTGAATTAAGCGTCTGAGTAACGTGATACTGGTGTTGCCGCAACGCGTATATAATGTATTTCCATCAGGAATCAGATATGATATTTTGATTCTCACATGTGTACCTAATCTGCATTAGGTTATCTCAATGTTCTCACAGTCGCACCTGATTATTTCAAGTATGGCTTTCTACAGCCCCTCATTTCTAGCCGTGAAGTTGCCGCCCTTACCTGAGCGTCATCGGTAAGGGTGACGTGGTTATGCAAGAGCATACTTATCAAAAAAACGACAACTTCTCCTCTATGATGCATTTTTCGCCTCCTCGTCCTGAACACACTTTCTTCTCCTACCACAGATGCGGATCGCTACATGGCTGAAACTGCATCGGTAGGGGATTCCTCACATTGCAAATCCCCCACGCACCTAGTCCTTCGCGTCAGCTCCTGCGTCCTCTCAAAAAGCCCTCGAAAAAGAGAGGGATCTCACTCACCACCCATCTTCAACGCATAACTTACCATCAAAACATTCATCAGCCTCCCACCCACAAACTCCATCCTCACACTACCTACGTACGCCCTCTGCCCTCCGTCTAGCTCCGACCACCCAATAAGTCGCCACTTGGGCCGCAGCAGCGCGATCAGATCGACGGTATACACCGCCATCGAGGGCGCTGCTTCGCGGAACACGATTTGGAACGTATCGGATCGGTACGACGACCCAGCGACTGCCTTCTCTTTCTCAGAAGCCGACGTGTGCGAGACCGCGACCTGATCCAACACCAGTGTCTCCCCCTCCCACGCACCAGGCGGCTCGAATCGCACGGGCAGCAGTTCTATTGGATAATGGGCGACGCAGAACCCCGCCAGCCGCGCATCGAGCGCCGGGTCGAAGTCGAAGCTCGAAAAGGAGCTGGGCACCACGATGACCTCCGGCTTGGGTGCGGCGAGAGGATCCTTTGCACCTAGCACCACGATCTCATGCGCATCGACACGCGCATAGTAAGTATCCTTTTGGACACCGGCGTGACGCAGGCGCGACGCGCGCGGCTGCTTCGCTGACAGACGCCTCACGCGCACGCCGTATTTTTCTTCCTGTCGCGAGCGCGCAATGACAGCCGTGAACTCCGCATCGCCTGCCCCCGGCACAGGAACCAGCGGCAACGTGATCCGCACGCCGTTCTGCGCTGATTCGACGCGCGCGCTCGGGGCGTGCAGGAAGCTCAAGTCGCCAAAATCCGCGAATTCGCTGGGGCTCGCGGCGAAGAGCGTGCGGAAGGTTGTCCGGGAAGGGGAGGTGGCTTTCCAGAAGAAAATCGTCGCGTCGTTGGTGGCTTTGATGATCTCGTGCTGCAGGCGGAGGAACGCGCTTTCGCCCTCGCCGTACAGGAGAGGCATGTGGATGTTGAAAAGCCCGAGAAGGGAGTACGCTACGTCTTCCACGCGGGTGGTGGACCGGTTTGCGGCCCAGGACATGCGTGTTGCGACGAGAGCTTTGCTGATGTCTACTCCTAAGAGGAAAGGTGAGGAGATACCTGTGTGGCGAGAGAGGATGCCGCTCAATTCACGCTTCGTGCCGATGCGGTCCCATTTCGCGGTGTAAAAGATGGCGTGGCGCGGGGCGATGAGTTCTTGGAGGGTCCAGCCACGGGTGAACCAGCGGGCGCGGACGAAGGCTTGAATCCAAGGGGAGGTGTCATCGCCTTGGTCGATCCAGCCGGCAGGAGGGGTGGAGTCTACGTCGGAAAGGTAGACGTAACATACTTGTGCTTCTTTGTAGTACCTGTTCATGGAATTAATGGCTTCAGATAGCTCGGCGCTGCTGGACTTGTCGATACAGCAAGTATCGACCCATATGTACTTGAGACCATCCGCTAGAGCTTGTTGTGCAGTAAAGCGTACTTTTTGGAATTCAGGTTGTTGACAGGCATTTTGAAGATTAAAAATGAGGTCGCTATACACCACCTCACTACCCTCTTTCCATGTGTGAGAGAGGATAGCGTATGGTGGAATGCGGCGAGCGTCGACGAACTCTCGAAAATCAAACGTGGAAGCATCTAAGAGCCTCATTATCAAGCATTAAATGGAATATCGGTATACTTCTCAATGGGTTCATGAAGGACGTAGCAAGGCTGGGTGTCAATTATGGCTCTGAGATGACAGGGGTGTCCTTCAATCTAGCCGTTTGTAGACGAATTGGCAATACTGCATGTTCGTACTGTACTTTGTCAACGTAGATGATATTCTACACACGGTTCCTAAATGGTATTCCCATGGTGTGATGTAACATATGGTACATGGTGCGCGACAGCACCTCTCCTCGTTGCGATCTCACCACTTGTAGCAGCGCCCTTTCTGCCCTGTTTCTTCTTTTCTCGGCCCCCACCCAATCTCTGAACCGAACAATACACGAACGAAGAGAAACCACCTTCATCTATGCATACATGCCAAAGCAAGCCCAAGCAAAAACTCCAGGAGCGTGGCCGAATATGGACCATATCTTACACAATGACCTCACCGCAATCCACCATATTCGGTATCCACTTGCTCGCATCCACTTCGCCCTCCATGCTGCTGGGTACTGTGACATCGACAGGTCGGTAGAGATACCATGCCTTTAGGGCAGCTGTAGCAGCCCGGATTCTGGCCTCATCCAACGAGCTTCCCGCTCCTTCTCCAAGCTTGTCTTTACCACTGTACACGCCAACAACGAACACAGGATGCCTGCTCAGACGACCAGTCTCTGAGATCAGACGAGCGACGGGGGCTTCAAATCCTTCTCTTGCGCAAAGCCGGGAAAGGTCGCGAGTGGGTGTGTGGAAGTCGAAGAGAGTAGACAGGTCGAGTTGCCGGCTGAGGAAGTGGTTCTTGAAAAATCGTTTCACAAGCGGGGCTCCAAGATGCAAGTGCAAGGAGCCGACCAAGGCACGCACAAAAGACTGGGCCGCCTCCTCCATGGGTACGGGTACGGCCGACAAAGCATGCGGGCTCGCTGGTTTGTTGTCAGAGCCAAACTCATCGGTCGCTACGATCTTGTGCGTCGTCGTTACGTTCCACTTCCAGGGTGCTTGTCGCTTCAATATTGGTGGAAGATCCTCCCCGGGCTTTAGTCTCTTAAACTGCAATAGGCCTGGGTCTACTTCCCCTCCAGGCACCGCTGCAGCCTCAATGCCCCATTCTTTAGCAATGGTAGCCAAAGCTTTGGGCCCGATATACGCGTACTGCGCTGCAAACAGAACAGACATGGGGAGTCGTGGATAGTTGCACATGAGATATTCAGTAGTATAGTAGCTCAAGAGGTTGCTTCCTAGGATAGATAATGAAGCATTGTTGAAGGCTGGGTCAGGATCGGCGGAGGGGTGTACGAGTGTCCGGGCGAGGGTCTGCAGCGGAAAGCGTTGAGGCAAGGTCAGTCGTCCTCGAAGGGCCGAAAGTTTTGCTGATCTTGATGCCGCATGAGGATGCGGCGAGGGAAGTTGCTCGAGGTTCAAGTTTCTTCGCGGAGCGGCTGAATGGCCAGCCATCTCCGTCGAAGGCTCTTCTATTTCCAATTCGGCATTATTGGGCGTCTCGATAGCGGCGGTCGTCTGGAAGCGTGCTTGTATCCTGTGGTTATGCGGCACGATAGCTCTGCGAATCGTGGTACCATGGGGGCATAGCGGGCGGGTGGGCGCGCTTTGGGCCAGCAATTGCGTGGCACATGACAATATGCGTATCCGCTTCATTAAAATGAAGATAGAGGAGAAGGAGGAGTGTCGGAGAGGGCCAGCGAAGGCTACAAGGCAACGGGGGGATGTCGTGTGTCTCCCTCCTGGCAGTTGCTGGTGATTGCGAGGGCCCAAAATTTCTGGGGACGAGCGCTGGGCTTGGCGGCACTAACTCGTTGGTCGCCAGTCAACCTCACCTGAGAGCTCCGACGACACGCACCCACAGCACCACGCAAACCGCAGTTCACAATGGGTGGCGGAGGAAAGATCCCGTAAGCCAGCACCCGCAATGCCTTGTCGCACCCACGTCTGACCCGTCGCTGCACAGCTACCCCAAGCACGTCTGGTCGCCGGCCGGCGGCTGGTACGCTCAACCTGCAAACTGGAAGTCCAATACCGCTATTATAGGCGCCGTGAGCGTATGCCTCGTCGGCGCCATCTGGTACGCCGGCGCACAGATCGAGCACCGCGACAGGATGCCGGAGCCAGGCCGATTCTTTCCCAGCAGATAGTACGACGGTTACCCCCGGAATGCATGGCTGTAAAAGCTAACAGGAGTACAGTTGGAGCAAGCAGATCATCGAACATGAACGGAAACTGAAGGAGGAGGGCGGGAAATAGACGGATACGAGGCAATGGCAATTGGAAGCGGCCCCTGGCGGAGAGTGCTGGAGCATGCTACGGCTGTACATATCTATCCAGCCTTTCTTTGAATTCTGAAAGCCTGTCATCTACGCGAACGCCGTTCCAAGTCTCGCCGTGTTCAGTGCTTGAGAGTGTGGGCATTCCTACCTGTTCAATGGCGAAGCTTGCTGAGATGGAACCCCACACCGCAGCTTCTTCAATGTTGCTCAGACCTAGAGAGGCGCCACCTCTCACCAAACCTACCGCTAATCCTCCCAGGAAACCGTTGCCTCCCCCGGTAGGATCCACTACCTTTTCCGGTGCCTGGTGGTAAGCAGGCAGCCATCTTTGGAGCCCTCGACGGGCGACCAGGCAACCATTCTTACCCGCTCTGACGACGATACCGCCGCGTCCATCAGCGCCAATGCCACTCTCGAGCCACCGCTCGCACAGGCTCTCGATAGAACGGTAATCTACATGGTCAATGCCATTCGTATCTTTTCCAAAAAAGGCACCCAGCTCAGAGTGGTTGGGACTGACGAGATCGACATGATTTAGCGCCTGAAAGCAGTTGTCGAGCTCCTCTGGGGTGCAAAGATCAGGCACCGGTTCCCAGACGAAAATAGGAGGCGGTTGCGTGTGCTCAAATTGATTACGCAACGCTAGAATGTTCTTGACTAGGTCCATGCACCGCAACGGGGAACAGATGAGATGGAAAGACTTGGACCAGAGCAACTGGGTGTCAGCCAGAGCATGGTGGTCGAGACGGAGTTTTGGGGTGGTGTAACGGAAGGCTGCAGCACGTCAGTAGGCGCTCGACGCAGTGCACGGTGCAGGGCACCAGCCTCTGTATTCGTGGTCCCCGTAGCCATTCCAGCCGCGGGTGGTTAAACGGTGTGGTGTTTCGCGAATCAACACGCCCGTATCCCAACTAGCGATGGCTTCTCGAAGCTTGGGCGGAAAATCGGAGCCGCAGTCGACAATCCATCCCACGGCTCGGGACCGTGGGGGCGGAGAGAATATGCGCGCACCCAGCGCTGAGTAGGAACCCGCTCCGCCGAGAATGTCCCGCACGGGTGGCTTCGGTGCAGGAAACTCGATCTCGTCTGGAACAGATTAAATGGCAGCCACTGGGTGGTGGCACGATGCTTCAAGTACCGATGATAAACATGCCCAGGGTGCAGAAGTCAAAGGGCTGTGCATCGTGGGCCATGGCGGGTCCTGTAGCAGCAGTCAACCCAGTCGTGCCAGTCAGTCAGCCAGCCCGTTTGTAGGTAGTTACGGTATTCCGAATGATGTACGCAAACGAGTGGCGGCATGGGACTTAGGCTGGGATGCGGCGTCTGTCTTGGCGCACTAGGACGTGCGTGCAGTCAACGTGCAGGTCGGCCATGGCTCGTACGCTGGAGCATCAGTCGTTCGTCTTCCATTCACATACACTGCGCGCCCTCCCCTCCCCCCGGCGCTATCCCCATATTCTTACCTCCCCATCACACCCCTCCTACGAGGCAAGCGCCGGCCCGCACACGATACCTGCAGCTGCCCCTCCCAGGACCCCTTGTCCCAGCTCTCCCTGAGTCTGTTGCAAAAGTGAGCAGCCGCACAACATGGCACAGAATACCACGGGGATGTACAACCTCCAGACCCTCATTAAAAGGTATGCCTCCGCACGCCGCCGTCCGATGCTGCTCCAGCGAATGCGACCATGCATCCCTCGGAGAGACACCTGCTCGGCCGCAAGGGCCCCATTGCTGTGTCGCCAGGTACACTGACGGCCACCCTCTCCAGACTCGAAGCAGCCACCAGCCGTCTTGAGGACATAGCATCCACCTCTCTGGGCTTCGATGTGACGGCCTCCAACGGAACATCGGCGCCCCCCTCCATCGTAGCAGGCACCACCGCGAGCCAAGCCCCCCCCGCGAAGCCGGCTGAGAGCTTGCCCCCTTCTGTTGAGGCCTTCGATGCCATCGTCGATACCGATCTCAAGCCGTGGCTAGAGCTAAGCAGCAAACTCGGCAATGACATTGACGGCCAGGCCAAGGCTGTGCAGCAGGCCTTTGCGGCGCAGAGGGAATTTCTCATGATTGCGGCCAAGGCGAAGAAACCCGACATCTCCACCAACACCGAGATCCTCAAAGACCTCCAGGCCGCCATCACAGAAGTCGACGAGATCCGCCAGGGCAATCGCGATGCCAGCATACAGCAGCCATTGACCATGGTCGCTGACAGCGCCTGGGCATTGGGCTGGGTGACGGTGGAGGGAAGCCCCAAGCCGTACGAATACCTGAATGAGCTGTTTGGTGGCGCTCAGGTGGCTGGCAACAAAGTGCTCACCGAGCACAAGGACAAGTAAGCCTTTGCGCATACTCCTGCTCCATACGAAGCTAATAAACCCAGGCCTGACAAGACAAACGTGGAATGGGTGCGCGCATATTACAAGCTGTTCAAGTCCCTTTCCGAATACGTCAAGAAGTTTCATACCACCAGCGTTGCCTGGAACAACACCGGCATTGACGCCAAAGAAGCCGCTAAGCAGGTGAAGAGCGGTTCGTCGGCGCTGTCAGGCTCCAGCATTCCACCTCCACCCCCACCGCCCGCTGGGGGTGTTCCCCCACCCCCTGGTCCTCCTCCACCACCAGGCCCTCCTCCACCAGGCGCCCTACCGCCTGCACCTTCGAAGAAGGCGGCTCCAGACATGGGTGCCGTTTTCGACGAGCTGAACAAGGGAGAGTCCGTCACTAAGGGTCTAAAGAAGGTTGATCAAAGCCAGATGACGCACAAGAATCCCTCCCTCCGAGCCAGCGCGCCTGTACCGACACGGAGCGACAGCAGTGGCTCACTACGGGGCAAGAGCCCCGCACCTCCGGGCAAGAAACCCAAGCCTGAAAGCATGCGGACCAAGAAGCCACCTAAGAAGGAGCTTGATGGCAACAAGTGGATAATAGTGAGTCTTGCAATAGTCACCATGCCATTCGTCACTAACAACAGCCTAGGAACACTATGATAGCCATAAAGAGATGATCGAAGTCGACGCCGAAATCAACCAATCCATCCTCATCTCACGCTGCAAAAACACCAACATTCGCATCAACGGCAAGGCAAATGCCATCTCCATTGACAACTCGGAAAAGACGTCCATCGTCATCGACTCCCTCGTCAGCTCCGTCGACGTCATCAAGTGCCCTCGCTTCGCTCTCCAGGTCCTGGGTACCCTGCCTACCCTCCTCCTCGACCAGGTCGACGACGCCATCGTTTACTTGAGCAAGGACTCGACCAACACAGAAATATTCACCAGCAAGTCGTCGAGCGTCAACATCAACCTCCCCACGCCCGACGCGGACTTTGCCGAGAGCCCTGTGCCCGAGCAGATCCGGACTTATGTCAAAGACGGAAAACTTGTCAGCGAGATCGTGGAGCACGCTGGGTAGTTTGGGCCTTACGAATGAGGCGCCTGTACGATTTTTGGATCGAAGTATACCAAGCATGTTGCATTGGGTGGAGTCTGACGTGCTGCGCTGTTAGGAGCCGTTTTGCTTCATTTGCGGCAAGACGGCCTGTTGCTGAGTGAGTATCAAGAGCGAGATATACTTGATAATCTACATGTTGTATTACAATTTGATTCCTGAAGCACTACCCCTTTTTACTTATTTGTGAACAGTGAAAACGGCTTCGACCGATCTATTTTACTCGCTCATAATTTACTCTTTACCCCAACCCACTCTCCGCTTTCTACCCTCTTACAAACCCTTTTCAACGTCTCCCCCGCCCACACAAAATCCTCCAGCTCAAGATACACCTGCGCACTCAACCTCACCCACCACTCTCCCGCATAGAACATCGTCTGCATAAAGGTATCATAATCTTTCACAAGCACCTCCCCCATCCAGTCCCTCACCCTTGTGCCAACGTCCTCCCTCTCCACTCCCGCCTTAACACCCACATCATGCACCCTCGCCCCATCCACCGGCAGCGCAACATTCACCATGCAGCACCCCCCCAGCGTGCCTGTGCCATTCTCCAACACCCTTGTCCCCAGCATTCCCGCCACCTTCCGCCCGCCCTCGCGCGCCAGTTCCTCGCAATATCGCCGAATCGCGTCCTCTCCGCCGCACACTTTTTCGCGCCACGCCAGCGCGGCGGGGACCGTCAGGTAGGGGCTCGGGTCGATGGTGCCGACGAACTCGAAGTTCTGCTCGAAGAGCGACTTGGGGCCGCCGATGGCCGGGAGGGGGTTGCGCGCGGGGCCGAAGGGCGCGAGGGGCGTATGCTGGAAGCCGTGGGAGGTGGGGAGGGTGCTGCGGATGAGGGCTTGGTTGCGAAGGGGGACGTGGAAGATGGCGGTGCCGCGGGGGGTGTGGAGCCACCTTTTTATTCATCAGACGAGCAGTAAAAAGGCATAGGTAAGTAAGGTAAGAAAAAAGGGAAAAGGGGCGGGTGTGAATGTCAGCCCACGACTGGACGTTTGGAAGAAGAAGAAGAAGCCGGAAGGGAAGAGAGAGAAGGTAGGAAAGGAGGCAAAAGGGGGGGCATGCTCACTTGTGGCAGTTGCTCACGAAGAAATCCGCACCCAGCGCGCCCAAGTCCAACTCCACGTGGCCGACGCCGTGCGCGCCGTCTACCATGCTGATCACTCCCAGCTCCTTGCATGCTGCAGCGAGTTGCTCGAACGGCATCCGTACGCCGGGCATGCTGACCACCGTGTCGAATATCGCGAGCTTCACACGCCCGCCTTGGGATTCTATTTCTCGGACTTTGTCGCGTAGCGCGGAGACAAGCCAGTCGTCTTCGACCGGGTACGTGTATGCTATCTTTGCGGCTTTCGCGGGCGTGGTTTCGGTTATGTGTGCGACGGCTTTTTCAACAGCACCATAGACGGTGGCGAAGAAGAGGATGTGGTCGGTGGGGGTGTAGGTGAGGTTGTGGAGGACGGTTCCGATGCCCGTGGTAGCATTGGGGACGAAGACAAGTTCGTTGGTAGGGACGTGGAGGAGCTAGGTGGGGTATTTGTGTCAGGGCTTTATAGGAAACAGAGAATGGGGAGCGGGACGGGGGCTTACTTTTGACATTGCTTGTCTGGCTTCGTCAAGGAGGAGAGGGTACGAGTAGCGGATGAAGTCGTCGGGGCGGGCTTCGTACTGGTCTTGGAAAGAGCGCATAGCGGTTTGGATGGCGCGGGGATAAGTGCCGAAGGCGCCTGGATGGTTTTGTTAGGTTCAATAATATTCAGATGCTAGGGAGGTTGGGAGGTTAGTTGTGTTCTCGTGCCGTTTGAGTGCTGAGACAGGAGAGTTTTTTATTTTGATCTTTCGTGAGACGAAAGGAACGATTCAGGAATTAAGTATGCAGATGAGAAGACGAAAGCAGGAGAGAAAGGAAACGAGAACAGTCCATAATCCTTCAGGGGGATCCTCGATCAACGACGTCTCCTCCAGAGCCTTGTCAGAAAAGACTCGCGAACAATGCAAAGGACCAGTCGAAGCAACCCAATTGACTGAGAGAGCAGAGCTTCAACTCACCATGATTCAAATTCCTCCACCCTTCCTCAAACAGAAACTCCCCCCGCATCTCCCTCCCAAACTTCTTCCTACTTTCCAAGGCCATAATCTCTTTTGTATGATAACCTCGCTATTTATCAATTGGCTTGGAGACGAATCACTCGTCCCAACGTCAACACAATCTCAATCCCAAAGTAAAATGAGAAGATGATAATAAAATTCAACGACAACACTTCCCACTCTTATATACGCCCCGTCCAACCGATGACTCAATCCGCACCCTTCCTCTCCTTGGAGTCACAACGTCACCCACCTTCCAATCCTTCCCCCATAAAAATTCGTCTATCCCAACAACGTCTTAGTCTACCTCTGTACCTTGCACAGACAAGTCGTCCATAGGGCGCGCCAACGCTGGGATACGATAGGACCTCCGCTTTGATGACTCCGCTTTCCTCGCTTTGTCACTAGCGGAGTTGGCCCGGACGAATCGGGTGGCGAGAAAGTAGGAGGAGGGGCCGGTTAGAAGCGGAGTGGGACGGCGCGTCCCTCCCCAGCGAGAACGACGCATCTACTTACTGCAGCAATCAAAAAATCATTTGACTGCAGTAGGTATTCTCAAGCTACACAATTGAAAGCGCTCGAATCGAGTGCGAAGCCAGTAGGACATGATGGGACGGAATGGGGTGGAAAATGTACGATTGGGACGGGAGGTCCGCACACGTGCTTTTCGCGCTGCGTGCGTTGCGCTTCAATGTATCGCGGAGAAGGGCCGGAGGGGCTGGAGGCCGAAGAGATCAGGCCCGCTGGATTTCGGTATGCAGAGTGCATGCAAGGCGACCTTATCGGGGAATTGTACTGCATATGTATGCGTAGCGTAGTGCTTACCACGTGCATATTTCCTCTGGGGCTAGTATGTATCTACCATATGCAGAACATCGGCATGGGATGTTCTGTACATAACCTTTCCATACATGGAGAGACGTTACACGACGTCTGCCTGCGGCGCCGCCAAAAATATGCATGGACTTCTTGTTTCAACTACAAAGGACAGCCCAACAGACGGAGACAGAAGCTTATGTAGAACATTCCGATCCATTGGATTCGGGTAGCATTTTATTTTTCGACTTTTGTTCTTCCAGTTATCTTCTCCTCTCGTCAACGGGGTTGGGTTAGTCACGACTTCATCCTCCTTCTAAGGTATTGCTTCTCCATCGCCAGGATGATGACAGGGTTCCAAGCCTGCGGTCAATTATATACAGTAAGTGGAAAATAGGGATCAAAAAGCGCTAAAGTAAAAATTCCAGCAGGTATTACCACCTCCACATGCATGCCGCCCAGAAAGGAAAAACTAAAAGCTTCGAATGAACGGGGCGTGGGTATCGTCAATTCTATATGGTCCTCATGTTGCGCGCCGACTCGTTCTTGATGCGGCGACGGTACTGGTCGCGGAACTGCACGCGGCCGTAGGTGCCCAGGCCAACAGAACCCATGAATAGACCCGTCCACACTAGCGTCACAATGAGACCAGCTTTTGTGACGCGCGGGTCGAGCGTTTGGCCAGGGACGACGAAGGGCGCGGCACTAGCCACGGCGGCGGAAGCTGAGGCGAGGGCGGCGGCATCGGTGGGTGAGCCCGTCGTTTGCTTGGCGAATACACCGTTTACGAAGGATGCTTCCTGGGAGGACAGGGTAGCTTTGACGTCCTGGCCGGAGGCGGAGTTCTTGGCTGTGAGCTCAATTTGGGGGACCAGCAAGGGGCGAAGTGACTCTCTGGTAGGGGATTAATATTTGGGCTCGGGAAGGAGAATGGGTGGGCTTACTCGGTCATGGCTGTGCCCATCAAGTTGCTGTTGATTTTGCCGACATACATGAGCACCTTGAGCTCGTTGGGGCCACTGGCGTCTTGTCTTCGCACTATCGTGCCGTCGGCCATCCTCTTGATCGGTGGGTAGGAAGCATCGGCAATGTCGCGCTTCGAAAAGGTTCCGTTCATGTTCTGCACAGTGGCACCGAGGTAGGACAGAGTCATGCTCACGTCGGCAGCAGTGATGCCCTTCCATGGATCGATGGGAGCGGAGATGTTGTACATTCGAAGCTCAGCCTGGAATATACCAGTCTGATTGTCGAGGAAAGGCAGGTTGTAGCAGACGGCGATACCACTGGGATTTGATGCTTGGCCATTGAGTGACTTGAGGGCGGTCGAACATGCGGCCTTGGTCTGCTCCTCCCATTTTGCTAAATCAGCCTTTGCAGCATCACCCGAAGCCGGCGTTGTTGAGATCTGGGGCGCGGATTGGGCACCGTTGGCATCTTGTCGTTCTGTGAGCGTGGCTACCAGTTCGGCATCGCGTCGTAGCAGGTCCTCGAAGTCTTCACTGCGTTGGAGGAGAGCGTTGATTCTGGATGGCTTGGCAGAGGCGAAACCAGATAGCAGAAGGCTGCCCAGCAGAGCGTTGTAGAGGAGCATGGTGAGAAAGGGAGGATATTAAATGGTAGACCTGCTGGATTAAAGATGGTATCGGGAAGGGAATGGACGTTGCCGGGCTGGCCAGCAGCAGGTGCAAAAGGAGGTAAGGGGAAGGGCAGATGGGAAGAGAAACAAAGAATGAGGGTGGTGATGGACTACGACTCGTGAGAAACCGGCTCTGGGAAGGTAGTGGTATGAAGGCAGCGCCGAGATTATGAAAAGTGGAATCCAGCAAGGCCTCGGACAGGGTGACAAGGCACCAGTCGCAAGGAACCGTTGGTAACCTCAGCGTGGCGTGAAAAACGAGGACCTCCAGACTCGGAAAGCAGCACGAAGACGAGGGCTCGAGACCATTGCAAAGTTGAGACAGGCTGTGACAGACACGAGACGGTGCGACGGGACACGATGTTATGCAGAACTGGGCCATGAGGCTAAAATTAAGCTTGATTGAGTGCATGGCAGGCTAAAGGGCTAGCGGGATGGCGCAAAGCCAACCAGGCGCCGGAGCGTGCTGGGGGATGTGGAGGCGCGAGCATGAATTTGGGAGGCCCCTTGAGACAATTGGTGTTGAGGTCTGGAGCGAGGGAGCACGACCGATACAAGCGGCGCTTCGGGACGTCACGGGTTCGGCTGGCTGGCCAATGGCGGGCGCCCGCCAAGCCCAGCGTCACACGGCCCTGGTTTCAGCACCGGCACGATCGCGAGAGCCTCAGTCTCCCAGCCCTCGTCATCCAACGCTCCTGGTCTCCTTGCCGCGCTTCGTTGCGAACCCCTCGCGAACAGAAGGCTCGTTTGCCGCACCCTGCCACGAGCGCGGCCTGCCGAAGCTTTGTGACAGCTGGGCAACACGGCCTCGGTCTCGGAATGACAGTCCGCGGCACCGCTGCAGCCGCCTTCTCTCGCGTCTTCTTCTCCATCCCCGTCGGCCTTCAGTCGATAGCCGCCGACGAACTATTGGAAACCCCGGGCGTCTTCCCAATCGTGACGTGACCGAAGACGGCCACCGGAACCACATTATTCCTGTTCCTGCTGCCCAGAAGTTACGGTGAGCCCGACGCACAACATTCGACATGGGCGTTGTTGTTAGTTAAAGCTGGCAAGGCCCGCACCGACGCCTCCCGCTGCATTCTGGCGACGGGTCGCTCGCCCGACCTCCATCTTTGCGATGATCTGGCACCATACGAGGCCCGCTGACACGCCTCGCCTGCGAACACATGCAGAAGGAGCCACATCGCCAGCGTGAGGCGACTCCCAGCGAGCCACGTTCGCGTGCAGCATGCTAGCCCGCAAGGGTGTGCTCGTGCCCGTTCTGCATTCGCCCAACACCCCATCTCGAGCCCATCTATGTTAAACCTCTACGAATGCGGTCCGGAATGCAGACAGCTAATTGCCAGCACATCAAAAGCCTCGCTGCGCCTTCTGGTCATAGCCCGTGCCTGTCCCCAGGCCACCCGGCCACCACCGCTCTCTCCATCGCACCCACGCAGTACATCTATCGAGCCTGGACTGCTGCGTGCCATTCCCCCTTCATTGCTGCCTCCCACGCTCCCCTCCTGGCTGATATGCGTGTTTTTCTACTTTCTGCTTCGCGTGGGCTCCCAGTCGGCCCCTAGAACCAATACACCCCCTGCTATCCCGATCCAATTCCCTTGCCCTCGACCTCACGCCACCTCCTCGTACGTTCATTGACTGCCTGTGGTTTGCCTGATAGACGCGCCTCGAAGGGTCTCTTGCAGCCATGCAGCACAACGCTCACTCTCCATGGCGGTCCGATTATGCCAAACCTCAGTACCATCTCAACCATACCATGTCCATGATAAACCTACACCAAGACGAACCCAATTGGTACTCGGGTGGCCCACCATCCCCCACAGCCTCATCCGTGTCGTCCTGCGCCAGCCGAAGTGCAACTCCGACGAACCCAACCACAAATAACCCTTGGTTGCATGTTATGGCTACTCCCACCTCGACCTACACCGGTCAATCTTCCAATTCACCCCGAGACAGCCCGAACCGCACCCCGCAACACACGCCCCGATCCACTACGCCCGTCGCCCCCCAGCCCGTGAGACCGATCAACTCGGTTGCAGGTTTTGTACCCATGTCACCGCCTCTGTCCACATCTGGAGACTCTTTCAGGAACGGGGACTACCCGGGTTCCCCAATCCCGAATTTTCCCGGGTCTCCAAACCCATATCGACAGTCCCTTGCCCCATTCAGTCCCCTGGTAAATGGCTTCATCAACACATCATTGCTCTCTACCCAAGGACAATCCCTCTCTGGATGGTTCTACGAGCTGGCCAGAAAGCAATTCGTTGATGCAGCCATGATAAGAAAGGTTTGGCAGTGGACTCTATCGAACCCCAGGATTGCAATCCTGCTCGTCGTATGCGATGACGTAGCATCCTGGCGTCAGGCGTCGTTCTTCGATTTGAGAGATGAGAATCTTCCATTCCCAGAAGACCGCCTGCAGGGTATCGTCTCCGATCCGCAACGGGTCGTTGATGAGCAGTGGCGAGCAACTTCGAAAGAATTGCCGCTGACTGGAGCTCACGTTGATTTTGGCTCTCGTGAGACGGTCCCCTTCCAACATATTAACCTCGTTCGAACTTCGCGCGGCTCTGAAAAGAGCGTCGACCGTGTTCGAATGCTTGGAAGTAACGATGACCGTATCCTCATCCGCAAAAGGTTTGTTATTACACGACCAACTCAGAAGACCATGCTCCTTGAGCAAATCAACAAATTCAAGACTTATGATCACAACAACATAGCTAAGCTGCTCTGTTCCTACGCTCAGCCTAGTCATGTTGGAATTGTGACCCCCCGTGCGCAGCACACTCTGGATGATTATCTAAGCATGCAAGGAGCAGATCCGACACGGTCGAAGCTGCTCGTTGATTGGATGTATGATCTATCCCAAGCATTGGATTACCTTCATTCGCAGTCCGTTTGCCATCGTAGCATCAGGCCACGTAAGATTCTGATCGAGGAATCCCGAGTTTTCTTCGCAGCGTTTGGAATCGGCCCCAGCGGCGATACCCTCAGTCCGACGGTACCCAGCCCACAACGTCTAGATCAAGTGCAAACGTACTTTCAGGATCAGGCCTACATATATGCGGCTCCCGAGGCGCTGATCTCCCGCGGGAAACGATTCTCAGACGTTTTCTCCCTAGGCTGCGTGTTTCTATCCATGATCACGGTAGCCCAGGGACATTCCCTTTCTCTGTTCGCCCAGTATAGAGCGGGCTCTTCAAATGACGCATCATTCCACAATCACCTAGATCGCGTCACATCCTGGCGAACCCGCCTGCAGGCAATGACGGCTTCTGGACAACGAAACGGCATGATTGGGCCGGGTCGCAGAATGCGGCAGGTAGGGTCGGAGGCCGAGTGGCTTCGGATTATCGAGGAGATGATCAAGGCGAAGCCAAAGGAGCGCGTTAAGATTGCAACCATTGTGAACGGGTACGGCACCGGGCGGACGATAGGAGTCCGCAGAAGAAGTCTAGATGGAGGAAGCCCCAGCGGACAAGTGGCTGCCGCTCTCAGTGCAGTCAACAGCAACACGGTGAATGGGACCTCGACTGCTCATGGCACTAACGGGGTCACGGGCGGGTCCGGGCAGAAGCCGGAATTAAGCGTGTTCGATGGCTACTTCCAACAGCAGCAACCACGGCGGTTCGAACAAGCAGGGACATGGTGAAGGATGTCAAACGTACAGAAGCACCGCGCATATTCAATAGGCAGCGAAACACGCAAAGCATCTCGGCTTGAGCTTCATCCGACAGGCGAAACATCAGCAACCGCACCATGGGCAGTGACAGCAGAGGAAGTTGGAGTGTCTGTCCGTGTGGGGAGGGAAAGTACTGGAAACAGTTCTTAGAGGGACACCTGTGTGTGCGCTGCGTTTTCATCGTCGAGTTCGGTTGGTTTGATACCCCCTTCAAGCATCGCTTTTTTCTTTGAGACGTTTTTATGTTGTGAGTAGGCAGCGGGCAGTGTGCATCTCGAGCATGAGGATACGATTGACACGAAGGTATGATTCCATAAGAGGAGGATCCCAGTGAAACGGTTCTACTAATATCTCACTTATCAAACGCCCCGCTGCACGACTGCACGTTTCGTTATGTTTTACGCCGTATTTTCTTCTTCTTCGTAGACTAAAGAGGAGTGGAAGGCCAGAGGTTTTCGTACGCGCACGAATCCGTCTGTAGGTAAATGATCCGAACCTAGTCCACTCTACAATACATATCGGAAAGATCCGAGGTTATAGATTTACAGAGATGTTGCATGATTTCAGACTACTAATGTGTGATTGGTGGAGTGAGAATGATGCGTGTCGACCAGGTACACTTTTCCGCATCCTCGCATGGTCTTTTATGGTGACCCCACTATTTACTCTCCTAGCACGAGCTTTTGAAGTCACATGCCCCTCGATGTATGGTTTCCACACATGTGTGAATGAATACCACTCAACGTCGACATAGCTTCTCTCCATCGAAACAGAAAACAAGTAAGAGCAAGGGAAAAAAAGGGAACCTGAAGTAAACATGTCCATGACAATAGAAGAATGCGCCGCCCCGCGCGCGGCCCTCCCCGTCCCCGACACCCCTTCCTCCGTCTACGCGCAACTATCCCTCAAAGACCGCATCTGCCTCGTAACAGGCGCCTCGGGGGGGCTGGGCAAAGCCGCAGCCGAAGCCTTCGCGGAAGCCGGCGCCCACCTCGTGCTATGGTACAACGCCTCCCCCACATCCGCCGAGTCCCTCGCCGCCGACCTGCGCTCCACACACGCCGTCCGCGCCCTAACCGCCCAGGTCGACGTCTCGGACCCCCTCGCCGTGCAGCGGGGAATCAGCGCCGCGGTTGAGGCGTTCGGGCGTCTGGACGTCGTGGTCGCCAACGCGGGCATGGCCATCTCCAAGCCCCTGCTGGAGATGGACGTCGAGGAGGTGAGGCGGCTGAACGGCGTGAATGCAGAGGGCGTGGTGTGGTGCGCAAAGTACGCGGGCGAGGTCTTCCAGAGGCAGGGGAAGGGGAATCTCATCATCACGGGGAGTATTAGTGCGCATGTTGTTAATGTGCCGGTCGATCAGCCGGTAGGTCACACCGCTATTTCTACTCTTATACTGTTTTCCCCTCCTAGATCCCTTTCTTTTTTTCATTTGATTTTCAGGATGGAGGGGGAGGGAAGGGGAAGAGGGAGGTTTTGTAAAGGACAGAAATGGGAGTGAACTGAACTGAACTGAAATCCCTCTCTCCCTAGATCTACAACGCAACAAAAGCGTACATCACGCATCTCGGCAAGTCGCTCGCCCGCGAGTGGCGCGAATTTGCGCGTGTGAATATTATCTCGCCAGGTTTCTTCGACACGGCCATGGGCGCGTCGGGCCGCGTGCGGAATGAGGCGCATCGTATGGCAGTGCTAGGAAGGCAGGGTGATCCAAAGGAGATTAAGGGATTGTTTTTGTATTTGGCGAGCGATGCGAGTAGTTATCAGACGGGGAGCGATACGATTATCGATGGGGGGTATGTGTTGCCATGAGAGGGGAAAGGGAAGGGGGAAAGAGGTTATCGTAACGCGTGAATCACTTATTCCATTCGGATTCAGGCATCGTGATATCTTAGTTCCCCAAGAATTGGGGTAAAGAGAAGAGAAGATGCTGAATATGAGGTGAAATGAATCAAGAGATTGAAAAAGAGGTGAGAGATATCAGTGATGTGGAAAGGGTGTTGATATGCTCCAATGAGCTCTTGAAGATTCACATGGTCAACACGCACTAACACTGCTTTCTTTGTATCGCTTCACTGAGGATGTCCTTCTCCTAGACTGGATTCCAAGTGTCCCGACCCTATGCGAAGCTGACTGCAACCAGACATCTCATAGCCGGTATGCACACCCAGCATCACCAAACAAACCAGGCATCCATGCTCTTCCCCTCACACATACCGTCCCGCCCTTTATCCAGACGTATTCACAAATTCGTCCTGGCAGTGATCGTACTTGGCATCGCACTTGCGGCACTGCAGCAAACACATACACATTAGCCCAGCTCCCTCCCCTTTCAAAAAAGCAGAGTAAAGGAAAAGAACACTCACATCCGGCCACTTCCTGCACAAATGTCCCATGCACGCCTGCTCGCAATGCACAATGCCCGTTGCCTGCCCGAACCCGTACTGTCTATTCGTCAGCGTCCCCTGCATATACGCCCCGCCTCCTCCGCCGCCGCCGCGTAGAATGGTCCAGCAGAAACACACCTTCATGCACAGGTCGTGGTACTCGCGGCACTCGTTGCAGCTAGAGATGGGATCGCGCGGGAGGATCTCGAGGAAGCCTATGTCGAAGGCTGCGGCTGCGGCTCCGGTGTCGACGTCGGGCGTTGGGGCGCCAGCCACGGCAGTGAGTGAGGCGGCCATGCTGACGACGAGAGCGGCGATGGCGGTGAAGAACTTCATTTTGGCTTTCCTTGACTTTGTCGAGGTGGGAGAGGTTGGACCGTATGCGGGCGAGATAAGAAAGAGGTCCGACACAGGGAAGCAGATTGGATATAAGGTGGAGGAGGTTGTGTGATTTTACGGATGCGCAAAGTGTTTTGGATGACGCGGATGGGGAAAGGAGCGACGTCCGTGAATGGCTGAGGTGGGTGGTATTGTGGTGTGTATTGTGTGATGGGGAGGTGCGCTTGGTAGTACTGGGTGGTAGGGCGCGGGAGGGTGGGCGCTGGTGAAGGCGACATTGGGGACACAAACGGTCACGCACGTTGGAATGGGAAGGTCAGCGGAGCTCTGTTGGCTGCTGGAAATTAGGGCCCGATTCACTGGACACCGGCCGCTGATTGAAGAGCGCGGAAGGTTAAGTGAATGTTTCGCGTGACGGCCGAGTTAGGCAAGTGCTTGAGAGGGCAATGGTAAATGTAATGGGAAGAAAAAGGCAAGACAGGTCCACAGATTCCGGGGTGCCTGAAAGTCTCGTAGTTATGGAAAGCTGCATACTTCCCCATGTTATCTTGAATAGAAAGGGCATGTTGTAAACTTCCTGCAGTGTGCCTCCATGCGGAAGTGGATGAACTAGACAAGTAAACGGTGCTCCCATTCCTTTACTTATCACGGCCAGACAGAGTGGAGCTAGCATTATGCAATAGTATGCATTGTTTGTTAATTAAAATGGGCTATCACAAAGCCGGTACATGTGCGGAGGGACAACCTTCTGCATGACCATCCGGAATTGCGGCCCAATGCAGGGACTCCAGAAAAGAGACCTGAGCAATGTATCACCCGAGCAATTCCCACCGTACCTGCATTCGTGTAACCTCTTCTTCCGTAACCTGGCCTAGGAACAAACATTCAGTATCAGAAGCTACCTTCCATCTGGTCTTTAGTGATCCTACTAAGCTATATATAGCAGCCAAGGGGCTTCTAAAAGAGTCTAACCTTTTGATTGCTTCTACAATGCGCCAGGAAGATCCTCGCATGGCCTATGCGCCGAGAGCCAGGGAACGTCCCTTTGCACATTAGTGATTAGGTTCAAGCAAAGTTTCCCGGGAAACCGGTGCTATCTAGATTCCGGGTGAACCACCGGCATTTACTTCCTGGGCTTCCATGGCGAGAAGTAAATCTCGGACCTTCTATAACTCCGCGAGCTGGGTTTATAATTCCCATAAGCTAGGGTGAGAGCAAACTCGGCGAGCACAGAGGTAACCAGTGTCTGATAGAGTAACAACATCCAGAGGCACTTACGGGAATTAACGTTTCCTGGTCCGCTTTGGCACTGGCTGGGGCTTTCCTTTGGCTCGGTTGGTCCTTCGCGTACTCGGGGCGACATCTTCTGATTGTGAGCTGGATTCATCTTCTTCGTCTTCATCATCATCTTCACCATCTTCCTCAGCGGAGTCAGATACAGCTGACTGTGCCTTACTGTTCTTTGCAGCCTGAGCCTTTGCTCCCTTCCCGCCCTTGGCCGCAGCCCTGCTCGCGCGAGCATTCTTTGCATTCTTGGGCGGCGGCGTGGCTTCAGCGGCGCTTTCTTCTTGCTGTTCCTTCTCGATCTGTTGGGACAAAGGGCCGTCCGGGAGGTCTTTCAGCAAACCGTTGCCTGGTTCATAGAGCAGCTTGTCATCCTCGGTAGGCATCAATGGGGGGGAAGAGGATGCCTCAGAGTCTGGACCATGGAAGCGTCGTAGCCACATCATCTCACCGAATTCGTCCTCGGGTAGCTCGAATTCGGGAAGCTCTGCAGCCTCTTCGCGATCGAGAGGGTCGGGTTCATCGGCGAACGCGTATGCATTCTCGCGCTCGTCCAATGCACGCAGGTCGTAGAGCTGGTTGAGCTTGCGCCAGATACCGGGAATGCGCGTGTGGGGAGCGTCATCGGTCGCGAACCCGTGCGAGCGCATATCGGCGTGGATCGAAATCATACGGAAATGCTTGTGCATACCTGCACCGCCGTCAGCGATGTAATTCTTCGTTTCCTATGAGATCAAACACACCGGTCGGTTTCCATTTCATCATGCTCTTGAACAGCTGCGTCTCCTGGTCGTCGGACCACGGGTCGTTGAGCAACTCCTGGTCCTGCGACGCGGCACTCGTGTCTTGCGGTGTCTTTGGCTGGATATCCGGGAGCGGCGTGGATGCCGCACTCGCCTTCGCTTTCTTACGCGGTGGCATTGTTGTCGGAGGGTCACAGGTGGGTGTTGTTGACACGATTCGACAGAGGAGTGATAGAGAGCAAGTGTGAGGTCGAAGCTTGAGCTGGCCTAGAGGTCGGCGTCACGTCACACCGCGTGCCGAGGCCCCTCCAAAACCACCCGCCGCTGGTTCACTCTGCGCATTGGAGCGCAATGGACGACCATGACCATGCCTACGACGCTTTTACGAGCTCCCACCTCTGGCAGGCCTCGTCGCTCTACGAGGATCCTGCCACTTTTGAATCCTCACTGTTCGCGCCTATCCAGTTAGACGGTATGTTTGCACGGCTCCTTCGCACGCGTCAGACTGCCTCTAACCGCGTTCAGTTCCCGCAATCAAGCTCCACCACGCGTATGCACCTAAGAAACCGCTTGACCAAGAACTGCAACTGCCAGACATAGAGTCTTTTGAGTTTGGTCCTCTTCCCGACCTCCCTAGCTTCGACGAGTCGTCCGTCTCTTTTGAAACTCCACCGACGGAGCCGGAGGAAGAAGACGTTTGGCAGATAGCCCTTGATTTGGGACCAGCAAACAAGGATACTATATTTTTCACATGGGAAAGGTTCGAAAACCCTGGATACAGCGAAGCAAGAACACCGTACATCACTGAAGGTGGGTCCGCTGCTTTCGATGCTGCGCTCCTTCGAGACCACAAGAACATACCCTCTGGGAGGGTGGTTAAGGGCAACGTGCTTCTGGAATCACTTTGGAACCTTGGCCTTGGGCGCTCGTCCATTTTATTCTCATTCAATGCCAAATCACGGTCCTTTGAACCCTCTATGGCAGATGGGAGAGCATCTGGAGTGAGCCTCCGCACGGCACAGAGTTTGACCAATCAGTTTATCCACATAGGAAACACCTTCCTCTATCTACGATCGTTTGTGGAGAGAACCTTTGCCTCGACCGACTCTATTCCGGCCAGGGTCGCCCTGGCCGCGTCTGTATCTAGCCTCCTCTCCACATTCGAACACCGTCTCGGGAAACAATCTGGGAGCATCAAGTCATTACTTCAGCTCCAGCGTCTGTTCTCCAGACCTCGAGATATCCTAAACTATATTGCACGCACAGTAGATGCAGTGAAACATGCACAAAGCAACGAACAGCTATCCTCGATCCTCTACCACCGGCTCTTAGAGATAGACGAAGGAGATGAATATATTCGTCGACTGTCGTTTCAAATCCTTTGCCAAGTTGCGCAGCCAAGTTTGGATCTCTTGGGTGAATGGGTCGGTATCCAGACTGAGCAAGAAACATTACCATTTGAGAAACGAGGCGGTTTCGTTGCGGCAATCGGAAAGGCGGAGCAACCAGGACCAACCGAATACATTTATCATCCAGAATTGATGCCTACATACATTGGTTCTGCAGACGGAAAGACTATTTTTGAGACTGGGAATAGTCTCCGTTTCCTGCGATACCACCATCCCGACCACCCGTTAGCTTCTCTGCACAGATTTGGCGCATACTCCCCATCTTTCGAATGGAAATTTGGCTGGCGAGATATTGAAGCAGTCTCTCGAAAAGCCAAGGCATATGAAGATGATTTACGTAACGCCATTTTAGAATTCTCTGGAAACTCGCTTCCAACAAAACGTTCGCGCATTGAAAGGCCTGAAGTCACCTCCCATAACGATGCAATAGACACTGATTTTGAGAAATACCTCCAAGAGTCGGTAAAACTTTTCGAGGGCCCGATCAAGCAGCCGTTCAGCAATCTACCCAACGAACTCAAACTACTCTTAGAGAAGACGCTTGAGGACAGTGCTACACACGATAACGCCAAACCTAGTATCTTTTCGCCGCCGCTTTCCATAACCTCTACGCTCTCGTTTCGGCCACTGCTCCTTGCGCAAGCTAAACTGGTTAATGCTACTACGTTACGTCTCTTCTTTCGATCACACCAATTACGATTACACCTCTCTCTACAGCGACAGTACCAACTCCTGGGTGATGGCATATTCTCTTCTGCCCTGGCTTCGGCCCTGTTTGACCCAGAGCGTGAAAGCGCAGAACGTCATAAAGGCAAGATGCGAAGTGGGGTACAAATGGGACTCCAACTAGGTTCCCGTGATACATGGCCGCCCGCCAGCTCCGAGCTTAGACTGGCACTCACGGGCATCTTGAGCGAGAGCTATTTCTCTTCGGCGTTGTTCCACTCCACTCAGAATCTGCACAGCACCAAAAAACCACAACGCAGCAACGATGAACTGCCAGGTCAACTCAATTTCGCCATCCGTCAACTCGACGAAGCGGACATGGAGAAAGTTATGGACCCATATGGACTCTGCGCGCTTGACTTCCTACGTCTGCAATACGTGGCTCCCAGTCCTCTAAATCTAGTCATAACATCTACCGTACTAGAAAAATATGACTACATATTCAGGTTCCTACTCCGGCTCCTGCGCATGGTTTTCGTCGTCGCACATCTCCCACGCGCATATGTAGATACAGAATCCCGTCTTTTTAGAATAGAGGCCCATCATTTCGTCACCGCGCTCTCGACATATATGTTTCAGACGGGCATCGCCGAGCACTGGGATGCCTTCCACAGCTACATCACCTCTCTCGAGAAGCGGCTCGCCGAAGAAGATTCGGCACACGAACTCGGTGTGCGTGTCACGGAAGGTCTTGCGGCGATCCGCGATGCCCATGAAAAATGTCTGGACAGCATACTCTTCTCACTTCTGCTGCGCCGTCGCCAGCGCCAAGTCATGGCTCTCATGGAGGAGATTTTCGAGCTTATTCTTCTGTTTGCGAAGAAACAGAATCCTGATACGAAGGTCAGAGAGAGTGTGGGAGATTTGTATAGCAGTTTAAGGGGCAAGATTAAAGTTTTTCTTAGCGTTACTAGGCAGTTGACTGGGAAGAAGGGATATGGGAAGGGGAAGGGTACGGCGGAAGAGGATACGCTGGAGAGGTTGGGCGTGTTGCTAGAGATGAATGGGTACTTTGCACGTTGATATCCAAGCTCTTATAAAAAGGATTATAATCTGAGAAACACTATTATCTCACTGTCTGTCATCTTCTCTATAATATATACTTGGGGCGCTCACCCACACGATGGACAAAATTAATTTATAGGAAAAAAACAAATAGTAAACAAAGCAACCAGCAACGAAAAAAGATCAAAAAATCTAATCAGTTAGCGAATCAGTTAGTTTTCTTACCTTGGCCGGCGATCGGCCATGCACCTGCTGCGCCACTGGATGAAGCCTCTTCTTCGTGCTTTGAGCATCTTTCGTGCTTTCATCCAGCCCAGTGTCACTTGCAGCCCTTTGACACTGGCCCACCCAGCCTGGCAATTTTTGCCACGGCTGGCCCAAGGTGCATTTTTTTCTTTTTGCACTTACCGCGCCTCCGGCAAGGCGACTCGAACCACCGCCCTCTTGGACGACCCACTTTTTGTCCTTTGGTAGTTTGATTCCTCGGCGCGATGCTGCTCGGCCATCGCGCCTGCTTTTGCGGCTGGTGTGTTCTTGTAGATGAGAGCCAAACTTAAATTATTTATAGGCGGTATAATAGTTCTACTGAGTGAGGGAGGTGTGTGCGGGTGGTGGTTAATGGTTTTGGTGCGCTTGGGTGAGAGGGTTGCTGGGCGACAAGGACTGAGCTAAAGTTGAGTGAATAAACTACCTTCTAACACGTCGAGTAAACAACAAGAACGCACCTCCATTGCCTGATTTAATGAACAGAAATGTAAAGTCGTTGACATGCTCTCGCTGCTATGTTTCGGGACTATTTTGTACCTCTGCTACTACCCCATCTCCTACTCGGACCTTGTACACGACTAAGATACCTCTACGCTATCTATATTACCTGTTTCGGCTACTTGCATTACAAGGATGCGACTCCAACTACCATCTACGGTACTCCGCCCAGACAGACACAATGACATCGCTAACATACCTTTTCTAACATTTCCGTACCATTTTCTACCCCGCGAAACTTTTAATCCTATGCTCAGACATTCTCCACAGTCTTCACCATGCCCCGCTCTCGCACTTTTGACAACTTCCGCATCGCCCTCGCAGCCCTTGTCATCCTCCATCACGCCGCCATCCTCTACGTCGGCATCGGCCGCGCGCTCTCCACTCCCTCGCTTACTTACCACTGCACACCTGGCACGTCTCTTCCCTTCGTTACTTCAACGTGCTTAAACAGACATACTTCATGGCCGTATTCTTCCTGCTCTCGTGATACTTTCCGTAGCAGCCCTGGAGAAGCAGTCGCGCGGGGGCTTCTTAGGAGGCAAGTGGAAGAGGCTAGGTATACTGAGCGTGGCGTGTACTCTTTCAAGGAGGGGTTTTATCGAGATGACTATTGCAGCGAGGAGAGAGGAAGATGTGTGGAGCGGGAAATGACTTGATTTTCAACATTACCCACGCTTTTCTGCACTCGCGGCGTCAGTTGACGACCTCTGGATACAAAAAACTGCTTATCTGACCTATATCTCTTCCTTGATGCCCTCTTTTCCGCTGCAGCATCGTTCCTAATCCGCCTCTGCTTCGTGCCTCTGTCCGTGGAACTACGGTAACTTTCGCAGTAGGCACTCTTCTACTTCACAAGCGTGTTCGCCCGTTCTCGCATAAGATCAAATGTATTTAGCGTTCTAAGACATAGTAGTCGTTACATAGTTTTCGCATCGACTTTTCTTATCACGTGGCAATCCTAGCTTTAGGATTCGAACGCCTGCGCTCTTTGGCATACGACGGTATTGCGTTGCCAGATGCGCTGCGCTTTGCGGCGGGCGGGCGGAATATGTTAGCTGTGTGCTATGCGATTCTGAATGAACTTCTTGGCGTTGTGTTTGTAAGGATATTACTGGACATATTTACAGAGGTGGAGGCGCGGGGGAGGAGATGGCGGGTTGGAGGGTTCAAGGCTGCAAGGTACAGTCACGCGGCGTTCCTGGCGCATGTGATTGTGCTAGCTACTATGCAGTATGCGATTGAGGGACGGGAGGGGGGAACCTGTTATGGTAGGCTTGGAGGTTGGGATTGTTGCTTGTGTAGGGAATTGGGAGGCTGGATGGATATTGATGAGGGCATTGGAGGGTGTGGGGCTTATAGGGTATGTTTTGTGGGATAATTTTTGTTGCTGAAAGAAAGGTGTAGATTGAGGAAATGGGTTTGGTGTATATGTTATGGGGACATGATATTGTTCAGCAGGGTTTGATGTATATGCGTGTAGCGTTCATTTTAAAAAGACAAAATATATATCCGAAAAGAACTCCTACATCTTCTTTCTTGCTTATTCCATTTCGTTGTTTCATATATCGTTATCAATTTAACACTGCACTTAATTAGCATCTAAAAAACTGCGATGCAACAAGCAATTCGGGACTCACGCTCAACGTCGGCATTGGGCATCCTCCCTGTGCCTGGTAATAACACTGTACATCCAGATAGTAATTGTACTGGCATTTCTATTCCCACTGTCAGCACTGTTTCCCTAGCCCTTCAACTATATTCTCTTGCCCAGCCTCTGATCTCTAAACCTCGACAACTTCTTCAGACAAAGCAAACTCACCTCCTTCTGGTTCATCTGTCCGACCGGTACGGCGGGCTTCTTGCACTCGCATTTCTGCTTGAACGTCGGCACGGGCTCGTGATGCGGATTCTTATGGCGCGTGCGTGTCGAAGTTGGATTTGCGGCGGAGGCTGACGCGGACGTCGTAGCAGCCTGAGCATCTGGGAAAGGCGATGCAGCGACGAGGGCCACGAGGGCGAGGAGCGAGACAAGTGTAACGCGCATTATTTCCTTCTCCTACTAGCTACCTTTCGATTTGAAGACTCTTATGGACCCGTGTTGCTATGCAAATTGGGCTGTGGGAACGCTGAAAGGTCCCAGAATGCCACGAATGCGTAATGGACGGACGGCTCGGGACGAGAAAGGAAAATTCGGCCTGGAAGCCTGCAGTATATGTGTGCCAAGGGAGATCACGAGAAAGATCTAGGCCGGATCCCGGTCCATGTATGCGTGGTTCTTCTGCGTCCAAGAATATCTGCCGCTCGGGGAGGTGCGTCCAGAGTGCGCCTGTCGAGCAGCGCGGAGGCATCCGCGAAGGGCATCTAGCCTCAGCCGCAAAGGCACCGGCAGCCACGCTCGAATTGCTTTTCCCGCAGACGCAGCGCGAGAAGTGCTGTGTCTGCGTAAGTCTACATGCGTGGCCTAATATATGCATACTAGATTCGATATCTAGAAGCGAGGAGTGCAGGGGCTGCTATATGCCCGGGTAAAGAGATGCATTGCCGCATCGGGAGCTGATCGTCTTTGGAAGCGGGCTATTGGCTGTTGGGGGGGTTAGCGTCAGGCACGAGCGAATGAGGAATAGGCGTGCCTGTATTTGAGACGGAGGTGCGCGGGCTTATTGTGCGTGGTGTAACATTCGGGATGCAAGGTGAATGACTTGGGCAGGAGCGAAGGCATACGAGATGTA
>Ga0247757_10000244_pt1 | contig 45441 bp, 57 predicted proteins | sample UWRJL126311R4_FD_180929 | JGI IMG/M metagenome (GOLD analysis project Ga0247757, IMG submission 180929) | Plant litter microbial communities from Arlington Agricultural Research Station in Wisconsin, United States - UWRJ-L126-311R-4 | ecosystem: Environmental > Terrestrial > Plant litter >... | reverse complement strand
GGTATGAGCTTGTTTGTTTCTGTCAGAGAGATTCCTGACAAAAGAGAAGTAACAACTCGAATACTTCCGTACCAATGCCTAGGGTTCGTGGAGGAGGCAGGTGTTGGCGGCATAATGAAACTTGGCAGAAACATAGCGTCAAACGTTATGTCGTGCATCAACCTCTCTTTGGTGGGAGAATTCCATCCTTCGCGAACATTGTGGCATAAGCGCGCATTCCTGAAGGGACAGGTAATCTATCAAACAGTTTCGACCAAGTGACTTCACTACAATACACATATGAACGTAAAAGGATGCTACGTCGGTGCCTCTGAACCAGAACGCACTATAGTCATATCGCAGCCAGTACTAAGAACTAGTTTTAACTTGATTTGTTGATATCGCATCTTTGAACCTCTCGCTACGACTGCATCGGTTATCAGTGCGAGAAGTGGGGATCAGGAGAGTTGGTCATTTTGCCAAAGAAGTGGTAGGTGCGCACGGGGTACAGTAGCAGGGTGAGGAAACTATTACCAACATCCAGAAGGAATTGGGCGTCTTCGAATTGTTGCGATTCATTTGTGTCTGCGCTAGGATCATTTTGTGCATGCGACGATTTTGTCTCATAGCCCAAAACTCTTTTACGCCGTTTTGTTGCTTGTGTAGCGGGAATGTGTTTGCATTATTTATAGCCTTATATCGAGACATCCCGGTTGTTAACTTTGAATAAAAAGAATCACATTCAAGCTTTCTACCCGTGGCATTTGCGTACGTTTAAATCCGATGATGAGAAACCTAGAAATTTCTACTCCCTCTTGGTTACAGTTCCCTTATGAGTGTCTTTACGATTCAAATTTAATGGCTGACAATGGCGTTGGACGCGAAATCCAAGAAAGCAGTACCCACTCACCTCTTAATGGCCCAGCATCCATATACAACCTTCCCTTCTTCTTCCATGTAATTTTGGACCATGTAATAGACTATACAAGTGTCGCTATATCTGTCTTCTCTCATGTTGTGGTTGAAGCACGCACCATCCACACTAGATATTGCGTGCTTAGGGCGACTCCGCATCTGTCCTGCAAGCTCGGAACATTGTACCCGTGGGGTGCATTTGTCATACATATGAACACTTTTCGGTTCCAAGAGGCCTGAAACTATTCAGAATTTACTTCAAAAATCTCTCTAACTAGCGAGCAAAGCGATGCCCTCGAATATTACGTCTATAGCCCTCCCAAAATGGAGCAGGCCAGCCAAAACGACCGAGAAACTTGATTGGGCAGAGATGAAAGTTATAGATCTTTCCCATTTTAACGAACCAGGCGAGAAGCAAAGGCTAGCTGATGAATTGCGAGATGCTGTAAAAAAGAGCAGTCCTTACTTGGCGATTGATTGCTAACGCAGATTTTAGGTCCACACCACTGGATTCTTCAGCGTCATCGGAACAGGGTTCACACAGGAGGAAGTAGACCGCCAGCATGATATAGGACAAGCGTACTTCAATCTCTCGCTCAAGGAGAAAGGTGATCCAAAATACCGCTGCGACTTCGGCAAGGGTAACTACTTCGGCTACCGCGCAGTGCGTATTTTCTCTTGGGTCAGTACTATTACTCTAACATCAAAGCACCCTGCCGCAGGCCTTCGAAAAGACAATAATGGGCACCCACGTCCTCGACAATGTTGAGTCTCTCAACATCCCAAAATTCATCCCAAGCAATGCCCATGAACCTTTTCCTCCCTTCTTGCACCAATTCCGTCCCGAAATTGCCTCCTTCTCCCAGCGTACCCTCGAACTTGCCTCGAAGCTTTTCACTCTCTTCTCACTCATTCTTGAGCTGCCTGAGGATTACTTCTCCAAGCAGCACCTATACTCTGAACCTAGCGAGGACCACCTTCGCTACATGATCTATCACCCACGCAGCGCAGAAGATGATGCACAGGTCCAAAATACATGGTCACGTGCGCATACGGATTTCGGGTCGTTGACACTACTCTGGAGCCAAAACGTTGCAGGACTACAACTGAAGACGCCACAGGGCGAATGGAAGTACGTACCGCCTGTTGATAACGGCATAATTTGCAACGTGGGGGATACTCTTGATTTCTGGTCGGCTGGATATCTCAAGTCGACTCGTCACCGTGTAGTACGCCCACCAAAAGATCAAGCGCACATTCACCGACTAGGCGTTTTTTACTTTACTCGCCCAGCAAATGATTCTGATATTAAACCAGCGCCATCACCGCTGCTAAAGAGATTAGGGCTTATTGGAGAAGACGCAGAGAATGCCAAGCCTGTGAAGGGACTCGAGTACGTGAGGGAGAGAGTGAAGAACTATCATGATCATGCAGATTATGCTGATATGAAGGGTAAAAAGTTCAGAGTGGGGAACCTGGAGATTGAAGATGAAACCTCATAATGCATTGCTCACGCTTTACATGAAAGACGATGTACTGCAAGAATTGCACCTCGACACCTAAGCCTAAGTGAAATTTAAATCCACCTACAAAGAAGAGTAGAAAATTAGTCTATTAGTGATAAGTAGAAAGTAGCTAACTAAATATTGAGCATTGCAATCCGTAGTACCCTGACGCCCGTAGCAATGCACAGAAGGGAGAAGTAAAATCTAAGATTTCTTCATTCTCTTGCTATTGATCTTCTTGAGCTTCTCCTCAGTTTCCCTGGTTAACTTGTCCACTGCCTCTATATCCTCCTTTGATTTTTTCATCTTTCGGTCACGCCTCAGCTGATATAAATAGCGTTCGAGGTTCGTCTTTTCCAACTTGGTCTCCAACTTCCGAAGATTTTTTTCTTTCTCAGCTTTTTCGTTCGATCCCTCTTTTAACCCTCCTAGATCCTTCTTTGTGTTCTTCACTTTGGTTTCTAGTTGCGCTATTTTCCAGCTAAGGTTTTCTTTCTCGGTATCTGGGGTGCGTACATGTCAACGGTGCCTAGTATGCATGTGCCAGGAGTGAAACTCACCAGAATCAGTGTCAATATCCACGAATGTATTCCCGCCACCCATACCAAGATTAGGAGGGGAAAGGAGATTTTCTTTTACAATGGACCTTGTGCCAATAACAAGATCGACCTGCGCGGTCTCAGAAACGAGGAACCGCATATCGGAGAAGACCTTTGTGCTAGTGTTGTGAAACCAAGCAATCCGTATTGCCCCAGAGACTTTGTGTATTTCCCCTGTGGCGACCGTGCCACCTTGTTGTTCATTTTCCGTCAAAGGTTGGAAATCCGCATAACCAAGTCGTCGGGCAAGGCTACTTGATATGATATTGCCCTGCACGCAGCCGGTATCGAAGAGACATCTTGCGTGGACGAAATCTCGGCTTTCTTTCTGATATACAGAGACAGTGATCGCAAACGGACATTCTCTGTCCCCAAATATCTGTGGATGTTAGCATTATTGCCTAATCCTGGCTGACAGATCTCTGGGCCTGGAAGAGGAGGCTCGTTACCCGTTCGTTTGTTTCCTCTGGATCCGCCCATTCTACTTCAGCAGCAAGCTTCCGTTTCAGCTTCCCAGGACCGCTCCAGAAGGCAGCTTTAACACAGTCCCACCATGATAACTTGACTACTGCGACATGCGTGCCGCGCCGTTTGATGGAAGCTTTCCGTGCTCCGGTAGTGCTGTTTTCTACAATAGTTGTACGAGCAGAAACAGACGATGAACGACCCGGGGGGAGGGCTAGGGAAACGGTTTTGGCGTTTACATCAGTAGAGAGCTTGTATTCCCCTTCGCTGACGTCTGGGTAGCGGGTTTTTAGTTTGATTACTTCGAGAGTATAGAGGCATACTTACTAGCCACGTCCGTTTGGCTCACGTTGCCGTTCATATTGCGAGTGGAATCAGTTGTACGCTTCAAAGCAAGTAAAGGTTTGAATTAATCACAGACTGGATTAGACGAAGTCGAAGCTTTTTATGAACTACTGACTGTAAGGCAACGAACTTCATGTTGTCTGAGCCTCTTTGACGGTCCGTGCCACTACAGCTAGGTTTTGGTGGCAACTGAGAACAGTTCCGATGCGTCTGCCACTTACCAATGTAGTAATGTAGGGCCGCGATTCGCCATGGGACCAGCAAACTATCATACGAACTCCTGCGCCGCCCCCAAAAGTATGCGGTAAGGCGCACCCCCTATCACTTCCCACGTTTTTGGGCACCGATCGATACCAGGTGACAGGCCGGCTCGGCGCCTCTTGTCGTCATTCGAACCCCTTTTGTGGCAATGCATTGGCTATCATATCCCAGCAGCTGAATAAGAAGAGGCTCTTTCCTCGCTTCAAACCTTTTCACAAATTTCTATTATGCCCTCGCAGCAGCGCTCCCATGCTTCAGCCCTTGTGGCGACTTCCGGTTCTTAGCCCCCATAAACATCGGCATACGTTTCCCGTAGGCTGAGAACACGAAGCAACCAGATTGTGTTTGTACCGCAAAGGGAACCGGTCTGGATGAGGACGGTTAGCTCCTCTGTAGATGATGGATAGAGAACCGATGTTTTAGTATAACTTGGTGAAGTAGCTCGGTAAAGCTAGTCGAGGATGAAAATATTCCAAGATCTTGCCGATCATATGACTGCAATATGTGCCTGAGATCGGAACCCAATAAGGTAAGCAGTTTTCCAGGGTGGGTTCAGCTTCTGAGCCAAGCCCGCAGGTTCCATGGGACTGGGGCGCAGTCTTTCAGCCTGACTGGTGAAGGCAAACGCTCAGCAGGTCAACGGGGGTATTTTGTTGCCTAGTTACTGCTTACCGGTTGCGATTATTGATTGTCCGATGTTATCTAGGCTCAGCTATGCAGGCTGAGCTAACTTATATGTGAGTGCTGCCTCTTCTTCTGGGAGGTTGGCTTGCTGATCGTGCGCAAGGTAACGCTCGCTCTGCCCTTCAGCCTTCGTACATTAGGCTGTGGATTAGGCCTTTCGTCTTCGCAAGTTGAAGATTGCTCCAATATTCTGCATCCCTCGAAACGACGCTGGAAGGGTGGTCGTGCTATTGCATAGCCGCATCTCAGCAAGCTATCGTGTTTAATGAGATTGAGCTGTAATATATAAGAAAGAGAGTGAGAAGGAGTAACAAGGCAAATATGTGACTGTTTGTAGTACAAAGGCTGGTGGATGGCTCTATCTTATCACTTTACATTCTGATACTGTACCCTTGGAGGTGCAGACACTAGGTAAAGCGGGCGATGTGCATGCATGCCTTAGCACACCGGGACAGTCCAAGATATTTCGCTCTTACTGGTGCGCATCACGGTGGATCAGCTAGGAAAGCACACTACTCGCTAAGGGAGACAAGGCACAGCCTCAAAGTCACACTGGCGGTGTGCCACCAGCTTATAAGCATAAAACACTGCTGCTGCTGGCTGCTAGAAACATTCGCTATTCCTAATGGTAAATTAAAGGTAGAACAGGTCGCAAACATGGAGTCTCCCACCCCTGACGGAATGTCACCGGCTCCAGATCGCACCTCCTGCCTCTCGGCCTCGGCTACCGTGGTGAATAGCCCGAACACGCCTCAGTTCCCGCCATGTACCGCACATTCTGATACTGACAGTATAGTCGAGAGTTCATTCTCAAGCGATGAAGATGAAGATGGCGGCGATGAAAGCGAACATTCTGTCCAGGGATGGCCTCAATTAGCTCAGTTAATGGCCAGTACACCTGACTTCGCTGCCTTTCCTCGGTTTCGGGATCTCAACGTGAAAAGCTTACTTTATTACCAATGCGAGCTGAACATCCTCCGCGAGAAGCTTAACAAGTTGGAGCACAGAGACAAGGCAGAAAATAAAAGTTATGCAGAATACGCAGAGGATCTCATCGACGAGGGTACCAGTTCGGAGCAGTTTCAAACCATGAGCACAATCCGAAAAACTCTGAACGCATATAGTAAGTCTGTGAATCCATGAATGAGGTTTTGCGCCTAGAACTGACAAAACAAGACAAAGCTCTGCTGCAATACTCTCAGATATGTGCTCTCCCTGAACCCGAACCGTTTAATATGCGCACTTTGCGGAAGTGGCTCCGCAATGAGGACTGTGGTAATTTCCAAATTAGGGACCGCAATGGCGCGGTCAATACCTGGGGCAAAGTTCGCGAAAATCCGGATGAGTGCATGGGAAGTCTTTGGGCCCAGTTTCGAAGGTTATTATGGGGTATTGTTTGGACTAGGCCGGCGGACAAATGTGATGACCTTGATCTGGCGCTCACTGCTCCGCATAAACAAGTAGATGGATTGACCCACTGGGTCGCATCGGAGCTGATTCCCTTTCAGAGGGCTCTCCGACGACATCGGAACGAGAGGAAAAAAGGCAATGAGCTTGACGTTGAAAAGACGGCAGAGAAGAAGTCCCGCAACAAGACTGAGCAGAAGCCAGCTTCTACGCGAGCGAGAAAAATCAAACAGGGGACCTTGGTGTCATGGTCTGAGAACAGCGCTCTAAAACTTACATCGAGCATCTCTACGGTGGTCGCCTGCCTTCTACCAGTCATCGCAATTTCAGTCCTCTCACAATTACACGGGCTGAAAGCTCTGTTACTCTGCTTGACTGGTTTCTCATTCATCTTTGCTGTTGGCTTAATAGCCTTGACGCAAGGTACTAGCAAAAGGACCGAGATCTTTGGAGCAACTGCGGCGTAAGTATATTTCATTCCAGTAGGTGTATCCTGCTGATTTCAAAATAGGTTTTCGGCCGTGATGGTGGTCTTCATTTCGATCCCCCCAGCACCCGTCATCGTTATGCCACCTGGTTCAGCTATGCCTTCAATCTCACCCAGTCCAGTCCTCTCCATGTGACATAGCGTGATACGCACCATCACCTTCCAATGTGAGAAGTGCGTATTACTTTGACAGGGGTCGGTGTAGAATTGTAAAAGTTGTTTCTTAGAGCCCTCGTACTTCGATTATGGACAAGCCTTGTGCTATTGTGACGACCGTATTCGCTCCGGGTTCGTAGTGTGCTGGACTTAAGTAGAAGCAATACAACGCATCCGTGTTACATGCAGTCCAAGTATAACACCAGCAAAGTTGGGCGCCATTAGCTAGGGATAGAATCACATATGCTACCGTGTCGTAGAGCCCACATTAAGGAATTCGTATTTACTTAACTTGGGTTAGTTGTAATGTGTTGTTACAATTGGTGCTGACGATGAACAATCCGGTCTTGTCCGACGGTTGGTGGTGAGCCGGACTATTAGGGTTTTGCTGAGCCACCACCTATTAGCATGCCGAAATCAAGCGGCAGTGCAGCTTTCCGAGGTGGATACGATAATGATACGCTACGAACATGCGGAGAATCGAGTCAAGGCTATTGGCACTGGAACAACTGGCCAGTAGAAGAGGCGACAGGGAGCGACAGGGAGCGACTTGTTGCGCGTGCTTTTCCGAAGGTCAACGACCGAGTTGGCCTCCTGTGGTAGTGATGACTGACGATCGCGGTGTAGCACTCAAAAATGATGCACAGTGCCAAACAATATGTTGCAATACGTCGTAGCGGGCAATTTCTTCGATATCCGGACGGTGCCGATACGATGGAGCTGAGACGGCAGGCCAAGATCGGATTCACGCGGCACGGTGCTCTGAACCACTATGTAAAGGTGCTCCAGTGCCAAAGCCTCATGGCTGGCATGGGTAGCATAAACACTAGTAGGGTATAAGGACATGAACGAGAGTAAATGCATGTCGCCTAAGGGGGACTGTACTGTTAAGGATTTCGGATACTTCTGCGATGACCGTCAAGAAACAGCTGATCCCCATCTTCTTAACATACCCGCCTACGGAAGTTGGCATCCGGTAATGATGGCATTTATGGCCCACATGTTCACGGCAGTTTGCAACCACAGCGGCACTGAGCCAGCACCCAGGAACCAAGATGGCAGCGGGATGCTGTAAGGAAGTGCGTTGGGTTGGCTTCTGCTTAGAGCGAGGCAGTGTTACTGCAGTGTGGATTCACCACGATTGCGGTCCGGCGGCTAATATTGGAGAAGGCTCGCAGATGGGGCCCGCTGGCTTTTGCACCATCGGTATGTGGTTGACTAGCAAAGACCAGCTGTATCTCGGAACGTCGAGGCATGCATCCGTGGAATCGATGGTTTCATTGGCGTAGGAGGCCACCACAAGCGCCTGTCTGACTTAGCACAGGCTTGCCATGATGGATTCAGCAACGGATTAGCCCGTTCCGTGGATAAGTCCCGACTGATGGTTCCGTATTGAGGGGCGACGAGGGCGCTTCTCGAGACAGCAGAAACGGGGTCGGGCCCTGCCAAGGGGGCATGCGCCTCGCTGGGATGGCAGTGGCTGCAGGCGACAACAACGACGCATGTCCTGTACGAGACGCATACTATGAGGATGTGTTGTCGGGAAGGATGGGCATAGTTGGGGGCAAGAAGCGTGCGCATGCGGCCATGGTTGCCAGCGAGTTGGCCCCCCTCCCTCGCCCTTCCTCCGCCCTCCCCCTCTCTTCCCTCCCGATGCTCTGGGAAGCGTGCAGCAAAGACGGTGGCAGCCGATCCAACGTCAGCCCCGTCGAAGAGGCTGGCTCGCTATGTCGCGTGGTGTCCAGGGGCGGCGGGCGTGGAGGCTGGACATATGACGGCTCGGGACTGCGGCTGGGGCTTCAGGCTGCGCAGATGCATTTGCGCAGACCCCAACGTAAGACTGGTGGTAGCGCATGGGCTGGTGCATGCGCTCGAATAAGGGCCAACTACGTTGCGAGCGGGTTTTGAAACGGGCCCAGCGCGGAGAGATCGCGGTCGATGCTATGTAAAGGCGGGCGGGCGCCCTCAGCGCTTGCGCACACGGAGCGGGGCTGGCTGGAAGACTGAGCGTCCCATCCTGTGCCATCCTGTGCCATCCTGCCCGCGCCGCCTGCTGCGTCCAACTGAACCCGAGCCCGAGCCTTGAGCCCTCGAGCCTGCGCCGCGCACTGCACACCGCAGCTCTGCCCTCCCGCCCGTTGCTCGCTGTCCCTAGCACACGCTCGTTTGCCTGTTTGTTGGCGGCTCTGCGCTGCTCCTCGCCCTGCATCCACCCGCCCGCCTTGCCTCCGCACCCCGACTCCAATCCAAGCGTCCAAGTCACAGCACTGGCCCTGCTGCTCTGCTGCCCGTCTCGACAGGCCTGAGCCTCGCACCCATCCATCCGCGCGCCGCCGTCCTCACAATACCGCGCTCCCCACCATCCCTCGCCCATCCACCGCCCTGAAACCAACCCAAACCGCGCCCTCGCCTGCGCTCTCGTCGACCGCCCGCACACGCTCCTTGCTCCTTGCTGCACACTGCAGACCACCACTCCCATCCGCCGCCAACGTCGCTCTATCGTCCCGACGGGGCCACAGCAACCTCGCCAGGGACCACCTCGGCACCGTCTCCACCACCGGCTTCGAGAATTGGCTGAACTGCGGGAGAGTCGGTCTGTGTCATTCGGCTGACGGTAGCCAACCGCACTGCTGGGCTCTAGTAGCTTGACGTGCAACCTCAGATCTCCACGCTCCGCCCCTCTTCTTCTTCACATCCCCCCGACCCGTAGAACAAGACACACTTGGTCTACCTGCACCGCAGCTCGCTGTAGCCTCGCATAGCTGCTGCACACATCTCACTCTGTTGCTGGGGCTGCTGCTGGTCCTCCGACCGCTCTGGAGCACTGCGTGAACGCGCACCCTTTCGAACAGTCGTAGATGCAGCATCTCGCACACACCGATACACCACCGTCGGCAGCCCAGTCCACCATGTCGTCCCCCGCGCCAATCCTTCGACCCCCCATCCCCGGCGCCCGCTCCGGGGCCGGCGGTCGCCCACCGCGCTTGGGGCTCTCTATACCCCCCTCTCCTCACGCAAGGCCTGTAGTGAACGGCACAAGCGAAAATCAGAGCCTCGCCAGACCAGGCCTTCCCAAGCTGAGCCTGGCGACACCCATGGGCACCAGTCATACCCCGCATGAAGGCCGGCCTCAGCCCAAAGGCCCTCCGCTTCAAATTCGAACAGGCTTGTCAGCAGGAGGCTCGAGCGATGCAAGTGCACACTCGAGATCAGGCAGCTTTGGTGAAGTGCAGGCAAACGGCTCCGCATCATCGTATTCCGCTGCCCACGGTTTCCCTAGCTTTCACAGGGCACCCCCAAGCTTGGACCCCATATCTGCCATATCTCATGGCGGAAGCGAGAGTGCCCCGTCGATGGAACGAGAGAACAGCAATCAACCGCTCCCAGATCTGGAGCAGATGGCTGCCGAGAAAGGGGCTCCTCTAGACGTAGAGGATCTGAATGATGCAGCTTGGAAGGCCGCGTCTGGGAGAGGCATGATTGAAGAACAGGGAAGTTTGGGAGAGGGCGCTGGAGGTGCAGTCACTAAGTGCAAACTCAAGGGTGGAAAGACAGTATTCGCCCTCAAGGTGCGTCGTACTCATGAAAGTGTCTGGCTTTGCTGACGGAAACCCTAGATCATCACCACGAATCCCGACCCGGAAGTCAAGAGACAGATTGTGCGTGAATTGCAATTCAACAAAGATTGCTCGAATGACCATATTTGCCGTTACTATGGCGCTTTTGTGGACGATAGCACCGGTACCATCAGCATCGCTATGGAATTCTGCGAGGGCGGATCTTTAGATTCAGTATATCGCGAAGTTAAAAAGCTAGGAGGCAGGACTGGCGAAAAGGTTTTGGGCAAAGTTGCTGAAGGTGTCCTGAATGGGCTCACCTATCTCCATGACCGCCGCATTATTCACCGCGATATCAAGCCAAGCAACATCTTGCTGTGCCGTAACGGCCAGGTGAAGCTGTGCGATTTCGGCGTCTCCGGCGAGTTCGGCACCAAAGGCGATGCCAACACATTTATCGGAACCTCATACTACATGGCACCTGAGCGAATCACAGGACAAAGCTACACCATCACCAGCGACGTGTGGAGCTTGGGCGTCACTTTGTTGGAAGTAGCACAACACCGATTCCCATTCCCTGCAGATGGCACGGAAATGAATCCCCGTGCTGGGCTCATTGATCTTCTAACGTACATTGTGCGCCAGCCAATTCCTAAGTTAAAGGACGAACATGAGAATGGCATCCGGTGGTCCGAGAATTTCAAGTATTTCATCGAGTGCTGGTATGTTTGTTTACTCCTTTCCTTGCGATAGTAGCTGACTCGAAAAAGTCTCGAAAAGGAGCCCCCTCGGCGAGCTACCCCTTGGCGCATGCTTGAACATCCTTGGATGATCGAGATGAAGACGAAGAAAGTGAACATGGGTCGCTTCCTCAAACAAGTATGGGACTGGAAGGACTAATCGGATTACAATTTAGCTATTTGATTCATCGAGCGTCTCTTCACTACAGCAATGTTCTACTCCTTTCTGAATCCACACCTAGGGTCATGTGCTGGACATAGACTAAGGGAAGACGGCATCATTCAGGTTATTCTTAGCGGGAATGGCGACGGGAGACATTGTCATTGACATGCATGGGCTTTGGGTACAGAGTGTTGACATAGTCTAACGAATTGCTCGTAGGTTCGGGTCGAGAGGGGCATGGTCTGTTGGTCACTCGACGGTGGTTGATGAATGCATGGATTATCATAATTTGGCATCGGGTTGGCGTTGGTCTTCTGCCGCTACCCGGTTTGGGGCGCAGGATAGTATGAAGCAAGAGATACCAATTGCAAGCTCCTTTAATATATTCCGATGTGTTGTTTCGTATGTGTTTAGTATTTATATACGTCGCGGTTCTATACACCACTGGCGCGTATGACTCGGCCCGTAGTTTTTCCGAGCGCTCCAACATTCGGAATTGCGATTGAGTCAGAAGAGACGCTGCCCAAGGCACACCTAAAGGGAAACTTTTAGGGATCAACTCAAGCTTCCAAAGCTTTCTCGCACCCCAAAAAGCCGTTTGGGGGGATTTTTCTCTCCTCGGTCCAAGCCAGAGCCGACCACCAGCGTTCTGGTGTTGCCCCACCAAATCACTTCCAGCGGTCTTCTGTGCCCCGCCTCTAGCTTCAATACCTGCACGCCATGCCTACGATTACGGTGGACAAAGCAGCACTTTTCAAGGAGCTGGAGAGGGAGTATACGACGGAGGAGTTCGACGAGCTATGCTTTGAATTCGGAATCGAGCTTGACGAAGACACGAGTCAGAGCACGAAGCCAGAAGACCAAGCGCAGCCTGCACAGTTGAAGATTGAAATACCAGCGAACCGATATGACATGCTATGCTTCGAGGGCATTGCGCTGAATCTGAGGGTGTTCCTGGAGAAGCAAAAGCTGCCGAAATGGACGTTCAATCCACCTGTGTCCGGAGAGCTTCAGACGCTTACAGTCAAGGAAGAGGTGGGTTGGTAGGATGAAGCGCTGGCATAGGGCGATGCGCTGACTTTGCTTCAGACGATGAAGATTCGACCGTTAGTCTCTGGTGTAGTGTTACGCAACGTACACTTCACGCAGGAACGTTATGACTCCTTCATTGGACTGCAAGATAAACTCCACCAGAACCTGGCGCGGCAGAGAACTTTGGTCTCCATCGGAACACACGACCTTGACAGTAGGCGTGCGCATGACTGCGGATGTGGGCAATGCTGACCATCAACAGCCATCAAGGGGCCCTTCACTTACGAGGCTCTTCCACCCGAGCAGATTGAGTTCATACCTCTCAACCAATCTAAAAAGATGAACGGGAAGGAGCTAATGGAGTTTTATGAAGTACGTTCGCGCTCAGCCAGTAAGCTGAGTCTTGTTGACACTGAGTAGAAAGACAAGCACTTAGGCCGATACCTGCACATCATTAGGGATTCGCCTGTCTATCCAGTGATATACGACTCGAACCGCACCGTCCTTTCGCTCCCTCCGATCATAAACGGTGACCGCAGCAAGATCACACTCGACACCAAGAATGTTTTCATCGAAATTACGGCACTGGACAAAACTAAGGTCGAGATTGTCAACCACATGCTAGTGGCCATGTTCGCTGGATATGCTGAGTCAATAGAACCTATAAAGATTATCTCGCCACACAACGGTGAGTCAAGAGAAGCACCGGATCTTGACCCACGTCCGATGCAGGTTGAGGTCGATTACCTCAACCAAGTGACGGGTCTCGATCTGGTGCCAGATGAGATCGCGAAGCTGCTGGCACGTATGGGATACGAGGTCACGGCCTCGAACCCTGACAAGAATCTGCTTGACGTATCCATTCCCATCACTAGGGCGGACGTGCTTCACCAAGCGGACATTATGGAAGACTATGCCATTGCGTACGGCTTCAATAAGCTCCCTCGGTACTACCCGAACAAGTCATCTGCGGTTGCAGCCCCGCTTCCCATCAACAAACTCGCCGACATTGTCCGCGTCGAATCTGCGTCGGCAGGCTGGACAGAAGTGATGCCTCTGATTCTGTGCTCGCACGAGGAGAACTTCGAATGGCTGAATCGGAAAGACGATGGTAAGACGGCTATCAAGCTCGCGAACCCCAAGACGGCAGAGTATCAGCTTGTGCGGACATCTCTGCTCCCCGGGCTCCTGAAAACAATCAACTCTAACCGGCATCACGCGGTGCCTATCAAGGTCTTCGAGGTCAGTGACGTGGGCTTCGTAGATATGTCACAAGAGAGAAAGAGCCGGAACGAGCGACACTTTGGGGCTGCTATCATGGGCAAGACGAGCGGGTTCGAGCAGGTGCACGGGCTGCTGGACAGGCTGATGCTCATGCTCAAGTCTGCTTTCATCACGAGGGAGGAGGGCCTAGAGAAGCCGAGCCTCGGCGGGTACTGGATCGAGGAGGCTGATGGTGAGTCGGCTATATCTATCCGTAGCGCACATGGTGTGTTAACGTTGCCAGATGCCACATTCTTGAAGGGACATTCTGCGGCCGTCAAGCTCAACATTGATGGCAAGCACCACACGATTGGCGTGTTGGGCATCTTGCATCCCTCGGTGTTGCAAAAATTCGAGCTGCCGTAAGTGTTACCTTGGCTTGTAACAGCATGCACGGATGCACTAACGTGAGGCGGTCTAGATACCCGGTGAGCACGCTAGAGCTCAACTTGGAGGTGTTCATGTAAGGAAAGAGATAAGGACAAGGATAAGGGAAAGGGAGGGGGAGGTCCACAGGAGTCATAGGATGGGCAAAGACTCTCACGTAGGGTAACGATAGGCAATGAAGGCCAGTGTGTGCAACCGACTACCTTGGGTAACCTTGGGAACGATATTCGTTGTGCCACGCATGCCGTGTGCCACGAACAGACATAGGTAGACGGCATAGTCGAGAATCAAAAGTCCACAATTCATCAACATCGTTCCTCACCAGAGCATCGGACGGGAGTGATGAAAAATGACATTGGCCTATCGTAGAAGCATATACAAGCGACAAAGGCAATTCACATGAAATCAAGTAGATAAAAAAAAACACAAAAACCATTTCGGTCAAGTTCTGAATTGTCTACCTCTGCCACCACACATCTCCCCACATCCATTACGATAACTAATTCCTTCCCCAAGAAGACATTTGTCCCAGCGAAAACCATGGACGCTAAAATTCGTGCAAAGTCATAGCCTACCGGAGGATAAGCTCAATTGGAAGATGACGTTTACAAGAAGAGAGCAGCGAAGGCACCGACACCAGCAACGAAGCCAGCAGCGTTGTTGAGCGAAGCAGCACCGGTGAAGTAGTCGGTGGGGGTAGGCTTGGTGGGGTAGCCAGTGCCGGCCGGGGGAGCGGGAACGACACCAGTACCGGAGGGGACGGGGTAGGGAGCCGGGGGAACGACGCCAGTTCCGGCCGGGGGAGCCGGGGGAGCGGGGACGTAGCCGGTGCCAGATGGGACGGGGTAAGGAGCAGGAGGGTAGCCGGTGCCAGCAGGAGGAGCGGGAACGTAGCTAGAGCCAGCAGGGGGGACTGGGGCATAGCTAGAGCCGGTGGGGTAGGGAACAGTGACGGTGATGGTGGTCGAGGTGGTGCACTCGGAGGAAGAGGGCACAACCGGGCTGGAGGCAGGGTATGAGGGGATGACCGGGGTGACCGAGGAGGGAGACGGGGTCTCGTAGGAAGAGACGGAAGGAGTCTCGACGGGGTAGCCTGGGCCGTAGCCACCGGGGGTGGTGACGGGGTACTCGGAGCTGGCGGGGGGCGAGGGGACGACCGAGCTCTCAGCTGGGGTAGAGTAGGCCTTGGAAGAGGAGGCAGCCGGGGTGGAGGCTGGGTAGGTGGGCACGGCAGGAGTGGAGGACTCCTCAGGGGTGCCGTAGCCACCGCCGTAGCTGCCACCGTAGGCGGGAGCACCACCGTAGCTGGGAGCTGCGATGGCAGCGGTGAAGAGAGTAGCAGCAATAAAGGCGCGCATATTGACTGATTAGGGTATAGAACTTGGGAAAAAGAAGTTCGGGTGGTTGGTGGGTTGTCGGAAAGGTGGAATTAATGATAGTATTAGTTGGACAAACGATTGGACGACCGAAAGGTCAGGTAAGGACTTGAGCTCGAGGATTGGCTTGAGGGAAGTGAGGAAGAGAAACTGGGAGGAGCGAGCGAGAGGATTTCTTATGTAGGTCGAGGAGATGAGCAGGGCGGCAGGACGGACCGGAAACAGGCGTCCCATCTGAAAGGGGAGCTGGGCCGGGTGGACAGGGGCATGGCGGAGTGGGCGTGGGTCTAGCGCAGGAACCATGCAGGCCATGCCATCCTCCAGCGCTCGGCCGGCGGGCTGCCCCTGATGCTATGCTGAGAGAGGCAGGCCTGGACGCGCTGCGACTGGTGGCGGCCGTATTTGCAGATGAGCCGGGTCTCGCCTTGCTGAGTCGTTGTGTCGTGATGGCGGCTATTGCTCCGTCTTGCGGGGGATAAGGGGAGAAGGGGAGGAGCCCCATCGGCGTTAGGCTTGCTCACGCAGACCTGACAGTTCCCACGACTCCCACCAAGTCCGACAGGTCCGACTGCGCTGGGCTGCCGTCTCTTCTGCTGTGCATGCCTGGCGCCGTGAGACACGTCCTGGTCGCGGTCTGTCGACGTTCGAACAGCGCACACACAGACACAGGCGCAAAATTGAAAGAGAGCCACCAGGGCCACCAGAACCACTCACCCACTGCAGCCGCTGGACAAGCATCGGCCCATGGCCCGCCAAGCCCCGGCGTTTCTTCTATGCTGCCCATGGCGCTCGCCACATAATATTGCGCTTGCCCTTCCCGGCGGCGTTTCATTTCGGCTGCGGGCCTCTCAGCGCGCTGCTCGTGCTGGTGGGGATGTGCTGGCCGTGCTGGCCTGCCCGCCTCACCGCCCTGCTCTTTCCACACCAGCCTCTCGCAGCTGCCAACGGCCCTGCAGCGCCCTCTGGTCCCTCTGGCCCAGCCGCCGCCTGCCGTCTGCCGTCGTCCATCCACCCACCCACTCACCCATCCACTCACCCATCCACTCACCCAACGCCACCTAGCCGTCTTTGCCCGGCCCCCCTCTGCCCAATCGCCTCGCTACTCCTGCCAAGTCCTGCCGATCAGCGTTTGCATCTGATGGCTCAAGCACCTCAAGCACCCTGCCCCTGTTTCTGGCCCTCGCTTCGGCCACCTTGTAAGCGACGCATGAATGCTACCTTCCCTCCGCTCGTCTGGCCAAAGGGGAACTGCTATGTTTGGTTTGCGCCCCGTCGTGCAGAGTGGGCTCTCGCAATGTCTCCGACTGCGCTGTGATATCGGCCGATTTGCTATCGTACTCGGGGTTTCTTGCACTAATCTTTCGTGCATGCCCCATATGTCTTTTCATTCTTGCAATCTCGTCCATCCATGACTTGTCTTGACCAGTACCCAAACACGTCACGGCTCGAATCTCAACGAACCCTCCACGGAAATGGCCTCCCCTACCCATGGCCTTCCCATCCGTTTCAGCCCTTGAAGCACTAACGCGCTCGATGCTGATGATAGCCGGAACCCTGCCAACCGTTGCCGTTGCTGATCACACACTCGACATTAACGGGTGCCGCGGAGCATCTCCGACTCTTCCCAACCTTTGTTCTGACTGGCCATCCCGTTCGCAGTCTCTACCGAAAAATGTGAGCCTGTGGACTTCGTCGAACCCTTGGACCTGCGCTCTGCGGTCAGGTAGCTTGACTAACTGCAACACTCTGTCAGTTTTAGAACCTCGTGCCTTCGCTTCAGCAACTCCTCCCATCGTACCACTCCCAACTCATTATTTCCATCCTACGCCGATTTGATCCAATTCTTGCTGTATCGGACAGTTCTGTCTAAAAACCTGCGACTAATACAGCATTAAACACATCCGCCATACTTCTTCCCTCCTATTAGTACCTGGCAGCACGCAACCAATGTAGATTCCTAGGCTGTAAAATCTGAACAAGGAGAAACCATAGAGTGATTGAGAATAGAAGTTGGTAGTGGGAAAACTGGGTACGAGACAGTCTTTAACTGGCGCCAGGCAGGTTAATACTGGCAATCTGCCTATCTGGAACATATCCCAGATTGCTTTCCACGTCCTCTCATCTGGTTTGCAATATCCCATCTTCCAACATCTCACAGGAGATCTAGCGGATCGTAGAGAAGGTCCCGCCATTTACCCACGGATAACTACGATAAGATAGCACGGTCCGAACACACTGGCGCATCGCTGGAACGATTAATGAAAAGTGATTGCTCTCACTTCTCAAGGCGGAACCATGCTTCAAGTGTGTGGAGTTCATGACGCCGTGGCTTAATATGTGGATATCTATTGCGGAGGCCGATGTCTGGTTACCAGTTACCACCAACACCTTGATTTTGCATTCAATGGTGCAACACACAAAAACCAGCTGTTACTAGGAAGAGAGGTCTCGTGCCAATGTATGTCATGTATGACGACCAAAATAAAGGTAATCGAACGGACTCATCTATCCAGATATCTATCGGTTCGTCTCCACGTAGCCTTGTGTACATTACATCTTCAAGCGCCCTCATTCCGCGCCACCCCCACCACCAAACACCTTGAACGGATGCGCCTCCGTGTTAAACACCCACGCATTCTTCCCATCCTTGCCTACCTGCCATTCCGCGTCGGGTGCCTGGATCAAATAACTATACTTGAGCACCTCGGCGAACCAGAAGCTCTCCTGGAAATCGGTAAAGCTGCCGCCATTTTTGGCATTCACATTACTGATGCTGGAGAAGCCGGAGCCGACGCGCGTGGTGGCGTTGATGGCCTTGAAAGCGTCCCACGCCCACTCCTGGTACTTGGTGTCGCCCGTCGCCCGATACGCGTAGTAGTACGACTCTATGACCTCGGGCCGGAGCTGGTAGCCGCCGTTTTCGATGTAGAAGCCCGTCTTGTTGAAGAAATCCTTCTGCGAATCCGGCACGTTGCCGTCGTCCCAGGCGAAGATCTCCGGGCCGATGCGCGTGGCCGTCGAGATGTACGTCTCGTGGCAGCCGTTGGTCAGCGCGAGTCCAAAGTCCACGTACGACTGCACGCCCAGGACCTGTCCGCCGAGGATGAAGTTGCCTCCGTCGAAGCAGGCGAGGTGCTGCGACACCTTTTCGATCCTCTGCCCGTTGTAGGCGGCCAGCCAGGTGATGTCGGGACGTGGGGCCGGCGATGAGGCAAGGTGCTTGATGCTCGAGTCCACGGCTAGGACCCACCGATCGCGGTACTCCTGGTACCGAGCAGGGTCGTACACGTACATCTTAATCAGGTACTCGTAGAACGAGTCTGCGCCGCCCACCCAACCCCCCGATGCGTCCGTGAACTGGCCCGTCTTGGGGTCAATCCCCATGCCCAAAAGGCCCGGCCACGGTTCCGTCGAGGCGGGTTCCGGGTTCAGGAGGTAGGATTCGCCCTTTTCCGCGAGCTCGCCATAGGTCTTGTTGCCAGTGAGGTCGGCGAGGCGAACCCATTCGAGGACGAGGGTACCGACCGTTGCAAGGCCGTTGTTTGAACCGTCATTTCCGCGCGTGGAAAAGTCGATGTTGTTGTAAGGAACGCCGGATGGAGTTTCAAAGGCAAACGACAGAGCATTGGCAAGGTTGATCGACTGCTTCAGAAGCGCGTCCACGTTGGTCTTGTTCTCTGCAAGGTCGGCCAGAGGTCCCGTGAGGAAATCGTAACCGGAGATCATGCCACCCAAGTAACGGATTGTGGTCTCAAAAAGGGAGACGGAGGACGGTGTCGTATGGTAGTTGATCGTAGGAATGTATTCTATGATTTGGTTGACGATATCCTTCTGTTGCATGACGAGGGCCGTGCTAAGAGCATCCACTGCAGATGCGCCCCACTTATTCCTACGATTATGCGTCAGTCAAATCACCAACAAGGCAGCATTCTGGACGGTTTTACCTTGAGTTGCTGTAGCCGTTCGATACGGGCTTGAGCTCGTCGTTTGGAAACGCGTACTTGTAGTAGCCTGCCCAAGCTGTCCTGAACGCATCCACCACCGCCTGAGCACGTTCTTCCGCAGGCGGCAAGTCCTGCCTCCTATCAACTCCATCCAACTTCCTCGGAAGAGCAGAAGCTTCCCACAGCAGGGCTGCTGCCGCCACCACGGTCAACTTTATTCGCACCATCACGGATCCGATTAAGTAATCGACGGCTCCCCAAACTCAGTGGTTTAAAACGGGGAAAAGCAAATGGCCACGAACAAGCATTCGGGATCTACCAGCGCAGATGCCTCGAAGGGCAGCGTTCCTGGGTCTTTATACCTCCTATACAGCAACCTTTGGGGGTCTTACCACGGCGTGCTGTTGATGGTAGACAGGGGTCCACATACATCTGACCACACACAAACGGCCGAATCGAGGCACTGCAGATCTCATTACCGCCAACAAGAAGGACAAGCTCCCCCGCCACAGCCGGAGGGGCGCCGGTAGCCAATGTCGAGCTCTGGCCCCATAGCCATGAGGTAAGGCCAGGTGCCATAGCGGCCGTCGAGCACATGACAGCGTCACGTCTCGGGAAGGTGTGAGTACAGGGTTACTGGGCGTCTGGGATTAAGGATGTACCTCTTCGCACTAGTCGATCGCAGAGCTGCCATTTTAGCAGTCACCAGACAACGCGCTGGGACTGGCGCGAGACTCGGGGGGATCCTGGCCGTCGTCATTAAGCATGTGGAGGCCGGGATGTGGTAGTCACTCGATGGTTCGCTAGGATTCCCGATGCCGGAAGCATTGTCCGAAAGAGAAGCTGCTCAACCTTTTTTGACACATGCCTAGAGTAAGAGCCATAGAAGTCATATGAGCAACGGATAAGACGGCGGCTGGTCTCTTGTTCGGTGAAAGTTACGAGCTGTGCCTGGGATTTAGCTGCTTAGTAGATGCGGGGTGATCGACCCTAGACTAAAATCCTAAAATGACCGTGCGGTAAGCCACATTCACTTTCCCTCGTGTCTTTAATTCCACGTCACATTGGCATACAGCGAGAACAAAGCAGAGACATGAAGGTAGTAAGGCTGCGAATATTGTAGTTTTGCAGATGTAATCTACAAGAGACCGCATGCTTGCTATTTAATCTGTGTCTGGCGGTATTGTTTGTCAGCAACAGTCAATGCCGCAGGTTAAACACCTTCTCATACCTGATCCATCGCCATAGCTGACTGGCTAGCCTAATATGGCCTGATGACGCCAAATCCAAATTTCTCACTCTCGTTTTCGATCCGTTGCATAGATGGTTCGAGCTCACTTGATAGGCGAAGGAGCTCGGCCATGATCTTATCGACTGCCTCACCGCCTACTTGGAGACCTTGCTAAGAGCTCACTCGAAAAAACCAATGTCGCTGTCTTCGTCTTCATCGAGTGTCTTGTGCGCATCCTTTCTCACCTCTTGCCCCTTCCCATGACCTTGCATTGGCTTGGTCATTTTCTTGTTATCTAACACGGCTGGCTTGGGTCCTGGTATTGTGACCCCATCCTTACTCTCTCGAAGGGCTTCAAGAGTCCCCTCTTGCATAGCAGATTCAACAGCTTTCCACATCTCCGGATTGCCCTTCGGTCCGTCTATGTTGTCTGCACCTGATTTGTCCACCTCACCAAGCGTGTCGTCACCTTTCTTTACTTTCGGAAAAAGCGATACGTAGGGCTTCAGAAGGGGATAGTAGATAGAGTAATTGACATCGACTTCTGCGTTATGTATCCTGCGCAAAAGCTCGGGCTTCTCTGTTTCATCTTCCAGAGCGGACAGCTGTTTGTGGAGGCGTTTAACGGTCCTCGTAGCTTTCTGTCGCTCTAAACACTATTAGAATCAACGCAGGCACTATCTCGCACGGCTAACACTCACCAAAAAACCTAATGTGGTGGTATTTCCCGATTATCTTGTTTCGGAACTCAGTTTCCCGTTGAGCGGTCTGCTTCTCTGCCAGTTCGTGCTCGCACGTCTCCAGTTCTCGTTCACGTTCTATGCGAACGCCTTGCGGCATACGGTTCTTGGGGTTACTGTCCACATGCCCTAGCAGGCGCTTCAGGTTGCGTATACGGCTTTTGAGCGTGTTTACCGAGTCAGCCTGGCTTTCGTCTTCACCTGTCTTCGGCTGTTGTGACCTTTTTCGTGCATGAGGCTGGTTTCTGCTCGGTTTGATGCCTGATCTCTGCTTCTTGAATTTCCGGAGATTGTTAGGCTCACCGATGCCTTCGGCGTGTTTGCGTTTTTGCGACATGGCGTTTTCAATGTGATGGGTCCTTGGATGATGCTGTCGCTGCCAAAAGTTTCAGTGGGGCGGCAGAATTGATCACCGCCTTCGACCGCCTACTTCTTGGCGCTGGCACGCGCGCCTCCGCCAGCTTAGACTTCGGTCTATGGTAACTCTAGGTATCTGAAATTAACAACTTTCCGCCTCTCTGGCTTGAAGGCGAAACTTCTAACATGTGCAATGCGCTAAATTGTATGCTAGTTCCCTATCACCTCGCACTCTCACCTTCTAAGGACTGTCTCTGATTCACTTTCATCGCCTGCGCCAGCCTTCTAGCCAGTAGAATGGAAGCAGCTATCCGGTGGTCTCCACATGCGGACAAGCATAACCCAAGATTTTTGATAATTGATGTTGCGGGGAACCGTTTGCGTCTCTGTCAGGTCGATAACTATGATAAGACAAAAGTGCAACACAAGCAACTATGTCTTCGTGACAAGCTGCCCAACTACACAGCCTTCGACTGGTCTAGATGCGAGCCGTCTGTTGTAGGTATCGGCTCTGCATCTGGAGAAGCTGTCATCATTCAGATGGATCCAGATAAGCCTCAGAAGGACTACATATCCTTTCCAATCCGGCATCAGCGAAAATGCAACTCTATAGCTTTCAGCATCAAAAACTATGTCGCTACTGGTCTGGATCGGGTGCGCAATGATGTATGCTTGAACATCTACGATCTCAACAGCCCTAGCAACACCTCAACGTCGGAGCCCTATAAGAAGCTAGCAAGCTCCGAGGCCATCTCAAGTATTAAATTCTTTTCCAACCAGCCAGATACCTTAGTCGCAGGGGTTTCGAGACAATGCATTCGGATTTACGATCTTCGAGGTAAGTCAGATCGAATTGCATAATACTATGTACGGCTAAGTCGTGTCAGATTCTTCATCTGCAGGCGTTGCTCAGTATCCGACTCGGCAAGTCCACAACATCGCTATCGACCCGTTGGATGAGAATTATTTCGTTTCAGCAGGTACAACTGGAGACCCCACTGTAACCGTATGGGACCAACGCTTCATCAAGCAACGAAGCTCTAATGATGGGGCTATGTTAGATTTTCGGCCAATAGTCGACAATAGTCATTCTGCAACCATTTGGAGCTTGCGATACTCTGGTACTAAGAAGGGAATGTTTGGCGTCTTAGCAAACACAGGAGAGTTCAAAATAATAGAACTTGCGCAGCATTCACATCACCCAGAACCTGAGCAATCAGCCAAGGCTGAGACAAACGCTCAGGAATGGGAGTCGCAACTGTACACCAAAGTATCTCACAACCTACGGTATCCATACTACGATGAACATCATACTCAAGAGAGTAAAGATCGGGTCGTAGCGTATGATTTCATAGTTGGTGGGAATCCTTTTGTTGGCCCGTCCGCGTTGGTGCTACACCCAAACAGAGACATTGAAGTCCTAAGAATACCTCCTCCGGCTCCACGTATCAACATAACAGCTCTTGAAGAGATATACAGGGATAGAACAGCCATTGCCAAACCTAATAGGAGACAAGGTACTGTGGCAGACGATCTTATTGAAGTGCAGAACAAGGCATTGAGTAGCAAACCGGGCTTGCGTTCTGACATGAAGGATAGCCTAACAGGAAGACTGGACAGGCTCAATCTTGATACTACGCATCACAACATCCCTGTTCAGCCAGCAACACAATCTAGTCACCAGAAGCACGAGGATGTTTTGACATTTGCGTACCCACATGTAAAACTACCAATCAAGGACTATCTAAAAGTGCTTCAGACTCAAAAGCGTCGAACTCAGGAAGGCTATAATTTAGATTGTCAGAGGAACAGGGATATCGTTGCTAACGATCCCTGGCTTGTGGATGCTTGGAATCTGGTGGAGCGTATGGACTCACATTCATGGAATGATGGCATGGCAGGTGGTAGTCTGGATCTAAAGTATTTAGGTGTGGCGTCTATTTGGTCCAATGAATTGACCATGTATGATCAACGGCTGATCGACCCTGATGCTAAAACCTCGGAAGCCATCTTCGCTGAAGCGGTCAAAGAAATATGCGAGAGCAAGGAGTTCCCTCAATTCGCAACACCAGGCGTTGTAACCAACTATGGCCCCAATCGCCAGCTTTGCCTATCTCTTTGTGGCTGGAACCTCTCCCCAAAGGGGCTCCGCGAGCGCTGCAGTTTGCTCATAGATGAAGGGCAATACTACAAGGCTATTGTTTTAGCCGTATTCCAAGGCTTTAAAGAGGTTGCTTTGGATATTCTCAAGGAAACAATACAGGCCAAACAGATCGAGAATATCGGCCTCGGTGCAGTTATAGCATGTGATTCAGTCAATGATAGCCAGCGACACCTTTGCGCTTGGATGGCTGATATGACCGATGAGCCCTACCTCAAAGGTCTCCTTGCTTACTTCATAACTGGGGATTGGGCCACGGTGATCGACATGGAGCAGCTGTCACTGACAGATCGCGTTGGAGTAGCTCTCAAGTACCTTCCGGATGATAAACTCACACACTTTCTCAGGCTATGCACTCAGGAAACAATTGCCTATGGCAACATCGAAGGCCTTCTCCTGACTGGCCTTACAAATCGCGCAATGGACCTCTTCGAGCATTACATCGCTAAGTTCGGCGACCTACAAACCGCCGTACTCATATTGTCACGTGCCTGTCCGCTCTATATACAAGATCCCCGTTGGCCCTTGTGGAAAGAAATATACCTTAATCAAATGCAGGTATGGCGTACATTTCTGGAGCGTACCCATTACATCAAAGAACACAACGCAAGGAGCATTTCAAGAGAGGGGCTAGCCACTACTAAGCCTTCCTCCCCATCTGTGTCTCTTCGCTGTTACAATTGTCAACAAAACCTCGCACTGCGTCGAGACAGCCGGACGGCCCGTTCTTATCTTGTTCCTACTTCGGCTCAAACGCCTTCAACATCCCGCCCTGCACGTCCTCTCCGACCTCCAAAACCTAAAGGGGGCACTACCTCTCCTAGCCTTGCGTGTCCAAACTGTAACGCTCAAATGCCGCGCTGTGGGCTATGCATGATGTGGCTAGGTAGCCCTGATCCAAGTAAAACTGGGGCGGCGCAGACCTTGAAGGAAGAGGATATGGAGGCGAGGCTGATGGTCTTTTGCATGAACTGCACACATGGATTTCATGGACATCACGCTAGAGATTGGTTTAGCAGACACTCTATGTGTCCGGTTCCCGATTGTCAGTGTATGTGTGGGTTACTGAAGTGATCATCAATGTATGTAGGGCTACGACTTAGTGAATGAGTGTATCTATTCCGATGAACTACCGTGTCTGAATTAGCGAAGTCGTTAATCTATAAATGCTTGTACTGAAAATCTCTATTCCTCTAGATTCTTTACCTCGCGTCAAACCTCTGTCTTCCCCTCTCTTGCCTTCTGCGCTCGCTCCCACGTCCCCATCATCCATTTCTTTACCTTCTCCGTATCAGCTGCCTGTACTGGATAATGGTGTCCCGTGGCAAACTCAAACACAGCCGTCTGTCCCGGGTTCCCATCTCCTGCCTCCACATACGACCCTTCAATCAGCACGGTCCCCGCCCATCTCCACTCGTCCTGCTTTCCCAACACATGCAGCGTCGGCGTCTTGATCTTGGCCTCTTCAATAGCTGTCCTCTCCGCGTCCGGAATGTTCGAAGCAGCCAGGGCTTCCATGATCTCTGGTGGGACTAGCGGAGGTGGAAACGATGAGCAGACGCTAAGGCCAAAGTCGAAATCCAACCAGTCGAGCTCGGAATCTGCGGCCTCACCAAGTGCATGGCGCATCTCAGCAGCTTTGAGCAGCCCCGCAACGACGCGCGTGCCTTGAGAGAAGCCAATCAGGCCGACCACGCGGCCGCCCTCGGCACGGATTCGTTCGATGGTCGTGCGAATCAAGGTAGAAATGTCGGCAGGCAGTTGAGCAGAAGTATTGGTGTGCCCTCTTTGCTTGATTACGTCGAGGGCTTCGGTAGGCGGGCACCAGCGATAGTAGGGACCGCAGCCGTCGAAGAAGGGGAGAATGCCTGGACCGGCGGACGAGGAAATTGTGCCTGAAGGGAAGGGGTCAGTCAGGGGAGTTCGGTTTGCCTTTTGTTTTCCTCATCAGAGGATAGAATGTGTTGAGGGTGCGATTATCGTGGGCCGTCATGTGATGGAATGTGATGGAACAGAAGCTTAAACTTGATATCTGGATGTCGAAGGATGGGAATGGGGAGGGGAGTTGGAATCATTCAAGGGCTCATTACCGGTTAGAGACTCGATCTCGAAATGCTCTCTTAAGAGTCGTGCCAGCCGTGCTAACTGCACGGTATGAATGGTTCCGTTGCTCCCTGAGCCGTGGAAAGCGAGGAGCGTGGGCTTGGGCGCCATCTTCCCGGTTTGTCCCAATGATTCAGACTCAAGCGTCAGTTGGATCCTTCTCTTTGAAGCCAAAACCCTTTGCTACGGCACAGTATCCGTCCTAAAGTGAAAGACCTCGAAGATTTACCCAGCAACCGTATGAGTCTTCACTCGGCGACTTCGGGGGAGGGACCGGCCAAAGTTTATCGACCAAGATTGGCTAGCAAGATCTTGTCTCTCCGCTTGATTTCTGTCTCCCAAGCTCTTTTAGGCGCAACCACCACCGTTTCTAGCCAAGGGGTTCCCGCCTTTTACGCTTTCGTGTTCTTGTCGTTTATATCAATCTGGAAAGCGGGTCGATCTCGGCAGCAGCCCCGACACAGTGGGAGAGGCCCAAAACTTTAGCAGTTGATGTACTTGTGCGACACAAGATCGGCCGAAAGGATATGGCAAGGTATATACGCCTGCCGTTTAGTGTATGAGAAGCAGTTGCGCGCGACACGCAGAAGGCCCGCTGTAAGTCCACAATCGGAGACCGAGCCGCCGGCAAAGTGTAATTGCCGAATCGGGGATTAGTCATGATTGGGACGTAAGAGCGTAAATGTTCGAGTTATCAAGACCAAAAGTCATGTTCATCACCATCAGAAATGGATGGAACCAAGGGTAGATTAACACCATATTTGTACTCCTCCTTCGAAATGCCTTTCGTTGATCCCACTAAACGCCCACTCTCGTCCAATGATCATGATGATATGCCACAGATGCCTGCTAAAACTATATGCAAATATGGAGAACTCAAAGCCTGCAAAAGTAATCGAAACTGTTCAGCCCTGCAGACTCTCTACATTAGCCAAGCCACTCCCGTCACGATGATGTCCATGCTTCCACTCTGGCTTTCCCAATCCGCTCACCTTACTGGCTACACTTTCTGTACTACTCCTACTCCCGGTCCGATTTCGCGTCTTCTTCTCACCCAGCTCTTCCCTCACCCTCCTTAAAACCTCTTGCCCCGTCTCTGTTTTACCCATCCTGGCTACCAGCGCTGTATTCTCCTTCTGTAACTCTCCAATCTGCTCTTTCAGCAACCTAAGCTCTTGCTCGGCCAGCTCGGCCCTCTTTTTATACTCGTCGCGCTCGCATTGGGCCTTGCGAAGCGTCGTCCTTTCGGTTTCTTTTTGCTGGCGTGCTAGCAGCTTCTTCGTCTCGCGCTCACGACGAGCCTCGAGTTTCTGCACCTCCTTCTCAAACCTCTTCTCCTGCTTCTTGCGCGAGCGGTCGTGCTTCGCCTTTGCCTTTTCGAGTTCCTTTGCAGACTTCTGGCTTGCGTCTTGTATTTCCTGGCGTTGCTTTTCGCGAGCTTGTTCTAGATTTTCGTGTAGCTGCAGACGTTTTTGGTCGAGTTTCTGCAGCTCTCGGTCCAGATGGGAATGGCCTGAGTGACCAGAGTCAGCACCGTGAAGTACTATTGAGTGATTGGATGCAGAGGCTGAAGCGGTGGATGGAGTGTCATCTCCAAGGAGGCCTTCAGGTGCTGTCCTATATTGTTCTGCTGATGCCCATGAATCCACCGATGATGTAGTGTCCGTGGAACTTTGTGAATCTATCCGGCGAAGTGAGTTGGCTGCGTGAAGGATGGATGGGTCTGTGGTGTCAATTGCAGACTGCTCAGTTTCTGGCTTGTCGGATTGCTCTTTCACTGTTCGTTGCGAATGTTGTCGGACGGGCGTAGGTCTGTCTACAATACTGGTGCCTACTCCAGCTAGGAGACCTTTACCTTCAGCAATTGATAGCCTTTGATCGCCATCTATGCTTTGCCTTGAAGCTTCTTCGATAATCTGCTCTTTGTCTTCTCCTCTATGGGAAAAGTCTTCTTTAGCACAAGCCCAGTCCAAGAACTTGGCAGCATCCTGGACGATGCTGGCCGGTGTATTACGTTCGACCATGAAGCGCGGTATGCCGCCACCGGGGTCGCTCCTTGTTATCATTATCCATTCCACCGGATTAGTTTCCGGATCGGCAACATCGGCATCATCTATTCTATCTATCTTCTCGCCCTTTGCGTGTGGGCCACGTGATTCTGCAAAGCCTATTGTACCACCCCTTTCTCTGGACTTCTTATGGTCATGGGGTAGGAGATCGGACGTTGATGCCGAGGCCTTCTGAGAAGTTGCGAGAGGAATCTCGCGAATCATTTCCACAGACTCGTAATAGCCGCGAACCATACCATTGCGTGGAGGAGCATCTGCGTGGGATACTGGTATTGAGACGACCATATAGTGGCGAGGTATAACCTTGCCAACTTTTGAGGCATCACTTAGACAACTATCAGATGTGAGGAGAAGGGTAATGAACTCGCGGGGGGCAGTTGGTCCAGGGAACTGTGCTGAGAGTTGGTATACTGGGCAGTTGTCAGTTGCAATTGTACCATGCTTCTCTGAACCAGGATGTTGATATGGAGCAGCATACCTTCTAGCTTGCCCACACCCTTAACGTGCACGTCCTCTAGTCTCCTGTCGCCACCAATGCCCCGAACATTGCCCTCTCCAGGCGCACCCTGCACCTCCAAGCTTTCTGCAAACTCTCGCGTCATTGCCTTTTTCCATTTAGCAAACCCAAGCCCCTCGTGCACACTAGTACGCGCAAACCACGCGCCATGCCTATCATGCCCTGCCATCTTAAATACACTAATGCCCGTCGCCGCCTCTTTCGACCCCAGCTTCAATGGCTTCCCCCATGCCTTGTGTAGATGCTCTTGCTCCTTGATCGATGGTCTCCGTGCGCTCGATATTGTGAGACCGGCAGCGTTTCTAGCGCCGTTTACATCGGAGCGAGAGCGTTGCGAGGATTCGTACGGTGTGCCGTTCGGAGGAGGTGGAACAGAGTTTGCTATGTATTCAGCTTTGGCGAAGATCTGTGGAAGGAAACTCTCGAGGTCATCGACAGGAACATCTGCGAAGTCTTTGGGGCGGAGACACTCGAGCGCTTCGTGGAGCTGTGACATGCTTCGCTTCGTATCTACCAACGGCGCGATGGGAGAAGGGAGGGAGCTCGGCAGTGGTTATTCTAGGGACTGTGACTAGAATGCGTGACAGCGCGCAAAGCATGCAGGACTACGGGACTTCCGATGTTTCCGTGGGCCTACTCCGGCGCCGGTGTTATGGATGTGCAGACGACGGCGGACCATCGAAGCAATGCTTATCAAACAAGTATACAGGCGAACTATAACAGGTACGAGTATCAGGTAATCGATGGCAAGCAAATAGTTGACGCCGAGGTGGATTGTAGGCGCGTAATCGGCAGAGCTCTGGTGGCCCCGAGGATGCAAGCGTTCCGACGTCATACCGAGCATGCTTGTAAGATTCGTGGGGCGGCTCGACCTTAAACAGGGTCCCTTGTGCCGGCTGACCAGCACCTATTTGGCCATGTTCTACGCCCGCTTTACCGGCTCGGCCATGGTGACGCTCCGATCAAAACGGCCCTATTCTACGGACGACCAGCGGGCGTCGACATGTTTCGCAGTCACCGAGCGAATCTCGCACCAGCAGCTTGGCAACCATCACAGCATGGGAAGCGATCACCAGTTTAGAACAGGTGTGTACATTTGAATGCAGGAATACTAGATACAAGACGGACAGTCTAGCCAGCGCCAACAACACAAGGAGAGGGGTATCAAGCCACGAGGCAAAGGAAATGTTATTTCTATAAATGACTTAGGTGGCGTCCATGGCTATACCAGCACGTAGAGGGCACACATCTACAAACGTTAGCATCGTCCCAGCATCAGTAGAATCACCTACCATCGAGAGTCCTAGAATCATCGAGCACCAGAAAAGCACGTTATTGAGAATGGTACGTCCCTTCACCCATTTCGAGCGCTGGACCATAACGATTGGCATCTGCAACATCATGGCTACGAAGCCGTAGCCGCGGAACTTCCGCGTGATACAACCCATCACGAGTTCGTGGGCAAGTGCGCTGATGAGGAACGTAATGGTAGTGGCTAGCGGTCGCGACATATGGCCTCGCGAAGCCGAGTAGACATGACGCCGGAAGAAGTGGTGCACTGGTTTGTTCCATTCACGAGAGAACTCTAGCCAGTCACAACTGTTCCACCAATCTGCATAGAATTGACGATCGGCAAACCCTGCATAAATCAGTGTGTGTGTAAACAAGGCAACAGAAGACTTACGTGTAATCTCTGCAAAGGCCCCCAGCACGTACTCGAAAATGACGAGGAACACAAGGAGAAATGCGACCATGAACGGAAATAGAAGGCGTCCGATCGTTTCTCCAAGAATGAGAGTAAATTCGGAAGCACTGCTGGAAGCTTGCATTGCAATCGCCGATTCATCTAGCACCGGCAGGATGAATTCTTCAGTAGTGACGGTAAGGAGGAAGATGCAACCAAATACAGCCAGAATCTTGTAAAAGAGTTCCACCCAGCGGATAGATCTGGTCCGTGGATATTCAAGCTCGTAGCAGAGAGTGGGACAAAATACAAAGTCGATAAAATTCGTTAGAGTAAGGTTTTCAGGATACGAGACGCGGCCAAGAGGAGAGGCTAGCTCAAAAGCTAGATCCTCTCGAAGTTGCTTCAGTCTCTCTTTTTCCGAATCTTTCACATTTTCATGGGATGGTGACGGTGATACTTCATGAAGATGAGTACGTGGCCGCGGATACCTATATGCTGCAGCCTTGGATGCGCTGTCTGGTGTGTCCAGATCGTGAAGTCGGCGCTTAGTCTCACTGAGGTGGCCATTGTAGAACCTAAATAGTATCAGTGAAAAATGCCAGGTCAAGAATCAGAATCTTAGCCTTACGCATATGAGTGCATTTTCATGAAGATTGCAAGCAAGTGCAAGGTAAAGAAGACCTGCGCAGTCCAACTCCAGTCACGAATGAAGGGATACGCACACCAAAAATAAAGCCAAAGTGCCTGGAATACGCTTTGGATTACCATTCCCCCTTTGCTCCAGCGGAGGAAGCCACTACTGCTCATGAAGAGCCTGTGTAAGGGGAGTGACAGTGCCATGGATGCCACCATTGCGCCGTCACAAGCAGCCAGCTCATAGACCTTCTCAGTGAACAGCTCCCATTGTCTGATTGAAAGAGGATAGCCATTTTCTTTCCAGTTACGCAGCATAGTTGTTATGACCATGATAGCTAAGCCGATCCAGAATAGCACAAAGAAGCCGCGAAAGTCACGGTAGTCGCTCGTCGGATCGAAGTGGGAGACGCGATCCACATACTCGATGGAAGGGAATATGCGTTGTCTATGCTCGGCGCGAATCTGACGACGTGCCGACGAGGTGGCCTTCACTGAAGGCGGCGCATTCTCAGGAATAGGCGTGGTTCGACCGCTGCCGTGGTCAGTATGCCGGCGCTCTATGGTGCTACCTACCTACCTGGACACTCCTGATGCGTCACCATTGGGTTGGCCATTTGCTCCGATGGCCTCATCGCTCAGACGCGGTTTGAGGAAGTCGATTTTTGTAGGTTTGCGCGCTCGTGGTCCGTGGTACTGTATATGACCATTCGAAGGCCGCGTATCGATGGACGACGATTCAGCCATAGTCACGAAGGAGACGCAGTTCTGGACATGGTGGAAGCGCAAGTGGCTGTGGGTGGATACGTTTTATGATGCTGTCAGCCCACTCATCGGCGCTGATCGCAGCTCGGCGCACGTCTACTGTGAATCCCGAGGCACGTTTTATGTGCTACGGTTAGAGAGAATGTACTAAGTTGTTTTTGCGAAATGTGGCTTCGCAGTCCGAAAAAGCAAGGACTATGCGGCGCAGGATGCGATCTGGCTTAACCAAGGGTCAAGCTAACACACGAGGATACGGAATGGGAGTGCCTTGCGAGCGTATTCTGAGAAACAGGGTCAGGCAAGACGGAACACTCGGCGACGTCGGTTACATCAGCGGCCCGGCGGACGAGGGGGTGAGCAGCAAGAACAGTAACAAGCTAGCCTTACTCTTTATACACAGATACTTGATATATATCAGCACTTTTGAGGACCTCTACATAAGACCCTACATAGAATATAGTAAATAATGAAGAAACAAAGATTAGAGTTGTATATGTAATCGTAGTTCCGACTTTGAGTACCGCAGGAGCATCTCTTTTGACTGTTGCTGCACGGGCCGGCCAATATTTTCTCCGTGCAGACATGCTGAAGACCTTCCGAATATCACCCTTACTGACCAGCTGTAACTACGTTATTGCACTCGCCCAAACAACCAGACGGCCTCTAATCCTGGAGCACAGTTGGTCCTTCGTCCGCGCCCTCTCCAGCGCTGCTGAACCCCGACATCTTACCCAGGTGGGGTCCGTGAGGCCGCCACAATGACTTCGTGTATGCTATGCGCGCCCTTGGATCTGACCATGTCACTGATTTATATCTAGTAAAGCAGTTCATTCGCAATGTTCGTGCCGCCAAGACCATCGCTGATGAGCGTGCTGTAGTTCAGAAGGAGAGCGCGGCCATCAGGGCAAGCTTCAGGGAAGAGAGCCACGATTCTGGCGTGAGGTGTGTACTGGCTACATCTCCAGCTCCGCATACGTCTATTTACCATCCTGCAGAAGAAACAATGTCGCGAAGCTGCTGTACCTCTTCACGTTAGGGGAAAGAACACATTTCGGCCAGATTGAATGCTTGAAATTGTTGGCATCGCCGCGCTTCGCAGATAAGCGCCTGGGCTATCTGGGCACTATGTTGCTGCTGGACGAGAATCAAGAAGTTTTAACACTGGTGACCAATTCACTGAAGAAGTATGCCGCATTTCGAAGACATTGGTCAGAGTGCTGACGGTTGCCTAGTGACCTGAACCATCCTAATCAATACATTGTTGGGCTCGCCCTGTGCACACTCGGAAACATTGCTTCGGTCGAGATGGCGCGTGATCTATTCCCGGAAGTCGAAACAATCATTTCAAGCGCCAACCCGTACATACGACGCAAAGCTGCAATTTGCGCCATGAGAATATGTCGCAAAGTGCCCGACCTTCAAGAACATTTTCTGGAGAAGGCGAAGCTGCTCCTGCAGGACCGTAACCACGGGGTTTTGATATGTGGCTTGAATCTGGTAATAAGTATGTGCGAAGCAGATGAAGCAGAGGATGACGAAAACGGCATTAGGGAAATGTTCCGCCCTGTAGTGCCGAGCATGGTCAAGATCCTCAAAGGGCTGTCCGCCTCTGGATATGCTCCCGAACATGATGTCCAAGGCATCACAGACCCCTTCCTTCAGTGTAAATTGTTGCAGCTACTACGTGTGCTAGGTCGGGGTGATGCAAGTGTCAGTGAGCAGATCAACGATATCCTTGCCCAGGTACGAGAGTTTCAAAACCTAGCACAATTCAGTACTGAGCCAAGTAGGTCGCCACGAATACCGAGTCATCCAAAAACGTCGGAAATTCAATCTTGTATGAAGCTGTACTCACCATCCTGGACATCGAAGCCGACTCAGGCCTCCGTGTGCTTGGTGTGAACATTCTTGGAAAATTTCTATCAAACCGAGATAACAACATTCGTTATGTGGCACTAAATACCCTCGTCAAGGTCGTCGCCGTAGAGCCAAACGCTGTACAGCGTCATCGGAACACAATTCTAGATTGTCTTCGTGATCCTGACATTTCCATTCGAAGAAGAGCGCTTGACCTCAGCTTTACCCTAATCAACGAAAGCAATGTCCGTGTTCTTGTTCGAGAATTGCTTGCCTTTCTGGAAGTTGCGGATAACGAGTTCAAACCTGTCATGACATCTCAGATTGGCATTGCAGCTGATCGATTTGCGCCCAACAAGCGATGGCATGTCGACACCATGTTACGTGTCCTGAAACTAGTAGGCTACTCACATTCAAAAGTCGGACTGCTACTAACTCTTTCAGGCGGGCACCTACGTGAAAGAACAGATACTATCGTCCTTCGTCCGATTAATTGCTACGACACCAGATCTACAGACTTACTCTGTTCAGAAGCTCTATGCTTCGCTTAAGGAAGACATCACACAGGAAGGTCTAACCCTTGCAGGTTCATGGGTAATCGGCGAATATGGCGATGCTTTGCTCAGAGGGGGACAATATGAAGAAGAGGAGCTTGTTAGGGAGGTAAAAGAAAGTGACATTGTTGATCTGTTCGAAACTATCCTCAACAGCAGCTATTCTGGCCTTGTTGTAACCCAGTACATAGTCACTGCCTCGATGAAACTGACTACCCGATTGAGGGAGCCTTCGCAAATAGAAAGGATGCGACGGCTCTTGCAACGATTCGGCACAAACCTGGATGTCGAAATTCAGCAACGAGCTGTAGAATACGTCAACCTATTTGGTTTCGACCAGGTTCGAAGAGGAGTTTTAGAAAAAATGCCAGCTCCCGAGATTCGAGAGGAACAACGAGTGCTTGGCGAGGCAACGAAGAAACGACATTCAAAAGTATTGAAAAAGAAGCCGGCGCAGGCTGCAACGGAGGACCTGTTACTCGACCTTATGGGTGATGCTAGCATAGCAGGAGATGGTGTCAATGCAACCACCAACGGTTCGCAAGCCCAGAGTGCAGACTTACTCGCGGATATCCTCGGCGGAGGCGGCACTGCCGCTCCATCATCAGCTCCTCAGACAACGTCGCCCCCTCCCTCTAACGTCGCCAACATCATGGACCTTTTCAACTCAGGACCATCTGCTTCACCCGCACCTTCACAGCCACCACCAGCGCCATCACTAGACATCCTTGGTGGCGTGCCATCTTCACCACCTCAGACATCAACACCACAAACTACAGCTGGGCCGCCAGCACATACTGCGTATAATAAGAATGACCTTCATGTAACCTTCCAGCTCAAGCGTGATGCAAACGCAGTTCAGCTTCTTGCCCGCTTCCGCAATGTCGGTAACTTCAACCACTTGTCCGGAGTAAACTTGCAGGCTGCTGTGCCCAAAAGCCAGAAGCTTCAGCTCCAGCCTATCAGTACAGGTGAGCTAGATGCAGGGCAAGAGGCGACGCAACAAATGAGGGTGACAGCCGTCAATGGGGTAAGTGATATAAGGCCCGTTTACATATTACCATGCTAACATTGTCACAGCCACCACCTGCAAGGCTGAGATTAAGGTTGAAGATAGCGTATTCAAGTGGTGGGAGAGCAGTGACAGAACAAGTGGATTGGTCGGAACCAACGTGAAAAGGTGGAAGTTGGTTGTGAAGGGATGCTATAGGGATTGTGAGATAGGAATGCTGAGCCAAGGCTAAATAACTATGTTACTGGGAAAACGAATAGGCCGTTGAGTTCGTCAATATGTGAAGCCGCAGTTTAATGTTCCTTCAAATATGGCATGGACCCCATTCTCCCCTTCAACACAACTAAGTGTTGGAAATATGACGGTCACGTGCAGGGGAAATACCGTGGCCACGCCTGGGCCAACCGGGTCTCGGAGCTTTTACGTCAGGCTGCTCCTACGGCTTGGCGGGTCAAGTTCAATGGCCGATCTTTCTGCCACGCACTAGCAGCATCTTTGCGGCGCCTCGTCGTACGACGAGCCCTTTCTCACGTTTGTTGGCCTGTTTGGCCCTCTTTCTCACTCACCGTGGCGGCGCTCAACGATTTGTTCAGCGACTTGAAGAAGTCTTTCAGCTATCTGAAGAACCACCCAGCACTGGGCACAAGTTCCTCTCCACCCCCTCCCACTACACACGGCAACCCATCAACAGACATTTTGTCGCGAATACCGCACATTGCCCATTACGGTGACATCACAGATATTATCAACTTCTTCGTAAACCACCGCTTCAACGACCCTGCGTACCTAAGTGTCAGCATCATCCTTGTGACCGTCTTTCTCACAATGTCCTGGTTTTCTCGCGGCACCGGCGGCACTGGCTGGGGCGGGCGCTTCTCGCCCTTCGGCAGGCCGGGTAACTCCCCAAATTCAGGCGAAGTGTCAGATTCCGACTTCTCCTACATCACATCCGAGGATCTGAAAAAAGCGAACTCGGCACGCCCAGAGATTGTTGACTGGGACGACAAGAATCCTGACCGCGATACTGATGTGCTGATATTCAAGAATGGACGAACCCAGTATCAGACTCACTTCCCCGCACAGAGTATACGCGACGGCGACTTGAGGATTAGCACCATCAGACAGGCAGCGGCGAAGAAGATTGGTGTGGATGATCCACGAAGGATACGCATGTTCTTCAAGGGCAAGAACCTCAAGTATGATGAGCGGACGGCACGTGAAGAAGGTCTTCGCGGAGATGGGTCAGGTAGTGAGATCCTGTGCGTTGTTGGCGAAGCTGCAGCAGGCACTATGGCTCCAGGAGCCGAAGAGCCTGACACACGGGTCTGGAGCGATGGTGAGGATGAAGGGGAAGACACCGAAAGTGGTGTCGATTCAGGCGCAAACGCACCCAAGAAGAAGAGCAGAAAACGTGGCGGCAAAAAAAGTAAGAAGAAGAACACTTCAGCCAATGCTTCAGGCTCCAACACCCCTGGTTATGTGAATGCCGCCCCAACGGGAGCCGAGTACCTACCTATTCCTTCAAATATTCCCGGTCCACGGCCAACCTCCACCACACCGAGCAATACTTCTCGCGCAGCTACGCCAATGACTGCACTGGGGAAGCTGGATGCGATAGCATCTAAATTTCATACAGAACTTGTCCCGTTATGTGTCAAGTTCATGCAAAGCCCACCTGGGGAGAAGGCAAAGAAGGATTTCGAATACAAGAAACTCTCGGAAACAATACTGACTCAAGTGTTGATGAAGCTGGATAGCGTAGAGACCGAAGGCGATCAGGATGCTAGGGCACGACGAAAGGAGCTAGTCAAGGAGGTGCAAGGTATGCTTAACAAGCTTGATGAAGTCGGAAAGTAAGCTTTGGATTCAGTCTAGGCGATTCAGCGGGCGCCGAATGTCGAGATAGGATGCAATACTGAATCGTCCAACCACAACATGTCCAAGTTCCTACAGATATTGACGGATGCCAGATATTCGACCATTACGAAAATTTAATTGGATGATTGCTTATTATGACGTTCTTTCGTGCATGTTTCTCATCTTCAACATGCTGTACCAGAAGTTGCAGGTTCACTTTGTAAACCATGGATTTGTTACAACAACTTCATATTTGAAATACTGGTAGCCAAAACCACGGCTGTTCTGAAAACGAATGACAGGATCCCAATCCAAGAAGACGCAGCTGAGGTACCAGCAGATTATTCAAGCTAATTCCTAAACCCCTCCAGCTTCACTCAGTCGATTTTCCCAAGCACCCTTTCTCTTCCATATCTTTCGCAAAACGTCAGCTTAATCATCTCTTTCCCAGGGCTGCCTCTTTACACATCGCCCATTGACACACTTCTCGCTCCAAGGCCTGCAATCCCTATTCCGGCGACATGGCTTTCCCGTCTCCTCACATCCTACCACTATTGTGGACATGGGGATGCCCGGGATGGACGTTGCGATACACTGCCCGCCCCACGGCTGTCCTTCAGTCGACACCATGGTGGGTGTGCAGGTCGACGATGGCAGGCACGGTGCATCATTGCCCATGGTGCAGCTAGTAACGGGAATGGGCGTTTGCGTTGGCAGGCACAGACCGCCGCAAAATACGGTTGAGTTAGGGTCGCAGAGCATCGTAGGTGTACAAATAGCGGTCGACGGGCAAGGATAATTATTCGACATTGTGCATGGAGTAAGCGTCGGTGGGATATAGGTCACAGTCGTGTAGGGAGTGCAGGTTGGCGTGGGCGGTGGGTGTCTGGCCGCAAAGGCAGCGGTAGTAAGGAGGAAGAGAGTCTGGAGATACATTGATCCACGCTTGGGTACGAAGGTTGGCTGTGTCACGTTTGTAAACGAGTGTGTAGATGTATGAAGATATGGAGCGAAGCCACGGTAGAGGTATCCTGCTCAGTGAAGTCGGATGTGTGGACTATGTAGCTGGCGAGCTTTTCGCTCACGCGACATTGCTATCCAGCCATGACCATCGCATAACTCGCTTTCCCGCTTCCAGGTATCATTTTCGGACGCCAATTCCATAGATCCAACGCCCGTGCAACGGGTCTCGGCTAACATTTTTAGCATCCGCAAGGACTTGCTTCAACAGCTATTGAAATGCGCACGTTTTTCGTATACACGCCCTATCCGAACACCTGATCCAAAAACTTCGAGTACCAAGACTAACCGTTATACGCTACGTCTACATGAAAGCCCTTCGATGTATTATTGACGCACCCTATATCCACTCATTCCCTCCCTTTCTCACGTATCTAGACAACAGTGAAAATCTGGTGCCCTAAAAAATTCAACACTTTCTCGTATACGTATTATGTGTATTTATAGATGTTAACTGGAGTCACAAGCTTCGATGGCTTGTAGCTCAGTTGGGGACGTTTTTTTGACAAGTTGCATTAGCTTGGAGAGGGATTTCGTATCGTGAGCGAATAGGCGCGCGGCACGGCGTGCCAGCTGTATTGGAGGCTTTTTTTTGTGTTCAGATTGACTAATAAAATGTTACCATATGGAGAAAAGGCTTGGTTAAGATCGTTGATGGGTAGGCATGTGATGGATGTTGTGTCTCATTTTGAGTTTGTGGTCATCCTTGGAGGTCCTGTCTTGTCGGTACGCCCTTACTTTTCGCTGACTATAATCAGTACTCTTGATAATTGGGCAATGGAATGCCATTTATATGTATTGAACCTCTTTTTCAAATACGCAAGTTAACTTCTGTACAGAGGTCTACGGATTATCAATCCCAACTTGATATAAAGTTGAGAGGTGCTGGTCTAATTCCCTACCGAACATCAAGAGTGAAAACATCCATCCTATATATGTATCACATATACGAAGCAGTTAGTGCCTTGCATAGCTCCAATAGTCCGAATATGGTGACATTGGACAAATTACCTAAGGTAAAAATGAGCACCAAGAACTGCTACCAATATTTTGAGGGATAGGAAAAAGGAAATAAAAGTCACACGGAACAGAGATCAGAGGTATACGAGAGGCAGGAAGCCTTGTAGTAAGGTGGAGGCCCATTGTTGTACATTGAGTCATGCATACCCTCTGCTTCGCCGGCATGAACAGCGCGGAATGTGTCGTGCATCAGTCAAAATCCGTACTTCTCGTCACGCTCTTCCAGTCCTCTAAGATTTTCAGCGTCTCCTCACACTTTCTCTTCACACCATCATAGCAATCGACGCCCAATGGTACTCTTAACGGAACATCTCTCCCCTCTGCGACTCCTTCGCCCTTGATGAGATCCACGACAACGTTTACCAACTTCTCTGGATCCCCCGGCTGCTTCATGTCTTCTTGTGCCAGCCCTTGCAACTTTTCGTTCACTCTATCAGTGTACGCTGGTATGTTTGACTGCGAAGTTGCTTTCATATTCCCAGGCGAAAGAAAATTCGTGCGGAAACGACCGGGCTCGATCATCAGCGTGCGGACTCCCAAACCTGCCGTCTCGCGATGAAGCGCCTCGACGATGCCTGATATCTCTTGCGTAAGTAAGGTTATATAGTAAATACATTCGGCGATATCCAGGGACTCAAAACTCACCTTCCAGGGCAAACTTGCTGCCTGCATATGCTCCGCAAACTTCATGCCCAACCCAACCACTTAGACTACCGACGAAAGCCAGTGTGCCCGATTTTCTGTCTCTGAAATGCGGCAATACGGCTTTGGCTACTTTTATTGGGCCGAAGACGTTGGTTTCAAACTGTGCAACCCAGTCTTCGTATTGCAACTCCTCGAGCGTGCCGATCTGGATGAATCCTGCGTTATTCACGAGCACATCGATGTGGCCATGGAGGGAGACAGCTTGGGCGATGATATCTTGAATAGCGGGAGGGGGGGCGTTGACATCAAGCGGCAGGATGGACACGTTCTCAAGGGACTGCACGGAAGCAGATATCTTAGTGATGTCCCGTGCTGTTGCAATGGCGATGTCGCCGCGTGCGGCAATATGCTTGACAAGATATTGGCCTAGGCCAGAGGAGCACCCTGTAACGAGCCAAACAAGACGAGCCATGTTCGAGTTGAGACGTCGTGGATGTTGTAGTGTCCACAGGAATGGTTAGGTAGCTATTAGAAACAGCCTTGAGAATCCTGTGAGTGTTGTGTTTGAGAAAACTTTTACTTCCTGAGTTCCTCGTCTTATATCCATAGCTCTCAGTTGTTTGTACTGTCGAAAGCGCCCTTCCTAAGGCTCCAGTCTGATTACGTATACGGTTATACTTTAGGTTTCTATGCTGGCCAAAGTTATCAAAAGTACATTTGTTCAGCCAATCAGGTTCAGTTGGTCATACTCGAAAGAGTAGCTAGCTAAAACGAGCTTCCGATGTCTGTGTTGATAGCCGAAACCTGTCGGAGGGCGCATCAGCAACCAGTTCTCTCGGACGAACGATACCCGATATCTCCTATATCCTGTGTTAGCAAAGAGCGGAGATGTGCTATCCACACGGAAACTGATCGTGAGCTAGGCGCGCATTTTAATGGTAAATATATTGTTTTAAAAGTAGGATAGCTACTTAAATGCAGTGTCGACAACAAAAAAAGGATTTGATTATGATAACACTTCTTCAGCTGGCTATGCTGGCTTCAAATCCTCACACCCAACTGAAGAAAAAAAAAACATATACAGAACAGGCTCTCTTTTTTAAATCTCTCGGACCGTCCCATGAAGGATTCGCGACACCACAACGAACAAGCTTGCTAGAAACTTCGTCTTCCAGTGTCTGGACTGAAGCCACAACCTGGATCAGGGATGCCGAACTTGTTCGACGAATTCTCAAACACGAACATGCCAGGATATATGAAAGAAATCATATGATGACAAAAATAAAAGACTGAAAAAAGACATACGACAGGAGGGATTCGCCAATGGTCACCCACTTGACTACTAGTCTCCCGGTCGAAGGGTTGTCGTACGGAGAGCGAACGGGATCCAGAATTCTCCTTCGCCTGTGGTCGTATGTGCTAATGATGGTTACGATTGTGTAATATACGCAAGGCATCAACAATGGGTTCGCAGATAACGACGATTCTGCTGCGCATCAGACCGAGCTACCATAGGTAGCACCATTAAATATGCTTATATGAAGTAGCATGGTATAAGAATTATGCAGAGAAGATCATTTGCGCATGCACTTATTGGGAAGAATGCTTGTGACTAGAATTGACATTTGGCACTGTAGTCTTTTACTGATAGATTCCGGCCCATAGTCGAGCCATAACTTGCTGTCTGTTCAGATATGGGAATTAATGCCTTTACCGCGTTGATGTTAGTGGAGTAAAGCGAGGGGCGGGTGACCGTCGTTTTCGGGATTTACAACATGGTTGATGACCGATTTACATATGGCGATCATTAAGTTTTCCCATATACATTTTCATTGGCGAAGCATATCCGATGATTCCTTAACTCTGCGTAGCGAATATACCGAAGCCGTATGCACGGAACTGAGACGGACTTCAATTTAGGTGCTGCACACATATCAGCGCACATGCGGCGTGGGGTTATGGCCGAGATGGAACCCGTCGGGCCAAGCCAGCATGGAACATTCTACGTCACTGGAGCACGCGTTTTGAGTAAAACGGACGAAGTGGGACGAACGGGACAAGATGCGAGCCAGGAACGCATTGGATTATCAACAGTAGACAACGGGGTGGTTTCCCCACAGGTATCCAACAACAGCGCAGTCTAGCTTCTTCAGGCGACGTCCATATTGGCGGGCGGAGACAGGAGAGAGAACCCGTAGTGCAATTTTCCAGATGGCGCGAGGGCCGGCGTGGGGGAAGGCAACGGAAGGTTTGGTGGTACTTGTGCAAGATCAGACGAAAACGTCGTTCTTCTATGCCAGGATCAACGTTGTTGAAAGACATGTCCCATGCCAAGACGCGCTTGTGGCAAAGGTGGACGAGAAATCTGTGCCTGGCTAAAGCGTAATGCACGGTACGGAGCGTGGGTTGTCCTTACGTCGCGCAATGGGGGGCGTGTGGTAACGGTAATGTTAAATACGTCGGCGACGATGACATACGGGTAGGATGGGCTGGTGGCGTGCTGGACTGGCCCCAGAACTGGGTCGAATTCGCAAAAAGTCAGGTGTTTTGGGCAGCACGTTGATGGCTGACTCGACCTGAAAGGTTCCTGCAGGTCGAATGCACAGTTTCGAGAGCCATATGGAAGATTGCCATCGACCAGGGAAGGCCCCGCAAAGTGCGTAACTTCTGCGTGGTCGGCGGAGGCTGGTGGCCGTCGGCCACGGCAGGGCGTGGCGGCAGCGAGGCAGAATTGAAGTGCGATAGACACCAGGGTCTTACCATGTGGCAAGCCCAGGGCTGCTACAATACAGCATGGCGCGCAAACAGCGGTGACGATGGCTGGCGCGAGCGTTGCGAAGCGGGCGTATGGGGACGGTGCCTGGGCGCAGATGGTGGTTCCAGGTGTCTGCTCTGGAATGACGGTGCTGTGGTGTTTGGGTGTGGAGTGGGCAGAGGGCACGGCTGCAAAGGGCGAATGGGGATGGGCGGGAGCGGGTGTGGGGGCGCATTATCACATGGAAGCGATAAGAGAATGCTGCAGGCGATCCGGCAGCCTGGACAGCCTGGACAGCCTGGGGCCCTTGTTGATAAGCACCCCATACAGCAGTCGCTGCCCATTGCCGCTGCCCATTTCATTTTCCAGCGCGCACTTGCAGGAACGACCCAGCTGCTGGCCAGCAAGGGCAGCGACGACGGCCTTGGAGCGCTGCAAGCGTAGAAGGCACGACACAGCCGCTGCCAACTCCTCTTTGCTCTCCTGCTCTCCTGGTGCTGGTGTTGGTGCTGATCTGGCACGACGGCGTGCCCGGCCAGCGCGTGGGGGTGCCGTCGTCGTCGCTGGCTCACGACACACACATTCATACACACACACTCACATACATATGTACACCACCCGGGGCGGACGGCGGACCTGGGGGCTGGGCGCATTCGGACAATTGCTGGCTCGTCAAGCTCCAGCCGCGCCAGTCCACATGGTGCATTTGCAGCGTCTGCCGCCGTGACAATCGCAACCACGCCCCAGCACATCCGCGAGGTATGCCTGCAGGCATGCATGTATGTATGAATGAATGTGCAAAGGCAGCTATGCGTGTCGTGTGGTGGCCCGAATGCGGCTGTGCTGCACGTCGTCGGCCACCCTCGCCCTGCGTCGCAGATGTCGGCAGCTCGCCAAATCAGCGTCGCCCGCCGCGCTCCCACGTCCCACGGCCCTTATCGCCTCGGTCGCGACTCTCCCCAAAGACGGCCCTCGATGGCAGGGCCACGCTCCCCCGTCTCCCTGTCGCGGGCACTAGCCCCTAGCCTGCGCCAAAAGGAAACCAGTCGACGTCCTTGCGTCGCCCGCCCACCCCGTCCTGCCCAGTGTCCGCTGGCCCAGCCAGCGAGCGCGCGCGTCCCCAAAAAAACACCCTCCGCCCTCCCACGGTCCACGGTTGCACACCATCCACGCTCTGCTTTTGGCTGTGCGACCGTCGCTTGCCCTGTCGCCGCCGGACGCTCCCGCGTGCCCCGACCACAGCCGTGGTCAAGCGCCGTCTTATCTGTGCACGCCAGCCCCAGATCCCAGAGCCCCCGAATATACGGACTCTGCCTGTCCTCCCTATATATTATCAAAGCCCACCCCCGCTGACCACGGTCTGGTAGCCTCTTGGCCTTGTTGCGTGCCCTTGCCAATTCCCTCCTCCTGGCCCTCACCATCGATCCACTCTCCCTCCAGGCCTTCCATGAGCCCCCCGCTGGCCGCACAAAAAGCACATCCTGGCCCTGTGACTTGGCCTTCCCCAGATGTTCAATAACCCTCACAACAGCCTTGTGCCCGTCAAGCCTGCAGCGAGGTACGATGTGCCGCCTCCTCACAGAGACGATACACAGCTGCCTCGTGGTGAATGCAGCTTCATTCTACCCGCCTCTACAACCGGCAGTGCTCGACAGAGGTGTTCATGCCGTACCTTCTACCCAGACTCGATAATACGCTCGCAATGCGGATGTGGCCACCAGGCATGGCACCATGAAGCCCAGCCTCCCTCGATCGTTTCTGCCGAGCATTTAGCCCAGGTCGTCGAGGAGTTGAAGAGGCTGCGGCACGAGGTACAACGCCATGAGAACACGGAGGCACAGATCAAGCAGGAACTCTTCCGAGAGAAAATGGCAAGAGAGGAGCACTTTCGTGTCTATAAGGCTATCGAGGCCCGCATGTATCACAACATGCAGAACATGAAAATGCACATGGATGACAAGGTCGAGGCGGTGGTAGACAAGACCCAGGAGTTCAACGACCAAATGAAAGCCATGCAAGAGCGTCTGACCATGATCGACGAGGTTACTATGGATCTTGAGAACCGCATCGATCGCGTGGAGCTCAACAGCGGCTTCTCTAGGGAGCCAACGCCAGGAGCTGCGACACCCAAACCATTGCTCTCCACTCCCAAATCCGTTCCTCCTGTTCCTCAAGTGCCACTTCTTATCCAGTCACAGCACTTACTGGGCCAGCTACCCATCCGTACCGACAAGAAGTATCCATTGTCGTGGAGTGCGCGCGTCATCTTTGTTCCTCGGAAGGTCCAAAAGTTTGCGTACGATCCAGATAGCCAAGGTTACAAGCGATGCGCCACACGTAAACTACAACAAAACTTGGACTTTCCTAGCCAGGACAGTTCCTGCTTCGCAAACCGTATCGAAACCACCTTCAAGGGCATTCTTCGTGGTCGACCATGGATGCCGCTGACTGCTCATCGCCCTGCTGACGAGCCATTCGGACGCATGGCCCTAGCGCTCCTGCCTGCAGACCTGATCCATCGTGACGTGTGGGACTACCCGTTTCTCGAGGATCATTGCATTGCACACGACAAAATGCAAGGCGATGTGCTCTACGTCGCCCTGCAGTACGAAGATGTTACGTGGAACGAGATTCGCTTCCTCCCTGCAATCCTCGGTGCCGACGATTCATGCTGGAATCATAACGAAGAATTAGACGGTCAAGCCAAGTACAAGAGTCTGGATTCAGAGATTATGTGCGATTACCAGGACCCCCCACCCACCTATTCATCTCGAACTCACTCGATGGCGGACAGGGCGCCCTCGAAACTGGATGTCCTTGCTGACTCCGCCTCCATGCTGAGCCCGATCGAACGAGTACATACCCAATCGAGCCGCTTTTCGTCTGAGCGGAGCAGCCTTCGCAGTTTCGAGACAGATGACACCGACGACGAGCATCGAGACAAGAAACCTAAGCTGCGGTCCAAGATGTCGATGCCCAATGTGAACGGCACGGGACATGTTCAGACGCCCATTTACGTCTCTGGCCGATCGAAGCGAAAGATGCCCGTCCGCGAGAAAGGCCCCAAGGAGCCACTCCACTTCAGCGTTTCCAATGTGGCCAAATGGCGACCAACCCTCCTTCACCCTCATTCTTCCAAAGGCAAGGAGGTAATACATGAGTGAATTTTTTTTTTTTTTTTTTTTCAAATTAC
>Ga0247757_10000243_pt1 | contig 45621 bp, 37 predicted proteins | sample UWRJL126311R4_FD_180929 | JGI IMG/M metagenome (GOLD analysis project Ga0247757, IMG submission 180929) | Plant litter microbial communities from Arlington Agricultural Research Station in Wisconsin, United States - UWRJ-L126-311R-4 | ecosystem: Environmental > Terrestrial > Plant litter >... | reverse complement strand
CATCCTCTGCGCGGGAAGATCGCGACCGGTCACTAACACCACGCGCAGAGGATGAGCCCGATCACGAACGTCGGAAAGACAAACGGCGCCATCGATCTTCCCGATATGAAGACCACGATGATAAAGATGAACGCGATGATCACGATGAGCGGTATCGAGATGACCGAGACTCACGTGAATCACGAGGTGATAAAACGCGAAGCGCTTCAGTGGATTCGCGATACCGCAGTCGCCGTGAAAAAGATAAATACCGCTCTTCACGCTCACATCGTGATCGTAGTAGAGACTATCGCCGTCGACATCGCTCACGCTCGCATTCACCAGCGGTGGAAGAAGAGGATGTAGAATCCAGCTCGCGCCGCAAAGGACGAAACGATAAGGACAGACATCGTGAGAGAGATCGTGATCGGTCTCGAGATCGCGATCGCGAGCGAGACCGAAAGGAGAGAAAAGAAAGAGATTATGATCGCGAATATGATGATGAGAAACACCGTTCCCGCGATAAAGACCGGGAAAGACGCCGCCGTCGCGAACGAGAAGCTCCAGATGATGACCGGGACTATGACGACGACAAGCATCGCTCTTCGCGCCGCAGTCGCAAGGATCGTGACCGCGAGCGAGATCGAGAGTATGAGAAAGAGTCCTCTGCTCGAACTGTATCTCCGCCATTAAATGCTCCAACCGGTCCGTCTGCAGACAACTTCTCAATCCGGGGAGCAAGTAAGCCGAAAGTACCAACTGCCATGGCTCCTCCTCAACCACCAACTGGTCCTCGTGCTTTTCAGCCACCCAAGGGCCCGGCTGCCGACCGCGACCGCGACCGGAAGCACAGTAAAAAAGGCAGCATAAGCTCGTCCATTCCATCGACTCCGACTGAACCCACACAAGACCATTACGCTGCCGAGCGGGAGAAAAATGCGAGAGCTCGAGATCTCCTAGAGCGAGGTGATCGCTCTTTACATTCGCGCACCTCATCTTCACACTACTCATCTCAACTTTCGTTGTCGTCCAAGAGATCTCGTGACGAAATTGATGGACTTAGAGAAGATTCTAGTAGTAAAGACGTGCTAGGCGCGCCGACGGGCCCCTCCACTCATAGGGACAAGCGTCGGAAGAGCAGCGATGCCGGCGGCATGGATCTCGCCAGTGCACTCACTAAAGGGCTGAGGAAGAAAGCCGGTGCACCACGTAGAGGTGGCGTTAAAACCGAAGGAGATGTTGAGAGAGAATTGGAAAGAGTCGAGCGAGAGAGAGATGGTAGGCGATGGTAAATTACTAATATTTCCTCATCATCGTCACCTTTCTCCTAATTATTTCCTTGATTGCATGGCATATGGGCTGAGTGATGGGAATGGCATCAAGAATTTCTAAGCATGGCAATGGTATGTTACTTACACTTTCTTTGTCCAACATCGAAGGCAGGCTGGAAACGTGGGACTGAAAGGCCATACATTCGCTCTAGCAAGGAGTAGCTAGGACTGAACAGTAAAGGAGTGGATAGCTGGCTCTGGTTCTGACCATATATTTGCGGAGAGTGTATGAGTTTGTAAATTTTGGTGGACTCGTGGGTTGGTCGGAGCAATAGTTCGATCTCCGACTTGGAGACATTGCATGAGCATGGTCAACTGCAGGGAGAGGATTTGTCCACTTCTTTGCATTATACCCCCTTTCTTGGGTGCCCTCGAGGGCAATGGCGGGAAAGGCCAAATACATGATGCATACAGAAGAACATTGTGTCAAATACCAACCAGTACTGAACCTATTTTCAAGTGTCGCCTGTCGCCCGTTCCAGTTGCCGAGTGGAAGAAGACTGGATATTAATCATTAGGATAACTCATCTGAATGTGATGTCTTTTTGAAAAGAATTATGGTCAATGGATTTGTGTCTCACCATTTCATTGATTTTGATATATCATCACTGACTGCTTAAATTCAATGCCTTGTTCCGTTGACGTTTTTTACTCCTTGGCCTAGCTGACTTGCTACGCAAGTAGCTTCCCTTACAGCACGGCTGAAGGCCCCCCTGACGCCACCTTCCTCGAGGGCTAACAACCCACTAATTGTACAGCCGCCTGGAGTACTGACCTTATCCCTTAATATGGCAGGGTGTTCTCCACCTAGGACCAACCCAGTCGTTCCACGCATCGTCTGTGCTGCCATCAACTGTGCTTCTGCGCGCGGCAAACCCATAGCAACAGCGCCATCAGCTGCAGCCTCAAGAATAAGAGCGAAGAAAGCAGGACCTGAACCACAAAGCGCTGTCGAGACGTCCATTTGTGCAGGTGGTAGCGTCACAGTGCGACCAATCGAGTTGAAAATGAACTCCACAAGCTCCAGCTGCGTATTTGAAAGTGGGGGTGTAGTGGTCTGGATAACAGACATGGATTCGCGAACGAAAGATGCAGTGTTGGGCATTACACGCACTACCCTGCATGCATCCTTTGGTACCCCATTCGGATACAAGAAATTCTCAATCTGCTGCTGCGTAACGCCTGCGAGAATGCTAACAAGGATTTTGCCTTTCAGCGCCTCGCGCATACCTTCCTCGCCTAGAATATCCTTGAATCCATGCGGTTTACAAGACAGAAGTATGATATCTGCTTGCCTGGCTCCACTGACATTCTCGTTTGTGAGGGTCTGAAGAGGAAAATTATAATGCCCAAGAGCAGCGCGGACCTTCTCTTCGGCAGGTTTCCAGGTGTCGCATGCGACGAAATTGTTAAGGTTCGGGGTCGAAGGGATGGATGACGAGGACAGAGCAGCTCTAGTTTTTGCATCTGCTAGGGAAGCCATCACACCGCCCATGATGGCAATGCCCATTGTGCCTAGGATACTCAAGTCAGTATAACTGATTAGGAATGCATGATTCTGTCATCATGCGGCCAGCATCCATGGTTTTAAGGTTATTGGAAAAATTAAAAATGGTCTTATCTTTCCTGATCGCAAGCAGACCATACGAGTCCAGCTCCTGGAATAGACACATGATGGTGCGGCACGAGATGTAGGTGCGGAACTATGTAAGGGAATGTTGATTAACATACCAGAGCCAAGCACAGTCAATGTCAGTCCCTTGGAATCCTGAGAGAGGGCCATGTTCTCCTGTATATAGTATTCAACCGCAGAGAAGGTTTTGGTGTGAGTCGTGAGCAAGTGCGGAGTGCACCAAGGTTAGAAGCATCCCACTTTGTGCTGGCCCGTGCGCAGAGCTCCGCAAGCTGCATTGTGCCCTTAAGCCCTACTGGTAAACTCTGGCCCTGCTACCCTCATTGATTCAGCCCAGGTACACACATCGAACAGCTGTTGTAACGATTTCCCTCCAACATGGACCCTTTCGAGGTGCGCATGCGATTCACATCACTCCTCTCTCATCTCTCCGCATCGCACACTTCCCACACGAAAGCCGCTGTCTTCGCCCTCAAGAACCGTGAGATGGACGAAGATCTGCACTCTTGTATCCTCGAACAACTGGAACGCAACAGCATGAATAACCGCGCTAATATCATGTACTTCATCGACGTCCTCTGCGAACTTGCGAAGCGCGAAAATGTGTTGGAATTTGTCAGGATGATGCAGAGAGACATACTGCGCGTAGTCGACGCGGTTGTTCCGGGAGATGGGAGTGGAGCAGCAAATGTTAGAGTCGTACGCAAGGTTCTTAAAGGCCTAGGTGAAAAGGGTATTTTGATGCAGGAGACGGTCGGAGAGCTTGAGGGTGTATTACGAGAAAGGGAGGGCGGCGAAAGTCATCCATTTGTTGTCGGAGAGGATGCCACGGCGTCAAAGGGGGCGCGGAATGGAAATTCGCGTTTGGATAAAAGGCAAATTGAGCAGCGCATTGAAGAAGATCGCGAACGACACAAACGGCTGAGAGAGAGCATATGGGCGGTCCCTGGAGAAGATGAAAAGGAAATGGATAAACTGTGGGAGGAAGCAAGTGATATTGCGGATGACGATTATTTGGGGGCAGAAGAGGACAGAACAGAGAGGCAACAAGCCATCGAATTTGGGTGAACATAACATCGGTTCGCGCTATTGGCTGTTACAGCCATGAATGCATTGCATCGCACGTTCAGGCGTTTGGGCGCTGGGGTGGAGAGATACCACGAGGGCATTACACGTCCTTGCTTCTTATTTTACGCGTATTGAGTACATCCAAAACACTTAACCCGTATCTGTACACGCAAAATGTCGGTGATATAGTACAGCTCGCTCCATCGCCTATGAGTCTATCCACATCAAGCGTGACCACTCACTCCATTACGACAGTTGCGCCCAGTGCTTTCAGTGTCTCTACTATCTTCTCTGCTTCCTCCTTTGGCACGCCCTCCTTCATAATCTTCGGCACGCTTTCCACAAACTTCTTGCTGTCCACCAACGATAGACCGAGCATGGCTTTAATTTCCTTGATCACCTTGGGCTTCGCAGTAGCATCGAATTTATCAAGTTTGAGGTTGAACAAGGTCTTCTCCTGAGCTGCAGGTGCAGCCTCTTCCTCCTCAGCAGGAGCTGCTGCGGCGGCAGATCCCGTGCCAGCACCAGCGGCAAGGAAGCCGCCCATGGGCATATCCGGAATATTCAGGCGTGTCTGCAGAACAGCAGTCAGATCATACTCTCAAATTGAACTTCTTAGAATTTTCCACGTCAGAGGAAGCGATTGAGTTGAAGCTTGCTGCAAGACAGCTGCTCTGAATGAGGCAGCTCCTCACGCCATCTCTATCGGCAATGTACAAGAACATCGCTGCCATACCTTCAAAGTCGACACAAGGTCTGCTGTTTCCAGCAACGTCAATTGGCTGATTTGATCCACGATCGTTGTAACCTTGGGGTTCGTAGGGGCTGCGGCATCCGTTGACTGCCATCGCGGTGATATCCTCTGCTGTGCAAAGGACACTGTGGGACGGAGATATGGAGACGCGTTTTTGGCATTGCAGACGCAGCGCCTGAGGGCGCGTGATGCGGAGGCGGACATTTTAGCAGAAGAGGTGGCAAATTGGCGTGTATTGATGAATTCAGTCCTGAGTTCGAGGTTCACGAGATTTTGCGGAGCGGTAGTGGATGGAAAAGGACTAGCGCCTTGGCGCGGATGTGAACTTCTCGAACTTTTTAGATACTCAGCGGCAAATTTGACAACACCGTCGGAACCAGGCTCTTGGACGGTCTTTTTGCGTCAAAACTATGGGAAGGCGCCCCAAATATCGTACTGAAAAAATATTGTGCGAAAATGGAAGGTAACGGTTCGCTGAAGACTGGTAACGCAGTCTCTTTTAGATGGCTCGCCACAGAATCTCTGGATCCGAAACGAACGGATGATCTATTCGTTGAGTATGAGTCGCTGTTCGTTGAAGTCTGCACCAGATGGATTAGCCTAGACGTCAACCCAGAACTCGAAATTGCAGCCTACGGGCGCATACTACCACTTGCGCCTCACCTCGCTGAGCACGCAGAACGACTTGCGACATTTTCTCATCTGCTATTTCTGGGGACTGCCCAGGCTTCAGTACCTTACCGGCGCGATGTCAGTTCCGTTCCGGCACATGAACTTTGCCAGTCGTTGCTAGGGATTTTTCGTCTCCTAAGTTTCGATTGTCGCAACTTTGCGAAATATGTCCGAGCGTCGGCCATCCAGGAACTCCTGTGTCATCCGAACCCATGCGTACGATATCTAGCTGTTCGAACTTTCTGTTTGTATGCCCATGCTGCTGATAACACGACAAGACGGATGATCAAGCAATGTATTGGCGATGGCGAAGTTGAAGGCGAATGGGAAGGCAAGATTATCGATTACCGGTTTCTATCGTTATGGGAAGAGAAGAGATGGAAGGAACTTCAGATGAGGTTGAAGCTCCGTGGGCAGCGCGAGCTACAGCAACAGATCCCGATTTTCAATGAGGAACTATCCCCATATACCGCTAATATTAGCGGTGTGCTCTTACCGCGCCTTGATGGTGCTCCGTCACTGGGAACGAATTTCGAAATCATTTCAACACCAACCACAGAGTCGAACCTGAAGAATATAGCCAATGCTTTGCTACGTCCAAATCCTCTGCTTCTCATTGGCTTAGCGGGATCGGGCAAGACACTGCTCACACGATATTTCGCCTTCCAGCTTAAGAAACTCGAGTCTATGGTCACTCTCCATCTCAATGAACAGAGTGATGCTAAGCTCCTTGTTGGCATGTATACTACTGGCGTCAAACCTGGAACCTTCAGCTGGCGGCCTGGTGTTCTTACGACAGCCGTTAAGGAGGGGAGATGGATATTTATCGAGGATCTTGATAGGGCACCAAACGAAGTCATTGGCACTCTTCTGCCCCTCATTGAGCGCAATGAATTGCTTATACCCAGTAGAGGTGAGACAGTTCGAGCTGCAAGAGGATTTCGCATCATCGCCACAATACGCACCGCATTCAATTCTCGTGGCCAAGAGATTATTCCCCGTCAGAACATGATAGGCCAGCGGTTTTGGACATCGATCACAGTGTGCATGCCGGATTTGGAAGAATTCCAGCAGATTGCAACTAGGAAGTATCCAGTGATCCAAAAGCATGTTTCGGCTATCATTCGTGTCTACGCGCGTATTTTAATACTCTATTCAGATACTAAATTTTCATCTGAAAATGGTACCTCTTTAAGAGCACTTACACCGCGAGATTTGCTGAAATGGTGCGACAGAGTTAATGTGCTGCTACGTCAAAATTCATCCTTCAACTCGGCGCAAATGGACAATGTGTTCATGGAAGCGTTTGACTGCTTCGCTGGGAGTTTGCGAAGCGAAAAGGCTCGAGCCATGATGATGGCTTGTGTGGCAGAAGAGTTACACATCGATCCACAAAGAAGAGATCACCTCTTACAGAGCCGTGAAGTCAGGTTTGAAATGCCTGCTAAGAGCACCTCCTTAGGAAGCATTCAGATTGGAAGAGTGAAATTAGAAAGACATAAAGCAACGAAGCGTAATGCGGCCGCCAGACCCTTCTCCGCCAACGGCTATACCTTACGACTATTAGAGAAAATTGCTGCTGCTGTGGCCCGCCAAGAGCCATTGCTTCTCGTTGGTGAGACGGGTACTGGAAAGACGACAAGCATCCAATACTTGGCCGAACAGCTGGGACGCAATCTTATCGCCTTCAATATGTCACAACAGAGCGAAAGCGGAGATTTACTTGGAGGCTACAAGCCAGTCAACGTCCGCAGTCTTGTGATACCTCTCAAAGATGAATTCGATGTTCTATTTGATACCACCTTCTCGAGAAAGAAGAACCTGCGGTTTGTTGAGATGCTTGGTAAACGAGTTGCAAAGGGAGAATGGAATCGGGTATGCAAGCTATGGAGGGAAGCTTTGAAGATGGTCGATACAGCCCGCAAAGCCCATGAATCACAGACCTCATCGCCTGATCCTGACGGGGGGCAGCCGAAAAAGAAACGAAAAGTAGACTCATTGCCAGCCACCTTTTTGGGATCCAGATGGGACAAGTTTGCTGCAGATCTGCACGACCTCGAAGCACAACTTGAGAACGGTGCAGAGACGTTTGCATTTTCCTTCCAGGAAGGGAACATTGTGAAGGCCGTCAGGAATGGCGATTGGGTATTGCTGGATGAAATCAATCTTGCATCTTCAGATACACTGGAGGCGCTGACGGATCTTCTGGGTGGAGGGCCAGACGGTGCTCCATCCATTCTTTTGACTGAAAGTGGAAATGTGGAGCGAGTGGTCGCCCACCCAAACTTCAGAGTCTTCGCAGCTATGAACCCAGCCACTGATGTTGGCAAAAAGGATCTGCCACCGGGAATTCGTTCGCGCTTTACAGAGCTTTATGTTGAGAGCCCCGACAGTGACCGAAAGTGCTTACAAAGTGTTGTTGAGAAATACTTGGGAGGTGACACAGTCGACGCATCTACAATTCGGATAGCGTCCGATGTAACAAGTCTGTATCTTAAAATACAGGAGTTTGCTAGAGCTAACATGTTGGTTGATGGTGCGGAACAAAAGGCCCATTTCAGTCTGAGGACGCTGACGAGAACCTTATCATACGCTCGGGAGATCGCGCCTCTATGTTCGCTTCGGCGTGCATTATTTGAAGGATTTCATATGAGTTTCTTAACATTTCTGAACAAAGCGTCTGAAGACCTCATCGCACCACTCATCATAGAGTACTTGTTTCCACAGAAAGCTTTCATGAAGGCTGAGCTCGGGAAGCCACTCTCTCAACCTACTGATGGAAGAGACTACCTTCGACATGGACATTATTGGCTTCGTCAAGGCCCTCATCCGACGGAAGAGCAACCACACTATATTATTACCGCTTTTGTTCAGCGTAACATGAACAATCTACTCAGAGCTGCTTCAACTCGTCGATACCCTGTACTCATTCAAGGACCTACATCATCTGGAAAGACCAGCATGATCGAATATTTGGCCAAGCGCTCTGGCAACAAATTTGTCCGTATTAACAACCATGAGCATACGGATCTTCAAGAATATCTTGGTTCGTATATATCGGGCCCTGATGGGAAACTCATCTTTCAAGAAGGCATTCTTGTAAGAGCCCTTCGAGAAGGCCATTGGATTGTTTTGGACGAGTTGAATTTGGCACCTACTGATGTCCTGGAAGCTTTGAACCGACTTTTGGACGATAACCGCGAGCTGCTTATTCCCGAGACTCAAGAAGTAGTCCGACCTCATGAAGATTTTATGCTTTTTGCGACTCAAAATCCGGCAGGCTTATATGGTGGGCGAAAGGCCCTGTCGAGGGCCTTCCGTAACCGGTTTTTGGAGCTGCATTTCGATGACATTCCTGTTGAAGAGCTTACTGAAATCTTGCACCGCCGTACTCTAATACCGGAGTCTTGGTGTAAGAAGATTGTCAGCGTATACCGGGAACTTTCTGCCCTTCGCCAGGAAAACAGGATCTTTGAGCAAAAAAGCTTTGCGACACTGCGTGATCTTTTCCGGTGGGCACAACGCAAGGCAGACACTATCCAGGATCTTGCGAACAATGGCTATATGCTCCTCGCTGAGCGTGTTCGTAAAGAGGAAGAACGAGTCGCAGTCAAAAGTGTCATAGAGCAGGTCATGAGTAAAAAGGGTCCTCGAGTAACTATCAATGAGGAGTTGATGTTCAGCGAAGACGCCTCAGATGAGATGAAGCTATACAAAGAAAAGACTAGCACAAACACAAGTGTCGTCTGGACTAAGGCAATGCGGAGATTATTTGTTCTCGTAGCTCATGCTATCCGCAACAACGAACCGGTTTTGTTGGTGGGAGAAACGGGATGCGGTAAGACCACAGTGTGTCAAATGCTTGCAGACGCATTTGAGAAGCAACTGCACATTCTTAATGCTCATCAAAATACGGAAACTGGAGACTTGATTGGCGCGCAAAGACCGATACGTAATCGGGTTGCTGTTGAAGATCTTCTGCGAAGACAACTTCTCGATATCGTCGATATGCATTATCAAGGCTTGGACGTATCGCTTTTGAGCCTATCACAGTTGCTTGAGATCTACGACAAGCTTGGAAACGATGTTCGGAGTTCAATTCCACTCGCTCATCAGAAAGAGATTCAAGCGAATCGAATCAGAGCCGGGACTTTGTTTGAATGGGCAGATGGCAGCTTGGTGAACGCTATGAAAACCGGACAGTATTTTTTGCTAGATGAGATCTCTCTTGCAGATGACTCTGTCCTAGAACGACTCAACAGTGTCTTGGAATCGTCTCGTACTCTATTAATGGCCGAAAAGGGACCCGAAGGATCATTAGTCACTGCTGGTGACGGCTTCCAGTTTCTTGCAACTATGAACCCGGGCGGCGATTATGGAAAGAAGGAGCTCTCCCCAGCTCTGAGGAATCGCTTTACGGAGATCTGGGTGCCTGCTTTGTCAGATACCGATGACATTCTACAGATTGTCCGATCAAAGCTCAGACTAAATGCTGTGCGCTACGCAGAATCGCTTGTGTCGTTCTCGCAGTGGTTCAATGAGAAATACGATACCTCAGCGGCATCATCTATTTCCATTCGAGATACCCTCGCGTGGGTGACATTTATTAACAGTGTTCCTGTTAATGATACTGTGTTTGGTATAGTACATGGCGCGGCAATGGTTTTCATTGACACCTTAGGAGCGAATCCTGCCGGGCTGCTCGCCATTGCTGCTAACTCGATTGATGATGAAAGAAGATCTTGTTTGCATCATTTAAGTGAGCTCCTCTGCATAGATATCAGCCCGATTTATTACAGCACCATTGAGGTTATATCAACGGATACAACCCTTCAACTTGGGCCATTCTCGATCCCCAAATATACTCATACATATGGTGCAGACGTGAGCTTTTCTTTTGAAGCTCCAACCACACGTTCCAATGCAACAAGGGTGGTTCGCGCGCTGCAATTGAGTAAACCTATTCTCCTTGAAGGAAATCCTGGTGTCGGCAAAACTACTCTTGTTACTGCTCTTGCGAGAGCAATCGGGAAACCCTTGACTCGGTTGAATCTGTCTGAGCAAACAGACCTGATGGACTTATTTGGATCCGATGTTCCGGTAGAAGGAGGCCAGGCTGGCACATTCACTTGGCGTGATGCTCCATTCCTAAAAGCGATGAAAAACGGCGATTGGGTGCTCCTCGACGAAATGAATCTCGCATCCCAGTCAGTTCTTGAGGGCCTCAACGCTGTCTTGGATCACCGTGGAGAAGTGTATATCTCGGAGCTTGACCAGACTTTCCACAAACATTCAGAGTTCCGTGTCTTCGCTGCCCAAAACCCACATCATCAAGGAGGAGGCCGGAAGGGCCTGCCGGCGTCTTTTGTTAATCGATTCACAGTGGTCTATGCGGATGTATTTCGACCTCAAGATTTACTACTTATCTGCTTAAAAATTTTCCCTGGTTTGGAAGAAATCGAGGTGGAAAAGCTCATAAAATTTGTCGCAGAGCTCAATGAGCAGGTTGTACACCATCGAACTTTTGGTAACCTAGGAGCACCGTGGGAATTTAATTTGCGGGACACCATGCGCTGGCTGCAGTTGCTCACTACACCGAATTTCCCAGGTTCGGCTAGAGATTTCCTCGACGCCATATTTGTTCAACGATTTCGCTCTGAAGCCGATCGTTGCCGACTAGTTCAACTCTTCGATTCGACATATGGTGTTCGTGAGCCTAGAATGACATTACACCACGACCTGTCATCAACAACACTACAAGTAGGTCTGGGGTTAGTTTCAAGAGATTCGGAAGTCGCAACACCAACCAATAGCTCGATCTTTGGTGTACACCAACTCCCTCCTATGGAAGCCCTCATGGTCAGTGTACGTCAGAATTGGCCCGTCATTTTGGTTGGGCCATCTGGTGCAGGCAAGACTTGGATGGTGAACCAACTTGCTTCATTTACCGGCAAGAAAATGTTGACATTCTCTATGAATGCGGATATCGATGCCATGGACCTTGTCGGTGGCTACGAACAGATCGATCCATCTAGGGACTTGCATCGTTTAATAGGCAAACTGGAGGACTTCCTACGACGCTCGATACTTGCTGGGAAAGAACCACCACAAGCGACTGTGTCGTTGCTCGCGCTTCTCTCAAAAGATGCATATGTCCCAGTCCAGCAAATTCTACCACTCCTTCATCTGATAACAGTTGAAAATCAAGGATATTTAGAAGCCATCCAATTGGAGCAAGACTTTCAAGCTCTTTTAGAAGCATCACAGCATATTGATGGAGCTCGCTTTCAATGGGTTGACGGAATTTTGGTCCAGGCCCTTGAACAAGGCCAATGGCTCGTGCTTGATAATGCAAACTTGTGCAGCAGTGCAGTCCTCGACAGGCTCAACTCCCTGCTCGAGCCGAACGGGTATCTCAGCATCAACGAGCATTCCACTGCTGATGGTGAAGCGAGAATAGTCACACCACATCCTGAGTTTAGGATCTTCATGACAATGGACCCCAGATTTGGAGAGCTATCAAGAGCCATGCGAAATCGTGCTGTCGAGATCTGTTTGCTTCCTAATAACGAGACAACGAATATTGCAGGAGTAGTGGCTGACACTCCGATTGCATATGCACTAGATTCCAGCGTTTATCGATTTCGACATCTGTGCACAATCGACCTAAGAGCTTCTGTGCAGTCAAAACTTGAGACTTTTTCAACAACAGACGGAGAATTACTTCCAAGTTTCCGAAAACAACTAGTGCAAGGATTGTCATCAATTCGGAGTTTCCCGATGTTGGATAATACTATCGCTTCTACTTTGGCAACTACTAACGGCACATCTGTAGGAGGACGTGGTGGTGCAAATGATCTTGATCATTTCCTGGACTTCATGATCAATACTTGGGATTCCTTAGCGAAAGGTCTTCAAAGTAAACTTGATGAACTCGACCAAGTAAATGCAGCCACTGCTCCTACACAATCCTATCACCCGCTCGTTAATGAGTTACTTCTTCATCGAAACTCTCATCAATCGCTCTTAGTTCAATATGCAGCATTTTATGAAGTCCTCCTCGATCTTTATAATATGCAGAATGCCCTTAAAACAATACCACCAACGAGATTCGAACGACGCAAAGAGGTACAAAAGCTCCCGGCGTTTTTAGGTGCAATTCGTCAGGCCTTAGCAAATTGGACTGAGCATGCTCTTCGGATGGACCAATCCGTAAGCAAGGGTTTGATGCCAAATAAGAATACTAAGTATAGGCATCTGAGGCAGCTATTCTGGGCCTTTTATCAGCTGCTGGCTGGGCCGAATTTTGATCGAGCAACTTTCCAAACCTACTTGAAAATGCTTACTAGCTTAGCATCTTCTTTGGCCAAAACAGAGTCATCTGCCGCATTGCAATTGGCTTCAACTATCTCTCGAGAAATAGGCGCCTTCGGGAGCGATGTTCAGCTAACCTCTGGTTTGGGCATGGAGCGCGTCTGGCTTCGATTCAAGCCGATTACGCCAAAAACGTCAGCACAATTGGCTTCAGTTCTCTGCCTCGAAAATCTTGCCGATCGATTAGACACGGTCATGTGGAAATCTAATTTGAGAATTGAGGAGATGATGCAAGTTCGGGAGCGACTCACTAGCTCCTTAGAACTCGTTCGATCGCAAACGATCGATGCTACTGAACTGATTGTAGTAAGTTGAGTGAGTGTCATGCGTAAGGATATGACCTAACAAGAACAGGCCCTTGAAATTGCCGTGAGGGAGCTCGAAGAAAGCATTGATGAAGATGACGTGGCAGTTAATCCATACTTTGTGGATGTCTTCGAGGGTCTATGTCAGTACCTTGACATAACCCAAAATAGAAGTCCAAAGCCGGAGCGCCCCCATGCATCACCAGATAGCGTACCTGACATACGAGCCAAGTCTTATCTGCTCTCCAGGAGGCCGACAAGGTTACCAGTAGCCGGTGCTATAACTGACCCTTGGGGAATGCTAGATCGCTTGTCTCGTTATCTGGGCTGGCATGCGCAGTCCGGGCAGGAGATAGCTCTTCGTGGTTCGTTCCACGCTGTTGTACTGTCAAAACTGTGAGTCGTCACGAAAGTACTTGTCAATAATAGACTCACAAATTTAGTCAATCCGCAGACGAAGTTCAACTTGCACAGCTCAGTCGCTTTGAAGCAGAGCTTCAGGTCCTCTCTCAACAACTTGTCCTAGACTCTGAACATATCACAAGCGACCAACATGGTGCGCTTGATAATTTATATCGCTGGATCGTCGACCATCTTAGTGCTTCACACCGCGCCGATATCATATTTCAGATCAACGAAGATTCTCTTGTCCTTCGTGAGGGAGTCTCGATATCTAACGCTTATCTAGACCAACTCGGACATTTGAAAAAGTGCTTTGGTCACGCAAATGCACCACGCCATGTCGATCATCAAGCATGGATATCACTTGGGTTAGCTGGGCTGGCGCTTTATGTGCCAAACTATCCACACGACCCGGCGCTCCGACCCATGATTGAACGTAAGCTCTTCAACGAGGAGAAAATGAAGTTGATGAAGCAGTCGCAAAGTCTGCGTGAATTTCAGATGGTTTTCACGGGACAAGACACAAGCTACCGCATACGTCAAGCTGAGGACACAATGAGGGAAATGGGAGAAGAACCTGTCCTCCATGCTATAGCGCGCCCAGCAGTATCAGAGTTGGACGCTTTACAAGGCGAATTTACCAATTTGCTCAGCGTCATACATCCTTTAGCTACAGGGAGAATAAGTGTTCAAGAAGCCACCACTGACAAAACACTAAAACAGAATATTGTGCATATTATAAGAAGACTGAACGAGGGCTATCGGAGCTATGATGATATCACGGGACCTGCGGTAGGGTTCCTGGCTTGTCTCGGTATTGGGTTGACCCTAGGTGCAAAAGAGCAGAAGCAAAGCGAAGATATTGCACAGTCACTCAAGCACCTGATGGAGCACACCCCATTTTTGGGATACCATAGGCTTGGTAACCCCAAGTCGGCATCACTTGTTCTATCTTGTGATAACATGTTTTACCAAAACCACCGTGGTGTGGAACTGCGATGGCATGCATTATACTATCTTGCAGTCACCAAATCCCTGGATCCTGGACACATATCCACCAAAGAAACCCGATGTCTACTTCAAAACATATTTTCCTCCTTTTACTTAGAATGGAAAGAACAGCTCTTGCACAACCAGCGAGAAGAAGCCAAAAATAGCAGCCTGTATACCTACCGAGGAGATGGAGATCTCGATGAGGATGATCTTTCAATTTTCCCCAGCTATGAAGAGGATGAGAACAAATCGATTGCTCCTATTTCGACTTCCCGTGAAAATGCTATCAGACTAGCAAATATTCACAATAAGATTTTCTTAGGAGGCAGCAATGCCAATGAGGATCTCAAGGAACTTCTTCAGTGGTGCATTTCAGAGATGAACCGCGTCGCCAAAGGGGATGCGCACGGCACGAGCCATGAGCTTGTTCTACCCGCTATTTATCTGGCTTTGGAGAAAAAGGCAGACACGCTTGTTTCTCCAAGTATTAGCAAGGCCTACAACTTCTACTTCGATGCAAACCTGCCAGAAGCTAAGCGCATGATTGGCCTTGTTCACAGAATTCAGTACCGCTACCGTCGAATTCGGAAGGTCTGGCCTGAGCATGCAACCCTCTGGGATGTACTTCGTACTTGCGACGAAGCACTTGAGTTCCGTCATGTTGATCCTGTTGCAAAACTCATTACGAAAACCGAGCAGTTACATGGTTACATATATGAGTGGCAGCGCGTTGCCAGCCGAGAGTTCAGTACAGCAGACTTGTTCGATGACCTCACAAAACTACTCATTAGTTGGCGACAGCTTGAACTGACAACCTGGGCGCGTTTGTTTGATATTGAAACTGAAAAGTGCCGAGACGACGCCAAAAGCTGGTTTTTCGTCGCATATGAGACAATCATAGCCGCGGGAGAATCGGTCGAAAATGGAGAGCATATGAAAGTTCATATTCATGACCTCCTCCAAACCTTGGAAGGTTTCTTTACTTCAACTACTCTTGGGCAGTATGGGGAGCGCACCAAGCTCCTTCGACAATTTCATCGACATGCTGTCACACACAGCGCAGACAACGCGCTTCTTATACCGTTGTGCACTGCACTCGAAAATTTCATATCGTACTTTGAACGCTTGCAAAAACCTGTCGATGAGGCAATCGTGAAGGGACGGCAGGCACTCGAGAGAGAAGTGACCAATGTAATCAAGTTGGCAAGCTGGAAAGATACGAATATCGAGGCACTCAAACAAAGCGCAAAAACCTCACACCGCAAATTGTCCAAGCTTGTTAGAAAGTTCAGAGGCATGCTCAACCAGCCTGTTTCTGGCATTATAAAAGCTGGGTTCCCCGAAGATAACCTTGATCAAGGACAACAAACCATGGAGGTAGTATCCATGGTCGTGCCTTCCACTGCCCTTGGGCTTTGTGCAGAAAAAATTAAGGACTGGGAGAAACGTCCGACTCGGTTCAAAAACCTCACCATCACCATATCCATGATGCGTACACTTTCAACCCCGAGAACAAACGCTGTACAGAGCGTCACATATATTGAGAACTTCATCAGTGATCTTGAGAGCTCGGTCCTTCAATTGCAAAAAGCCACGCCCAATACACTTACAGAGGACAATAAAGAGGAAGTCCAGCACCTTAAAACACGAAAGCGTAAACTCTACGCTGATACGATGAAAGAACTTCGCCAAATGGGGGTCAAGTCAAATCTGAGTAGTGATGTGCTGGCTAGGCAGAATAGCCTTCATCAGGTTCTTGCCAATCTGCCCACTATTGGCTCCGAGCTGGGCAAGAAGGCTGAATACTTCCTTCACAAATCGCTTCATATTATGCCACAGGTTCGTGACGTTGCTAAGGAGCACCACGGAGATCTGACGAGTAACGATGTTTTGCGAAGTATTGGATATATAGAAGGGCTGTTGCATGCTTCTATACAACAACGAAGCATACTATCGAAAGCCACCCAGGCTCTTCACCAGCTACAATCACCAATGTCCATCCTGTCGAGCTTCTCCAATCTTTATGATCGAACTATCAAAAGAGTGTCGGAAGCCCAGATTGATGCTGCTATCATTGTGCAGCCTAATTTATCTTGGCTATCTGCCATATTAGACACAGGTGCAGATATCATTGCAGCTCAAGCTAAACTCGGGAAAACGAGCGAGGTCGACGAGCTTGACCAAGAGATGCGAAAGTGGAGCACACAATTTCGGGGGCTAAGCAATGCGTCTGATCAGTTACCAGTACTACCTCCATACGTGTGGTCTGAAGCACACATCGAACTTGAAAAATTGATACAGGATCGTTTGGCGTCTTTCCAAGTGGCGTTCGCAGACTGGATGGATCGATTTCCAATATCTCGCACTATTCTTGTTCACATAGAGCATTTCATGTTCCCTTATCAGAACACACAGGAAGATGTTCACGGTCCAAGGGAGAAACTGCACACGATAGAGCAGCTATCCAAGACGATCTTTTCTAGTCTAGACCTGATTCTCGGCTCCGTGCAGGATGTTGAGTCAGCCCTTCAGAATTCACCAACATCCACAGACGAAATTGCTTGGATGGTCAAAGAAGAGCAGACTTTGTCTGCCGCAATCAACGCATTCCATGCGCGTCAGATCATTGCCATCTTCGGATCCGTTCTGGAACAGGTACAAAATCACCATGAAGCCAGCAGCTTGCAAGTCATTGCTGCAATCCTCACTACTGTGCACCCATTCATGAGTCAATATGTTATTTCATATAAAGCTCTCGTGGAAAGATTCTACGCGCTCCATTGTTCCACTGTCAAGCTTCTTCACCGTCTTTCAAAATCTTTCGTTCAGGTTGGCATGCAAGGATTTTGCCAACCACAGGAAAAATCAGCCGATCAGCAACAAGGGAAAGATGAGAAACTAGAATCAGGCACCGGGCTAGGTGAAGGTGAAGGGGCGGAGGATATCTCGAAAGACATACAAGAGGACGAGGATCTTGAGGAGCTAGCTCGAGAGAAAAACGGGGAGCGTGAGAGCAGTATCGAAGATCAAGAAGATGCAGTGGACATGGGTGATCAGGAAATGGAAGGCGAAACTGGTGAAATGGCTGAGAAGGAAGATGAAGGTAGTGACGCAGGCGACGGTGAGGAGGATGCTCAAAGCGAAGTTGACAGCGTCGACGATCTTGGGCCTAGTGCGGTTGATGAGAAGATGTGGGATGAGGGTGGAAAAGATGATGATGCTAAAGATAAAGAAGGTAAACAGGATGTCGGCACGGAGAATCAGGATGATCAAATCGCTGCCGACCAAAAAGAGAAGAGTGGGGAAGACGGTGGAAATGAAGACGAGAAAAAGGATGAGGCTGGGCAAGAAGATGAAGATATCGAAATGGAGGGTGAGGATCAAGAGGAGACGGTCGGTATGGCGGAAGCAGAGCAGTTAGACCCTCACGCAAAAGAGGAAGAAACTCTTGACCTTCCCGACGAGTTAAACATGGAAGGTAACGAAGATGATATAAACGATGACGACTTGGATGATACAGATATGGGAGATGATCTGCCTGAAGAGGACATGGACAACGAAGCTATGGCTGAGCCCGATACCATTTCCGAAGAAATTGGCGATGATACAAACGAGAAGGACGCCTCAGGCCATGTGGAAGACGAAGAAATGGACCATGATCAAGACCAAGCCGATCAAGAGCCTCAAGAAGATGCTGTTCCGTTGCCTGACCAGAACCTACTAGAAGAGGACTCGTATGAATCAAAGGATAATCAGGCAGACCCAAATGCTGAAGCCGGCACAGGCGCAGACGCCAACGACGAAGCCTCCAAGAATCAACAAGAGAAGACGTCTGCCGGTGCAGCTAGTCATGATGAAGGGGCTGAAGGAGAATTATCTGAAAAGCAGCAGGAAGCCACTGCTGAAAATGGCACTCTAGGTCAAACGGCACTTCCTGATGCCGGTGGCCATGGAGAGCAGCATGATGAGTCACCCGAGACCCAGTCCTTCAAAAAACTAGGCGACGTGTTGGAGCGATGGTACAACCAGCAAAAACAAATTTCTAACGCTAGGGAACGTGATGAGACTCAAGTCCAGCAAATTGATAAAGAAATTGACATGGCCAATGCAGACTTTGAACACCTTCCAGGTGAAGACGCTCAAGCAGATACACAGGCTTTGGGTACTGCCACAGAAGAGCAAGCGAAGGGCTTAGATGAAGACATGGCAATGGCTGTCGACGAAGATGAGCAGACAGCTGCGCGTCCCGAAGACCACGAAAATGACCACCAAGACGATCACCAAGATGTTGATATGCAAGATCCTTTACTGTCCCAGAGAGAGGAGCAGCAGCAGCAATCAGCCGCTGACAATCGCCCACAAGCCTTCGTTGGTGAACAGAAACCATTCTCAGAGGACGCCGATATAGAAAATGCCATGGCTTTGGATGACGACATTTCCGAAACCTCTTCTGTTAGTGAAGTAGGGACTAAACTGGAGCTCACTCATCTCGATGTGGCGACGGGTATCACTCCTGAATCTGCTCGTGCTCTTTGGCTGTCCCATGAGTCTTCAACTCATTCTCTTTCGCAGCAACTGACCGAATCACTTCGCCTCATTCTGGCCCCAACACTTGCGACAAAACTGCGGGGAGATTTCCGTACCGGCAAACGATTAAACCTGAAACGCATAATTCCATATATTGCATCAAGCTACAAACGTGACAAGATTTGGCTAAGAAGAAGCATGCCTAGCAAGCGAAGTTATCAAGTTATGATCGCACTCGACGATTCAAAGTCCATGGCCGAGAGCGGAGTATCAAGCCTCGCACTTAAAACCCTAACACTAATCACACGAAGCATGGCGATGCTAGAAGTTGGTGAAGTCAGCGTTGTCGGTTTCGGAGACGAGGTCAACGTTGCACACGACTTTGACAAACCGTTCACATCAGAGTCAGGAGTGAAGGTATTTGAGCAGTTTGGTTTCAATGCATCCAAGACCAATGTGCGGGGTTTGGTGCATCGCAGTCTAGAGCTCTTTGCTGAGGCGCGCCGTAAAGGCTCTTCTTCAGTCGGTGAAGATCTTTGGCAATTGATGCTCATCGTCAGCGATGGCATATGCGATTCTCATGCAGAGATTCAGCGCCTGATCCGTCGCGCCCAGGAAGAACGCGTCATGGTCGTATTCGTCATCATTGATTCGTCAAGCCCACTACCCCAACCTGAATCTGCTTCTGAAGCCGTTGGGCCTAGGGGAAGCGAAAAGGAAAAGGAGAAGACAAGTATCATGGATTTACAATCTGTTGAGATCTCAGCAGAAGGTAAGGTCATCAGGTGGAAGTATATGGAGAGGTTCCCCTTCCGGTATTACTTGGTAGTTAGGGATGTGAGGGAATTGCCTGGAGTATTGGCGGGAGCTCTCAGGCAATGGTTTGGTGAAGTCGTTGGGAGTGCGTAAATGAATGTCTGTTTGTAATGTATCCATTGGCGTTTAAGAGTTCAATAATGAAAATTCAGACCACCGGTCCGTTCAGTCCGACAATGTTTTCCCCTATCCTATGTCTCTCCAGTATACTCTTGTTACGATAGGATTTATCGAATATGGCTTTTCTTTAATCTCAGTTTCACCTCTTGAACTGTAGCTGGCCCTGCACTCCCCAACGAGATCACGCATGCCACAACTCCACATGCCACACATATTACATGGCTTATCCGGCAACCATATAGATAACCTCTTAGTACTTGATCCAAGTCGGCGCCCACAAAGACATGCCGTAGCTGAGTTGCTCCTGCATTTAGAGCGGCATGGGGGTCAATGTTCGACATATTTCGTTTGAGATGAGCAACAAGTCCCTGTGTGAAAGCCGCCTCAGTGGTCGCTACAAAGAGCGCTGTACCTGTGTTCTCGACAAACAGTGTGAGAGTCGTGACAGCAGCGACATCTTCAGCACCGACAGAGGCCTGATTAGCGATCATGGGAATCTGCAATACAAGACCAACACCAATTCCCGTAAGCAATTCAAAGCCGACCCATGCCTTGTTCGATGCTCGTGAGTCTACTGAATGTATGCTGAGTGCACCTGCAGTGGCAAGTATGGCGCCGCCAAACAACAGTGCTTTGTAATGGCGCCAGTACGTAACAATGGCGTTTGCAACCATAGTGAATACTGAAACCCCAAGTATAAGAGGAATAAGGCGGACGCCGCTTTGTGATGCAGTCTTATCGTCAATGGACTGGAACTGTACAGGTAGCGTGTATTGGAGTGGAAAGAAGAGACCGGCTATAAAGAAAATGTAGATTAATTTCCAGAGGACGGTCTTTTTGCGTAATAGATGTGCCTGGACCATTGCCTTGGTCCCCATGATCCATTCGTTGAAAACGAATAGACAGAGGAATAAGACAGAGGATATGAGGCTAACAATGACACTGAAGTGACTCCATGCATGCGTTCCTGTGTAGTGCATGCCAAGTATAAAGCATGCGAGGAACCCAGTGAAAAGGAGGCCGCCGCCTAGGTCCAGGCTGATGATCCGATCCAACATCGTCATCTCTTGAGGAGGATGTTGAGAGTGGTAAGCAAAGAACATTATGGTTACCGCAAGGCCTCCAATGGGAAGATTGACCCTAAAAACGTCAGCCAGGTATCCACAATAACACAGGGAGGATGCTGACCAAAAACACCACCTCCATCCCAACGTGTCCGTTAGACCTCCCCCTATCAAGGGACCAAGGACACTTGCGACGCCGAAAGTTGCGCCTACCACGCCCATATAAGCAGCCCTGTACTGATCGCTTACGCTTATTGCGATCAAGATGAAGGCGCCCGTCATCATACCACCGATTCCCAATCCAGTCACCACACGGCCGAATATCAACATTTCGCTACTCCGTGCAGTGGCACAGAGCACGTTACCAGTCTCTAAAAGAGCGACTGACGAAAAAAAGACGAGCTTCTTATGGAAACAAGCGTAAGCTTTACCCCAGCAGTTCGGGAAAGCGGTAGTTGCAATACTGCATGCCGAGCCATACCAGGCAATGCTGGCGATGGAACCGAACTCTGTGGTGATAGCTGGGATAGCCGTACTGAGGATCGAAGAATCGAGGGCGGCAAGAAAGATACTCAATGACAAGCCAATAGTGAGCATGAAAAGCCTGATCCCCTGGGGATATTGGAATGGTGGTGACGGCAATGGAAGTGTTCTGACTGAGTCATGCTGTGTCTTCACATCTTGCGATATCGTAACGCTCCCAGAAGCAACACGAGACTCCAGCTCGATCGCGTCCATGTCGATATGCGCAAATGACAACTCTAACAGATCCGTTGTGCTTCGTGCGTGAAAGGCTTCGTATAAAACTTTCCGCGTCAGGCAGTGACAGCGAACAAGATAAGCACACTGCTATGAAAGGAAGGTGGAAGACTAGTTAAACGATGGGATCAAAGCCAATCAGCTTTCGCTTACTACGAGGGCGTGTTGCGGTCTTGAAATCTAAAGTCCGTGCGTCCATCTACCTCCAAATTCAGTCGACATGATCCGTGGCGGTTGTCACCGCCTCCCATTCCTTAAGAAGATTCTCCGTTGCCTGCAATTTATCCCTGATGGCAGGCACTAGGTCGCTGCCAAGCGCAATCCTAATTGGCACCTCCTTTCCCTCAGCAGCCCCGCTCTTCGTCAAAATGTCCACAATTACCTTGGACCCTTTCTGCACATCTCCGATCTGTTTACCAGCGCGACTCTCCAGCATCCTCCTGACTTCGCCCGCCTTGGTGTTTTCATACTCATCCATCTTCTTCTCACTGTGTATGCTCGTACTAGAATTTAGGAAGCCGGTACGGAAATAGCCCGGTTCGATGGCAGTTACAGATATGCCAAACGGCGCGAGTTCATCGCGAAGCGCCTCAGATAGACCACTACAAGCCCATTTTGTTCCATAGTAAAGAACACAACCAGCTCTACCTGTCCAAGAGGCTAGGCTGCCAAAGTTTGAGATTGTGCGATGGCCAGGGCTGGCACGTAGATAAGGAAGAAAGGCTTTGATAACGTTGAGCATGCCGAATACGTTCGTGTTGAAGATGTCGTAATCCTCTTTGGGGCTACAATAATCAGTCATCACCCTTAGAATGGTCCAAGGCCGGTTATGCTTACGATGTTTCTTCCACGGCTCCAATTAGGATGTAGCCTGCTGCGTTGACTAGATGCGTGATGTATCCATATTTACTGTTTGCTTCCTGTGCCACTTTCTCGAGTTGATCCAATGTCCAGGTGACATCTAGAGCCAATATGTCTGCACCCTTTTCTTTCAAGTTGTCAAGCTTCGCAGGGTTGCGTCCACTGGCGATGACTTTGTGCCCACGTGATAGAGCTTCAAGTGCCATGTATGCTCCAAAGCCGGAACTGGCAGCAGTTATGAACCTAGGATGCGTCAACATAGAAATTTGTGAAGGTTTGACAGAAACTAACCAAACAGGTGTCTTATCAGCCATGTTTCAGAATATTTCAGCGAGAAATCCTCAATGGAATGAAAGCGTGAAGAGATGATCCAACAGTCAGGAAGAACACTGGGCTGCTTTATATCTGCCTCGCCATCGATCAAGTTTTACCTATCATGACGATGCAAGGATCTAATCCCCGGCCTGGGCGGCATATGATATCTGAGATACACAACGCTCGTATTTTAAATCCGCTCACAGCTCCGAAGCTTTTCATCGATTAAGCGTGTAAAAGCGATTAAATCGTTTCATCTGAGATATCTTGAAAACAAAAGCACGCACATGCACATTAATTTTAAGTTATCTTGTACGAAGAAACATACCAGGTGAACTTAAGGTACTTTGACAGACTACTATGGCCGAGTCTTCGAATTGTAAACAGCGTATACCAAGTTGTAGATTTTCGGTTGAGCGTATCCGGGCTACACCGGTTTTCGACATAACAATACGCCCCGCATAGAAACAATGCTGTCTGCCGGGTTTCGTCATTGATTTAGTAAGTTGAGACAAGCTCTTATTGGGTTGATATTCTAGGAGAAGAGTCTCGTAAGCTGCCAAGCCTGCGTTGTAATCCGACGGCTGTCGGGGTGAATGCGCTGCCTTCGGACGTTGCCGCATTTTAGTCTCCAAACCCGAAAACTATCGCTTGGTGACCTTGAAGACGACAAAAAGTGGACAGCATACCTCCGTTTAGCTCCATTCCATCAGAGCTTTTGTTACAACGTGAGCTAGCCCTGACCAAAAAGAGACAAGATTTCACTGAATGCCCCAGCCGATACGGCCGAACTCAACCCTGACTAAGGGCTCTGGGTACATAGGGATGATCATCTTTCCAGATTTCCTTTTCAGGTTGTGCTTCCCCAAGATACTTACAGTCAACCAGGGTTCAATTTTTTTCACACATGACAATGCATCCTTTTCCCACCGATCCTCATTCCGAACTTTCACCCATCAGTGTTCATCTCCTTTTCAGACCCTTAGCGTTGACAAGGGAAGCTGTAGAACGCGGGAATGGAAAAATGAGTCGTTTTAAGGGTACTGGTATGCAGACACCAGTGCATATATTACACGTTTGTATATTAATAGTATGAACCCGTGTGGTATCATCCCTTCTATCCTAAAAATGTTCAATCTATGCTGAACCCCAACGCCAAACCCCAATGCCGATGCAATGCAATATATATGCAAGCCCTCTAATCTACGTATCCCTTACACTTGACGTGTGCAAAGTGGTGCTTCCCACCTTCTTCAATAACCATAGCAGTTAACTGACCGCCACCGACGCATCCCGAATCGAGACCCATGCTGTATTTCTGGATGTTCTTTCCGCGTTTCCGGTCATGGCCATAGATGACCGTCATGCGTTGTTCGGCTGGTTTCTTCTGCTGCTGATGATTCCAGAACTTCTCCCAGGGCGTATGGGCTCGTGTTTCTGATGGCAACCGTGTGTTTAGATCGATGGTGCGCATGTTCATGACATGGTAAGGATCTTGTTCATCCAGCGGTATGTCAGGAACCAGGCCAGCGTGCACGACCACCACATTGTGGAGCTTGCCTATTTCACCAATGCGCAATATAACAGGGCAGGACTGGAGCCAGGACCTTTGCTCTTTGTTGAAAGACTTTGCGAGCTCCAGGACCTTGCTGTCCTTGGTAGAAAGAGACAGTTCGCGGCGAGTGGTCTCGGGAGTGGGATCTGCAGTGGCAGTGGCAGTGGCATTGACGTCGACATCAATATCGGTTGGTTCGCCTTCAGGAAAGGAGGGAATGGGGCTAGTAGGTTCTTCGCTATCGGGGAATGGCGTGATAGCAGCGGGGTCATGATAAAGATCAACTTCAGCGGCGGTGAGCAATACCTTATCTTCGTGGTTGCCGCGTACGCTCGAGGCACCGAGACGGCGAGCGAGGTCTACTACGCCTGGAGAATCAGGGCCTAGAAGTGCGTTAGGTAGTGTGCGCATGATGTCAGGACTGCCGCCTACCTTTCGAGATCATATCTCCCGTCAAGACAAGATGGTCTTTATGTTCCTTGAATCCGACTTTGCGCAGGAGCGCTTCCAACTCCTGTTTGCAGCCATGTACATCCCCCACAACCACCAGTCGTTTCCCACCCTTGGGCATATGCTCGAGCTCCAGATCCTTGACCTGAATCACGTCTTTGAACACCGGCCTTGCATTCTGTCCAAATTTGAATTCCGGCTCGACATCCATCCGGGCAGCTTCTTCTTCCAGCTGAGCGTAGATAGGTGCCATGTATGCGCGCCAGCTGAGGAGAGATATTATAGCGACACCAGCGATCGCCAGGAAGATGACGCAATAGCGCTGCACTCTCCGCGGCACGCGGTTCGTGGTACGTGTGATGGCAGCACGCCACTTCGGGTTGAGGAGGTAGTCACCCTCGTCTATGGCGTAGAAAGCATCCTCCTCGTCAGACACGTCAAGGTCGCGGTCGTTGTGGGGTATGAGATCGATAAGCGGCCGGTGGTGGGGGTCGAAATGGGATGGCATGGCCGCCGGGGCGTGTAAGCGATGCTGTGTATGTATGCGCGGCCGGTATGATGTTTAGGTTACAATTCTGGAGGTAAGGCGTAAGAAGGCAGAAAGTTCAGCAAGGTAAATGATAGACGCGTACATGTATAGGGGATGTCGCTGGGGGCCGCACGGAAGTCGGCACCGCATCGCCTGGGCGCTGTTTAGAAGGAGCAATGGGTATGGATATCTCGATGGCGAGGGAGAGCAAGACGACGGTTCAACCGTACCTGGTGCTCGAGCGAGAGATGCACGAGGTGAACGCAAGACATGGCAGCCTCTTGAATGTGAGATCTCAGTCCCCCATCCCTTCGGCTATCAGCTGGGGCTGGCTTGGCGCAAATCTGTCCAAGTCTGAGCCTCGTGCGGCGACGTTGCCACCCAGTCGATTTAGCTCACAAGATGTGTACTTTGTGCATGTCGGGAGCGCGGAAAATATGTGAGAGATGGCTGGCAGGTGAAGGTTGGGATCCGCTCGGTGCAATGTCACCTGCAGCAGTGCTTTTACCCCTGGGGCAGGGCATCGACCCCTCCAACAATCATCCATCTAGCCTTCGCACCCAGTTCGTCAAGCACTCCGCGCCGAATGACATGTGTGATATTGCACTATGTGATCCCCTTTCTGCACCACCATCCCCTTCTAGTTAGGCCTACCCGTTTAGCAAAATAAAAAAGCCATGTATCCAAGGATTCCCGGGCCCGAGCGATATCACACCGTAGTCATTATAGGAGAATCAGGCGTTGGCAAGACCAGCCTCACTGATCGGGTATGTCTGCCTACATAACCCTCACTTACCTACGCAGCCTGGTCTGACAAAGTGTCTCCCAGTTTGTCTTTGATAAGCACATGGTACGCTATGATCCCTTAGCAACTTTCCCGCCACCAGGGACAGAGTCAAGCTGCCGCAGGGCTCTGGAGGTAGATGGCGAAGTGTGGGGTCTCAGCATCGAGGACCTCAGTACCACACCGCTTCGCCTCAAGGAACCAGGCTTCCGTGCCGACATCTTTGAAGCTCGTTTAATGAATGCTGATGGTGTTATCCTGCTTTACGACATCACATCGAAGAAGAGCTATGAGCATGTTGCCGAAGAGGGCTATGGGTTCATGGAGAAGTGCAGAAAGCCAAGCAGAGCGGATGCATCTGATGAGATATTCTCAGTAGCGCAGCAGAGGTTTGGATGTGTGCTTGTAGGCAATAAGCTAGATCTTGCGGAGTGTGAGCGTGGAGAACAAACGAGGCAAGTCACGTCCGAAGTTGCCGCCGAATGGGGGCGCATGCGAGGAATCAAATCTTTCGAGGTCGACTACTCTGATCAGCGAAAGTTAGAAGACGTCATGAGGGCCCTGGTAAGGAGCATAAAGTCTGCCCAGAATAATGACACCGGCGACCTTCGCATAAAAACTGTTGGAGCAGCGGCGGACACCAACCCTACTGCACAACTCCAGGTCTCAAGAAGTACAAATCTCTCTTTTTCCAAAATACGAAACGCCTTCCCACGTATCTTGCCTAAATCTAAGCCGTCTTCATAGAAGCTACTCCTTCCAGGCAGCTCTAGATTCAGACAAAAAATGGCTCACCTTCTCAAACATCACCTCAATCACGTTATCCTGAGAAGCCATTTGCCCCATTTTTCATTTCAGTCAACACGACACTGGCACTTTGAAAGCCCCGATTGGTTTTTAAGTCGTCTTACGTTAGCAACAATCCTACACAAGGCACTGGGTGACGCTAGTTGGTTGCATCGCGATAGTCTAGCATATGGAATGATATCAAATATCCGCGAATGTCTGGCCTTTGAATGCTAATGTGAAACACGGAAACCAACATCGAGATAAAAAGTTTTTCATATTATCTCTTGCCTATGCAGGAGCACAGCGCGCGATGCTCCCACCGCCAGTCTTGCAGTATCAGCTTCAATGTCCTTTTAGGTCTGCCTCCAGAAGCACGCCATACCCACGGCCAGGATGGCTACGATAAATATGCTATTACGTTTCAGCCACATTCCATGTTGTAATACATCGAACAAGTAAATAACAATATGGGGGTTTACCTAGGTGCGCGAGTAACACACATACGGATCGCGCGACCTGCGCTTTGGTACAGCTTCTTCAAGATACTGTCACTAGCATGTCTCGGGACAACATGCTTACTATCATCATCCATATTAGTTTGTGTTATCGTCGAAGCATGTGGTGGCAACACAGTGGCGCCAAACATCTTGCCCCATCTCCTTGAATTCTCTTCTTTATCGGCATCTATACAGATATTGTCACCATCATCTTTGGATCCAGTAGGAGTCGCTTGGTGCATATACAAAGGAAGCGTGACAAGATCCACACTCCCTTCATCTATAGTGGAAGGTTGTTCTGGTTCTTCGAAATATCCCGCTCGTGCGTTCTGAGGCATTGGCGTGGCAAGCCCATCCCCGGTAGCAAAATCATTGCCAGGTGACATTTTGCTTAGCCGAGAAGCACGATGCGCAATTTGTAGCACAGGCGAAGGAAGCTGCATGCTTTCTCCTTCTCTGTCATCGTCGCCTTCGGGTGAGTCTTCTTCACTGATGGACACTAGTGAAGCTGAAGAGCTTGTACGGATTGGTACCAGGTCCACTGAAGAACAAGCCTGAGAGATAACTGCAGGCGAATCAAGAGCAGCCGAAGGCATTGGTAGCACATCCTCTGGAAGACGGTTTCCAATATCAGCGACTCTATCAAAAACCTGGTCGCGGTCGATCGGAAAATGCTCCAATCGAGGATCGTGGAGGTTGTTGTCTTCTTCATCAGATCGTGGAAGGCTATGAGGTAGACTACTTGAATACGATGGCAGACGTCTCGCAAAGAACGGAAAGGACTTGGACATATCGTCGGTGGTAGTTTGGTAACCCCTCTCTTCTAGTCTCCCACCCCTGGACCGCTCGCCCGGTGATTTCGATGGCTGAGGCGACAACATTGCGCGATCCAAGTCATATTCAGCCTCACTAGAACCGTTACGAAACAGATTTAGTTGACGAGTTGAGCTAAAAGTACTACCTCTGAGACTCTCTCGAAGACGCTCGGGGGTAAAAGAGTCCGGCTTCTTCGCTCCAAACATCTCACGATCGCCGTTTAACATTTGCGTAGCAATTGACCATTTAATCGCATTATCGGCCATCAAGTAATTAGTATCGTACCGTGTGAGAGGAGCGCCATCCGATCCAAAATTGTTGCCACTTCCACTAGAACATCCGCGCTCATGCGGCAGGGAGGGAGCGTGATCAAGTTCATCGGTTCCGTCCGAATCATCGCCGTCAATGATGATTTCGGCTGTATGTGAGGCTGCAGAAGTTTTGCTGGGCTCATTCATACTTGAACTCTGGAACAGTGGGCTTGTTCCCGTTTCATGGGACATTGTAGGAGCCCGGTCGAGTTCATTGACTTCCTCTTCATCCCCAACATCGTCATATTCGAATTCGGATGTTTCGTACGGGAAAGAATGATGCTGACTGGACTTTCTAGTGGTGTCATGGGCGTTCTCAACCCTATCATTAGTTTCATGCCGCATCAAAGGAGCCCGATCAAGCTCATCAGAGTCGTCAAACACATCGTTTTCGAAGTTCTGTATCCGCTCAACCGCGTCGCTCGACTCATTGTTATGTGTCGTGGATGAAGTTCCATGAGGTATCACAGAACGCTCATGACGTGCGCCAGAACTGTATCTCCTAAAGTCGTCAACGAGCACCATATTCGACTCGTGCCGCATCAATGGAGCCCGATAAAGTTCGTCTCGCTCTTCTTGATCTTTTTGTTCTACTTCAATCGATGGCCCAGAATCGTGACGCTCTAGGCGTACCGGTTCGTGGACACTTGCGCTCCGATTCTTGACTTTGGTTGAAGGTCCTGTTTCGTGACGCATGAGTGGGGCATGGTCCAATTCGCCAAGATCACTAGCCTTATTGGGTGGTCCCACTTCATATTCGAAAAGCGGCCTACTATCATGTTCATTGGTCTTCAGGTCATCAGCAGCTAGCTGCATATTAGGTTCGGGACTCTGGTCTACAGCAGACGTGATTGACTCTTCTTCGATAGTTTCCATGTGAGGTGAATGGGATCGAGAACTACGCGTAACGGATTCGGAGGAATCGTGCCTTGCAATGAAATACACATCAGCTGAGACTGATATGCTCCAGCGAATATTCTCTTACCTGTTATAGTTTGGCCCAGAGAATTCGTGCGGAAATAACGGTGCTGTTTCCTCCTCATCGAAGCGGTGGCCAGCGTAATGCTCTGTAGGAGCATCCAGTTTGGCGTTGAGGACAGGCAAGGCAAGTGATCTCTCTCGAGCGGCTTGTTCACCATCACCCACCCCAGCCCCAAAGATAAGATTGGAACATGTTTGCATGTCTGAGTCAGAAGAACGTTCTACACACACAATGTTGTTGCAGTTGCCGGCACTGTCATGGCCTAGGCCTTTGTCAGCCAGGCCACTCGGCTATGTGTCTCATCTCTTCATGTTTCTGCTAGTCTGATCGATATGGGCTGTGAAGCTTATCGCCACACATCTTTGCCTTCATAGCTCCATATCCGCCGCATAGGAACACAAGATGAATGGTGCGAGGAGGATAAGTAGAGTCCTTACCAGTATCTTTGCTCTCGTCAAGAACCCATTGGCTCTCGCCTATTCGAACTTTGTATTGATAGGTTCCTTCCTTGACGTTGTCGAAGTGGCGGGAAAAGATGCGTCTGCCGTACTCATCGGCGCTGGCGTCCATCTCGAGTACCTCCCATGGCGGGGTGCTTAGAGAAGTTACGACGAAGACAGGGGGCTGAGCATCCGCCCGGATGAATGTGATGGTCGCTCGGCTAGTCATACTGACATGACGGATCGCGTCTGAGGAGATTGAGACTGAGTCGAGCAGACTTGGTGGCAGGTGAAGTGAGCTGCGCGCGGCTGTTTAGTCCGATCGCAGGAGGCTGCAGCAGGGACGGGCCTGCAGGCTGTTGAGAAAAATGGATAATGTTAGTCAAGGATCCTAGGTCTGAAGCGTTGTGATGATGACTATCGAGTTGCTCGTTGAGGGATGTAGTAGACGGCTCGGTAGAGAAGCTCGTAATGAATAGAGGATGGTCAAAAGATGTGCGGGAAAGTGGAGGAGGGTAGCGTGCAGACGTACCTAACAGAGACAACTTCCAAGCTTGCAGCTAGAAGGGAGGAGGATTATGAGCAGCGAGGAGTGAAGTAGGGGCCGAGAAGCGGGAAGAGGGAGGAGGTCAGGATGGCAAGAAGGCGATTGCGATTGCGATTGCGATTGAGGGAGGGAGGGGTTATAGCTACAGCTTCCTCTCTCTCAAAGCAAAGCAGCCACAGCGGGTGCAACTACAACTGCAACTACGATTGCAACTGCCCTCTCTAGCTAACCTCACTCTTCACTCTTCACTACCAGCGCTCAAGATACTCGAGACCACAAGTGACGATTGCAGGCAGTGTGCGCCCAAAGCCCGCATGGGAGATGGATTCTGTATGCTACAACTTCCCACTTGTTTCTGGGGTAGACTAATGTAAGTCATCCTTGCCGACATGACTGCGCGGTGCGACTTCAAGTGACGTTAGAGACACGTTAGAAGCCTGTTCGGGCAGCTACGGGCGCCGGGAGGCATGGCCATTCCGCCTAGGCGACACGCGCCAGCCTGGAGCGGTAGGGCATGCGCTGATCAACAGCATCGTCTCCTGATTGCCGTCATCACTACCTTGACACCATCCTGGCTCTCGAAACCAGACACTCGCCATACTTACAATAGACAGGTCTAACTCTCTCGTGTCAATGAATGCCATAGTTATACGCCTCATCAGTTACGGTGTAGCCAACTCTATAGCTCCTCGCATGCCCATACCGAGCCCTCTCACGCCATTGCGTATCATTCAACTTCGCAGTGTGCGATGAGAGAGGAAGTAGACAGATATCACGAATATTCTCTCCCTTGTTGAACTCACAATGACAGGGTGAAAATCCTCAGATCAAGACCATCCCATACGCCACCATGTGCCTCAGATGCGCTCCAAACATATTCCCAAGGTATTACAAACGTGGCTCTGTATGCATACTACTGGAAGCAAAAGCCCCTTTCCAAAGACTTCTGCCCAAGAAACGATTCTTGTACCTTTTGTATCCCGCTGATGGCATAGTTTAGCGGCGTGCGGAGCAGGGCTGTTGCTCCGAGGAATGACGTTCGTTCTCGGACGACCGAGTGATCCGACCATCCGTTTCCGAACCTCTCAACAAGCTCAAAGCAAACGGTTCTGGAGAGTCGGACATCTTCTTTATTGGGCATTGCTGACGCTAAATTCAACACTGTCATCAAAAAGTGGACACGACCGCGTGCGTGGCAACGCTCGGCCGAGCTCAAAGTCGGTCTTCGCCACGAGAGATGACGAAAAATTTATAGTTCAGCTTTTACCTCCGTTGACTATTCAAGTAGTATTTGTCAACATTGATGTACGAACCCCGAGTGCGATCGAACAACCCGATAATGGTTGCTCTTCGATTTATCAGAATCGGTCCATGCAGCCGCCTAGTATATTCACCTTTTCCTACATACCTTAGCCATTCTTTACACATTCATCCTCCTTGAGCTTCTTCTTAATATTACTCTTGAGTGCTCACAAGTTGTTCTCGTTTCATACTCGTGCTTGGGATCCCCAAGTTGCATTCCTGCTCCATAAAACAAAAATGGCAAATGAACAAGTGGATCAAGGTTTCATAAGAAGTGAAACAGGCAGAACAACGAACCTCTCAGATGGGCTCTTGTCGGAAATGGCCCCGCAGTTACAAGGGTCTTCCTCGGATAGAATAATGGGAAGATCAATGTTCCACTCTTCTCATAACGACTTCAACTCAGAGAAATTCGACGAATTGAGCTTGGATGATGACAAGTCTGATGTGAACATACCGAATGCTGGTGACCTTTCAATGAGTAGTAGCACGATTGCTACAAATCCTTATGCTCTAACAAATGAGCCTACGAGACGATCCGATGCTGCACCGGCACACTCGTCGGAGTTCCCAGGCTCCAGTTCAAGAGAAGGGCAAGTCGATGGGGCGGTAGACATTGAAAAACAGTCATCTCAACAAGCACAGAAAGAAAACCAGGAACAAGAGAAAGATCCCAATCTCATAGACTGGGACGGTCCCGATGACCCGGAAAATCCCCAAAATTTTTCTCGTGGATATAAGTGGTTTATTACAATCGTACTTGGCTTCGTAACCTTTTGCATTACCTTTGCCAGTAGTGTGTTCAGTACAGCGACACGAGCCACCGCTGAGCACTTCGGTGTTTCTAACGAAGTCATGGTGCTGGGAACCTCCCTCTTCGTCTTAGGCTTTGCGGTTGGCCCTCCGATATGGGGCCCTCTCTCCGAGCTTTACGGCAGAAAATATCCCTTGTTCTTCGGTTTCTTTGTTTTCGCCATATTTCAAATTCCCGTTGCTGTTGCACAGAATCTGCAGACCGTTATGCTCTGCCGATTCTTCGGTGGGGTGTTTGGCTCCGCCCCGCTTGGTATCGTTGGAGGCCAACTGACCGATTTTTGGGGACCTCTTGATCGCGGCGTCGCTATAACAACCTTTGCTGGAGCAACATTTATTGGACCGGTGGCAGGACCGATTGTGGGTGGTTTTATTGTACAAAGCCATTTGGGGTGGCGATGGACAGAGTATATCACTGCGATAATGGGCTTCTCCTTTGGCATAATCGGTTTCCTCTGTGTACCCGAAACCTTTGCTCCAATCCTTCTCTCCCGGCGCGCCGCTAAGATTCGCTTTGCCACGAAGAACTGGGCCATTCACGCAAAGATCGACGAGCAGCAGATCGACTTCAAGTCGATCGCAGAGAAATACCTACTCCGACCGTTTGCTATGCTACTCAAGGAGCCAATTCTCGACCTCGTGACCCTTTATATGGCGATAATCTATGGCTGTTTATATTTGTTTTTCGAAGCCTACCCGATTGCGTTCCAAGAACAGCGAGGCTGGAACTCTGGAGTTGGTGCCTTGCCATTCATATCGATTACGATTGGCGTGGTACTCGGTGGAAGCATTATTATATATACAACGAAGACACGTTTCACGCGGAAATTCGAGAAGCATGGCCACGTTGTCCCCGAGGAGCGACTTATACCTATGATAATAGGCGGATTCCTGTTTCCAGCTGGCATGTTCTGGTTCGCATGGACATCATCACCTAACATCACGTGGGTGCCGCAGGTCATCGCGGGCATACCTATTGGAGCCGGAGTGCTCATGATTTTCTTACAGGGGCTTAACTACATTATTGATGTGTATCTGATGTATGCCAACTCTGCCATTGCAGCGAACACCTTAATACGAAGTACTTTTGGTGCTGGGTTTCCACTTTTCGCTACCGCTATGTATCACACCCTAGGAGTAAACTGGGCGACGAGTCTTCTGGGGTTCATTACTGCAGCGCTATTTCCAGTACCAATCTTGTTCTATTTCTACGGTGCTAGAATCCGGAAGATGTCAAAGTACTCTCCTACTTAGGCTACTGCTGGAAATTGTAAAGAACAGATGTCTTTTATTCACAACGAGCGTTCCTTTCTTGTAAACATGTTTTGTAGCTATGACGGGACCGATTAATGGGAGTGAGTGTATATATAGGACCAAACATCACGGAAGTCTACATTCCAATTTCTTCAACTTGGCCTCGTGTGTCGGTTGCATGTCATGATGGAGTAAGGCTGAAGCTACCGCATTAGGCAATTTCTGGCCAACATCGAAGACTGTGTCAGCCGCTGACCTCGTCGGTCGACGGAAGCCTCGATCCCAGGCTTCCGCGGCGGTGTTGTCCTGCCATGGACTTGCAGCCTCAACGTCCGGATGAAAGGATCCGTTACCGCCGCAATGCCAACATACCCCATCGGGCAGGTTTATACATTTCAGTCGATTACTGAGGAAGAATCATCCGCGGCTTCGTGGTGCGGTGAATGGCCAGAAAGGCCACCATGATTCAGATGCCCAAGGGGGCCGCGGAGACTATGACGAGTCGGCTCATTCCAAGGCGCTGTTGCGCTCCCTTCGCCCGTCTATTGGCTTGCACACACCATTAACCTTGGAGCTCCAGCAAACCCAAGGCTCCCTTCTGCGTCAGCATGATGGTCGTCCGACAGCGCTCCGAAGCACACCAAATCCGAGTGAAGGTGTGCATTCAGCCATGATGTAATCGGTCAGGTCCTCTATGATATGAACTTGCATTCAGCGAGACGGTTTTCAGGAAGGCTCTATGAAAGCTATGCCAATTGCACGCCCAGGCTATGAGGGTTTCCCAGGCTTGGCATTCCAGCCGGCGCTCCCTTGGTAGAGATGGCCTGCTACAACGGTTGCAAACGTGTTGTCAGACTGCCTAATACGCTTCTATGCTAAGTTTGCTAGCGACGTCATCGGCGTCCCAAAGTGGAAGGTTTTCAAGATACATGTAGTATAGCTTGTGGCATTAAACAATAAACATTAAGCATTACCTGCGCATACTCTGCATATTCGTTCTTATTCCTAGTCATCCTATCGTCTTCGGTTGTTCTGCTAGACGGCCGACGTAGACTTGTAGTTCAGGTCCTGCACCAACTCATACTGTTCAACCCTTGACTTATCCAACTCTGCCTCCAACTCTTGAGAATGCCTGTCGGCAGACTCGTCGTGCCTGATACCCCTCCTTGCTTTTTCCTTCCTCCACTCATGCACCGCCTTGGCTGCATAGCCCATCATGGCCAGATAGAAAACCGCAATAAGAGCTTGGAAAACCGCCTCCGTATACCCCAGGGTTCGCCAGTCATCCAGCTTTGGGAAAGAAATCTCGTTGCTGTAAACTAACAGCACATTGATGAAGCAAGCCGCAAACCAGTTGCCAAAGGCAAGAATGGCGGCGACGAGTGCCGTGACAGGATGTAGTTTTCCGAGGTAGATGAGAAGGGCAAGGGTGAGGGAGATGATGGCGTCGATGAGGAGGAAGATGCCAATGCGCCACCAGAAGTTATGTCTATTCAAGTCAGTACGCTGTATTTCCATTGGTGGAGTGGGGCTTACGGTGACGCGGACGACGCATAGTCACGGCTTCGCATCCATACCCTTATGAGGATACCTTCAATAACAACTATAATGACAAATATAATCAAAGTGATGGACCGTATGCCCGAGGCCACGAAGTACCCTTTTTGCGAACCTTGCCAACGTCGGTCCTGGGGGAAGACGCGGCTCATGGTGGTATGTACTTAAGTAGATTTATCCGGACAGGACGTGAAAGATGGACTTTTGATGGAAATGATGAGATGAGAAGAACATTGAAGGTAATACCCTACATACTTAACAAAGAGTCATGACCGGCGATCAGCCTTACTTGTTGCACAGCTCAGGCTGAGCTCGTTCTTGGCTGCGTCACAGCCCCAAAGTGCCTGGGCACGAAGGCTCAGTTGCAAGGCTCGTATCAGAGGCGACCAGCCTGGCCACAACCAATGTACTTATCCGAGTTTGCTGATAGGTATAATCCACTCTTTGTAGGATGAAGCGTACCTTCTGTGGCTGGTGCGGGGCGTTTGGCGATGGTGGAACAGCCTTGCGATGCCTGGGAGCCAAGCAAGGCGAAGCACAACGGCTCTCCACCCATTTCCAGAAGCACTACGTTCCATTTTCATGTGTGCACAGTCGTGAATAACTGCAATACTCGGCATAGTTTGGCCTGAGCATATTGTTATAAGTACTCGTTGAGCCTAATATGCAGTCCTGTTCGTGTGACTTCGGCCAGGCTGACAATAATCACTCATGTGCTCCTGTCCGGTGGGCTGATTAACACTGCAACTACAAAACAATTTTATATTAGCTTGAATCAATGTAAGAGTTTTTTGAACGAATAGTGCCTGACCAGGTTGGGGGGCTGGTGGAGGCAGTCTCCTTCGCCTCCATACCCCTCCGCCAGGCAATTCCAGTGCAGTCCTTATCAAACTTTTTAATTTTTTGATCCTCATTGCAAGAATCTAAGGGTCAGAGCATTATGATTAAGCATGGTATACGTCCGATCGGAGACGCAGTCGGATCTATGTAAATTAGAACATGTTGAAAAAAAACCTTCTAAACGCCAGCCCTATGCTTCATCACACCTTAACTTTATAACATGCAGCTCCATTATCTCTTCACCTCAGCTAACAAATAGGGCCCGATGACTACGCACGCCTTCCAAATGATGAGCATGCTTTCCACGAGGACAACGTACGGTGCTTTCCAAACAGGGCTTTCGGTGAGTCGACACCAGACGGCATAAAAGGCCACTGCGAAGAAGTGATACACAAGCACGACAGGGTTCTTTAGCAGCCCAGCTAGCAATCCGCATGGCTCTTCGATGCATTTGCCGCCACGCTGAAAGTACCGGAAGCAGCCTTTTTGCAAGGCTAGGAGGGCAGAATCATTAGCGGCGAAAAGCGAGTAAAGTGCCATAGCAAGAATGTTGATAACAGAAGACGACGACTTGCGCTTCCAATGGAATTCCGACATGGCGCTCAAAACGGAATTGGTGTCTTCAAGATTCGGTACGTTCTCGGGAGACAACAGCTTGGAAAGAGTAACAACGTCGCTGAATGCTACGGTCATGCCGCCGCCTGTGAGAGGGTGGCGCATGTTCATCGCATCGCCTAGTATGATCATCCCGCGAGTTTTCTGTGTGGTTGGTGGGAGGAAGGAATTCGGCATGGAGCGAAATTTCCCTGCCTCGATAGCATTCCTGAACGATGGCCGTACACATTCAGGAAGATTGGGAAGCGCGACATTAAGAAGATGGTTTTTGATGCCACCGGCTTTGACTGAAGCAGAGGGCAGGTTCTCCGGCACATCAACCAGAATTCTCGTCTCGTGCGTGCCGATCTGATAGATGAGAATTGGTGGAGCATTGGACAAGACCACATGGCCATGATTCGGCATAGGCAGTTCGGCATCAATTAATTCCAGTCCCCAAAATTTGCTTCGCACCTCAGGCGTTTTTGTGATGTACTCTTTCCGAAACTTGCTCGCGTAGCCGTCGCATACTAGCGTTAATGAACCGAAGTAGAAGTCCGGTCGGCCTGCAGTTTGGCATTCTACGCCTAACACTTGCTTTGTGTAGGTATCCTTCACTACATCTGTCACCGTAGATTCCACAATTGTAACGTTAGGTGTGGATCGCGCAGCATCGCGCAGCCGCCGGACGAAGCGACCATGGTGGAAAGAGCGACCTTCAGGAGGGTTTACGGACGTCGAGGTAGCGGTTAGGTTTGCGGGATAGGGGATATGAACAGGTTCGCGGTGGTATGATACTTGATAGCCATAGCAAGGAATCGCGTCGATATCCTCTAGGCAATCTGGTGTGGTTATCAGCACACGTTGCTCGCGACTCCATATTCGCCCAAGGGCGTGCGATAAGTCATACCTCTCAGCCCCAACTCCTCCAACGCCTGGACTCCACCTGGCTGAAGTAACTCTCCAACGATGCGATCCGGCTCTTTCAGGCTCTTTTCCAACAAAATTACGCTGCGGCCCTGCTTGCCGAACGCCACTGCTGCTGCGCAACCAAAGATACCAGCACCAACAATCACGATGTCTGCTTCGTGAAATTCGCGCCGCCGCATCTCGCTATAGTCCGTAGTTCCCATAGCAGAAAGCGGGCCGTTTTGCGGTCTAGATTGCGCGCGCAGCGTCATCGAAGCTCTACGCGTTGCGGCGGAAGGGGGCAGCGTGGTCGTAGTAGTTGTAGACATGTTCGAGTCTCAAGGAACGGGGTCAATTAGCCGCAAGGGGAAGGGCCTGAAAGGTAACCAAGGCTGAAGCTCAACGATTCAACGCTCTGAAAAATGATAGTTGCAGCTACGGACACTACAGGCGCATCATTCAGTGGATGTGGCGATCTTAAAGAAAGACGTTGAGTCTCGAAATCGAGGGGCTTTGCCGCCTCGCTTCTGCCAGGGGCTAGCCAATCGCCGTCGCTGGTGGTCCGATCGACACGTGAAAATCATTTCACATTTCACCCGCCAATACGAGGTTTTCTATCTCCTGTCGAACCATCATCTCGGTTTAAGGCTGGCCTACGACCGTCCATTCATAGACAGTCGAGTCTCACGTGACATTCAGGCGGCAAGACACTTCAGTTCATAGAAGTCAAAGGGTATTGTACCATTTCAGAGAGGTCAGACTATGTGATATAGATGACCAAATCAGGTCAACGTCTAATAGAAATTACTGAATATGCTGACCACAGCGGATAAGCGTCACATGTAAGAAACCAGGGATATACATCATCATCCACACTAGAGAGGTCGTGCATCCCGCCCAATGCTCATCATCAATGCGATGCGTGACGCGTTGAACCGCCTGCACGCCCCAGCCACTACTAAGTACGTCACCAACCGCGTGGGAACCATTTGCCGCCGCCGCCGCCGCCGCCGCCGCCGCCTCCGTCCGACCCGTCTCCTGAAATAGAGAAGAAATGGATTTGCAAAGAAAGCCCGTAAATGCATATTCACAAAGTAGCAACTTTTGTTGCAGGATGCAATGGATATTGATAATCCGATAGAAACGCCGTTCGCTGTGCAGTATGCGCTCTGTGCGCGTTTTGTCTTCCTCTAAATGCGAAAGTCGAGTAACGTAAACCAAACGATGCTGAATTGATAGCCCGGCTGGGATTGAGAACTAGTTGAAGCTTCTTACATAGCCACGCCGGGCTGCATGCCCTCGAAAGGTTTGGGCAACTCGGTTGTTTGGCCTGAGTTCACCATAGAATGCCGGAAGTACGAGTCGTAAAACTCGCTAAAGCGTGGGTCAGCTTTCTTATCAGTTGATGAACTTGGCGCAAAGAGTTGGCTCTTCCGCTGAACATCGTCCACGTTGGCAGCAATGGTGATTGACTTGCGCTTAGAATCGGTCATGGATTCGATCGAGTCGCTGGATCCATGCTGGGGCTTATAAACACTTGTGCGTCGGTTACTATAGACACTGCTAGCGTCGCTATCATCTCGCTGATGTGATGGTTGGTATGCTTTGGGTAAAAGAAGAATTGGCGAGGTAGGGATAGAATCTTGATGAATGTTAGTATCAACCATATTAGGAATAAGTCCAAGTCATCACCCACCCAAGTCGTTGCTGTTCAATGCAATTCCTGGCATCGTTGGACCTTTAGATTCGGGACCATGGGCGGGAGAACTCGCGCCACTTGGAAGAGGAGAAGCCATAGCGAGTGAGCCTGCCTGCGATTTGTACTGTTCGTGCACTGATACAAATGACGCTCGGAAACCCTCCGGTGCGGGCATTGGAAGCTGAGGTGGATCTGGAGAATAGTACTGGGGCTTGGTAAAGTCTTGTGAATGTGGTAAGTGTGGCGACAGTCGGCCATCACTTTCGCCGCTGTCTGAGCCGCCAAACGTGGGTGATGTGGGTGACCGGTTCGAAACCGGCGACGGAGGTATGTTCAAGCTCATGTTAACGGCGGCACTATGGTTGATCCGTCCGCTAAGCTCAGCTTCAGAGGGTGCAAGCCTAATCGTTGGAGGTGTCTTCCTCCGTGGAGGAGATTGTGAGGGCAGAGTTCCGGAGTCGCGCTGGCTGTTGCGGTCGATCGTGTGCGCCAATGGCAAGGTTGCAACGCTATTGTTGAGCGAATGTCCTTGGACCTTGGGAGACATTGCGCCACCAACGAGAGTGCTGGTACTCATCGACGGGCTGTCGGCGAACGATCCTGCCCTTGAGGTTGGTCGTGATTGCGCAATACCAGCATAGAAACCCGCTTCTATGGCACGAATGCCGAATAGATCGCCCTCATCCTTCTCTCGCCGGTTCAACTCCACTTGGTCTTCTTTTACGCCTGCTTCTTCATTCTGCTGCACGCTGAGTTTCTTCAACCTATGCTACCCGTCAGTGTTGCATGCTTTCCCAAGAACGGCTCACACTCACTTTCTACGGTCAAAGAAGACTTTGACCAATCCGGCCAAGATGGTCAACACCAGAAGTGAAACGAACACAACTCTGTGCTGGTCGATTAGCCCATTCCTGCATAGAAAACGATGCGACGTACGTGTATTTGTATGCCAAGTCGAGGTTTCCAAACCAGTTCCCCATTATGATTAATTATTTAGATGTGTAGGAGTAGTGAGTGATGAGTATACAGGGCTCTCGAAAGGAACGAATGACCGGAGCACCTGGCTCATACGAAGATGGCAACGCAGTCTGATATCAGTGAGCGTTGCCAACGACTAGCGTCAGATCGAAACGTCCAGCGACACTAATGGTTTTGATAGTCGCTTCTCGGCGAGGGATCCGAATAGGTGACCAAAGCGAAAGACAGTTGTTACAGGATGCCAGAAAGGCGGTTGACGTGGGCGAAGGGTGGATAGATGTTTCACTACAAGCAAAACTGATCCTAGCAACTTGTAGCCGAAGGGAGAGTTCGACAAGGGTGGTCGTGGCCAGACAAAGCTATATCGAATGAAAGGAAGGGACGTGTGGTTACAGCACACTGTGGAGCAGAGGTCGCCTGCTGCGGTGGCACACACCAAGAGAGAAGGGATGCAGAGCTACAAGAGAGACGGGGTCCGCCGAATAAAGAAGCAGGGCGAAGAGGCGGCAGGGCCTCTGACCTTTGCGCGCCATGTGGCCGGATGATGCTGCCGGTAGGTATGGGACCATGGGCGCTTGGTTCTCTTGCTCCGGAACGGATCAAAAGACTGGATCTTGTATGTGACCCCAGTGAAGCGAGCTCCGAGACCCAATGAAGCGGACTTTCGGCCTGTGTCGCGCCCAAAGGGGAAGGCCGTTTCGCAAGCCCCCTAGCTACTTCAGTATTGAATGTGTTTTATGTGTCTGTCTACGGAGCCTAGCTCGGCTGGCCCGGGCTGTGAGAACTTCGCATGGCTTTCCTGACGCGCCGACTAGTCGATAGTCTACGCCTCCAGGCAAAGGTAGTATATTGCGCTGGGACAGAGAAGGCGTCTGTTGAGCACAGCCAGAACTCGTCCGTCTGAAAGGCGGTAGCCAGACGAGCGAGACGCTGAGAGAACTGCAGGGCATGCTGTCAGCGAGCCGCTGGCAAACAACCAGGGTGGATATGTAGGGGTAGAAAGACAGGCGTCGTCGATGGATGGTTAAGGAACAAGCAAGGCTGGCCCACTAGCGCGCGGCCTTTATCCCCACTTCGGACCTCTTGGCAGGGGACGATACCTCAGAAAGCGAAGAAAAATCACAAGGGGATGACTACCAGTCCTCGACTATTACGACAACAGCAAGGCGGCGGCGCGAGGCGGCGGAACCTACGCCGTCTTTCGATCTGCTCGTGGCTGCGACGATCCTCTTTGGGCCCGTCGCGACTCGCCCCTCCCACGCTGCTTGTTGACCTGACTCAGCCATAACGGCACTGACGGGGGTCGCATTGCACACTTTGCTGCGCAGGAAGACGACACACCAGGGTCGATATTGGAAAACGTCCGCATATATCTGCCGTCCAACCCACGCTTACCAGAACAAGACCCTCTACAGTACCTACATGGGATTGCGCATAGATAGCAGGACAGGGCAGGAGTTGGCCGTAAATCCTGCTATGCCATCTCTGAGACGCCTCGTCTTGACACCAGTTCGCTCCAGCCTTGCCGAATCGCCTATGGCAACTTTATCCGCTTGTAGATGAGCAACGGCAAGTAGATTGAATCGTATTCCACCTTAAAATACCTTCATGCACATACCACTCAAACTGGGACGAAGGGATAGCGCTGCAGCCTGAGTCTTAGTTGTGTCGATGGCGTCGAGCTCGGCTTGAGCCCATCTCCAGCTATCACGACTCAGTTAGAAATCGAGGTCCACCGTGATAGATGCACGTCCCTGCAGTACGCTAGCTACCGAGGGCCGAAACAGACTATTGATTTTATTAATACCGGTATGCTATTACATAGCCAACGGCACGTGGTCTGCACCGTGAGACGGCACGTCGATAATCCGTTGTCTCGCTTGAATGTAGCATGTCTCAGGTTGGTAGGCTGTGCTGCTGTCTATAGATGTCTTCTCACTCCAACCACTGTCTGGCTCTCGCAGAGGGTTAGCAGGACCCAATTGATACAAAACCGGACCGTTACCATATGGTACTGGCCGCAGTGATGCGGATTGGAAACTTGACGGTTGGGAGACACCGTTGCACGACGTCACCGTTTCTCGCAGCAGCCAAAAAGCCAAAAGACCATCTTGCAAGACCTCTTATAGGTGTTTGTTGTACCTTTCTACTTTTTTCGTGAACCCTTTGAAATCCCTGTAGTTATTATTTTACTCTTTTATCCTATTTTGCTGCGACTTAACTTCGTTTCCACGATGTTTGGAAAAACTTCGAAGCTCTTGGCGCTAGCCGCCCGTCGCTCTGCCCCGCCGCAAGCCCCAACCTCAACCAACCCCACTAGATGCTCTGCTACTGATTTATTGACCATACTTGCATAATGTCGGCTATCAAGCAATCCAAGGTCACTAAAACTGAGCCCTTGGTCAGTCATTCGCTCTTTCGCTGAATTAGTGCTTATATCTCTCAAGAACTACAAAGATGCTCGCTGGGCAACGCTGGTCAAGTGAGTGCCTTTAAGTACCTTCATACACCATGGCCATATGAATCATTACATGAAGAGGCATATTATTCTCAAACCCTCTTAACCAGGACCCAGTCCAGCCGTGGTAATAGGCTCATAGATCACTTACTAATATCGACCAGAATCACATACAGTGATCCAGAAGGTGTGGAGCGGACATGGGAATCCGCAGAGCGCCTCACGCGGCCCAAGGGATGCGACATTGATGGCGTCGGCGTCATCGCCATACTACAAGACCCCTCTAAGCCAGATGAATCACCACGGATCCTCCTCCAGAAACAATGGCGCCCACCTGTCAACGCAACGGTCATTGAAGTGCCTGCAGGCCTCATCGACCCCAAAGAAACGCCCGAAGTGTGCGCAGTACGCGAACTGAAGGAAGAGACGGGCTACGTAGGCGAGGTCATGCAAGGGGGCTTCGGAGTCAGCCCTGTCATGTTCAATGGTAAGTTGCATGTTGTCCACTCGCTAACAAGAACACACATTCCAACTATTTGCCAGATCCCGGGTTTTGTAACACAAATCTACGCATGATCCATGTTACCGTCGATCTTTCGCTTCCTGAGAATCAAAACCCACAACCATCGCTCGAGGACAACGAATTCATTGAAACCTTTTCCGTGCCATTGAAGGATTTGTGGGAAGAGTGCAAAAAGCTCGAGAAGGAAGGTTATGTTATTGACGCGCGCGTGGGTACTCTGGCTGAAGGCGTAGAGTGCGCTAAGCGATGGAAACTATCGTAAATTTGGAGCGGAGTACCACAGCGATCGAACGCCCCACAGGTGCTTACTCAGTCTGGGGTAAATCATCAGCGTAGATGTGCTGACGCGGGGGAGTGAACGCTTTGACACATAACTACCGTCAGCTGGGCTTAGATCAGCATCCGAATACGAAATGTGAAAGCTGATTCCCTAAAGGCTGGTTTTCCTCTATATGAGAAATGAAAAGGCGTCAGCCATCAGAACAAACTGTCCCTACTCTTATTGCTATTTGAGGTTCAAAAGAGGCTGTCCTGTGCTCAAGCAATGACTTCTAGCTCGTCAGCCAACGTTTCCGACTACGGTGTACAGCTCACTTGAGCGGCTCTAGAGATATCGTTTCTGATTGCCTTAACAACCTTTTCATTATTTGTAGATTCTTTTGTACCAATGCTCAAGACGGCCCTTTTACACACATTAACTCAAGAAGCGTCAGCATTCTACCTTTGAGTCTGGGCATACTTGCTCTCAAGTACTCTACTGTAGATGATTGTTTTTAAGTACATGAGACTTGCTTATATTCGTACTCTATCTTCGAGCCAGCAATCAATTTGAAAGGATGTTCTCGGGTCCACTCTCCTGGGTACTTTAACTGTTTAAATGAATCTCCAAGTCGAGGTATGTGAAATTAAGGAATTGTTGCCCATCTACGAGCCAATATCGCAAGCTCCTCACAAAGCTCGATTCCACCTTCTTGGTGGTAACTGGGATACGGTGCAGCACTCTCTTAGATGCAGAAAATACTCAGGTCCGAAATAGAGTTCGACTGACCAATATCATAGTGTGCATGTCTTGTCGCCTGGCCTGCCAATCCGCCAGTCGTTCTACTCAAACTATGAAGCAGATCACACAGTGTAATATGTGTATAGTGTGGCCGGTAAGCTGGGTACAGAAGCAGGATTTCCCGTTTCTCATCTACCAACTGCAGAGATATACTTGAATTGCTTCCAGCAACAAGCAATACAAAAATGACGCAGAGCTGTAGTAACACCAACTGGGCAATATAGTGTAAATAAGGGTCATTTTGCATCTGCCATCGCCAAGTTCAGTCTTTCGGGATCCTGAGGCATATACTCACTCAGTCCCGAAAAATAACATTGCACTGAGCCAAAGTCAATACCAGCGTTTAGGGCTCACTGAACCACATCTCTGGCGACGGAAAAGCTTGCCATTTATTCCCTAGATAACCCTGAAAAAAGAAATATGCCCAAAGCGCAGCAGATCCTACCAAGGGGAAAAGAGGGGGGGCAAGGAGCAACTCAACCCGACCCCTGTGAAGACTCGGAAAGAATCCGTCGACACCATGATATAACTTCACTGCCAGCTCGACAATCTGTGCATTAAGAGGAACATTCATGGCGGCGGGGAGCTAAGCGCCATGGCCTGGATAATTTCTTGTTGGCTTTTCTGTGCCGTTTCTACCGCGGAAACAGGATGTTGACTTAAATTTTTATTTTTATTTTTATTTTTTGAAAAAAAAGAAGGAAAGGAAAAAGTAAAAAAAGAGATCTAAGCACCTGAAACAGCTAAAGCTTACAGAACTATTGGTTTTCAATTCATAAAACAGCAAGAAGGGGGTGACCTAAAAGTGGCTCACAGCGACGCAGAACCGCCTCCTATTGTGAGCCCCTAAAACGGAGGAGCGCAGACCAAGCTACATTCCACGTCCATAAACCATGTTTAAAAAAGACTTATATTCATCCCCAACCAGCTTTGATGGTTCCTAACATAAGAGAATGAGTAA
>Ga0247757_10000242_pt1 | contig 45690 bp, 41 predicted proteins | sample UWRJL126311R4_FD_180929 | JGI IMG/M metagenome (GOLD analysis project Ga0247757, IMG submission 180929) | Plant litter microbial communities from Arlington Agricultural Research Station in Wisconsin, United States - UWRJ-L126-311R-4 | ecosystem: Environmental > Terrestrial > Plant litter >... | reverse complement strand
TCAACCTCTCCAACCCCTCTGCACCCAGTACTATCATCCTACATAAGCTTTGCATTCCCTTCCTGTGTTGCTCCAGCCAAACCACGCCTGCACCGGATTTCTCATCCGCTACCACCACACCATGCCTAACGCCGCCTCCCCTGGGTCCAGATACCACGACCGTCGGGCCTCTGCCCGCCGGAGCTTCACTTCGACTCCTCTCTCCGACTCGCCACGCACTCTCTGTCCCCGAGATAGTGATGCCTTCAGCTACGATCCCTCCTACCTTTCCTACTGGAACGTGCCTCAGCAGCTTTGGGAACGCCTGCCGTCCACGGTCCAAGCCCCCATCGCCGCTGTGCAGCATGCCGGTGCCGCCGTGCTGACAGGTGCGCCATTCTCTGTGCACTCTGCCTTCTATATCGTGCTGACTTGATCACAGGCTTTGCTCGACTTGAGAAGCACACCGAGGGCCTCGTGGATAAGCGCCCTACTCCAAAGTATGAGGAGTGTGAATTTCACCTTGACGCTCTCCCACCACCAAAGGTCCGCACCAGCAGCAATGCTAGCAGCACCGTCTTGTCTGATGCAGCGTCCCCTGTTTTCACCGACGTTTCGACGTCCGATTCCAGTTCTCCAGCCATGTCTACTTTCCAAGATTTATCTCCTGTATCACCCATTTGTCTTGGCCCGTCAGAAGCTCCATTTTTCGGAAAGAAGCCCGAGCGCTCTCGACTGCGGTCTTTCTCGATCCCCATGGAGCCACAAGATGCTCGCTATGCCCTCGAGCTGTCCAACTTGCGCATCGAGGCCATTCCTAGACTACGCCACGCCGGTCTGAAGGTTCAATCGGCCTGGAAAGAGGCCAAGCGCATCCATGACGTGTCTGCTGATGACGCTCTCGCCTTTGAACACTGGTGGACGGAGAAAAACAACCACATCACCCAGCTCAGCAACGAAATAAAGATGCTTAGCCAGGCCATCGGCCTTTCACCAAATGGAATGGGCTGGACGGCGCCATAGTTGCTAGCGAGGTACAACTTCTGATGCCATCATGCACAAAAAAAAACACTCATGGTACGCTTTGCTCGATCTGGACAGAAGTCATCATGGCCTGATACGTAATGGACCCGCCAGCCATCTGCCTTGTCCTCGTGCGATCCTTCTTTTCAGGGCCGGCTTGGCTCTATTTTTCCCCTCTCTTTGTTGTGGTATGTATTTTGAGCGAGGAGTTTAGGTCTTCAGGTGCACCTGGATATGACCTTGATACGAAGGTGTCCAGTGGTGCCGGTGTTTCTTCCCTTACCAAGTGATAGGCGGACATACTTGATGGAGTGGTTCTTTGTTTGTCCGAAACTTAGAAGTCGGTCATTTTACAGGTCGATTTTGTTACCGGAACTGGACCTAGATTGGGGTGCTGACCCATTTGGGGCGTCACGGTTTACAAGGAAGATCTCACGATCGGAACAATCTTTCAGAATTCAAAGACTGTATCCCCTAACCTAACCGCCATTGCCGTGTTTTGGACATGCGCCTATGCTTCGTATACTTGCGCCATCACATGTTTTTTCCATTTGGCCTTGCCAACGTCGAATCACTGAGCCGACCGTCTTAACAGATCCCACGTCATACCACCTTGCCTGATGTGGTCGGATTTTGTTTTTCCATTAAGCGCGTAGGGTGCTGACATGACTGAGACCAAGCATGTTGTGGTGCTAATGAACACGAATCGTTTCACGCACGATGGGTGAAAATGCCTCAACACGAAACTAAACGGCCCAGCAGGAAACACCCAACCATTTCGCGATTGTTGATTGCATCACAGGGATCCGTTATCAGAACTGGGTTGAAAGAATTCAAAGGCTGCCTTCGTCGTCCTCAACACGAGCTTGGTTGGTCCGACTATGACCTCCACTGTCGCCGCTCGTTTGTCGTCCAATACGAGATTCACCGCGCCTACGCCTGCCCTGTGGGCTCCGCTGCATTACGTGGCCATCGTTGCCATCTGCGTTGCGTTTATTAGTACAACGTCTAGACTTCTATTGCGCTTATGATATCCCACCTTGATCATCCATCCAGTCGCTATTGCCTTCGCCCATGGCATGGAATGCAGAGTGTATGCCTTGGACACCCATGTCGCTCCCCACACTGTCATCTTCCAAGTCAAAGTCGGACCGCCGCTGCCGTCCTCCACCCGGCCTCCGGCGGAAACCGCGACCTCGCGCTGGTCGGTCTCCAACATCCAGACCCCTGCCCATACCCAAACCCAACTCCATTCCAGAGTGTCCTTGAGGCCCACCCCGCACGAACCGGCCTCTGCGCCGTGATGGCTTGAAGTGTCTAGGGTCTCGAAAGTCGGGCGCGGGTATTCCTATGCCCGCTTGATCCGCCATACCCCCTATTCTACCATATGACACCCCTTCTTCATAGGGCAGACCTTCCCACGGCTCACGTATTGGGCCCATACCAGTCGCAGCGCTTGGTCTGCTACTATATCTAGGGTCCATGCCTACCGCATGGGGGCTATGCTGCATACCTAAGGCCAAAGGATTCGTCCCAGCAGCTGTGTGCGCCCATCTCGTATCCCATCCATCCATCATGCCTCGAAGTGGCCTTTGGCCTGGTAGACCTCCCAATGACGACTTGAACCGCCGTCCAAGCGGCTTCATGTTGTCGAGTCGATCCTGGATTTCCGCCATTCTTTCCCGTACTTCCTGCATATCGAATGAACTCTCGCTGTCGCGGTCTTTCTTACCCGCCCTTCCTTTGCCTTCCTTTTTCGTCTTCCTTCTGCTGTTATGAACATCGCCATCACTGTCAGCACAGTCGTTACGGCAGTTGGAGTGATCACCACAGTCTCGTCCCAGCTGGTCTTTTAAGATGTAGCGGATCTCACCCTCGTTATTGTCTCCGCCAGCTTTCGAGCGAAAGAGGACGCGGACCCCTTTGCGGCAGTCGCAATTCGTGGTACAGACACAGGCATCTAGCCAAGGATCTTCACCTTCGATCCATTCCTGTCCTGATGGTCCGACTTTTCTATTCTCTGGCTGACTCCTGTTGATCTTTTTTGAAACTGGAGATGCCGTCTTGTGACCTGCTTGTGAAGGTATCGCACCGGCACTGTACATTCCCATGGGAATCTCTTGCAGGCCTGGTGTCTTTAGAACCGGTCGAGAGGGTGCAGCAGCCATGGCATTCACAGGCGGCACGGGACGTTGATTCTGTCCCGCAAGCGGTACTCCTGCCGCTGGAGGATATGCATATGGGTTACCACCGAATCCACCAGGCATTCTTGCCGCGGCCGTATACGCACCCTGCAGGTTCGGTGCTGACTGAATTCTCGATCCCCCGTCATGATAATACATTGGCGGAGCAAACTCTCTTCTTGCCCCCCTAATACCGCGCCTGGGTCCGCTCGGTAGTATTCCGGCTCTTGGACCTCTAACACCGCCATACAACGTCCCATCCCTACCCCCCATCCCATGCTGCCCATCTATGTACATACTCGCAAAGCTATCACCCATTGTGCCATCAGACAGTGTTCTCCTCAGCCTCCTCGTCCTTCTCCGTCCCCTGGTCCTTCCCTTATTATGTGAATTCCAATGAAAATTCAGCGTTCCAACTCCGATGGTAGGTCTTTCCTGACCTCGGTACGCGCACTCTTCGTACTCCGCCCAATCGTCGTCCAATTCGTCGTCCAAAAAACCCTCGCTTGCAAAGGGTGAGCCGAGGGGGCGGTATACGGGTGTACGCGGCAGTCTGCGATTGTGCAGGAAAGATGGGAGGTGGTTGTCAAATCGAGAGTCGACGTTGAACGTGGTTTCGGTGGGGATGAGCACCCTATTGCGAGGGCCTGAGACTTCAATGAGGGGTGGTGGGGTGCGTGAGTATGGCACTCCCATGGTATGGGCGAAGACTGGGAAGCCCGGTGATGATGATGATGATGATGATGATGATGATGTGTCTGAAGGAATGGATGGCATGAACGTGAGGGCATGGTTAGGGTTACAGAGTCTGTGACTCTGGACGAGAACTCGCACACAGCAAAGCAAGGATTGACAACAAAGGTGACACAGTGCCCAGCTAGGTGGGCATTCGTGTGCTGTTTGTGAGCTTGTTTGCTTCAACCAGAAAGGTCATGGCGTCACACAATGGTGGACGCAACCAACGACGGATCATGGCCACGGTGCACAACTATGTTGGTGGAGGCAAACAAACCATCACTCATGACGCTACCATCAAAACCCCACATAAGTCTCTGATATCGAGCAAATTGCCTTACAAAAGGAACCAAAATTGGTAAGGTTGAAATTCTGTATTGAATCACTACCCATAGCATGCATCCCCTGCATCGTTTCCGTCTTCAATTCATTAACCAGAGGAGCTTCCACATGCCTCCAACTCATATCATCGCCGAACGCCGGAAATGAAATCTCATGTGAACCCAAACTCAGTAAACAAGAATCGAAAAAAAACACATCCCTACTCTTGCAACCAGACTCTGGTGGCTTCCTAACGGGCATCTTTTCGATGCGGAAGTGAAAAGAAACAGAATTGACGTATAGGTCTAGTGATATACAATGCGCCTTGGTGAAAGCGAAAGGTATGTGGGAAAGTCTGCATGAAGCCGATATCCCAATGCGTGCCTTTTCAGTCAGCGCGCAGCGCATTTCTTCCGAATCGTGCTCCCGAGTGATCCAAGGTCGAACCATAAGCGGCCTAGGATGCGAAAATTCATGCCCTACAACTCAAAGAAAGTGTAAGCGAAAAAGAAGAGAAACACCTCAGGATTTAGATATCGGGGACGAAATGTATAAATGCTAGGGAGTAAAAAGGCAGACAACGATTTAGAAAATCATCGATCGAACCTGATCCCTGCGATTGATCTTGCCACTAGGAACTTCCTTCCGTCGCGGCGCAGTGGCGGCTTTGTGTTCCGCATCTTTTGAGATTGGAGGAGGTGGTGCCGGAACGTGTGATTTGGTGCGCGAGTGACCATGGTGTTTGACGGGACTCGTTGGAACGGATTGGCTACCAGGGCCTTCATGCGAGCGTGGCCGTTGCTGTTGACCATTCGCATGCATACTCTCCCTTTGTGGTTTTATTTGTCCGAATTGTGCCCCTGGGTGAGACCGAGGCTTTTCTTGTCGTTCCTTTTCCAGGACCATTTCGGCCCAGCCACGACCACTAGCAATATCCTTACCGACGCACTCAGATAATACTTTCATCCAACCTTCTTTTTGTTCGCGACTATCCGCATAAAAGTCGATGACCTCACCGTTGGCAAAGCGGATACGGAAACCTTCCTCAACGAACATGTAGCCCTCTTCTTCTTCAGCAAAAGCAGACTTGCGACGACCACCACTCTTTGTTGAAGATGGTTGCTGCAAGGCTGTTTTATCATCGATAAGCTTGGTAGCTTTGGCAAGGTTTATGGTTGCCCGGGGCTGACGAGTGGCTTCGTGATACGCGGTTAGCTTCGTACCGCTGAGACGGAAAAATCTACGTCTCCAATACTGTTGATGAATTAGTATTGTTCAGGTACACACGTAAAATTGTCTACTCACTGGGCAGTCGCCGCCTTGCTGGCTCAGAGGGCCTTCCCAAGACTGATTTTTGACCTCCTCTGCTTCCTTTAACTCTCGAATGCAAGCATTCATGCTTTTCGGCATATCTTCATCCTTTGCACTCTTTGGTTTTGGAACATAAAGAAGCTGAAGTGATAGCTTGCCCACACGGTACGGGGGGCGCCGTACGACACCACCGCGTTTACTCTTCATGCTGCTTGCACCGGTATCGTCAACGGCCCACTCATTGAAGCACGGGATGTCGACATTAAGTGGGCGACCATATGCTTGGTTCTCGTGATTCTTAAGACAGACGTAAGCTCGAGCAAATGAGCCATCTGGGCCAACGAGATCGTGCAAAAGATCCCATGCTGTGGCCTGATGATTTCGCTTGGCTTGAGCCTCTTGCTGCTGCTGAAGAGCAAGTCGCTCTGCTTCCTCCTGCTGCTTCCGTTCTTGCTCCTTTCGCTTCTTTGGAGATGAAAGGAGATTGCGGAATGCCGAGTGTGACTTCTTATGGTTGACCAATTTAACTGGGGGGGCAGTCACGACAGGCTGGGCGGGAGGCTCGAGTTTAGTCTGCAGAGTCAGTTGAAACTCTAAGTCGTCGAGCACAACAAGCTCGAATTCCTGTCCAATGGGAGCGGTGTGACCAAGCTCCAGCCAAGATGTGGTTACGCAGTGCAAACCATTGTCAAGAGTAAGTTGGAACCATGTACGTTCGGCTGTGATTATATCTTAGCAACTTCGTCAACGGCGTTAAGGGGTAAGAACTTACTCTTAGGCAGTGGAAGGTCGAGATCTTTAACTCCTACAACTTTGACAAACAGACGTCCTCGTTCTTGTCCCTCTTCGAACTCATCCGAGCCCTGTTCAGCCACCGAATCGAGGCCGCCGGCAACAGCTGATTCCTGGCCCGGAAGTGGAGGGACAGGACCCGAAGTCATGGCACGTCGAGTGCCAGAAGTGGTTCGGATGCTTCGACGCCGTACCTTACCATTCCAGGGCTCGGTTGTCCAAGCCGGCTTGCGTTCTGCGCTCGATTTCCGCGAGCTCGCGGTGGAAGATTTGTTACCTGATTGAGCTATACCGGCAGTGCCTTCAGCCTTGGCTGGTGGCTTCTCGTCACTGAACTGGCGGCTGCTAGCAACAACAACCTTGGTGTTTTGGCGCATAAGATACCCCTTCTTTTCGGACAAAGTAGAATTAGCGGGACTGTACGTATACACGAAACCTTCACCGGACATTTGTTTCGCCGCTTCTAACCGAGCAGCAGACGAGGGCGGGAATCGAGCGAAGGAGGGTAAAGGAAATAGGGGAGGTACCTTCTGAGCTTCAATGATGTTGTCAAACTCTCGGTCTAGACCAAAGCTCAAGTCGTGGGAGTCTTCAGCAATGTTAAAGTCGAGCATTAGGCCTTCAGTATTCGAAATGCTCATCTGAGTGTCTTCCTCGTCGATATGGCTTATGTCTATGCTAAGGGACTGACGCTTGGGGCTTCGCCTCGGAACAGGAGGTGGATGTTCGCCGCTTACTTGCCGGCGAGCAGCGGCCATATCTAGATCGGCGGGTATGAGAGATGGACGGGCCTTCAGCTTACCATCAGCACCTTTGATCGTTGCTTCGACCTCGGGTACGGGGGATTCCTCCCTAGGGGGCGAGATGATGACTTCATGCCGGATTACTGAATCGGGCGTCCCGGGTTCTTCGACTTCAACGTCTTCTGTGGCCTCTGGTGTCTCTGGCCTTCGGAGAAACTGGCGCATAGCATCGAGCTTAGGCGCAGTGTCCATCGGGCTGATGGCAGTCTGGAACGAGGATTTGAGCGGGTCCAGGGTCAAATCTACATCATTGTCCTCAAAATTCGCAAACAGTTCCTGCTTCTTGGCCTCGCTTCCCTTTGAATTGGGCATAGAATCGAGAGCTGTGGGTGTGGTAGGACCAGATGTATCGATTGTGCTCTGGGAAGTTGGCTGTTCCTCCGGCTCAGGTGAATATTCGCTAGCGTCATCATCTTCGTGGTTCTGCTCATGGATGACATGGTGTATGACTGATGTCTCCAGATCTGGATCATCCATCTCAGAGACTTCGGAGTACATTTCAGTTGTTTCGGCAAAGGAATAGGCGTCAATAACACTGTCAGCCTCGCTTGGGTCTTGGGGATGATCATCAAAGTTAGATGATACCTCCCGGGATGGGATTGGGACATCGGGATCGAGATCAGCTAGGTCGCCATAGCTGCGCCCCGGGCTGGATTCAGTATCAAAGTTGAAGCTGTAACCATCCTGTTCGTCGAAGTTGCGACTCTTCACTTTGCGAAGAATGGACTCACGCGAGATGCGAGGTACTTTGGGTTCGTCAATGGTGGAGTCAGACTCGGTGGCATCATCGACTTCTGCAACTTCTACCTGCACACCTGATTCGGCTTTCTTGTTCTGACTCTCTTGCGTTGGTGTACTGGTGTCACGCTCGTCATCAAAGTTCATCAAGCGGAGTCTATCCTCCAAGGACATGGAACTCTCGCGCATACTGAGCAAGTCGGCCTTTGAAATACCAGCGGCAGGTGGAAGCTGAGGCAAAGACCTACGGGAGCTCGCACGCTCTGCAGCAGCTGAGAGACCAGTGCTTGAGTCGCGTCGACGGTATTCATCGGTGGTCTGCATGCCAGGAAGGGGGGGGAGTGGCCTGAAATCACCATCCGAAGCTGTAGAACCGTGACGGGAGCTGTTTGACTTTGCGGCACCGTTCGGGTGAGCATTGGACATGGGGCTACTATCCCGACCAAAAACATCGTCATAAGCATCTACCAGTGATGTGTTGGCCGCATCGGGACTCATGTGACGCCAATCTTCTGGAAGTACAACTGGGGTCTTGTCGGTATCTTCCAAAGACGCATCAAAGCTATCATCTTGGTCGAAACTGAGCTCTTCCTCGTCTGACTCATAACTTCCCTCCCGTGACCCCGATGCGACGGAAGAAGGATCAGGTGTGACCATTTCATATTCATTGATTGTTGGAGGGGCTGCATCAAAGGTAACGCTTTTGGCGTGGCGGCGCAACGGACGAGGCGTTTGATGTTTCATTGAGCCGTCTTCAGACCACATGCTCGAGTCCGGGTTGTACTCAGTCGCAGTGAAGCGGCCTGGGCTGGCGAGGGATGATTTGGTGGGCGACATGCGACCCTCAGCCGGAGAAGGCTTACCTCCAGTAGGAGAGGAGGCATTGGACAGGGCTGAAACCTTGGAAGGAGAGCTCTTGGAGGGACTCAAGGTGGGGATCTTGCTAAGGCTCTCACCACGCCGATGGGCCCGTCGTTCATCTTCTTGGCGCAGGCCAGTGAGTCCGCTGCCTCCAAAAGCGTTGCCCTGGACCTGGGTACTCAAAGGGCGACCGGCAGCAAGGGGACGATTAGGGGCTTGGACCAAAGTGGGGTCATACTCGTTGCGCTGCTCGCGGGCAAACATGCTGCTGTTTTTGACGCGCGAAGCCTTTTTGAGATTCTCAATGGAGTTACGCTTGGGCGATAGAGCAGGCTCGCGCTCGTACTCGTTCTCGGAGCTGAAGCGGCTTTTTGGCGACGTTGTCTGCTCCTTCCAAAACAGACGAGGGCTGTTTGGAAAAGGCGACGAGTCGAAAGGGGAGGACTCCTTGGTTAGGAATATCTTAGGCCGCGTGTTAGGCGACGGTAGTAGGGCTGGAGGAGCTGCGACGTACCTTGTTGGTCTGGTTGAAGCTGGGAGAATTCCTCCTGCGCTCTGTCGAGCCAATCTCGGACAGCGGGCGCGACATGATGCTGCCTTTGGTGGGCGAGGCAGTGGGCGTCTTGTTTATGCGCAGGGGCGACACCTGGATGGACGTGAGCATGCAAAGGCATTGTGAATCGCAGGGCACTCTGGAGCATACGTACCGCCTCGTTGCGGGACATAGCAGGCGACCAGCGCCGTCGCCAAGTTGACGAGCCGACTGGGGAGGAGTTGAAGAATGGAGCACGAGACGGGGCAACTGAAGAGTGGATGAAGATGATGTGCGCGCCGGACTGGACTGGACGAAGTGAGGGTTGGAGCGTGGCTGGAGAGAGTTGGGAAGAGGGAGGGCGGGCAGGTCAAATGGGGCCTGCGACGAGGCCGCGCAACAACACAGGCGGGACAGGCAGGCCGGGGGCCGTTGCGGGGGGCAACGCGCCATCCTTGATGCGCGCTCGCATATGCGCCCGCCGTGCCGAGCGGGAGCCTGTGCCTGTGGCCTGTGCCTGTGCGGCTTTGCGACTTTGCGCCGATCCCCAAAAAAATAATATCGTCGCCGTCGCTGTCGTTGTCGCTGTCGTTATCGCCATCGCCGTCGCCGTCGCTATGCTGCTGCGCATGCCTGCCCGCGCCGCTGCCACCGCCTGCCCGCTGTGCCCGCTGTCCTTGCCCTTGCCCTCGTCCTCACCCTTCGTCCACCAGCAATCGCGCCTCTACGCCCAGGTGCAGCGCAACAGAACCAGACATACCAGAGATGCTCCCCGCCCGTCGCGCATGGTGCTGTCCGATACGGTCTCCACAGCCCCAAAGCCCCGCCGTAGCTCGCGCGAACCCTTTGCCCACCTGAACAAGACGAAACCCCCGTCGGTTGACCACCACCACCACCACCACCACCCGTCATCGCGCTCCTCCCACTCTGGTCGCAGGCACGATGCCCGTCGTACCAATCAAGAGCCCTTCCATGCCCTTAAGATGCAAAAGTCGCTGCACGAGATCCCCTACGGCTCGCGGTCGGCAATTAAGAAAAAGATCCAGCAGATCGACGCCTTCGAGCAATTGCCTCTGGCCGACGTTGTTCAGCAAGCAGTCAAGGATGCCCTGCCAGACCTCGAGTATCGCCAGCCGACGCCTGCTCAGGCAGTCGCCATCCCAGCTCTCCTCGGCCACCAACCGAAGCGACGTACGCGGAACCCGTCCTCCAAGCCTACCATGCCAGTCCTTGAGTCGTTCCTACTCGCTGCCGAGACGGGCTCCGGAAAGACCCTGGCCTACCTTCTGCCCACCATCGATGCCATCAAACGGGAAGAAATAGAGGATAAGGAGGAGATTGAGCGCAAGCAGGCTGATGCTGCTGCTGCCAGAGCCTTGGAACAGAGGAATGCCATGTTCAGCGTCGAACCCCCAGAGCTCAACAAGGCCATAGACCCTGCACGCCCTCGCGCTGTCATACTCGTGCCCTCTGCCGAGCTGGTTGCTCAAGTCGGCACTGTCGCAAAGTCCCTGTCCCACCGCGTCAAGTTTCGCGCTGCTCCAGTCTCGGCTAAGAATTCTGCCACTGTTATTCGGAACCGCCTATTCAACGAGAATGGTGTTGATCTCATCATCAGCACCCCGCCACTGCTCTCCAGCATCGTCGAGAGCAACCCCAATATCCTAGCCCGCGTCACCCACCTCATCATAGATGAAGCTGACTCTCTCCTCGACCGTTCCTTTAAACCAAGCACCACTGAGATTTTGGAAAAAGCCATGCCCTCTTTGAAGAAGCTCATGCTCTGCTCCGCCACCATTCCCAAATACCTAGATAAATATCTCGCCGATAAGTTCCCGGACATGCAGCGCCTAGTCACCCCCAATCTACATGCCATCCCTCGACGAGTCCAGCTTGGCGTGATCGACGTCAACAAAGACCCCTATCGGGGAAACAAGATGCTGGCCTGCGCTGACACCATTTGGCAGATTGGGAAGGCGGTCGCTGAATACGACCCGGCCGAGGGCAAGGAGGCTATGCCAACCAAACGCATTCTAGTTTTCGTCAATGAGCGGGAAGACACGGACAAAGTTGCGCAGTATCTGATCAAGAAGGGCATCGACGCGATGGCTTTCCACCGCGATACAGACCCCATGCGACAGGCCAAGGCACTGAGTTCCTTCACGGGCACAGCAAAGCCCAAGACAGACAAGGCCGAGGCCGAGAAGGAGGGTGGCAAGGCACAGGACTCTGACAAGCGCCAGCTTGCCAACACAAAAGTCATTGTGACCACGGATCTAGGCTCCCGGGGCATCGATACCGTTTCCGTTCGACATGTAATCTTATACGACGTGCCACATACTACCATAGATTTCATCCACCGTCTCGGCAGGACCGGGCGCATGGGTCGAAGAGGGAGAGGCATAGTTCTCGTTGGCCCCGGGGATAGAGCGGATGTTGTGAAGGAGGTCCGAGAGGCCATGTTTAGAGGCGAGGCCTTGATATAGTCTAGCTCTTGTCTGTATATGTGATAGTAAGTGTATGATATACTAACGCTGCATGAAACCAGGCAAGCTGTTGCATTACTTGGTGTTATCGGGGGATTTACTTTATTTTTTAATTAGACAATTTTTCATCTCTTCTTCTCTCCATCATGCGTCGTCGCCATCATCCATGTTCTGCATGCGTCAGGCATCGACCGATACGGCATGGGATGTAAGCCTAATCATGTCTCGCCTCAACGGACATGTATTCTTATACCACAAATGGTGTTAATATGTTGACATGTTGATCCAAGCTGTGTTGGTCCTTCGTTGATGTTTGGATTTTTTCTTTTGGATTAGTCGGGTCACAAAAACGCGCGCAAAAAGGACATTTGTATATGATTCAGATGTCTGCTGTAGATTCAAAGTTGCGGTATACTTGCACCGCTGGTTTCGTAAACGTCGTGAAGAATAATTTACATACGGAAGCTGACCTTGGTATCATCCTCCTCATGCATGCCATATTTGTACAACAATCTCGATGGTCCACGTAGTCGACTGTCAGTGCGGCTGACGTGCGGCTTGACCTGTGTCCATTCGACACAGCCGTGGGCTTGTTGAAGCCTCTGCAAACGAGCGTCCTAATCGCCCCGAGATGCGGCCCTTGCAGTCCTTCTTGTCCTCTTCCCTTTCCCCTCCCTGAAATCATGGTTGAAAAAAAAATCTCTTAGCCATGCAGTCTCGTCCTTCACTGAACCTCGTAAATCTGCATGGCTCTTGAGAGATGTTTCAAGCTGCTCCTGTCTCCATACGCTTCCTCCAGAGCTAGTCTCCTTTCGTGGGGACCCTTCGGTCTGGTGGCTTCATATCCCGCAATCGCCTTCTCCATATCATCCAGGCTCGACCGAGCACCGTACGAATCCAGCATCGCTCTGTTTCTTTCCTCTTGGCTGAGCTCGTATCCATGGTTGACGCGGCGATTGTGCTCGGACAATTGTTGATCGATGCCCATACCAATGGACCGTGTAGCCTGGTCAAGAGTAATAGTACGCTTGGTGGGCTCGTCAAAGATATTCTCGGGAATAAAGAGGATGCCGAGCGCCACGGCCGCCATGGTGGGGAGATACCTATTGTTGAGGTTAGTAAAGTGGACTCGGAAGAGCCTGTCATATTGATTGCTCACCATCTGGCTATCCGGCCCAGCTTGGGCGATGCCCTCGAGGCTGTCGCTGCGGTAGCTGCCGCGCTCGCCGCGGTCGCCGCGATCCAGGGTGCGGCACGAGATGTGTTCAGGGATGAAGCAGGTGGTTGAGCAGCAGTTGACAGAAAGCGTCGAGCCGTCCTCACTGCAGTTCGAGAGAGCATACTGAGTCGTCAGATGTAGTTGATGACGATGTAGTAATAGTAGTAGTAGTAGTAGTTGTTGTTGTTGTTCTTGTGGTCCAGGCCAAGAGTAAACTGGGATTGGGTGTGTGTTATGTATGTGTCGTAGTGTGCGGGCAGCAATGGGTTGTTGGATGCTTGTCACGGCACCTGTCGGAAAATGATTCTCAGCGCGTGGACAGCGCTGCATACATACATGGCCTCATGTGCGGGTGGAGAGACGGTGGCACTACCCACTCGTGACAATGCTCATCTCCGCATTTCAGGACAAGACGGCACCCCATCAAGATATTGGCAGGCCGATCCGACACATTACCGTATCCCAACGCCAACCCAAGTATTTCTTCGCGCAGCTCCAGCCGCTCTGACGTACCGCAGGGGACAGGCAGTGCTTCTCGGCCGCGCATGTCCGAGACAGCACGCTTGTAAGGCGGGACAAGATACAAATACAGCCAGCCGAAATGGGACGGCTAAGGCTGGCCGAGGCTGCAGTGACGGCCATGCGGCAACGACTGCACTAAAGAACCAAGGCCCGGGGTTGGAGTTCGGATCGCGTGTGTGTGGAGTGACCTCCGCGTCAGCTTGCCGAGGTGTATCCATGTACTGTGCACGTCCTGCGTGTTCGTCGCATCCACGCTGGGCTGCTGTGCTCTTTAAATGTGTTTCGAATCTTGTGTATGTAGCCTGTGGAGATGGATATGAAAGCTGCCCATCGATTTGTCAGTACATGCACGTAACTTGGGCTTTCGGTTGTTTAGTCTAGTTTAAGTTTGCACATCTGTTGCCCAGATAGTACGACCTATCACATCTTAGCCATACGCACTGCGCTAGCGATGTCCGTCCTAGTCTCCTCATGTAGACTATACGCTCTATTGATAGGTCAGGATCATCAAAAAGCACTGTTACTCTGTCAACAGCAGATATAAGGTTTTGATTTGCAAAAATTCCCAACATCCAGTAGAAAGTCCTATGGTCTAGTGGTATGACGTTCGCTTCACAAGCTTCGAGCTCGCGAAAGGTCCTGGGTTCGATCCCCAGTGGGACTACGTTTTTTATCTGGTCAGCCCGCAATCTCTCTTTTTGTATGATGATTACAAGGACGTAATATTACTCTTTATCTGCAGCACTATATATGAAAGGTAAGTCTATAGTTTTGGATATACGTGGCAAAGTAGACCAACATTATTCAATTGATAGAGTAGCTTATGTTTGGCTTCACGATTTGATGCTAACAGGCATATTGCCTTACAGTTCTGGTTCCCACTCGCTGAAAGCGAAATCCTGGGCTCGTTTCATAGATCACTAGTTCAAAATCATGCTTATTAGGCAACGACCCACCAGCTGAACATCGACACAGATCATTCTTCTGACTAATTCGCAAGCAGTCATAGAATCAAACTTTAGTATGCAAACGAGTTACTAAAGACCAGCCGGGAAGGTTTTTAGGGTGCTCATAGCGTTTGCTATGACGTATTAAGATCACGGTCCCAATTTCCTAGGCCTAATGATCCTTCCACCGTACCAAACACCCGGAGAGTGTTTCCGAAACAGTCCCAGAAATCTGAATCGAAGCTGGGAATCTTTTCCATGGAGCGCCGCCTTTTAGTGCGGATGGATGAGGATCTTGAGACGCCTGGGGACGCCACATCGGTAGTAGTAAGCGTAGCGGTGGTTTGGTCTTCATTGGGTGAAATCAGTGTGAGTTCCTGTTCCGATTTAGAGCTAGAAACGAGCTCTTGGAGGCTATCAAAAATATTGCGAGTTTGAAATCGACTCTGAGAGGATGGGGCTGGTTCGTGACCTTCGGAGTCTTCTCGTCTTGTCTTTTTTGGTAGTGGGTGTTGCGGACTTTGGAATGACTCCGCTTCTAATACCAGATCATTTGTATTATTAGATACTCTGTGGCCTGTTACCAAGGTTAGTGGGTCCCCAGCAGCGGTTTTGAAACTTTGGTCTGAGTTGCTACGTGTCCTAGAAGTTTGTGACTCGTGTTCCGCGCCTAACGTCGCTGATAGCCGCAGCATAATGGTAGCTGTCAAGAGACTATCAAAGCCGGCTTCGTGATATGGCTCTGTGTTATGATATTTCGGATGGCTGGCATGCGTTACTACGTGGTGATTAGCTCAAAGTCCTGGGTGAGCAACAGCCCTATGAACAGATGGAAATGTCTCCTCACACCCAGGAAGGAATACGTACTGATGTCTGGTTGTTCTTGGTCTTGAAGCTTATCGGAAATCTCCATTAAGCTTGGTGAAGAATGCAGATCTCCTTCGGCATATGTGGCGAGATATTTTGTGTCTATGATTCGTGGAAAGAGATTGTGAATTTCTTTGCAAAACCCATGCAATGTTTCTGGTAAGTCACCGACAAAGCAGCGATAGAAGAATACGATATCAGTGAACATATTATGGCCGACAAGGACCGGCTGGTGAGTCTTCAGACGATGCCGCACCCGGTCAAATTGGTCTTTGACATCCGTACGATCAGCCGTAATGACCCATCCGCCATGAAATGGATCTAATGAATCCAAATCGCCGCCGGCGAGGGCTTCAAATATCCAGCGAAAGCCGCTCTGTTTAGCTATTTGACCCTTTACTCTGTGTTTGACCCGACGAACGTGTTCGGCTTCGTTGTCGGGGTCGTTCCGAATGATCCTTATGCATTCATTTCTACCCAAGGTTCTAAGCTCTGGATAATCAGCACGCACGAGCTGGTGTACAAGGCGCTTCTCAAATCTGGATATAACAGGAACGGAGGGCGGTCCTGTAAGGCCTGTGTGGGTGGAGATATCTAGCGACCGTGCTACGCCGTTTGCTCTCCACACATCAATTGCCTCTCTGGCTCGTCTCACAAAATCAAGAGACTGGACGTCTTTATCGGTGAGCTGCACATCCTGGACGACATGTTTGTTTTCCAGCCGATGGTACGCCATACGTTTGGCATCTGCGGCTTCCTGGCGCGACAGGTACTGAACACCTTTGGAGAATGTGGCGCCTATGTCGAAGTTATGCTGCAGCAAAAAAGCTGCGGCGCCAGACTGAAAGCAGATTTCGCGTTCTATATCTAGACGCTCGTCGAGCAACGAACTGAGGGTGATGTTATAGGGTCGAAGAACGTATCGGTTCATTAAGTAGTCGAACTTGGCGCATGTCATACCCACCTGGAGGATCTGATACTTATCGGCGGCAGCCTTGGCTTCTTCATAACGAGTGTCGAGTGAGGCTCTACCTGCTGCGCGAGGAGCATTCCTAGGTAGGCGTGATGGGATCCCAGAAAGCTCAAGGTCAAAGGAGACAAAGTCCGCCTGAGAAATATGCGTGAGAATGGCCAGGATCTGATGCGGGAACGATTGCGAATCGACGTCCATGACGAATATCGTCTGATTTGAGGAATGTGCGACTGGGACGTGAGTGTTAGTGGACCATGTTAGTTCTATATTACAATGCCAGAGTACAGTACAGCGACACTGAGCGCAGACGCCGCTTGTCCCAAATCGCCTGGCCAGCGGATTGCAGCAGCTATGTCAGACAGTGTCCAAAGTTTGCTTAGCGGAACGCTTGGTGAGCAGGCGGCTTGTCAAGCTAGCTCGAATCAAGCTGGGTCACGTGCACTGCGCCAAGCCATCTGATCCGGTGTTGTGCAAGTGTATTGACGGTGTCGTGGAGTGAAAGCATCCATGGTCAGCCGAGGTTCGGCTGGCGGCCTTCACATTCCTCCTCAGCTCGGTCAACAGCCCCAGGAGAACATGGCATACCTCGCTACCGCCACCCCCCCTCAGTAGTAGTTCTGTTCCTTCCACCATGGCTGCGCTGTACGAGGACCTGAGCAGCTCGCGTACACTCGGCGCCTCAGTATCGTCGTTGTCGTCGTCCCGCCAACACTCCCAGCAGGTTGCCAAAGCCTACCGCCAGGCTGCCCAGCTGTTCCTCACACGCCGCCTACCTGAGGCTCTTTCGACCATTGAACCTATCATCGCACCGCCTGCCCACGAACATGTCGATGACATGCACGACGGCGACCTCGTCGGCTATGCGCCCATAGCAACCGCGTCGCGGGGCACTAGAGTGAAGGTGTGGAGCTTCTATCTTACCTTCCTCAACTCGGTCGTCGAACTGGGCGCCGACGAAGGCAAGCACGCGTTTGGGAGCATGCGCTGGAAGCAATTGGTGTCTAAATGTCGCGATGGTAGCGTGTGGGACGACGTAGTGCGCGACGGGTATGCCGGCCAAGAAGGCGATGTCGATGCCGAAGTTGTTGTCAACCTGTACGTTGCTTCCCAAGCCCATATGCATTGTTATGCTAACACATCCCAGGGCCACATTACTCCTTACGCACTCACCCTCGCAGAGGCTCAACCAGCAAAAGTTGGAAACATATCTTGCTGCCCTAGCCAATCCTTCCTTTGACGTGTCCTCACACATGTCTTCTTCTGCTTACCTGCAGAGGCGGCCGAGCCAGCAGAAGAATGGCACAGACACACCCCGCGATCTGAACACTCGTTTGAAGCTCCTCGAACTTTACACCCTCCATGTGTTACCACGCAATGATGAATGGGACTATGCACGCGAATTTATCTCCATGTCCGAAGTTTTGGACGATGAACGCAAGGAAGCCTTTCTGTTGGCTCTCGACTCGCTCAAGGAAGAGAAGGAGGATGCGGAGAAGCGGGAAGAGAGGCTGCGCCAACAACAGCAGGAGCAGATGGAGCAGCGCCGAAGAGAAACAGAGGCTCGTCGCCTCGAGCAATCCAGAGCCGAGGATGAGCGGAGGAAGCGAGAGGAAGAGAATAGGCGTCAGCCGAGAGGGTCCGATGAAGTTTTCCGCAAGTCCACCAACCGTCAATCACCGCCCACGCCTTCACGCCCCTCGCGGCCGGTAAAGAAAGTTATTAACCCTACTCCAAGCCTCTACCATCGTGCTGCCTCGATGATTGCATCTGTACAAGCATTACTCGCGAACACAGCCCAGTCCATGATAGCGAATCCAATGGTCTTCTTCCGTACCCTGCTCTTTCTTTTAGCTTTTGCCCTGGCGTTAGGGCGACGGGACCTACGAGAACGTATCACGCGTATATTGCGAAACGTATGGTATAAAATCCGCCGGACTATAGGCATGGGAGTCAAGGTTTCATATATCTGATGATTTTTTGCTCCGAAGGCAAAGGCCCTTCCTGTACCATACTTGGGTCTAGTATTTTATCGCGATAGGGCAACGTGCGCCTCTTGTTTTGAAATGCATAATAATGTGAGGTTTTTGCCTCTCAGCTCCATATTGACATATTCTTTTATTTTGACTGTGGTCTTGCCAACCACGTGAATTTGCTATAGTCATGAGCTCAAATTGACCCTACTATGGGTCTAAACAAGCTAGAATAGACGTAGGTGTTCCCTGGCATTTGTGTCGAATATATAGTCACCCCACGTAGGATAAGTCGGTTTTGGTATCCGTGCTATGGCCTCGTGTACAGAATTTGCAAGAAGGGGCAAAATTGAACAGCATCAACTCCCTCGTATAGGCCCTATATATATCATATCTAACAGAACCACTGATAAAGTAGGGAATTATAGATTGATCGAAATAGCCTTGAACACTGTGGCTTGAATGAAAATTACAGAGTTCTTCGTGGCTATTATTTTAGACAGTGCGTGCAATACCAGCACCTCTCCGAGCAAAGAATGAGTAAAAAGGAAAAGGCGCGCCCGAACCGCTTCTGATGCAAGCGACGTCTTGAAAGAACAAATCACCATCCTTCTCCACTCGTGTGGCAAGACTTTTACAAACGCGCTCTATACGTCTGATAGCATTTTCATGGTCCCAGGCTTCCGGCCCACCGTTGGGACCGCCGCCCCCCAAACCTCTCACGAACGTATAGTTTCCACCGTTAAACTCGATATTGGGTTGTCCATTGGCAAGATTGAGATTTGGGCGATGATTAGGCATTGCGAGGACGATAGCAAAGAGGACAAAATATTAGTTAGAGAAAGGTACAGAAAAAGATCGTTGGAATCAGGAGGTCTTCTTCTGCAAGGAAGCCGTTGAGTGAAGAATTACAAGGCAAATCCTAAGTTTGATGGGGTTGAAATGACGAAAGTAGTCACTGGATAGTCTGGATGTAAACAATGCGACTGCAATAGATGAGCTATAGCGGGAGCAGCTGTTGGAAGACATTGACTCAAATAGGCCTTGACTGTTCGCTCGTGTGCTCTCCGCACAATGTAGAGAGTTGCTCTTATCATAAACTGCATTTTCATTACCGTTTTTATTCACCTTTGCTGCAATACGCGTGCAAGCAATATGGGGGCGATCGAAGCACACATTTCCAATAACTAAAGACTATCGGGGGTATCTCAATAACAGAACCGAACGCCTTCCAAGCCTGATCCTAATGCACCCGGGTATTGCGCCAAACCAAATCGACTTAGGGGGAATACTTCAACCAACGCTGTCATTCTCGAAATCCGTGAAGACGGGATCTTCAGATAGGGCTTGATACTTAAAGACCTTGAAACACAGTGGTGGGGGAAGTTATCCTCTGTGGAGAGATGCATGTTAGCTACGAGGCATTAACACTTGCCACGCTGGCTATACTGCCTTTTCTTTGCTGAGGGCCCGGCCCTGGTAATTGTCCTGGAAGAATCTGGCGTGGACCAGCACCGGCTGAGGCCATACTGATGGAGCTCTGGCGTCTGCTTCCTGGATTCATGCTACCTCCAGGCCCATCAAGGCCTGCACTTAGCGGTGGAGCAAAGCCACTCATGCCACCAGCACTTCCAGGAAAGTTCTCGGTGGTAGCGCTGCCAGGTGCGCCCATCATTCCAAGAGCAAGGCCCCTTGGAGCACCCATTGACTCGGACGGTGTGACTGCTGAATAAAGCGAGCCACCGGGCGGCGTACCGAGGGCTGAGCGGAGCATGTCTTTCATGCGAATGTACTGGTATTTAGACCGCTGGGATACGGGTGTGAAAGTGGTCAAAGGCCGAGGACGATGGCGTGCAATAGCAGCCATGATAGCCTCCTTCTCCTCGTCCGAGTCAATGGCACCTGAGGGCTCTAAATCTTCGGGGAGGGGAGCATTTGCGTCAATCGCAGCGCCTACAAACCCAGTTAGTTGAGTTTTCATAGAGAGGACCTGTACTCACGTTGCTGTTTTGCCTGATTCTTCTTCTGGTATTGCGCCAGCAGCATGTCGTAAGGTAAGCTCCTTCCAGGCACTGCCCTCTTCAGCCCCATACTATGACTCTTGCATGTCAAGCTTCTAGCACAGAATCCGCCGTGCGGTAGCACGACACCGCATTGTTTCTCGACATCGACAGGGCCTTTAGGTTTCGCCGTCTTCTGCTTCGGCTCGTCTTTCTTTTTCTTCTTTGCCCCAGGTTTGCCATCCTCCCCCTCCAATTTCCGCTTTTTACCCTTCTTAGCCCCTTCTCCGTCTACAACCGCACCCTTCACTGCCTTCCGAGCATTTTTGCTGTTATCATCATCCTCGCCCTTTTCTTTACGTAGTGCAGCATCCTTTGCTTCCTTGGCCTCCTTCTTCTTTTTCAGCTTCTCCTGCTTTTTGTTGAGACATTCGCGAATATGGCTTGCAGACGATGCACGAAGGACAGGGCGACGGCAGTGCTTGCACTGAACAACGTCTACCTTGTCATCAATAGGCCGTCCAGTCGCGAACCCAGCCAGTGTCTTCTCTTCCAGGGGATTGACAATAGGCGATGAGCTTCCGGGTGCCGCCGAAGCCTTGCTATCGGCATCTGGAAAAAATTAGCCTACGGTGCCGTTGAAAACAAGAGGAGGTATATACTGATAGTGTCGCTCTCTTTCCAGTTTCCTGGCAATGACGGCTTCAGGGTCAGTTTCTTAATCTTCAAGATGATGCCTTTCTTGTCCTTGTCGCCTAACCCATCTTTGACAGCACCGGAATCTATAAGGCCACGCCTAGGAGAGTCTGTCGATGCAGCAGGTGCTGTAGTGTGTGAGCTGGATCCCAGGAAACGTAGCATCAAGCTCACCTTTTCGAGTGGCACCGTTGGCAACCATGATGAAGGAGGGGCGTTGATCAACGGTGCGGAATGGCGTCGGGGATGCGTTGGGGTGCGCCGGTACTTGGTATGGGTATGAGAAGGGTAGTGCAGGAGCCAAACGGCATGCGTTGAGGATGGTCTAAGTTAAGGCAGTCGTTGGAGCTGCCTAGGCATATGTAGTGTGCAGCGCTGGCGGCTGTCCCGTCGTTCGCGTGCCTGCTTGGCACTTGGGGCTTTGACCTCAGTGTTGGGCCAACCTTGACGTGTGGCGATTGGACCCTGGGTTGATATGTATCACGTGCAGCCTGGATTACTAAGCGAGCGATTCAGCCATGAAAGAGTCGCTGTCCAGTCTGCACAATTGAAATGCAACTTGAACTACAAAGTATATTTACACATTCAAATGGCCATGGCCACGTATTCTATCAATGTCTGACTCAGCACGTCACCTGTGCCAAGTGATAAAACCAAGCCTTATTTACACAATGACCGACACCGGATAGCTGGCTTAGTTACCATAATATTACCTTCCGTCTATCCATGCGTCTCCGACAAAGTTAAGACACCTCCCAAACGTGTAGAGTATGCCATGTCTCCAGCTTAGAAACACGCCGGGACCCCGTGGGTAGAATGCAACGCCAAGAACACCAATACTGCTATCATAAGTCATGAACGGCCTAGAACCAACTTTAAGCACCGAATGCTGAGCTACTTTCTGCCCCTTCCCCTGGTGGCTTTGGCGGTTCCCTTTCTTCCCCTCTTGGGGGGCTCGTACTCCTCACAGTGGTTGTGGCCGACTTCATCTCGCATGATGCTGTTGGTCCAAAGCAAGCACTTTGCTTTGGTCTCATCATTCGTCCGTTCCGTGTACGTCTTGTTTCGGGTTGACACCCTGGGCATATTTTCCTCTTCCTCTATTTTACTTTTATCGACGTCGTCCATGTGTTCCTTCATCTTAGTCATATATTCCGCGATTCTGTCACGGTAGACCTGAAGTTCTTTACGGAGCGCCTTTTCTCTGATGCCGCGCTCGTCGAGCCAAACCACGAGTTGATCGACGTCTTCGGGGTTGTCGTAGTAGCCCCACTCGGTAGATGTGGACAGATGGGTCGTGCCCTCCTCCTTCTCTTTACGCTGGGGCACTGTCCAACCAAATGCGGCCATATCCTCTGATAATGCCGGCTCTTGTAGATTTGCTTGTATTTCGTTGTCATCTGGTCCCTGGACCCACAGGCGGCCATTGGCATATCCATACTCCGCTGTCGAGCTGGTCGGAACACCCCCAAAGGGCATACCATTGTGCTCAAACCAATAGTACTTGTTCAAAAATCGGTCCTTACCCAATATCTTGCTTCGGTGTACTAAAGTCTCCCGTAGATCATCGTCGAGCTCGTTTATGCTGGCCTCACAGCTTTTAAGTTCCTCCTTTTTCTTTCCAATTGCATCTAGGAGCTTCTCCCACTCTTTTTGCTGCTTTGTTTTGGCAGCATCTGCCTTAGCTTTCTTCGCTTTGGCTTTCTTCGCCACCTCACTTTCCCGTTTTCGCTTGGTCTGTTTCGCAGCATTACGCATTTTGCGTGTGTTGATCTGTGGTTCCGAGGCTGAATCGCTCCCATCATCTGCGTCTTCTTTGATGTCGTTCATGTCAATCATGGAAGCGTCAGGGGTTTCCTTGAGGTCGATGGGGGACGCGGGCGTATTCAGAGGCAGCTGTATCTTACGCTCAATATCTAATTTAAAAAGGTCATCTGCCCTATAGAGCTGTCAGCCGTCGCACATAAACCAAATCAGTGTGAAAAACTCACAGCTCTTTTCTCTTCTTTTGAAAGTCAATTTTCTCTTTCCTGAGTCGAGTCATCTCTTGAGAGGCAGCAACAAGCTGGTCGCGGAAATGTTCGGTAGTGAATGTAAGCTGCAATGCCATGTCCAGCGCTGCAACGCGTAGATTGACGTCCAGATGCACGTAGTTAATCGCAATGCTTTCCACTGAAGGCTCAACCTCCTGAGGGACCAGCTGTGCAAGTATCGCATCACAAGCCTCTTTTAGCGATGGCGTGTACGATAGGCGGTGAAGTAATCCCACAAGGATTGCTTGCCATCCCCCGTCCCGAAAGTTGCGAATTTGGCACTGTTCTATCCAGTCGAATTCCGAGAGAAATTCTGTAGCTTTATGGAGCGGCTTGGGCGGGTCGGGTGTAGGCGTACGTTGCTTCACTACAATCTGACTAGCTTCTGACTTCCTTAAACTGCTTCGTGTTGTTCTAATAGGTGGTTCTGGCTCGGGCTCTGGTGTTGGTTCTTTACTTGAATCCTCGTCCTCGGAATCATCTTCTTCAACCATGTAAGGAAGTTGGACTTGAATCTTACCAGCATCGCTAACGTATTGCTTCAGGACAGCACAATGGATTTCAACCAGTAGCTCGCACTCGATGTGATCCGAGGAATAACCCATGGCCTCTACAAAGTCATCGAACGTAAAAGAGTCGAGCATGTATATAGTGTCATGCACATTAAGAGTATCCCAGGTACGTAGCAAGGAACCTATACTCTCCATTAGTATTCCCGTTTTCTTTTCATCTGGAGGCGGCTCAGCGCCATCAGGAACGTCATCGGAGAAGAACTTTAAGGGAGGTCGTGTGACAGTGATGCGGGGTTGTTTGATCTTTAGATCTTCAATAGGGTATTTGACGGGCTCAAAAGGCTTTGCGGGAGGGCCTGTTGGTTGTTGAGGGATGTTGGTGGGTGCTAGTGCCTGATATTGCATGAAGTTGTTTTGGAAAGGTAGGCCAATAGGTAGGCCATTCGCGGGTGGCGGGGCTTGCTGAACAAGATGTGGGGGAAGATGAAGAGCCAAGTAAGGCGGTGGTCCACTATACTGAATAGGGGGGCCACTGTATTGAAAAGGAGGTGGTCCAGAATTCCCAAAAGATGGTCGAGGGACGCCATTCAGATACGGTGGAAGAACGGAGTAATCCATAGGAGGGTGTGGACCGTTGGTAGGATAATTTGGCTGTGGAGGTTGCACCTGGCCATTTCCATGTGCAGGTAGCCGTTCGCCATTCACTGGCTGATACCTCTCATCCACGTAATCGTGGTGAGAGGTCATTTCATTCAAGTGCGCAGAATTCGCCGCTTTCTTCGCTGCCATAACCGCATCCCGTGTTTTAGCTTCAGGGACCTTCGTTGAAATGTTGTAGCGCTTTGCCAAATGGTCTTTGACCATCCATGGTGCTCCATTCCAAGCTTCTCTTGAAACAGCGCTGCGAAGAAACTGTTTGAGAACCAGTTTTGAATACACTCTCCTGTCCCGCTGCAGCTCTGACGCCTTATACCGGGTAAGATCCTCACCAGTGTCGTCTAGATGTATCGTGTAGGTATAAGTGCGGAAGGATTCATCTGCCGTCTGTCCACTGAAAATGCTATGAAGCCTAGAAGTGTCGGTCATTTGCGAGATTACCCCGTGCCGTTTCCCACTATCGGTGTCTACTGCCACGCGATCTCCTACAATGAAATGCTCACGAAAATGCTGTGGTATTTTGTTAGTACTGCACCGGCGTAAGTCGCACCCTCACTCACATCAAAGACGGCATTCACTAAACAAATGTTAGTTATAGTCTAAGCTCGGCTACACTGCGTAACGTACCCAAATCATCCATACGCGCGGTATTCCGAAACTGAACAAACTCGAGCACACGTGATCGCAAGCCTTCAGGGAATATGCTGTTGATTTCCTTTGAAGCTTCCGTCTGCGAAACAGTTAGGTGCGAAAAGATCTTGGCGGGGGTGTATCAGAACGCACCTCGCTCTCCATTGCCTCGAAATAGGTGTAGCCGGAATGACCTGTCGACTCACAGGTGAAGGTTCTCTGTATGATCGATCAGAAGATTGCGGGGGCAAGTTCGTAAGGAAGGGGTATTTGCCTGTTGGTAAAAGTCGCGTCTGCAATGCATGTTAGCAACTTTATGTCACTTCGTTGTGACAAAATCTCAGAAAAGTATACCTGTTCAAATATCTCTCATAGTCGACGAAGACCTCTCCGGTGGCCTCGATTACCCAAACCTATAAAGTGTTATAAGCGTGTGATTGCGGTAACATCCAAACAGCAGCGGCGCACCTCGGTATTGTCATCGATGAAGAGAGGGAGCGGCTCGAGTTTGACAGGCTTGCGTTTATATTGAACCTGTCAGAATTAGCAACAAACACAGCGAGAACCCGGTTAACGCGTGATCCCCACCATGTTGTCTAAAGTTTTAGTTCATCGGAAGCTTAATGGTCGAAGGGTATTGCGTTGCACCCTTTGGCGCTGTCGCGATTCGCTTTGCGCTTAGAAGGGAACGTCGAGGCACCTTCTACGAAGGTAAATCCCCAATGATCTCACTGGGAAGTGAACCAGCGTATTTTCTAGGTAATTCGGCGCGCCGAATGCAGCCCTAGGAAAAATCGTGATGTTCCGCGACCGATCCGAAATGGGTTCCGAGACGCGTCGGACTGGCGCGTTGCGTGTCCCTTTGATGAAGGGCGCGTTTGCGGGCGGTCAGGAGCCAAAGTTGGTGGGGAGGGTGGTGTATGAGAGGAAGTCAGAGACAGGCGATGAATGGAAGGTCAAAGGTAGCCGTCCAAAAATGCCCAGGCGGCGGAGGCCTCTCGGAACTAGGCTAGCCCTAGTGGGCAAGCACCTTCTACGCTCCTCCTTCCACTTTGACACCACACGCACCTCTGTGCACTCACCACCAGCATATTTGGACTCATTCTAAAGCCAAAAATCTGGGGCTCAAGTATAAACAAGCGCTTCGGGAATATGAATTACTCGAGACATGATCTGTGGAGGCAATGGCGAGGACCTTCTACACATGACGCTTCCACGCCTTTGAGCCACCCCAGACAACAGCCTGACCCACTTCCCCAAACAGACCACTATTTCAACGCATCTGCCCGCATCCATCCACCTCGGGCTCAATAAAATAAATGAACACGGTTTCTGGCCTCAAAAAATCGTCATGCAGTGTCCAATGGTATTAGGGGCAAGTGCTCATCCCATAGTCGAGTAGATTCTCGGCCATCGTGTCAGTTCACTGAGAGATACCCGGAGCTGCCGCGGCTTAACTCACTCCCCACTTCATCGCTATAGCTTATGTGTGGTGAGAATCTGAAAAGACTCAACGCATATATATCCCTTGGTCAATCAGTGGTGACTTCTGGTTAGCGTAAAGAAGACTAGATGTTGCGAAGATGCACTGGCATTTTCACCAAGGGTATGCTAAGCACGCTGGGCATTCTTAGCCATAAGTTTAACAATTGGTTGACTACGATCTTCGCAAACTACGAATCCATGTATACGACCGAGAATCCCAGCCAACTTCCCACCACTCCTATGGCGGAGTATGAGCTAATGAACATGAGCGGCAAGAACTCATACTTGTCCCCAAACATAATTCCATGAAACAGCGAACAGTATGCTATCAGAGGTATTGATAATGCAATGTAGTAAAACGAAAAACGATCGAACAAGAATACCCGGAGCTGTGACGACCTGCGCGGGTGTAAGCAAGAGAGCACCCTTGAAGCACTTCTACTTACGCGGGAGCCAACCGATCAAATGTCAGCAGGAAGGCAACAAGCCATAGTATGGTGTAGACAACCTTCACTGGAAACTCGGCAGGAGTAAAAAGCAAAGGGAACAGCGAAACATGTCCCGCGACTGCCAGAGGTCTAAAAGCGCTAAAATATCGACGATCTTTTAGAGCGACGAGACTGAACGGGATTATGACAAGAAGGATGGCTTTTTCGTGTACATGCCATCCAAACAAGAAAGACGCATAGCCGCAGAGCGTGACGGCGCCGATGAAAGTTTCCCAGGTTGGTCTAAATAGGAGCCTGATGAGAAATGGCTGGGTGATAATCAGAAGATAGAAGTTTACAGGGGTGTGTAAACTTACGATTTGAAATAGTATGGTAAGGAGAAAGCAGGTCAGTGGTACGACATCGGGGAGTACTGCAAAAGATGTATCTCCAACAAGCCCGCGTGTTACGTTGTTGACGGCTTCTCGGTCAATGTCCAGTCCAAGCCAAGGAGCCACTAGGTTTTATTAGCAATAGTACTTTGGGCTAAATTTTAGAACATACAATATATTAGAAGTCGGTCAGTGAAAGAATAGAGAGCCCAGACATTCGGCGCCCAATAAGCGTGACACAATCCTCTCGAAAAAGGGAATAGGCGACGGAAAACCTGCTCAAGTTGGCCCCAGAGCGCAAAGGGTCCAAATGCAGCTGTAAAGATTGAGATTACGCAAGCACCAAGCTTGATGCAGTTGAAATAACGGATCTGGAAAAAGGGAAGAGAAGGCGAACTATTAGTGCAGTAGACCCTCAGGAGGAATACAAAATAGGCAGGGGCAAGGTAAAGATAAATGTGCTTGAAACAGAGCAGCGCTGCAAATAATATACCACTGAGGAGGAGGCCAGAGGAGTTACGTGCAAGAACCAATGACAAGACGAGGATGCCGTACATGAAGCCATTGTACTGGAAGTGTATGTGATCAATGATGAGCAGTCCAGGTGACAAGAGAATAGATAGTGCAGCGGCATGCGCCGTCGGCTTAGTTTTGGATCCCTTGATGTAGCTTTGGAAGTTAGACCATGGTGGGCTAAAAAACGGACATAACATACAGATGTAAAGCATAGACTAAAACCAGCTCACTCAGGATGACAGTGGCGCGTTGAAAGTAGACTGTCTGCCAGCTATCGTAGCCCAGAGCCTTTATTTGTAGTAGTCCTGGGTCAGCATATGTTGCTGCTTGAGACATGAACCATTCAAAGTAGGCAAAGAAGGGCGGGTAATCTAGCGTCCATTCGGAAGTTTTCTGGAGACTTCATCAGCATGCATTGAATGGCACACTGTCGATTCGCATGTCTCTTCACCTCGTAGTACCATTTTTTAATTGGTAACGAATGGGTGAGTGCCAACCAATTGCGGTGCACTTCAAAATCAGTCGACTTGCTACCAGAAACAATGAGTGAACGGTTCGGGATATGCAGTGAGAAATTCCAGTTGTGCGTACTAAGCGGGAAACAACAGGACCTTGAGGGCCGCGGCCACAACAGTGCATTGAGTAATGGATGGATATAGGTCTGACATGGTGATGTTGGCTGAGGCGTTGTGGTCGGGATGCGGGCTGTCGTTAGCTAATCGGCAACGTAACCGGCCTGGTACTTCCATGACGGATGATTTTTATTCCGAAGTATTGTCATCAATAGCCAGCATAGCTCCACGTGATAAGCCTTGGCGAGAATCACGCTGGGAGCATGAAACTAAGCACGGCTACGCTCGACGGAGCGAGCATATAGACTACACTGTCCCTCACATACTATGCAGTCTAGACTTTGTCGAAGTAGTATCCTCTACAACCAGTGTCGAGCTAATGAAATTGCATTCAGCCCCATACAATCGTAAAGCTGGAGGAGAAGCCATCGCGGAAGCAAGAAAGCCAGAAACAAGACACTGGACACCGCTGCTAGTGGGCTCTCATAACCTTTTCTTTTGCTCTTCTAGCGCACGTAAGCCGTATGATAGAGGCCTCCACTCGATGCTGTTATCTCCGACTTTTTTTTGGGTTCTGAGAGGAGGTACAGTGTCGTAACGCCAAGACATGGTACAGCCCGAACCCTGTCACGGGCGTTTACGGGCGTGTGGCTCCCCTTCTCGTAGGAGACTACAATACACAGACAGAACTACTGCACAGGGCTCCCTTGGCCTACTCTTTTACCGCGTCATGTCGACTCGTTTCAAGATATGAGTCCTTTTGAGATGTTATAACAGCCGTGGCACAGAGCTCGAAGTGTTGTACATGCATGCACACATGTCACTCTCTACTCCACGAAAGTAGTTGGCCCTAGCCGTACCTCCCGTAAGGTAGCAAATGCGGGTCTATATGTAGATAGGCGCCTAGTGGATGCATGTGGACTGGGAGTCAGCTATGCCAACGGCACATGGCTCTATGCTATACTGTAGTGGAGACGAACCACCGGTCCCCAGCACATTCGAGCAAGCGCGCCGTACTGCGTACTGCGTGCGGTGGTGAGATCAAAGCAACACAGCTCCAGCCTCCAAGCGCGCTTCTAGTCTCCAGCCTCTGGTCTCTAGCCTCTAGGCTCTGGCCTCCAGTCAGGAACGGTGCAATTACCCGGCGCACGGCTGGCAACGCTGCGCTTAGTATTATATCGATAGCACATGGCGTCGCGGTGCGCGCTCTGCCACGGCACCAGGCAGCCAGCACAGTGCAGTACAGTGCACGCTGCACAACTGGATGCGTCTGCTCGCGCTGGCCCTCGCTGGTGCAGCAGTGGCGGGCGTTGGTGGACGCTGGGCGGCATGGCGGTCTGTTTGTATGCTTTAGGACAGATGGGCGCACGCGCGTTTAAAATAAGCAGGCGCGCTAAGCCTTGTCGGGAACATGCTCATTTGCGCCTGCCTCCTGTCTTCCTCCCACTCTCTCTTTTCTCCAGGGCCCATCCTCCAGCTCTGCCTCCCACCTCCCAGCTCGCTGCTGTGCTTCTTCGACCCCCATCCGCTCATTAGCCTACCTTCTCTTGCATCGAGGTCGCCGACAACAAACGCCTCCCTGCGCCCTTCATTATTATTGTGGTCGTTCTTTGAGCCCCTTCGCATATTCAAAACAGACCCAGGCACCGAGGCCCCGTCACCTCCGCACTGCCAGCCCTTTGCCCGATTTCTGGCCTTCTGCGACCGTCTCGAGACTTGCTACAGCCTTGGGCTCCGCCATAGCGTGCTGAAATTGTACTTGCCCCGACCCAGCTTGCATTCCTCAGTGCTATTGCAGGCCCACCGTTGTCCTCGTCCATTGATAACCGACCTGCTGGGCTCCTTGTTCATCTTCATTTGGTGCCTCCTGCCTTGTAATAAGTGCTGGAAAGCCCTTGGATTGCTCTGTAAGTCGTCAAACTTATTCGCTCTGCAAGCGCCGCCGCTGAAATCCAACAGCTTGATCTCTACGAGATTTAATAGTCTTTTCCTTCACACGAGGCAACCGGGCCCCCGGTCCGACGTATATCTTCTACCTTACATACATAGACCACAGTCCGGGACTCTTACAGCTCCGGACACTGTAATCACTTTCGTCACGGCTGTCCTATCACAAAACGCGCGGGACAGCTTCGTCCTGCCGCCGCATCATCTCGGTATGCAGCACCACGATGGTACCCCAACCGCCCCGAGTGGCCCTCGTCTTCAGTCGAGCTTCCAGAAGCAATTGAACGGAGGAAATACTGGATTTTCGCATGGCGCGTTCCACACGAACCAGCCTGGTTATGCAGACAGGCACCCTGAGAGGTCCAATATTCCCAGCATCAACACGGGCAGGCTTGCCCCCGGCAACCACAACACTGAATTGCAGACCCCTGGTACTGGTTTTGACATGAACTTCACCCCTCTGCTCCCTTCGCAACTACTGCTCGGTAGCCCTTTCCAACCTGGATCCCCTAATGCCTTTGCTTCGCCGCAGTTCCAGAGCTTCGCCAACTTTACTGGACAGAACCAGTCGCAACAGCAACAGAATCAGTCTAACCAAGTCGGCAGCCCTGTGCAAATACAGCAGCCTCTCTCGCCCGGTTTGTACCAAGGTCTCGTCTCCCCTACATCACTGAATGCCCCTGGCTTCTTTGGTGGGCCCCAATCACCTACTGGAGGCTTTTCAGGATACGGACCCCAAGGTTTAGGAGGCCTGGGTTCATCTTTGCCGATCGCCCCTGGGCTAGTTTCTGGAACAAGCAGGACGGTGTATCTGGGCAACATCCCCCCCGAGACTTCAGCAGAGGAAATCCTTGGTCACGTAAGGAGTGGTCAGATTGAATCCGTGAGATTGCTTCCAGACAAGAACTGTGCCTTCATTTCTTTCTTGGACAGCAGCTCAGCCACCCATTTCCATTCGGACGCAATCTTGAAAAAGTTGTCGATCCGTGGTCAGGACATTAAAATTGGGTGGGGCAAGCCGTCACAGGTCCCGACTTCAGTCGCCCTTGCTGTGCAGCAGTCTGGAGCGTCTCGCAACGTCTACCTGGGCAACCTGCCCGAAGACGTAACCGAAGATGAGTTGCGGGAGGATCTTAGTAAATTTGGCTCCATCGACACCATTAAAATCGTGCGTGAAAAGGCCATTGGATTTGTTCACTTCTTGTCGATAGGCAATGCTATCAAGGCTGTTGCTCAGCTTCCCCAGGAGCCCAAGTGGCAGGCACCTAGGCGCGTGTATTACGGGAAAGACCGATGTGCATATGTTTCTAAGACGCAACAACAGAATGCTGCGCAGTATCTCGGCATTGCTCCTGGATATGCCCATGTTCTAAATGGAGCGGATCGCGATATGATCTCTAATGCTATACACCAACAAACCGTTGCGGCGGCTGCCGTTGCGACCTCTGCTGGAGGAGTGAACAACCTCGGCAACCGAACAGTTTATCTGGGGAACATACACCCTGAGACGACCATTGAAGAAATTTGCAACGTCGTTCGGGGAGGATTGCTTCATCACATCCGTTACATCCCTGACAAGCATATCTGTTTCGTTACTTTCATCGATCCTACTTCTGCTGCATCATTCTATGCCCTCAGCAACTTACAGGGTCTGATGATTCACAACCGCCGACTTAAGATAGGATGGGGTAAGCATTCCGGTGCGCTTCCTCCTGCCATTGCCCTTGCTGTCAGCGGTGGTGCCTCACGAAATGTCTACATTGGCAATCTTGACGAGTCCTGGACGGAAGATCGTCTCCGTCAAGACTTCTCCGAATATGGAGAGATTGAGTTGGTGAATACATTGCGAGAGAAGAGCTGTGCGTTTGTCAACTTCACAAATATTGCCAACGCCATCAAAGCTATCGAGGCTGTCCGTGGACGAGAAGAGTACAAGCGCTTCAAAGTCAACTTTGGCAAGGATCGTTGTGGCAATCCACCCCGTCAGATGAATACAACAAACCAAGCTCAAGCACATCATCCCGGAAGCGATGGTGTCCAGTCCCCCTCTCCCACTAACGGTCTACACCCTAACCGTAGCAACACTGGACCATCAGTATCCCCAACTGGCTCTGCCGCACCCATTTCTGGTGGGAGCACTAACGGGCAGTTTCCTAGTATTCAGGCCCCCAGTCCATCTACGATTTTGAACACCGGCGTAAACAACCCATTAATGATGTATCTTCAAGCTCAACAAAATCAACAGCAGCAGCAGGCCGAGGCTAATCTCCAACAGCAACAACAAGCTCAGCAACAGCAACAGCAGGCTTACCAATCTCCTCAATCTGCTTTCTATGGTGCCGACCTGAACCCTTCACCACAGCCACATACTTCCCATACCTCTCATAACAGCACTTCGAGCTTCAGCCTCATCAATGGTGCCTCAAGCCAGTCAGGCTCCACAACCGTCGGTGGTCTTCTTGCTCCATCGAACCTGAATGCTCGCGCTCAGCACTCCCGCGCAGTCAGCCTGCCAGTTTTCACGCAGGGTCCATTTACCCAGTCTGTGCAGCAGTCTCAGGCCCCTCAGCAAAACTCTTTTGGTAGCCTGAGCTCTGGTATTGGTGGATTTGGTAGTGGCAATGGTGGCTATGGTCTTGCCATTCAGGGCGATGGTGGTCTCCCTGGATGGGCTGAAGAGGAGGTTGGTGCACAGTGAAGGGCAGTCTATCGGACCTGCCATTTTATTTGATTCGAATGTGCGATACTTCCCCCACTTAACCACTTTAGTGTTTGGTTGCTTCCCTTCCTTTTATATCCTCTTTGTGCATCTTGGGTCCTTCTGGTTTCTGGAACTGGTGTTTGTGTAACTTGTTGTAATTCCAATTATTTGACTGCTACACTCCCTAATACTCCCTGCTTTCATTCGTTTGGTATCCCGTTTTTGGTTACTTTTGATTGTTTTACTTCTTTTCCCATTGCGAAGGTTAGTGGGTTGTGGGGTTCAAAGAGGCAGACGAATATTGGAAAGTCAACTCTCGATGGGATAAACCCATCGGTTGTAGTTGCAGAACATTGTACTACCTATGAGGATTGGATGGACGTGGATGCAAATACTGATGAAAGCTACGTTTGCAGGCAGTATGCCCTCAAACTTGAAAGAGAAGAGGGACGGCTGGGAGATAATCAATGTCATAGCTCGTAAAGTTTGTCTCTGCCATCTGCCTTTAAATAGTAAAGGGATGAGCTGGGAAAATGGCCCATCCTGAGCTTGACGTTTGCGAACCTTAGGTTGCATCACAAGCAGCGATCGCTGAACAGTTGACTAAGGATGTTGAATCCATGATCTATGCCATAAATCATACACGCACCAATACTTATCAATCCAAGCCAACGTCCATCCGTACCTTTAATAAGTCCCCACTTTCAATCTTTTTACATTACTGTAAGAATTCCTTCATGCCCCAATTACAAGAGATATATCTTCCCTTTGACCAATCTCTCCGCTCCGCTGTTAACCACACGATACAATCACCCGCCAACTCAGCTGTGTCGTTCAATACCCCATGCATCGTTTCAGGCATTCCCTTTGCAAGCTGCGTTGGTATACCCCCCGGGTGAATTCCGTATGATAGTAGGTTTTTGTCAGCGTAGTCAGCACAGATAAATTCGCCAAAGCGCAGCAATGCCAACTTTCCACATTGATAGCCAGAGGCGCCTGGAGAAATGAGGCGCGCCCCAATGCTTGAGACGTTCAGTACTGTGAACAATCCATTCTGGGATTTCAGCATGAGAGGGAGAAAAGCGTGAGTGACAAGGTAAGGCCCTTTGATATTGACCTCCCAGACTTTCCACCAATCGTCTACCTTAGTTTCATGCAGAGGAACAAATGTTTCAAGGTAACCAGCATTGTTGATGAGAATGTCGAGCCTCCCAAAAGTCTTCTCGACGTCCTTGGCAGCATCATTGACACTTTGCTCGCTGGTGACATCCATGGTGATACAAAGTACTCTCGGTGGTGTTTTTCCAGCTGCTTTTGCAACCTTTGCCATATCGGCTTCGAGGTCTTACATTTCGGATCGAGCCACCAGTGCAATTTGTGATGCTCCAGCTTTCGAATAGCTAAGAGCCGAAGCTCTTCCGATGCCTTTGCTGGCACCAGTGATGAAAACAGTGTAGTCTTTTAGGGAGAACTACTCGGGCTTGATATAATCGTAGGTATCATGGTGAATGGTGGCCGTGAAGTCGCTACCATTACTGTCTACTTTTGCGTTCGGTTTGGTAGACATGGCGGGGTAACAAATCGAAAATTATCATGTGCATTGCCGTTGTGTGTACGGGTTTAATAGTGGTAATGATCTGTGATTTTACTTTACGTCACATCGCTTGAATCAGTTAGACAACGGCCAATAAATGTTCAAAACACAAGGTTGAAATTGCAAACAATTCAATATCTATCATTTAGTATGATTTGTAATGTTGATTTCAATAATCATTGTATTTTTTTGGCGCAGCTGCCTGTCCCATTCAACTTGTCGCTTCTTACGGCGATCTATTGCAGCGCGGATACCAACTCCTTCCACTATTAACCGCACCAGGACTGCTTGTCAACCGGCATAGGTCAAGTGAGACCCGATTTCCGCACCGTTGAGATATATAAGCCGAAGCTTGCTTTGTTCTATGGCGCATTCTGAGGTACACTCGTACTGTTTTTCTTACATTTGTTCGAACACGGACCTTCAGTGCCATAGCTGACAGTCGTAGTATGAGAAAATCTAGAAGTTACGTGGCGCTCATTACTCGGCTTATTACGATCAAGGCGTGGGATACAAAGCTGTACCTTGATACTCAGGATCGGACACTCAAAGCCTCGCACCACAAGGAAAGCTGTACTTCATGGGCTAGTTCATCCTTTCCGTCAACATCTTTGGTGAGTTGCATGACTTCGCGTACCTCGGACCTACCGAGGACAAGCCTCTCCTTTAGGGCTCTCCATGCGCCGCGAATGGATTCCTGGACAACGTCGAAATCGAGCTTACTATCCATATTGAGATCAGTGTCGCCTCGGCCATCGTCTACTATGCCGGCAGGCAGTGAGATATCCAGCACTATGCCGGGCGAGGTAATGCTAGTTGTCTGCGGTCCTTGGCGACGGGCACGTAGCTCGCCGAAGCGGATTTCCATGTCCGATTTAGGGAAGGTGTATGCTTTCCCTTTTACGACTTCAACTATGCGTTGCGGGACCCACAATAGAGCCATTTGATTAACCAGCATGGCCGAATGAGCATCAGTATGGCCCAAAGGTATCGAGACCACAGTAGGCTTCCCGCTAGTGGCTGGCTGTGATGGTGATTGAATGACGATGGCAGTACGGTCAGGCGTGACATGCGAGACGTGGAGGAGGTGCTGATATGAGTAGGCCTGCGGCGGGCGCGTGTCGTCAGCACGGCCATCAGGTGGAACCTGGCGGAACAGGCGATGGTTGAGGCTCCATGAGGACTGGGAGCGGATAGCAATCATCCATAGTGATTCGATGGCGTCGCCGATGGCTTTGACTTGCTCTTGTGCGACTGGAAGCTGACCACCTGGGTTGGTGATGTAGTAGATGCTGCGCACGGTTAGTGGTGAATGTACAGTACATGCGAGCCTCGGTGCCCAGGTACCTACCCGTGATATCTCATAGCGACAATCTAAAATGGATGTATACTATGTATGTATGTTGGCGTTTCCGAGGACGGCGAGGCGCGGTCATGCATGAAACATTGGCCTACCCCAAGCTTGGTTCGTTCCTTGCGTTATCGATAATGCACGTCTCGGGGATGCCTCGATGCATGTGCCCGCGTACCCAGCCTCAGCACCGTCCACCATCACCTCAGCGCTCAATTAGAACGTCTCCGTGCTTTTCTTTTCGTCTCGTCTGCGTCTCTTCTTTCTTTCTCTCTTGTCTCTGCACGCTCCTTTTGTAGCCTCAGTTTCTCTCCAATCCTTCGTCATAGCATCATCATTCGTACGGCACCGTCTTGCCATTGTCCTGCACTCCTGCGAGCTGTGCCTCCATAGACAAATGACATCTTTTGCTTAAAACCGTCGCTACCCCGTCATGGGTTTCATGTTCCGTCGCTTCGCCATTGCTTGCACTTGTACGATTCTACTTCTTGCAGTCCTCCGCCATCTTATCCTACGAAACGAGCCTCTCCCATTGAACGAGACGTCCTCGGTCTTGATCACCAGCCCAGTAGAATGGAAACACATTCCACAACGGTACCCCGTGCCGTCCATGATTGCCCTACCTCAGGGTAGTCCGGCCCCAATCCCACCTATCCAGCATTCATTTGGCGTCGAGACAGAGCACAACAGGGAAGAGCGTCTGCGGAGGCAAGAAGCCGTCAAGGCTGCCTTTGTGCACTCATGGGAAGACTATAAAAAGCACGCATGGTTGCAAGATGAGGTAACTCCCCTCTCAGCTGGCTACAAAAATACATTTGGCAACCGTGGAGCTACCCTCGTTGACGCCATGGATACCTTGCTTGTCATGGGTCTGCAAGACGACTTTGAACTTGCCCTTAGGGCTGTCGAGAAAATAGACTTTAGCACAACGGCAGAACCTATCTTGAACGTGTTTGAAACAAACATTCGCTACCTGGGCGGCTTGCTGAGTGCCTATGACCTGAGCGGTGCCAAGCATCCAGTCCTTTTGGACAAAGCAGTGCAGTTGGGGGACATGCTATATGGGGCTTTCGACACCCCAAATCGTCTGCCCATTACTAGATGGGACTGGGTCAAGTAAGCCTGTCCTCGATTTTCGCTCTTCTTCGCTGGCTGACTCGCTGCAGCGGCGCCTTGTCAGAGGATCAAGAGGCCCCATTGAGTGCTCTGAGTGCGGAGATGGGTACCTTAAGCCTAGAGTTTACACGTCTCACTCAGCTGACCGGAGACCCCAAATATTACGACGCCGTGCAGCGGATATCTGATTTGGTGGAAAGGCAGCAGAATTCTACAGCCATTCCCGGGCTCATTCCAACCATTGTCCAACCTGTCGACAACGACCTTACTGCGTATAAGACTTTCACGTTCGGAGCCATGTCAGACTCCCTATATGAGTACTTTCCTAAAGAGTATATGCTTCTTGGTGGACTCGAAGAGCAGTATCGAAAACTCTACGAGCACGCTATTGATGCAGCCAAGAAGCATTTGTTTTTTCGACCGTTGAATCCTGAGAATCAAGACATCCTTATATCTGGAAACGCTCGGCGAAGTAGCCTCGGCATGGTCAAGCTCGACCCCGAAGCTCAACACCTTGCATGCTTTGCGGGCGGCATGGTAGCTATTGGCGCTAAGATCTTCAATCGCTCCCAAGAGCTTGATGTGGCGCAGAAACTTGTCGGTGGCTGCATCTGGGCGTATGACCTGATGCCGACAAACATTATGCCCGAAACCTTCCACGTGGTGCCCTGTGAAGACCCAGAGGACTGTATTTGGGACAAGGACAGGTGGTATCGAGGCGTCAAGGATCGGAGTGAGTCCGGCGGTTCCAAGGATGCAGCCGAAATCATCAAGACGGACAAACTACAGCCTGGCATCACCAAGATTAATGACAGGAGGTTTCTACTACGGTGGGTTTTTTGTGCACTTACGAACCAGAAAGAAAAAAAAACTGGCTATCACCAAAGAGTGTTGCGCTGACAAGAGAGCAGGCCCGAGGCAATCGAATCCATCTTTATTCTCTACCGTATAACTGGTGACAGGAGCTTGCAAGATGTAGCATGGCGCATGTTCACAGCCATCACGAACGCGACCGAAACATACGTTGGAAATAGTCGGACATTCTCCGCAATCGCAGATGTCACGATATCGAAAGGCCAGTGGATCCCCAAGATTGACGAATGCGAAAGCTTCTGGATGAGCGAGACGCTCAAGTACTTTTATCTCACCTTCTCCGAACCAAGCTTAGTGAATTTAGACGAGTACGTTTTGTAAGTTGTCTAGCTAAAGGCATGCCGAACGTATATGCTAACGCGGGCGCAACCACAGTAATACGGAGGCCCATCCGCTGCGCAGGCCGCAAGCGAAGTAGGATGACGGGAGTGGAGTGGTAGACTGGCAGGCAGGCAGGCAGGCTAGCTAATTGTAGTAGGAGACGCAAATTTTCTGCATAGCGAAAGGACCCTTAGGGGGTTGATGCAAGCGATCATGCAATAATAATGCAGGGCGGCCCGTGCAAGTCCGTCGCAACCAATCCGCAAGACTCTGAATTGCGTGCTCCCCTACCATGTCGAACATCATCGCGGCCAAGCGCAGCATAAGCCTTCAGTGACCACCAGCCATGAGGCTTCTTTTCTTTTACCCTCTTGCCCTCTAGCCTCTGCTCCTCCCCACCATGTCTGACCCTGAAAAGGTTCCATCCCATCACTACGACGTCGGCGCCTCAGTAGCGCCCCACGACGGCCATGATTACCCCAGCGACCATCCCATCGCCGCCGACAAGCTACGCCGTGCCCTCTCACCGCGCCAGGTGCAGATGATCGCAATCGGAGGCACTATAGGCACTGGCTTGTTTCTAGGAACTGGGAAGGCTCTTGCGACTGGCGGGCCCGCCTCGCTGCTGCTGTGCTATACCATCGTTGGAGGCATCGTCTTCGTAACCATGATGTGCTTGGGCGAGATGTCCGCCTATGTGCCTGTTGCTGGGTCCTTCTGCACCTTCGCTGGCCGCTACGTCGATGACGCCTTTGGTTTCGCCCTCACTTGGAACTACTTTTTCAATGATGCTGTGTCGACCAGCGCCGATCTCGTCGCCCTGCAGTTGATTGTCGAATATTGGACCGATAGCTTCCCCTGGTATGCCCTGGGGCTGATCGTTTGGGTCCTAGTCGTCCTCGCCAATATCATCAATGTCCGCGCTTATGGCGAGCTCGAGTACTGGCTCTGCCTGCTCAAGGTTGTCACTATCATCATCTTTATCATCTTGAGTATCGCTGTCAATGCTGGTGCCAATACAGCCCACGAGTACATTGGTGGAAGGAATTGGTATATTGGCGACGCCCCCTTTGTATCCGGTATTGGTGGATTCGCATCAGTCTTCGTGACAGCGTCTTTTGCTTACGGCGGTACTGAGTCCATTGCTATTACCGCAGGCGAAACACGTGACCCTGCCCGACAGCTCCCTCGCGTGGTCAAGAACGTCTTCTGGCGTATTCTGCTCTTCTACGTCTTGTCTGCACTTATGATTGGCCTTAACGTCGCCTATAACACTCCAGGCCTCAACAAGAAAAACACGCGCACTTCTCCCTTCACCATTGCCTTCCAAATGGCTGGGTCGAACATTGCAGGATCCTTCATAAACGCCGTCATCATGTCCAGTGTCATCTCGGCGTGTAACCATGCCCTGTTTGCTGGCAGTAGACTGCTCTACACTTTGGGTGTAAACGGGCATGCGCCCAAAATCTTCACCCGCTTGACACGCTACCAGGTTCCGTGGGTATCTGTCCTGTTTACCAGCATCCTGTCGGGTCTTCTTTTCGGCGCAAGCTTCATTGGCGCTGGCCAACTGTGGACCTGGCTTCAGAATATTGTTGGGGTGTCCAATCAACTTTCGTGGATATCCATAGGCATCGCCTCACTTCGTTTCCGGGCTGGCATGAAAGCCCAAGGAAAAGAACACCTTCTTCCATTCAAGAACTGGACGTATCCCTGGGGTCCCATCATCGCAGTCGTGCTTAACATCTTCATCGTGCTGGTACAGGGCTGGAGCTGTTTTAGTCCAAGATTCGCAGCTGTGGATTTCGTGAGCTACTACATCGAGCTTCCCATTTTCGTCTTGATGATCGTAGCATGGAAGCTGGTTAAGAGGACTAAGTTTGTCCGAGCGCATGAGATGGACTTGGTAACAGATGTGTACACCAAGGAGGACATGGATCCCGAAGAAAAAGGCGTCAAGAGTTGGGGGAAGAGGGTTGGAACATGGTTCTGTTTCTAGGCCGTTCGAATCAAGTAAAATCAGCCTTATCGAGCAACTAAGGATTCGAATGATGATCCTTCTCTGTTTGCTCTGGCTCCCGTCATTGACCCAATTACCGCATCGTCTGACTAGGACATGGCTATGTCTGTATGATGGTAGGGGTCGTGTTCTATGTGTAAAGTTGATGAAGCCTCTTGTGTGCTAGTTGATTGCTTCTGTTCTGTGGGCTCGCACGGTCTACCGAGCCCCGCAAATAGCAAGCAAGTGAACCAGATCCCAAATCGTCGGGATTCCAGGCTAACACCGCAGTCCCGCAGGTGAAGACTTTGTGGTGGTCATCTTATCTCCTAGCGACAAATGACATGCCCGCCTGCCTGTTTAGGCATCGTTCAGGTGCTAGCCCTCTAAACATGGCCTTGATATAAGGGAAGCTTAACTTCTCTCAACAGCTTAGCTTTCGTGGAAGATTGGTGCCTCATTGTCAAAAATGATCTTCTTCAGTGTTTGCAAGACAGCTGATGCCATCTTTCTTGCTTCACTCATTCTCCCGGCTGCGCTCAGTTTGCCCGCACCAGTCAACTCCGCCGATCGCTCCGTTCCACAAGGCCTTAGTGTAAAGCTTTCGGTCGCTAGAGACCTTTTGAAAGCTCCCACTGATGGCCGTGTCGTGCTGATATTTGCACCTAGTGGAACTGATCCACTCGACGACATCGACGTCGACTCGTCGCCTAATAAAATTTTCGGCAAAAATATATACGGGTTTGGACAGCGCGACACCATCACCTTCTCAGGTGGGAACAACCTGAGCACCGAGGCCGGTGTTTACGGTTGGCCTTATGTTGGTCTTGACGGCATTCCATCAGGATCATATCGAGTCCAAGCGTTCCTAAACAAGTACGACACTGTAATTCGTAGTGATGGATCCAAGCTCAGCGTTCATTTTCCCTGTGGCGATGGTGCGCCGAATGTCGATACTTTTGGAAGCCTGATAACTCCTGCAATAGACATTGAGCTCAAGGGTGATGCGCAAACTCTCGAGCTCACCTTTAACAACATCACGACGGCCGATGCCTTCGCCGGCAAAGAGATTGGTGGCTGCAACCAAGGAAACTACGAGGATACTGAACTGTTCAAACATGTAAAGATTCGCAGTAACAAGCTGAGCAAGTTCTGGGGTCGCGATATGTATGTTGGTGCAAACATCGTGCTCCCAGCTGGCTACAATGCAAGAGACAAAAAGACTCGCTACCCCGTCATCTATTCGCAAGGTCATTGGCCAGGGGGTAACGGGCCGTTTGGATACCCAAACCGCGACACCAAGTTCACTGCAGCCTGGAACAAAGGCATCATTCCCAGTACCAACACAACTGCCGAACGTCCGGCACCCAAGATTATTCTCGTCACGTTTCGTCATGAGGCACCATTCTACGATGATTCTTACGCAGTAAACACTGCTAATCTGGGTCCCTATGGTGATGCTATCAACGATGAACTAATCCCTCTTATCGACGACACTTTCAACACTATTCGGGCACCATACGCGCGTATTCAGGAGGGTGGCTCCACTGGTGGTTGGGAATCAGCAGCGAGCCTCATCTTTAGACCTGATCTTTTTGGAGCGTGTTTCTCATCATATCCTGACTCTCTGGACTTCCACAGACACCAAGACATTGAACTGTACACAAGCGCAAATGCCTACGTGCGCGCAGATGGAAGCTTTGTACCATCTATCAGGACACATCGCAACGGCACTGAAGTTGTCCTCGCCACGGTTGCGCAAGAGAACCACTGGGAGCTTACCTTCGGTACGGCCTCCCGCTCATCCAATCAATGGGACATATGGAACGCCGTTTTCGGTATCCAGGGCTACAATAACTACCCACTTGAGCCCTGGGATAAGATTACTGGAGAAATTTATCCCGAAGCAGTCGAATACTGGAAATCTATGGACCTTAGTAACTACGTCACGTCCAATTGGAAGTCTTCTCGCAACCTTGGCCAGGCACTTGCCGGACGGGTATACATTTACGTTGGTACCTGGGACAATTACTATCTCAACGAGGGTGTCAAAGAATTCCAGAAGCGCACAGATGCTGTGGGTGGGCCTGGCTGGGCTAACGTGACTATCCTCCCAGAAAAGTCTCACGGGGGGAACTACCAAACCCGAGAGACTTGGGATTATCTTGAATTACTATACAAATGGATTCAAGATCACGGTCCCAAAGGAAAATCACCATTATCCGCCCACGCCACGGCCCCGTCTACACGTGGTAATCAGTGGGACGAAGTAATTAGACGTGGTGGACACCGTGCCGCAGTCGCCCGTCAGGCACCACCCGCTATTAATGGCAAGCGTAATATCCGTATCGGGAGTAGCGTTAGTTCGAGCGTCGGGCGCTGGGATCCTGGTGTTACCCTTACTGCACAGTGGATGATAAGTGGCCATCCTGCTTGTGAGCCCTTCTCCGTCAAGCAGGGTGCGACAGTACAATACATCCCCCAGAAGACCGGTGAGCTCCAACTTTGGATAACTGGATCAAAGCGCAATTACATGACAGAGACCCGGAAAAGCAGTAGTGTTATCGTCAAAAACATTGATTAGAAGTCCTGGCCGTTATAAATAATGGGAGAATACCCTCCTCTCTGTGCCGAGGGCTTCAGCAATGGGAATGTTATAAGAGGCTGTCTGTTTCTGCTAATCACGATATATGTAACATTTAAAATATTTCCGAAACAACAAATCACAAATGATACGAATCTGAGGTTAAACAGTGGTTTTTTTTAGTTGAAACCAACAGCGCACAAAGATTCTACCCATGTCTAAACGTTACAGGGAAGATCGTACTCCTACATGTAGGTACGCCCGCACCACTTCTGCTTTTCGAACAAATTTCCAAGGGAACAGTTTACCAATTGAACCTGCTATTGGCCGATAATTCCAAGTGCTCCGGCCACCTACTTCCGCACGAGTAGGCCTAGCCTTCGCATCGACTCTTCCCATTATGAATGATAACTTGCTTTGTTTCGGTATAACCGCTTGGCGCTATTCAGCCGGATATATCCTGGAATGCAGCCATGGTGGACGGTTATTTCCTTAGTTCGACGTATTCTGGGCAGCCCACTAAGAACTACAATGCAAAGTGGGAAGCCATGGATCCAAGGAAGAGGCTTTTTATTCCTCTCCTAATAAAGAAGCATTTCATGGACCTTTGGAATGAATCACGGCACAAACTGTGTTCGTTGCATACTGAGTGTGCTCTGTTCAATTTGCTTTGCGTAATAGTACTTACGCGTTGAGGTTGCGCGACCTACTAGACTCGGACGGAAGAGCTTCATGCATTGGCTGAGGAAGTGGCTCCTTCAACTGGCCTCGCGTGGAACTTTCATATTCAATGTGTGCGTTTTGTGGCTGGTTGTTTCCGGAGGCACAATGCTATAGACTCTGAGTAGTGGCTCTGGTTAATCTTATCCATGCTTTCTACTTGGACCGTGTTGAAAGTCGACGTGTTCTACACATCGATACTGAAGGCGGGTACGCCTTGAAACACTTGAACTTGCTGGTGCTATTCTTTCTAGATATAGTGCCAAACCATCAAACCAGACCTCATTGTAAGATAACCATGAGATTGCTCTTTACATTAGTAGAATGAAAGCTTTTTCCAAATACAAAGACTCGAAAGAACCATCGATGCCTAAGTTCATGGCAGTACACAAATAAGCTGGGCAGTTGTGCTCGTTGGATCACATATCGTGAGTTCTTATAAACTTTTCACAACAACTGCGGACCGTGAATACCTATTCTTGCGAAATGAGGCAGATTGTTAACCTAATTTTGAGTGCTACCCTGATCTTCTATATCTTACGTTCTCTAAACTGAACCATTGGCCCGTTTCTGACAGCAATGTACGCGTCCTGTAACTGAAAGATATTCCGATCATGACTGCTTTCCCCTAGAGTGCCCTCACCCCCTAGCGCCTTTCTTACATCAAAACGGTGCAGAGTTCTCGCAATAGTAACTAACAACTCCAGCGTTGCGATGTTCTTTCCGGCGCACGAGCCAGGGCCTGCAGAAAATGGATGAAAGCAAGCCTGGAGAGCGTTGACCGCCTCTTTAGTGATGCCAGACCCTTCATCTGGAATCCATCTTTCGGGCTTGAATTGCTCCGCATTACTAAAAATTCTCTCGTCATGACCGCTTGCCCAGCCTGAATAACCAACAATAGTACCCTCTGGATAGAAATCTCCGTTTATTCTAGCACCTCCTTTTAGAACTTGGCGAGGAAATTCACCAGGTCCACTGGGTGATAATCGCATGACCTCATCGATACATGCTTTAAGGTAATTGCAAGAGCGCAATGTTGGACCATAAACTATTTCCTCTGGAGAACTAAACTTGGACCGAATTTCATCGATGAGCTTTTGATATTGCATGTGGTTGCGCGTGATGTAGAACATGAAAGCAGTAAGAGTCACAGATGTCGTATCTGTGCCGGCAACAATAAGTAAGCTTGCTTCGCCACGAAGTTCCCCTTCAGTGTATGCAGGGCGGTTTGCATCATCCTTTGCGTTGCACAAAAACCAAAACATGTCTTGACGCTGCTCATTTTCAGGTTTGTCTTTCTGCGCTTCAAAGAGTGCGACACGTTTGTCTACACATTCCTTGACGAATGACTCATACTTGCGAATATTTGGAGGGGTGATGAGATCGAATATTTTATTTAAGCCTCGTGGCTTTAACCAGTTAAAGACATCAATAAAGGGTGAATGTGTCATCTATATTCACTAAATAAGCACATCGCGTCGCATAGCGAGTGGAGTACATGATACTTACAGGATAGAAGAACTGCATATATTGAACAATAGCATGTGGTATGGCTTTGAAGGAGTTGTCGTCGGGCTCCTTAATACCAAATGACGTTCCAAAACAGAGGTCACCCATGATATCAAAAATTAGCCAATCCGACGCTTCGGAGAAATTTACTGATTTCGACCATTGTGGATCCTTTTCGTCTTTCTCAGCTACCAGAACTTCATTCCACCGATCGATATGTTGAATAATGAACGGCTCAGATGCCCGAAGCGACTTTTCGGTGAATGACTGGTTTAGACGCTTTCGACGCAAAGCGTGTAACTTCGGATCACGCGTATTGAAAGTGTTCACATCCGTGTGGTCTTTCTTCCAAGACTCATAAAAGGGCGCCTTGTGCACATTTGCTTTCTGGCTGTAGATATCCCGGTAAGCGTCCGGGCCACGAAAGAGCACAGTATTGGGCGTAACGCGGATTTTTGGGCCTGAAATAGTTACATGGTAATTCGGTCCCCTTTCTAGTTGGAGGATTTACCGTAGGTTTCGAAGAGCTGCCACGTCCAGATATGTCGGTCCCTAAGCTATGATTCAACCTATGTAATGACTCTGCATGGGGCTACGAACTAACCCACGTGCAGCATAGTACCAAGAAGGAACTTTCGAGATCCTGGCTAAAAAGGGCCCTGGCACATTCGATAGCGGGTGGAAGAATGCATCATATATCGCTTGCATGATTATCTTGCAATGTTAGTAGTCTTCCACTGACTCGGCGAGGGTAGACAAACCGTGGATAATGCTGTTGTCACAGTCACGATC